>ERZ1048872.2453-NODE-2453-length-13214-cov-4.851888_pt1 | contig 13214 bp, 9 predicted proteins | sample MGYA00383100_ERZ1048872 | MGnify/ENA primary metagenome ERZ1048872 (study PRJEB29581, sample SAMEA5548370) | metagenome | biome: marine; feature: coastal; material: water | depth 50 m | study: Short-term variability in the microbial, nano- and picoplankton... | reverse complement strand
TAATATTTTCTAATTAATCAAAAGCCCCGTTGGTTTATTCCAACGGGGCTTTTTTCTTTTGTGGGCTTGCCAATCAGATTTATAAAGGGCATTGGATAGAACCTTGAGCTTTTAAGATCAATGGATGGTAGTCTAAGCACACACACTTTTACCGAGGAAAGGATTTCTTTCCTAGGCCAATGAAGAACGCACCTAAACCCAGCAAGGCATTGCTCAAGCAGATTGAGGAACAGGGAGATGAACTTGCTTACCTCCAACGAAAGTGCAAGGAACACGGTATACCCATTCTCATTCTTGTCGAAGGGCTGAGCGCGGCAGGGAAGGGAACCCTGATCAATCGAATTATCCAACCGCTTGACCCTCGTGGGTTTAAAGTTTCCTGCATAGCCTCACCCAGTCGGGACGAACAATTACGCCCTTTTCTCTGGCGCTTTTGGAGCCGTACCCCAAGCACTGGTCGAATTGCTATCTTTGACCGGAGTTGGTACCGCAACCTACTCGATGCCGATATTGATAATCGGATGAGCGAAGCGGGTCTCGTCCGTGCCTATGAAGATGTTCGTGCTTTTGAGCGGCAGTTGCGGGACGGTGGGACAATCATCCTGAAATTCTTCCTCGAAATTTCCAAGGAAGAACAAACCACCCGTTTAGCCGCCTTGCAGGCAAACCCGGCAACCTCCTGGCGGGTGGACGATGCAGTGCTCCAACGGTTGGACCGCTACAAGGAATACAACGATGCCGTCACCCGGATGTATCGGGAATCGGATACAGATGCACCCATACCTTGGATAAAGCTTCAGGCAAAGGACAGTTATCAGGCAACTGCCAATGCCCAGAGGGTAATGATCGAGGTGCTGGGAAAAAGAGTAAAACTTGCCAAGAAGGATGGTTTTTCCACCCCAAAGCCAAATAAGCCTGTTTCTTTGCCTAACTTTTCCAATGCTCCCAAGCTCGGGGATGTTGATCTTTCCTCCAGTCTTTCCAAGAAAGAATACCTTAAACTGATTGAAGAGAAGCAGGCAAAGATACATGACCTGCACTACGAGATGTACCGCCGGCGCGTTCCCATGGTCATCGTTTATGAGGGCTGGGATGCTGCAGGGAAGGGGGGGAATATCCGCCGCTTAACCGCCCGGATGGATCCACGCGGTTATGAAGTCATTCCTGTATCCGCTCCCAATGATATTGAAAAGTCTCACCATTACCTTTGGCGTTTCTGGTCGGAATTTCCCAAGGCTGGTCACCTCGCGATCTATGATCGTTCCTGGTATGGTCGGGTACTGGTCGAACGGGTGGAGGGATTTTGTAAGGAGTGGGAATGGAAACAGGCCTACCGTGAAATCAATGAGATGGAAGAAAATTTCGTTAATGCCGGGACTATTCTGGTTAAATTTTGGATGCACATCGATCAGAAGGAACAACTCAAACGCTTCAAAGCTAGGGAGCTTAATCCGAGTAAACAATGGAAGCTTGGTGATGAGGATTGGAGAAACCGTGAAAAGTGGAAACCTTACGAAGAAGCGACTAACGATATGTTCATGCGTACCCACACCTCCCATGCCCCTTGGAGCATTATCGAGGGAAATTGCAAACGGTTCGCACGTATCCGTGCCTTGGACACCGTGATCGAGGCGATTGAGCAGCGCTTTTCCGAGTAATTATTTACTGCGTGAATTACTGCTTCCTTGGCAAAGGTGGCACCTGTCCTGACATCAATCTTGCCAATCTGGTTGTTGGAATTTAATAAAATTAAATATTCGAATTAAAACTAATTTAAACTCACACGCTTCATAATTTAACCCAAGATTCATTACCCATGGCCTCTGCGACATCCATTTTACCCGAAAAACTTCACGAATATCCTCAACAAGATGTGATCGACGGTTCTGCCGGATCATCTGCTTCGATTCTTGATGACTGCCTTAACCAGAACGATGGAGTGTTGCAACTTATGCACCGTTATGCGGGCAGAACTTTTTGTAGCCCAGGTAAAAGATTGCGCCTGGATGAAGAATCGTACCACCCTGATTACATGGGAGGCACAGGTCTGGATGAGATCTGGATGGGTTGTACGGTTCCCATCGTTACCGGTGTGATCGATACACGTACTGGCAAAGCTCCGTATCGTGAAGGAGAGTCCCATGTTCTCACCCCTGGTGGACAGGTCATTTCTTTGCAGGATTTAATCGCAGCCAATCCGGAAACTGTAATGGGGCAAAAAGTCACCGCTTTTTCGAAAGCGTTGTACGGGGATCCAACCTGGCCGATTGTGTCCAAGAAATTCGATAATTTAAATCCGATTCCTCACCACCTCCACTGGTCCAAGTGGGAAGTCTATGATATTAATTCTTTCGATAATCCAGGCGTTTGCCCATCGCATTATCATACCACCGCCATGGGACTTTACCCGTTTGTGTCGAAGGATGATTTTCTTGCCTGCATGAAGCGTTTTGGGCAGGACGAGTATAATGGAGTACGGCACTTATCCCCGCATGTAATGATGCAATTGGATAATGGTTTTGTTATGCCCAACGGTGTATTGCATTCGCCCACCGACCTTTGTACCCATGAGGTACATGTTACCATGGATGAACACTTCCTTGCTGAAGACCTTACCCTTGATGGCCAAATCGGAGCTGCGGATGCTTTTTATGCATGCCGGGAAGAGGACTATCCGAAGGACAAGCATGAGAACTGGGAATACCTCGTAGAAAAGTTTGATTTCGAAGCCAATCAGGATCCAAATTTCGTACAGAAGAATTCTCGCCCGTCGATCACGGCGGAAAAATTTGCTGGAGATGGAGTGGATGCCAAGTGGATTGTATACGGTAATTTCCTTGGTGATCAAAAGGTATCCATTCTTCGCCTAACCCTGGCACCTGGTGCCAAGACCAACTTTAGCCCAGAGTGCCCCACACTTTTTCACACCAATGGAGGAAGTGGCCGGGTAGGGAAGCTTGCCGTGAATTATCATCACAACATGGTTCTCGGCCAGCTCTACCCAGAGATTGGATTTGTTACTCAGGCTGCCCTGAATAACGGTGGTGTGGAAATTGAGAATACGGGTTCGGAACCACTCGTTCTGACCTTTGATTTTCCACAGAATGCACATTCCCAAACCCCTGGTGCGTAAGAGTAATTAAGTAGTTGCTGTTAATCATTCGTCCTCCGATTTAAGTTTGAGGCTGTAAGGCATTACCAACAAAATCGAAGAGACTTTATCAACCGGTTTGAGTTGTGTTTTGTACAGATTGTTAACTACGCCAACCAATTGGTTTTCCTTGCCATGTAGGGCAAAACCCCATTCCTTCCATCATTTGACCCCCCGTATTCAAAGAAGTAAATGAGCGATACTACCCAGCCCGCAGAACGCTCCGGATTGCTATCCGGAGGAAATTGGATCATCGACCAGGTGAAAATCATCGATGTCTATCCCAAGCATGAACAACTGGCCAATATTTACAGCCAGTCCCAGGGAACAGGAGGTTCTCCTTACAATGTTTTACTCGACCTTGCCAAGATGGGGGCAAAGTTTCCGCTCGAAGGAGCTGGTCTTGTTGGGCAGGACAGCCTTGGGCAATACATTGTGGATGATTGTAAGAATCATGGGATCGCGACCGATATGCTCAGTGTATCGCCCGGGACCAGTACATCCTACACGGATGTGATGACCGAGCGGGATGGTGGCCGTCGTACCTTCTTTCATAACCGTGGGGCCAATGCCACTTGGGACGGATCGGAGATCGATTTCAGTGCCAGTTCGGCCAAAATCTTTCATTTGGGATACCTTCTTTTACTTGATGAACTCGATAAGGAAGACCCGGAGTATGGAACAAAAGCCGCCGCTTTGCTTGCCAAAGCAAGAGCATCGGGGATGAAAACAAGTATTGATGTGGTCAGCGAAGATAGTGACCGGTTTTATAAAATTATCGCTCCTGCACTCAAACAGGTTGATTACTGCATCCTCAACGAGGTGGAAGCAAGCAAGGTAACCGGTGTTCAGGTTCGCAAGGATGGAAAACTTCTTGAGGATGGAATTGCTCAGGCCTGTGAAAAATTGTTTGAACTTGGCGTGTCCGAACTTGTGGCCATTCATTTCCCCGAGGGTTCTTATGCCCTGCGGGCTGATGGTGAAAAACTTTTACAGGGTTCTTTGGCCTTGCCTAAGGGATATATCAAGGGAGCTGCAGGGGCAGGGGATGCTTTTTGTTCCGGTGTGCTCTTTGGAGTGCACGAGGGCTGGTCTCTTGAGAAATGCCTGATGACGGGAACTTGTGCTGCCACTGCCTGTATGTCCGATCCCACCTGTACGGATGGTTTGCGCTCCTTGGAAGATTGTCATGCTCTGGCCGATCAGTTCGGATTTGGAGAGGACGAAAATTAAAGCCTCTTTGTAAAACTTTCATTTTTTCGGAAATTCTTCCGCCCCCTTTTTTCCAGCCCTAACCAATCCTCTACAATATGTCTGAAAATAGTAATGATTTTAATCCCTCCATTCGGGAAAAGATTTTAAACGAGGCTGCGGCCAACGAAACCTTCCCGGCGGCCAAGCCTATTCTTAACGCACATGCCCACACCTTTTATTCTTTTAATTACAAAGGATATTCACCGACCACTTTTGCCCTGGAGGCCAAACGGGCGGGCTTGGAAATTGGGGGGATTGTGGACTTTGATGTGCTTGACGGTCTTGAGGAATTTTGGACGGCCAGTCGCCGGCTCGACCTTAAGGGTTGTATAGGTTTGGAATCCCGTGTCTTTGTTCCCGAGTTTTCTGAGCGGGTGATTAATTCGCCGGGCGAGCCGGGTATTAGTTATCATATGGGCATTGGATTTACCACCACTGCCATACCTGAGGAAGCCCAGAAATTTTTGGACAGTATGCGCCATACCTCGGAGACCCGTAACCGGGCGATGGCAGACCGGGTAAATGCTTACCTTGATCCACTGGTCCTTGACTATGAAAAGGATGTTGCACCCTTAGCCCCCAAGGGTAACGCGACCGAACGTCATCTTTGCCTGGCATATGCCCTGAAGGCAGCAGCCCAATACCCCGAGGAGTCTGCCTTGCGCAACTTTTGGGGAGAAAAGCTAGGTGTTGCTCCTGAAGATTTAAAGGAGTTGCCAGATGGTCGTGCGGTTACCGATTTGATTCGGGCTAAAACCATGAAGAAGGGTGGGGTAGGTTATGTACAGCCGGACTCTGGTTCCTTTCCTCAAATGGCAGATATGAACAAATTCGTCCTTCTTTGTGAAGCCCTACCTACCATTACTTGGCTGGACGGTACTTCCGACGGAGAATCGGCTATTGAAGAACTTGTCGAAGTTTCCCGGTCCACGGGTGCAGTTGCTTTTAATATCATACCCGACCGAAACTATACTCCAGGTTCCCCCGATCAAAAACTTACCAACCTTAAACAGGTCATTCAATTGACCGAGGATTTGGGTCTCCCTTTGATCGGTGGTACAGAGATGAACAGTCCCGGACAAAAGCTTGTGGATGATTTTGATTCTGCTGAGCTTAATCCGCACCGTGAATCTTTTCTTCGTGGTGGTCGTATCCTGCATGCACATTCCACTTTGCAAAAAGCGGCTGGTCTTGGGTATTTGAGCGATTGGGCAAAGGGGAATTTCTCCGATGTTCATAAAAAGAATGATTTCTTCGCCGAATTTGGAAAAGTATTTTCTCCAAGGGGTGAACAGGTACTGCTTGATCGTTTGAATGGGGAGATGCTTCCCGAGCAAGTAATTACCCTTGCCGGTGAGGCAATGGGTACCTCCTGATTTTTCTTAGATGGCGGGCTCCTACGTCGGATTTGGATTTGGAGCAATTCAGGGAGGACTTTTTCTTCCTGCAGCTCAGGCATCTAAGAACTTTGTCCGTTTGGTGGTGGCTGAGATTGAGCCAGATATCGTTCGGGGTGTGCGTGCGAATGATGGATCGTACAGCTGTAATGTCGCCCATGCCGACCGGGTTGAGGTTGTCACTGTTTCTGGCGTGCAAACCCTCAATCCCACCGATTCGGATGATCGTGAGGAGTTAGTCGGGGCAATTGCCGAGGCGAGCGAGTTGGGCACAGCACTGCCAAGTTTTCATCTTTATGATTCTCCACCCGCTGCGGTTGCCCGACTGCTGGCCGAAGGCTTAACCCGCAAGAGTAAACGGCCCGAGCTTCCACCTGCTGTGGTTTATGCCGCAGAGAATGATTCCCGGGCGGCTACGCGATTGGAGGCTCTTTGCTGGGATCATGCACCCGCCGGATTCGGGGATAAAACAATTTTTTCCGAAACGGTTATTCCCAAAATGTGCACTGTGGTTCAGAATCCTGCCCGTATCGAGGCGGATGGTCTGATTCCAATGTTCCCTGGTGCCAACCGTGCATTGTTAGTTGAAGCATACGACCGTATATTAATTGAGGATCATGTACCAGTTGGTTTCAAGCGTGGGTTTTCCACTTTTGTGACCAAGCGCCAATTAGATCCTTTCGCCCAGACAAAATTTCTCGGACACAATGCGGTTCACGCTTGGTTGGGCTACCTGGCAGAAAGCGAAGGCTTGGTCTTGATGAGTGAGGTGGGTAAACGGGACGATCTAATGCGACGGGCATTGGAGGTTTTTCAACGGGAAGTCGGACCCGGGTTGGTCCATGCTCATGCCCACGGAGGAGATCCACTCTTTAGTCCCCAGGGGATTTTGGAATATGCCAAGGATGCATTGCAAAGGATGGTAAATCCTTTCCTCAATGATCCGATCGAGCGAGTGACCCGTGATCCCATAAGGAAATTAGGATGGGAAGACCGATTGATCGGAGCGATGCGATTGGCTATAGATGCCGGTGTTGAACCACTTCTCCTAAGTGAGGGTGCTAAGATTGCTTTAAACCGGGCATCTCAGGAGACCGGTACATCTCCCGAGAAAGTTTTGGCTAAGATCTGGTCTACTGAGGCTTCTAAAGAAGAAACCCAACGGGTTCTCTCTTTGCTCCTTGCTTGAGTTGGCTTTTTTCTTCTATTAACCGGTCGTTTGATCGGTTGAGCGAAATTGAGTGATTTATGCCATTCAATGATTGCTTTTCGTTCAAAAACGATCAAATTCTATCATTTAGCCCTATGATTCAGGAAAACTCTCCAGCCCTTGCCCCCCAGCGGCGTGAACATTTGCGACAGATGTTGCGGGAAGGTGGAGTTGCCCGGGTGGAAGATTTGCGCCGTAAACTTGATGTATCGGTAGCGACTATCCGTCGGGATTTGGAAATTCTTGAGGAGGATGGAAAAGTCCGCCGGGTTCACGGTGGTGCCGTATCGATGGAGAGCCGCTTAGAGGAACCAGTTTTTGAAAACAAAACTAATTTGGCAGCCAAGGAAAAACAACGGATTGCCGAGGAAGCCTACTCACTGATCGAGTCGGATGAAGCGATTTATTTGAATGGTGGAAGCACCACCCTGTTTCTTGCCCGTTTGCTCCGGGAAAGATCGGATTTGACGGTAGTTACCAATTCTCTACAGGCAGCCATTGAATTGGCAGATTCCGGACCCCGGGTTATTTTAATTGGAGGAGAACTTCGTAGAATCAGTCAGACCATGGTAGGTCCATTGACTTCGGCTGTTCTTGCTCAGGTCCATGTGGATAAGGCTTTTATGGGCACCATGGGTTTTTGCCTGAAGAACGGACTGACCACCACTGATCCAAACGAAGCTTATTCCAACGAGATTGTCGCAGAACAAGCCGGACAGGTCATTCTGCTTGCCGATTCGAACAAGGCAGAAAAAGTTTGTTTTGCCCGTTTTTCAGATTTCGACAAGATCGATCTTTTAATCACCGATCGAAACCTTTCCGCTGAGTATACCAAATCTTTACCCAAGATCGGAGTGAAGGTACGAACTGTATAATTTTACACCCCTTATTTAAAACAACCCCTAAAAGGAGAAGAAGAAAACAAGACATGGCCACACCCGTTATTATGCCCCGCCAAGGACAATCGGTGGAAAGTTGCATCCTGACCGAATGGAAAGTGAATGTAGGAGACCAAGTCGCCGAAGGCGATGTGCTCGCTGTTATTGAGACAGACAAAGCAAGCTTTGACCTCGAGTCGACCGCCTCTGGATCGGTGCTCGCTCTCTTTTGGGAAGCCGACGACGATGTGCCTGTACTTGCCAATGTTGCTGCCATTGGAAATGAGGGAGAAGATATTGAAGAATTTCGTCCGGAAGGACAGAGTGGAGCCTCGGCTCCTGTTGTGGAATCACCCACTCCAGTAGCTACTGGTTCGGTAGCTCAATCAACGAGTCCCGTTGCCAATACTGTTCCTGCTGCTGCACCTGCTGGAGGATCTCTTGTTGCCAGTTCCGGGGTTAGCCCACGGGCTCGACGCCTTGCCCTTAAACATGGGATCGATCCAGAGTCTTTGCCGGGAAGCGGCCCCGAAGGACGGGTGATCGAACGCGATATCGAGGCAGTAATTAGTGGACGCCCAAGGCTTTCCGCCACTGCTCGTGCACGTTCTCTTTCTGAAGACTTAGAGCGTCCCGCGCGGGGTACTGGACTTGCCGGTATGGTGCGATCTCAGGACCTCAAGGTTCCCGGCTCGGTGGAAGGTGCAGAAATCTCACCGGTCAAGGGTATACGCAAGGTTATTGCCGAGCGGATGATTGAATCGTTACAGAGCACTGCCCAACTAACTTTACAGGCATCTTTCGAACTGACTAAGGCACAGGCGTACCGCAAGGAACGTTTGGACGCGGGACAGTCAAAGGTTTCCTTGAACGATGTTATCGCTCACGGAATTATTAAGACCTTGGCTGAACATCCTGAAATGAATGCGCACTTTCTAGGTGACCGAATTGCCACCTTTGAAAAAGTTCACCTCGGCGTGGCAGTGGATACACCCCGCGGATTACTTGTGCCTGTAATTAGTAACGCATCTGATCTTTCCATTGAACAGGTCTCTGCCGAGGTTAAGAAATTGGCTGGAGCTTGCCGCGAAGGAACGATCTCTCCGGATAATTTAAGTGGGGGTTCCTTTACCCTGACCAATTTGGGAATGCTCGGTGTGGAAACCTTTACTCCTGTGCTTAACGCTCCTGAAGTTGCCATCCTTGGTGTTGGCGGAATTGTGCTTAAGCCTAAACGTACGGAGAGCGGTGATGTCGAACATGTCGATACTTTGCCATTGAGCCTGACTATTGACCACCAGGCGGTGGACGGTGCACCTGCTGCCCGTTTCCTACAATCTTTAGTTGAGCGCCTGGAAAACACTCCAGGTGCCTAAACCGATACATTCTATCTCAAACCAAATAAGAAAAATTCCTTAAGAAGAAATGAAATACGATTTTGCTGTAATTGGAGCCGGACCTGCAGGGTACGTAGCCGCCAAAAAAGCCGCCGGTGCGGGTCTCAAGACCCTACTTGTGGAAAAGAAAAAGCTTGGAGGTGTATGCCTCAATGAAGGATGTGTTCCTTCAAAAACTTTGCTCCAAGCTGCCAAAACCTATCATCATGCCAAGCACGGTTCAGTTTTTGGAGTGAATGTGGAAGGTTTAAGCTTTGATTTCCCCAAGGCCCATTCCCACAAGAATGGAGTGATGGACAAGATGCGTGACGGTATTGCCGGGTTAATGAAGAAGTACAAAGTCGATGTAGTCGAGGGAGAGGCCGTGCTTCAGCCTAACCGTAAAATTGTGGTTAATGGCGAGGAGCATGAAGCTGACAATATTTTAATCTGTACCGGTTCTTCTCCGGCAGTTCCCCCAATCCCTGGAATCGACCAGGAACATGTGGTTGATTCCACTGGTATTCTTAACCGCGAATCCTTGCCTAAGCGATTAATCGTGGTTGGTGGAGGAGTGATTGGTTGTGAGTTTGCCTGCATGTATGCATCCGTTGATGTACCGGTTACCGTGCTCGAGGCTATGCCGGAAATCTGTCCTAATCTTGACTCGGAAATTTCTGCCACCTTGCGCAAGGAACTCGAAAAGAAAGGCGTGGAATTTAAACTGGAGTCCAAAGTCGAAGAGATTGGTAAATCCACTGTAACTTATAACGATGGCTCCAATAGCCAGGAAATTGAAGGCGATCTTGTCTTAGTGGCTACTGGTCGCCGGCCCAATGTTTCCGGACTTGGCTTTGAAGAAATCGGTTTGGAGTTTTCCCCCCGTGGTATCAAATCTGACGATCGTGGAGCGACCAATCTTCCAGGCGTATGGGTTGCTGGTGATGTCACTGGCCAGGCTTGGCTTGCTCATGCAGCCAGCCGGATGGGCGAAGTGGTGGTTAACAATATTACTGGTCGTGCCGACCGTATGCGTTTCGATGCCATGCCCGCAGTGGTCTATACGAGTCCAGAAGTCGCGGTGGTTGGGTTGACCAAAGAGGAAGCCGAGGAGCGTGGAATCAAAACGCGTTCAGGTCGTATTCCTATGGCAATTAATGCCCGGTACATTGCGGAAAATCCAGATGAAAGTGGTCTTTGCAAAGTCGTTTTGGAAAAAGATACCAATCGGTTGCTCGGTGTACATATGGTCGGTGGTGCCTGCTCTGAAATGATCTTCGGTGCAACTGCCATGCTCGAAACCGAACTGCGCGAAGAGGAAATTGAAGAGATTGTATTTCCGCACCCGACCACATCCGAAATCATCAAAGACGTATTTATGGCGGTTCGTTAAGGCCCCCTCGTCGATCACTCAAACAAGAAAACTCTCTAACACCCATTCTCCATGCCAAAGTCACAAATTGTCGAACCTGCAGAGGAACGCAAAGCGGGAACAATTCCCTTCAAGGAAATTCCCCTCAATCAATACAAAGATGATTTAAAAAAGGAAGTCGAGACCCACGGGGCCGAGGCCCTTATCGGAATCTACGAGGATATGCTGCTCATTCGCGAATTCGAGAGCATGCTCCAAAGTATTAAGACCCAGGGATCCTACGAAGGAATCGAATACGATCACAAGGGCCCCGCTCACTTGTCCATCGGGCAGGAAGCATCTGCGGTTGGCCAAGCCTTTCTGTTGGGAGTGGATGATCATATTCTTGGTTCTCACCGGTCTCACGGTGAGATTCTCGCCAAAGGAATGTCATCCATTCGTAAGCTAGATGATGATCGTTTGATGGAAATCATGAAAGGCTTTCTTGATGGAGATTGTTTTGGAGTGGTTGAAAAAGAGGGAGCTGAAAATGTTAAGGCACTCGCACGCAACTTCCTTCTCTATGGTGCATTGGCCGAGGTCTTCGGGCGGGCAAATGGTTTCAATCGTGGACTGGGTGGTTCGATGCATGCCTTCTTTACTCCCTTTGGAATCCTTCCCAATAATGCAATTGTTGGTGGATCTGCCGATATTGCGATGGGTGCATCTCTCTTTAAAAAGTGTAACCGCAAACCAGGAATCGTGATTTCCAATGTTGGGGATGCATCAATGGGATGTGGGCCGACCTGGGAAGCAATGAATTTTGCATCAATGCGTCAATTCCATGAATTGTGGGAAGATTCAATGAAGGGCGGATTGCCCATCATTTTTAATTTCATGAATAATTTCTACGGCATGGGTGGTCAGACAGCTGGTGAAACCATGGCCTTTGACTTTCTTGCCCGAGTTGGAGCAGGTGTTAATCCCGACTCTATGCATGCCGAGCGTGTGGATGGATATAATCCATTGGCAGTGGCCGATGCCATCCGCCGGAAAAAGACATTACTTGAGCAGGGAGACGGACCTGTGCTTTTGGAAACAATTACCTATCGATATTCCGGACATTCGCCTTCTGATGCTTCTTCTTACCGCCTCAAGGAAGAGATTGAAGCCTGGCAGGCAATTGATCCAATCGAGGCTTATGCCAAGGAAATTATCGATGGCGGACTAATCACCGCTGAACAAATTGAAGAACGTAAGGCAGAAACCACCAAGGCGATGACTCAAGCATGTAGGCTTGCATCCAGTTTAGAGATTTCCCCCCGTTTGCCTTCGGAAAAAATTGCCGGGTTGATGTTTTCCAAACGTAAGGTCGAAAATTACGATCCTTCCCGTACCCCTGAACTTATTTTGCCTGCAGCAGAAAATCCACGTGTACAAGCATTGGCTAAAAAATCAAGAGCTGGAATCATCGATGGTAAACCAGTTTCAAAAAATAAAGTTTATCAATATCGAGACGCCATTTTTGAGGCCGCCTTTCATCGTTTCCAAACTGATTCCACTTTAGTTGCATACGGGGAGGAAAACCGGGACTGGGGAGGTGCTTTTGCATGCTACCGCGGATTAACCGAGTCTTTACCTTATCACCGTTTATTCAATTCTCCTATATCTGAAGCTGCGATTGTAGGTTCGGCTGTTGGGTATGCCTTGCAGGGAGGACGTGCTGTGGTTGAGTTGATGTATTGTGATTTCATGGGCAGGGCAGGAGATGAGATTTTTAACCAGTTAGCCAAGTGGCAGAGTATGTCCGCATGTGTGCTGGAAATGCCGGTAGTTTTACGGGTGTCTGTGGGATCAAAATATGGTGCTCAACATTCTCAGGACTGGTGTGCGATCTGTAACCATATTCCTGGCTTACAGGTGGTCTTCCCTTCGACTCCTTATGATGCCAAAGGTATGCTTAATACTGCATTGGCAGGCAGTGATCCAGTTGTCTTCTTTGAAAGTCAGCGCCTCTATGATATTGGCGAGCTTTTTGAAAAGGAAGTGCCTGAGGGATATTATGAAGTTCCATTTGGACCTCCCGCTCAACGCAGAGTTGGAAATGATGTGACCATTATAACTGTGGGTGCAACCATGTACCGGGCTTTGGAAGCTGCAGATATTCTTGAACAAAAATATGGAGTAACTGCGGATGTTTTTGATTGCCGCTCGATCACGCCATTGGATTACGAACCACTCGTTGAATCGGTTCGCAAGACCGGGAAGGTATTGCTTTCATCCGATGCTTGTGAGCGCGGATCTGTGATGCAGGATATTGCATCCAAATTAAGCCAGTTGGCCTTTGACGAGTTGGACGCTCCCCCCGTAGTGGTTGGGTCGCGCAACTGGATAACACCTTGTGCTGAAGTTGAAGAGGATTTCTTTCCACAACCTTCCTGGATGATTGATGCAATTCATCAAAATATCTTACCTTTGCCTGGTCATGTAATGACGACCAATCCCACAACCGGAGAAATGATTAAGCGTTACCGCGAAGGGGTATAAAAAAATCGCTTCTAATATTTTGAGTTATTTAGAAAAATATTCTGACAAAG
>ERZ1048872.2446-NODE-2446-length-13244-cov-5.186671_pt1 | contig 13244 bp, 12 predicted proteins | sample MGYA00383100_ERZ1048872 | MGnify/ENA primary metagenome ERZ1048872 (study PRJEB29581, sample SAMEA5548370) | metagenome | biome: marine; feature: coastal; material: water | depth 50 m | study: Short-term variability in the microbial, nano- and picoplankton... | reverse complement strand
TCCGCGATGACTCTGGTTCAGACGTTCTGTTCTTCGTTGATAACATCTTCCGCTTTACACAAGCCGGTTCTGAGGTGTCAGCGCTTTTGGGTCGTATTCCATCAGCTGTGGGTTACCAGCCAACATTGGCAACCGACATGGGTGCGATGCAAGAACGTATTGCGTCAACTAAATCAGGTTCAATTACGTCTGTTCAAGCCGTTTACGTTCCTGCGGATGACCTTACTGACCCTGCACCTGCGACATCGTTTGCTCACCTTGATGCGACAACTGTTCTTGACCGCTCAATTTCGGAAAAAGGCATTTATCCTGCTGTTGACCCACTTGGTTCAACATCACGTTTGCTTGACCCGCTGATCATTGGCGAAGAGCACTACAAAGTTGCAACTGACGTTCAGCAAGTTCTTCAGCGTTATAAATCTTTGCAAGACATCATCGCGATTTTGGGCATGGACGAATTGTCAGAAGACGACAAATTGGCTGTGGCTCGTGCGCGTAAACTAGAGCGTTTCTTGTCTCAACCATTTGACGTTGCGAAAGTATTTACTGGTGCAGACGGCAAGCAGGTTCAGCTAGAAGACACAATCTCGTCGTTCAAAGCTGTTGTGGCTGGCGAATACGATCACTTGCCAGAAGGCGCTTTCTATATGGTTGGCGGCATCGAAGAAGTGATTGCTAAGGCAGAAAAACTGGCAGCAGACGCTGCTTAAGGAGGCCGATCAATGGCTATGATGCAATATGACCTCGTCTCACCCGAACGCAGCCTTGCGTCGGGTCAGGCATCCGAGGTGCGCATTCCAGGTTCCGAAGGCGACATGACGGCTATGGCCGACCACGCGCCTGTTATTACAACACTGCGCCCAGGTGTTCTGACAATCGTCAGTGATGCGGGCACAGCGGAGTATGCGGTAATTGGTGGTTTTGCTGAAGTCACAGCAACAAGCACTTCGGTTCTGGCTGAAAAAGCGATGCCAGTCGCCGAAGTGACAGCCGATGTTTTGGCTGGTCTTGTAAGCGACGCTGAAACAGCGTTGGCAAATGCCAGCGTTGACGGCAGAGATAGTGCAGTGAAATATCTGGACGATCTGCGCAGCCTAGGCAGCACATTAGGTCTGTAATACAACACTAAATTCAGAAAAAGCCCCCGTTTTCGGGGGCTTTTTTGTTTCTGCCCTTTTTTCGTCAGTTTTATAGGTTATCAATAACTAAAGATGATTAAGAGTAATTGGTATGAAGCGTTTAAGTAGTCACCTTGTTGGCATTGACCAGGGATCGGAAATTTTGTTTTCCGATTTTGAAACTGGTGGTGTGATGTGGACGGGATCAGATTACCGTGAATGTCGCGTACCCGTAAAATTTTCCGAAAAATATGATCAAATGCCGACGGTTCAGGTTTCGATTGCCATGTTTGATATTGGGCATACCAGCAACCAACGCGCCGACATAACGGCCGAAAACATCACAGAATCTGGCTTTGAAATTGTTTTCCGCACGTGGAGCGATACCAAAATCGCCCGCATCCGCGCCAATTGGATGTCCATTGGCGCGTTGGCTCACGTTGATGATTGGAACCTATATTAGGTTCTAGCTTTGGTGGTAGTGGCCTTCATAGATCGGGATCAAAGTCTCGCGTTCAAACAGGCTGGAAACTGACGTACCATTCCAAGTATTCAGAATTGCCTGCGCAAACAGCGGCGCGGTTGGTACAACGCGAATGTTTGAACATTCTTCAACTGGTACAGTGGCTTGGATCGTGTCCGTAATAACCAAAGACTTCATTTGCGAATTGGTAATGCGTTCGACAGCTGGACCGGAAAGAACACCGTGCGTGATGTAAGAATGTACTTCTTTCGCACCTTTTTCCATCAACAGATCCGCTGCTTTGCAAAGTGTACCTGCGGTGTCGCAAAGGTCATCAACGATAAGGCAGGTTTTGCCTTCTACATTCCCGATGATCGTCATTTCAGCAACTTCGCCGGCTTTCTCGCGGCGTTTGTCCACTATTGAAAGGGGTGCATCGATCCGTTTTGCAAGTTCACGAGCGCGTGCCACGCCACCAACGTCTGGGGAAACGATCATCAAATCGTCGCGTTGATCCTTAAAGTGATGTTCAATGTCGAGCGCAAAGATAGGCGAGGCATAAAGGTTATCAACGGGGATATCAAAGAAGCCCTGAATTTGTGTTGCGTGCAAATCCATGGTCAAAACACGTTGAACGCCGGCTTCAACCAACATGTTGGCAACCAACTTTGCGGTGATTGGTGTGCGTGCTTTGGTGCGGCGGTCCTGACGGGCATACCCAAAATATGGGATCACGGCGGTGATGTGACCAGCAGACGAACGACGCAGCGCATCAGCCATGACCAGCAATTCCATCAGGTTATCATTCGCTGGGTTCGATGTGGATTGAATGATGTACATATCCTCGCCACGAACGTTTTCAAAAACTTCTACGAATACTTCGCCATCGTTAAAGCGTTCGACACGCGCATCAACCAATTTGGTCGAAATGCCACGATGCACAGACATCCGGCGGGCAATTGCTTCGGCCAACGGTGGGTTGGCATTGCCGGACATTAGTTTTGGGTCATTGTTCGTTGGCATAAGAGTTTTCCTTTGGGCGCTAAGAAACGAGGTGCAGAATCCAGATTCGTGACGTTGACACCGCTTAGCATCCAACTAGGGTCTGGGCCAACCAGTGATCCAACAAAGGGGCCTAAAATGCCGCATATAGACTACTATTTTGCAACGATTTCACCTTTTACTTATTTGGCCTCCGGAAGTGTTGAGAAAATCGCATCCAAAAATGGTGCGACGCTGACATATAAGCCGCTCGATATCATGGGGTTGTTTTCCCAAACGGGTGGGCTGCCGCCGAAGGATCGCCATCCAAATCGCCAACAATACCGTCTGCAGGATATGGAGCGGCGGGCAAAAATTGCAGAAAAACCATTGAACATCAAACCCGCGTTTTGGCCAACTAATCCTGCACCTTCGTCCTATGCCATTATCGCCGCACAAAATGCTGGTGGTGGGGATTTGGGTCAGCTTGTTGCATTGATTACGGCTGCATGTTGGGCTGGTGATGAAAACGTGGCCGAGGACGAAGTTGTGCGTCGCTGTCTGTCAGAGTCGGGGTTTGATCCGGCATTGGTTGATAGTGGCATGTTAAGCGGGGCGGAAACCTACGCACGAAATCTGGAAGAAGCCGTTCAAAAAGGTGTTTTTGGGGCCCCATTTTTCATCACAGATGATGATCAACGTTTCTGGGGGCAAGACAGGTTACATGACCTTGATTTGCATTTGTCCGGTAAAATTTAGGCTTGTCGTAGTCAAAGTTGTTTGAACGGATCAAGAGTCACCGTTCGATCTTCATGAAAACTGATTCCCACATTATTCCAATTATTCAGAACCAAGACCGCTATTGAGGAACAATTCCCAATAGCAGTCAAATTTTTTCGAATTTTCCCATGTGATACAACAGGTTGCGAAAACATTTGGGTCATTCGAATTCAGGTAGGGTTTTAACCCTCGCGTGGGATACAGGGATAAACACCAAGAATAGATAGCTTGTTGGTAAACAGACTTAATTCTTCCATCGCCAATGCAACATTTTTGTCATCTGGATGGCCAACGATATCCGCATAAAACTGTGTCGCTGTAAACGATCCGCCTACCATATAGCTTTCGAGCTTGGTTATGTTCACGCCGTTTGTGGCAAATCCACCCATCGCCTTATAAAGCGCAGCCGGAATATTTCGGACCTCGAAAATGAAGCTGGTCATCATTGGGCCGTCGCCGCGGCGTGTCAAATCGGCTTTAGGACCCATGATCAGAAAGCGTGTTGTATTGTTATGCGTGTCTTCAATGTCACGGGCGACAACGTCCAAATTGTAAATTTTGGCAGCAATTTCAGAGGCTAATACCCCCACATTAGTTTCTGGCGTGTCCGCAAGTTCAGCCGCTGCGCCCGCACTGTCACTTGCGGCCTCGCCTTTGATGTTATTTTCTAACAAAAAATTTCGACATTGGGGAATAAGAACCATATGTGCACGAACAGTGTCGATGTCGTCCAAAGTGACGCCGCGGTTGGCCATCATCGCAATTCGCACGCGCACAAAGGCTTCGTCCAAGATGTGCAGACCACTTTCGGGTAACATGCGGTGAATGTCTGCAACGCGCCCATAAGTCGTGTTTTCAACTGGGACCATCGCAAGATCCGCTTTGCCATCATTCACGGCTGCAAAAAGGTCGTCAAACGTCACACAGGGCAACGGTTCCATGTCCGGTCGGGCGTTTTGACAAGCCTCGTGCGAGTACGCACCGAGTTCTCCTTGAAAGGCAATTGTTCCACTCATGTCATTTTTTCCAAAAAAGGGCGTTTGGTCGCGGTACCTACACCTTGCGCGAGCCTAGGGGAAGCGGTTAGTAAGCTTGGAAAATAATGACCACGACTAACAATGGGACAAAATGATGTTCGACACGATGACCCTTACTAAAATTACAGCCGCTTTGTGTGGCGCTTTGCTGATCTTTCTTATGGGTAGCTGGGTTGCTGAAACGGTTTATCACGGTGGTGGTGGACATGGGCACCATGCAGAAGTTGTTTACCCACCAGAAGCTGAAGGCACCGATGACGCTGTCGCCGAAGAAGAAACAGTTGATTTCGCAGAAATTCTTGCGGCTGCAGACGTTTCTAAAGGCGAAAAAGTTTTCAAAAAATGTTCCGCATGTCACAAACTTGGTGAAGGCGAAAACGGAACTGGCCCAGCATTGTACGGTGTCGTTGGCCGCGCGGCGTCCGCATCAGACGGATTTGCGTATTCTGGTGCATTTGCTGAAGTTGGCACATGGACGACAGAAGCGCTGCAAGCGTTTCTTGAAGCGCCTAAGAAATATGCGCCAGGTACCAAAATGGCATTCAATGGCCTGAAGAAAATTCAGGATCGCGCGAACGTGATTGCCTACATCGACAGCTTAGACGACTAAGATCGTTGAAAAACTTGGATATAAGCCGCCCTTTGAGGCGGCTTTTTTCATTTCTGATCACGAATGCTTCACTTTTGTTCAATTGCCGCTTGGACTTATCGAATTTTAGATTAATCTTAATCATAATGTGTTTGACCATATAGACCGACACCAAAGGAGAACTTGGATGAACCGGAACAAAGCAATTGCCAAAACGAATGGCGTAACACGTCAAGGATTTACCATCCTTTGGATGGGCGTTGTTGTGACGATGGCCGCTTTAGCACTTTCGGCCAAAGCAGCCCTAGCAGAAGGGCATGTGATTAAATCGCACGGAATTTCCACATTTGGTGAATTGAAGTACCCGGCAGGATTTACACACTTAGATTACGTAAACCCAAGCGCGCCAAAGGGCGGCGAAATTTCAATGGGTGTTACAGGTGGCTTTGATTCCATGCATCCTTATTCTGTAAAGGGACGTGCAGGGGCGCTTAGTTCGGTTTTCTTTGAATCACTTTTGACAGGTACGGCTGATGAAATCGGTAGCGTCTATGGTTTGTTGGCAGAATCGTTAGAATACCCCAAGGATCGGAGTTGGGTCGTTTTCAATCTGCACCCAGAAGCAAAATTTTCGGACGGTAGCCCGGTAACAACCGAAGATGTGATGTTTTCTTATGAGATTTTGCTTGAAAAAGGTCTGGTATCGTTTCGCACGCAATTGCAAAAGCAGATTGAATCCGTTGAAATCCTAAGCCCACACAAAATTAAATACACATTCAAAACGGGCATACCTACACGCGATTTGCCTTCTGATATTGGCACGTTACCTGTGTTTTCCAAGGCAGGGTATGAGGCCGCGGGCTGGGAATTTGATAGCGACAGCTTGGTTCCTTTGATTGGTTCCGGTCCGTATGTGTTGGATTCTTTGGATGTTGGGCGTCGCATCGTATACAAACGTAACCCGAATTATTGGGGGGTGAACCAACCATTGATGAAAGGTACGAGCAATTTTGATCGTATACGCATTGAATATTATGGTGATGGTTCTGCTGCGTTTGAAGGGTTTAAAGGGGGAGATTATACTTTTCGTAGCGAAAATTCATCCAAACAATGGGCGACGGAATATGATTTTCCGGCCATTGAAAAAGGCTTCATCAAGAAAGAAGAGATCGCGCATGGCAACAAATCTCCCGGACAATCGTTCGTTTTCAACCTGCGTCGTGAAAAATTTCAAGACAAACGTGTTCGTGAGGCTTTGGGTCTAGCGTTTAACTTTGAATGGTCGAATGAAACGCTGTTTTACGGCATTTACCAGCGCACATCATCGTTTTGGGGTAACAGCTATCTAGAGGCGCAAGGCATGCCATCAGCCGCCGAACTCGCCATCCTTGAACCGCTGGCAGATATCTTGCCAGAAGGTGTTTTGGATCAAGAAGTATTCTCTTATCCAGTTGCCAATTCCAGTCAGAATGCAGATCGTCGTATGCTGCGCAAAGCATCTAAATTGTTAGAGGATGCAGGGTGGATCGTTGGTGATGACGGAATGCGTCGTAACGCAGCGGGGGAAACCTTGACGGTTGAGTTGTTGAACGACAGCCAAGCATTTGATCGCGTTCTAAATCCTTACGTTGAAAATCTGCGCCGAATTGGAGTGGATGCAACGCACACACGGGTGGATAACGCGGAATCTAACGAGCGCGAGGGACCGCCCAACTATGATTTTGATGTGATTACTTGGTTCACGCAAACCGGCTACATTCCGGGATCTGAGTTGCGCCAATGGTATGGTTCAGAAACGGCTGACAGTTCAACGTTTAACAAAATGGGTCTCCGTAGCCCTGCCATTGATGCGCTGATTGATGTCGTCTTGGCCGCAGAAACACAAGCCGAATTGAACGTGGCTGTTTCGGCCCTTGATCGTGTGATGCGGTGGGAAAAGTTTGCCGTTCCAGAATGGTTCAAGGGTGCGCATACAGTTGCTTTTTACGACATGTATGATCGGCCTGAGAACCTGCCGCCCTATTCCTTGGGGCAAATGGATTTCTGGTGGTACAATGCGGAAAACGCTGAAAAATTGAAACAGGCAGGCGCGCTGTAGCGCCACAGAAAGGGCAGATCTTTGGGCGCCTATATCCTTCGCCGCTTGTTGCTGGTGATACCCACTTTGCTAGGTATCATGATCGTCAACTTTGCATTAATCCAATTCGTACCCGGCGGGCCGATTGAACAAATCCTTGCCCAAATGGAGGGCGAGGGGGACGTTTTTGCAAGCTTTACCAGCAACGCGGATGCGGGTGCTGACCGTGTTGGCGGTGACGAGCGTTATCAAGGGTCACGTGGTTTGCCGCCTGAACTGATTGACGAACTTGAAAAGCAATTTGGTTTTGACAAGCCACCTGTAGAACGGTTTTTCAATATGATGTGGAATTACGTTCGCTTTGATTTTGGCGAAAGTTATTTCAAATCGGCGGGCGTGATGGAATTGGTTTGGGATAAGTTGCCTGTTTCAATCACCCTTGGTTTATGGGCGACATTGATTTCCTATATGGTTTCCATCCCACTAGGCATTCGCAAAGCGGTGAAAGATGGCAGTAAATTTGACAGCTGGACGTCAGGCATCATCATCGCAGCCTATTCCATCCCTGGGTTTTTGTTTGCGATCCTTTTGTTGGTCGTTTTCGCCGGTGGTTCATATTATCAATGGTTCCCTTTACGAGGGCTTACTTCGGATAATTTTGATGATCTTTCGGTCGTTGGCAAAGTGGTTGATTATTTCTGGCACATCACATTGCCAGTGATTGCCCTGACGATTTCTTCATTTGCGACGCTAACTTTGCTGACTAAAAACAGTTTCCTTGATGAAATCCGTAAACAGTATGTCGTGACAGCTAAATCCAAAGGTTTGACCAGTTTCCGTGTTTTGTACGGGCATGTTTTCCGCAATGCGATGTTGATCGTAATTGCAGCTTTCCCCGCCACATTTATTGGTGTGTTCTTTGGCGGGTCGGTGATTATTGAAACGCTGTTTTCACTAGATGGCCTTGGCCGTCTAGGTTTTGAGGCTGTGGTTGCACGGGACTATGCGTTGGTTTTCGGAACGCTATATGTCTTTACCTTGTTGGGTCTTTTTGTCGGTATTCTGTCTGACCTGATGTATGTCTTCGTTGATCCGCGTATCGACTTTGAAAAGCGCGAGGCGTGATCATGGCCCTTTCCGGATTAAATCAACGCCGCGTTGCGAATTTTAAGAAAAATCGGCGAGCATATTATTCGCTGATCATCTTTGGTATTTTGTTCACGGTATCGCTGTTTGCCGAATTGATAGCGAATGATAAGCCAATTTTGGTACGATATCAGGGACAGTTTTATACACCGATTGTCAGCTTTTACCCCGAAACAGAATTTGGTGGTGATTTCAAAACCGAAGCTGTTTACCGAGATATCGAGGTGCAATGCCTGATTAAATCAGGTGGGTTAGACATCTGTTTTGATGATCCAGAGGGCATCATTGCGGATGCTGCTGACGGGGTGGTGAACGGGAATGAAATTCAAAAGGGGTGGATACTAAACCCTATCATCCCCTATTCTTATAACACCATCGTTGATGTGCCAGGCGTTGCCCCTGGGCCACCAGACGGTACCAATTGGCTGGGTACAGACGATACCAAACGCGATGTGCTTGCCCGCGTCATTTATGGGTTTCGATTGTCGATTGTGTTTACATTGATTGTGACCGCGGTTTCATCTGTCGTTGGGATAATCGCGGGCGCTGTACAGGGATTCTTCGGTGGACGGTTAGATTTGTTTATGCAGCGTCTTCTTGAAATATGGGGCGGCACACCCAGCCTTTATGTGATCATAATCCTATTTGCCATCTTGGGCCGCAGTTTCTGGTTGTTGGTGTTCGTGACCATATTGTTTGGTTGGACTGCACTCGTTGGCGTGGTCCGAGCAGAGTTTTTGCGCGCTAGAAACTTTGAATATGTGCGTGCCGCGCGCGCCTTGGGCGTTTCAAATTGGACGATTATGTTCCGTCACATGTTACCCAATGCAATGGTCGCAACGCTGACGCTGATGCCGTTTATTGTGACAGGCACCATCGGTACGTTGGCAGGGCTTGATTTCCTTGGTTACGGGTTGCCCTCTAGCCTGCCAAGCCTTGGGGAAATGACATTGCAAGCCAAGCAAAATCTACAGGCGCCATGGTTGGGTTTCACCGCCTTTATCGCATTTGCCGTTATGTTGTCTTTGCTTGTGTTTGTGTTTGAAGGTGTCCGCGATGCGTTTGATCCTAGAAAGACGTTCAAATGAAAACAGTTTTAAACGTCAAAGAATTAAAAGTGTCATTTCGCCAAGACGGCGAAGTTACCGAAGCTGTGCGCGGTGTTTCATTTCACGTAGGCGAAGGAGAAACCGTTGCTTTGGTAGGTGAAAGTGGATCTGGAAAATCGGTAACCGCGCTTTCAACCGTTGATTTGTTAGCAGATAGTGCGCGCAAAACGGGTTCAATCAACTACGAGGGCGATGAGTTGATGGCGGCTGACGAGCCGACATTACGGCGCGTTCGTGGTAACGACATCAGTTTTATTTTCCAAGAACCGATGACATCGCTAAACCCACTGCACACTATTGAGAAGCAGTTGGGCGAAAGCATTCGTCTGCACCAAGGTTTACGCGGTGATGCTGTTCGTACGCGGATATTGGATATGTTGGCTAAAGTGGGTATTCGAGATGCCGAAAGCCGTCTTGAATCATATCCTCACCAATTGTCCGGCGGGCAACGTCAGCGTGTGATGATTGCGATGGCTTTGGCGAATGGTCCCAAATTACTGATTGCGGATGAACCCACAACTGCGCTTGATGTTACAATTCAGGCACAAATTTTGGATCTTTTGGCTGATCTGAAACGTACCGAGGAAATGAGCCTTTTGTTTATCACGCACGATTTAGCGGTAGTTCGAAAGATCGCGGATCGGGTTTACGTGATGAAAGATGGATTAATCGTTGAAGAAGGTGTGACCAAGGAAATTTTTGAAAACCCTCAACATCCTTATACTCAACAGTTGTTGGCGGCAGAACCTACTGGGCAACCAAAGCCTGTTGCGAAAGATGCACCTGAAATTGTCAGTACACAAGATTTGCGAATCTGGTTCCCAATTCAACGTGGTTTCATGAAACGTACTGTTGGTCATGTTAAGGCTGTGAATGCTGCCACGTTGTCGGTTCGTGCTGGTGAAACACTTGGGATTGTGGGGGAAAGTGGATCGGGCAAAACCACGCTTGCCCTTGGGATGATGCGTCTTTTGGGCTCTGAGGGGAAAATTGTTTATCTTGGGCAGAATATTCAAGGGTTGAACACGAAAAGCTTGCGTCCTTTGCGTTCTGACATGCAAATTGTTTTCCAAGACCCGTATGGCTCGTTGTCACCGCGCATGACTGTTGAACAAATCGTGGCCGAGGGGCTGACCGTGCATGGTGTGCCAGAAGGATCAACAGAGCGCGAGATGGTTCAGAATATTCTGACAGAAGTCGGATTAAAGCCTGAAATGATGCAACGATATCCGCATGAATTTTCTGGCGGTCAAAGGCAGCGTATCGCCATTGCGCGCGCCATGATCTTGCGGCCCAAACTGGTTGTGTTGGATGAACCCACAAGTGCGCTAGATCGTACGGTTCAGGTGCAAATTGTCGATTTGCTACGCGAGTTACAGGATCGCTATGGTTTAGCCTTTTTATTCATTAGCCATGATCTAAAAGTGGTGCGCGCGCTTAGTCACAAAGTGATCGTGATGAAACAGGGCGATATCGTTGAAGAAGGCAGTCGTGAAGAGATCTTTGATGCACCTAAGACTGATTATACCCGCCAACTAATGGCAGCTGCTTTTGATTTGGCATCTGTTGGAGATGACGATTAAGTCGCCTAATTGTTAGGGCCCGAAGGGTGTGCACTTAAATCCGCGAGCATTTAGGCGTGAACAGGCAAGGCTTGCACGGTGTTCTGACATGCCGACAAAGTTGGCTTCCCATCCACGGCTACGCTTGACGACTTTGCGCAATGCATCCTCTAGGGTTTCAATCTCTGACAGCGCCGTTTTCAAAAGCAATCGTTCGGCCTTTGCGTGGGTGTAGTAATACCCCAGTGATATGCCCCAATGTTTACCACCTGATGTTGTTGCGCGCGTAACAACCTCAAGGGGCGGGGGCTCTGTTGGGAATACGTGTTTTGGCAAAGAGGCGGTCAAATCTGCAGGTCTAGCCACCGGTACAACCGCCGAAACGGTTTGCACGTTTTCTATCTTTTCCTTTTCAAGAACCGCAACATCCTCGAGCGCTTGGGCAACGCCATCCGCGACCGCGATCATGGTTTCTTCTGTTGGCTTTGCTGTAATTGGGCGTGACTTAGGGCGCAGGCTTTTGTTAACAGCCATGACCAAACGAATTGTTTTGCCTTTGCCGCCGGCAACGACGTCATTGCCATACACTGGCGCATTAGGTTTGATGACTTTGGTAGTACTTGGCGCGCGGCGGAAACCAAGGTCAAGTAATTCGGCAACCTTGGCATTGCGGTTCGCAGTTGAACGACCGCCAAACACAGTGGCAATAATTCGTTCGTTTCCACGTACGGCAGAGGCCACAAGGTTAAATCCAGCGGCATTCGTGTAGCCAGTTTTAATCCCGTCTGACCCACGATAGCTGTTTAGGAATCTGGTGTTTGTGTTGTTTACCTTCTTTACGCCTGCATCAGTCGTGCGGCGGGAAAACAAATTGTAATATTGCGGATAATCGAAAAACAAACGGCGACCCAATGTGGTCATGTCACGGGCCGTTGAAAGATGCCCACTTTCCGTCAGTCCGTGTGCATTTTTGAACGTGGTCCGTGACATACCCAGCGCCTTGGCGGTACGATTCATACGGCGTGCAAACGCGGCTTCAGAGCCTGAAACCGCTTCGCCCAATGCTGTGGCAGCGTCATTGGCAGATTTAACAGATGCTGCGCGAATAAGGTAACGCAACTGAATGCGCTGACCCGCTTGCAGTCCCAATTTTGATGGCGGTTCTGCGGCGGCCTTTTTGGAAATACGAACGCGCGTGTCCAGTGAAATTTCGCCCTTACGAATTGCTTCAAAGGTTACATAAAGCGTCATCATTTTTGTCAAAGAGGCAGGGTGCAATCTGGAATCTGCATTGCGAGAGTGCAAAACCTCGCCGCTTCGTGCATCGATGACCATGGCGGCATAAGGTGCGGCAATAGCAGAAATAGGCGCCAAAAATAGGGCGCAAAGCATCAGTACAATTACAAATTGTGACTGCAAAAACTGCAGCAGACGTGTGTTCACGTCGATTTCCTAACTCTGCCTCGTGGCCCATTTTTGGACCATTTTTATTATGTATTACCAATCAGGTAACACTTTTCGGCCTTCAAAAGAAGTTTTTAATAAAGGCGTTTTGAGGGCGGAATGTGGCAGGAATGTGTTTTTTCCCGTAATGCGTGCGTCTAAAATAGATCATCAATCAATTGGGGCAGATTGCTGAGATTATTAATTTCCCGATACATAGGGTGGTTATTGGGTTTTGGGGCCGCCTCAAGCGCCCAAATTTCACCGTGCGGCACGTAAACCCCCCAACCGCCAGCCGCAATTGCGGGCAAAACATCGGATTTCATCGAGTTGCCAACCATCATAGATTGATCCGCTTGGGCACCAGCCTTGGCAAATGCATCGCGATAGATTTCAGACGTTTTGTTTGAAACTATTTCCACGCCATCAAAATAATCACCCAAACCGGATTGAGCTAACTTCCGTTCTTGATCAAGTAAATCACCCTTTGTGATAAGCAAAAGATGAAAATTTGGCGCCAATTCCAAGATTGTAGACTGAACATGATCTAGCAATTCAATTGGGTGGCTTAACATATCTCGGCCGGTATCTAGGATTTCCTTTATAACGTGGCTGCCAACTTTACCGTCTGTAATCTCAAGCGCGGTTTCTATCATCGAAAGGGTGAACCCTTTAATGCCAAAACCATAGTGGCCAATATTTTTTCGTTCGGCGGCCAATAATCTTTCGTCCAAATGATCAGCATCCGCAAAATCCGCCAGAAGTTCCACGAATCGATCTTGGGTTAATTTGAAAAACCTCTCGTTGTGCCAAAGCGTGTCATCCGCATCAAATGCGATGGTTGTAAGGGAATTGGCCATAGATATTTACCTTTGTTCAAAACAACTTCGTTTGGCCCCTTTTTGTGGCGCGTTAGGTGGTTTATATTGAAGCCAGCAT
>ERZ1048872.2445-NODE-2445-length-13244-cov-7.890894_pt1 | contig 13244 bp, 10 predicted proteins | sample MGYA00383100_ERZ1048872 | MGnify/ENA primary metagenome ERZ1048872 (study PRJEB29581, sample SAMEA5548370) | metagenome | biome: marine; feature: coastal; material: water | depth 50 m | study: Short-term variability in the microbial, nano- and picoplankton... | reverse complement strand
CGTATTTGTCTTTCCACCGTATTTTTAAAAACTGTCTAAAATCCTTTTCTCGGGCATTTTCTCCTGGCTCATAGAATTTGGTGTTTTCAATTTCTTTGGGGAGAAACTCTTGTTCGACAAAATTGTTTTCATAGTGGTGGGCATATTTGTAATCTTTGCCGTAGTCCAACTCTTTCATCAATTTTGTAGGTGCATTTCGAAGGGGGAGGGGCACAGACAGGTCTCCTGTTTTTTTTACCAATTCCAATGCTTTGTTGATGGCGGCATAGGAACTGTTGCTTTTGGGGGAATTTGCCAAGTAGACAGCACATTGACTTAATAAAATTCGAGACTCTGGGTAGCCAATTGTAGCCACAGCTTGGAAGGTTGTATTGGCCATGATGAGTGCAGTCGGATTCGCATTTCCGATATCTTCAGAAGCAGCAATCAACAAGCGCCTGGCGATAAATTTGACATCTTCGCCCCCTTCAATCATCCTTGCGAGCCAGTAAACTGCAGCATTGGGGTCGCTCCCTCGAATGGATTTGATAAAGGCCGAGACAATGTCGTAGTGTTGTTCGCCTGTTTTGTCGTAGCGAACGGTGTTTTTTTGAACCTTTTGCAACACCAGCTCGTTGGTTACCACGATGGCTCCTTCTTCCGAAGCCACCACCAATTCGAAGATGTTCAGTAATTTTCGAGCATCTCCGCTGCATACTTGGATCAGTGCTTCGGTTTCTTTGAGTTCGATGTCTTTTTCTTTGAGTTCCACGTCTTTTTCCAAGGCGCGGTGCAACAGGGCTATCAGGTCTTTTTTGTCAAAGGAATTCAAGATGTACACTTGGCACCTGGAGAGGAGGGCAGGAATCACCTCAAAGCTCGGGTTTTCAGTGGTCGCTCCAATCAAGGTGACCCACCCTTTTTCAACAGCAGCAAGCAGCGAGTCTTGTTGTGATTTGCTAAAGCGATGGATCTCATCAATGAAGAGAATGGGGTTTTTGGCAGTAAACAAGCCTCCTCTTTGTCTTGCTTTGTCCAGGACTTCTCGAATGTCTTTCACTCCAGAGTTGATTGCGCTAAGGGTGTAAAAGGGGCGTTTGGACGCTGTTGCAATGATGTTGGCCAAGGTTGTTTTTCCAATACCTGGAGGGCCCCACAAGATCAAAGAGGGAATGATGCCTTTTTTGATGTGCTGTGTCAAAACACCTGTCTTTCCCACGAGGTGTTGTTGACTGATGTAGTCTTCCAATGTTTTGGGACGGATCCGTTCTGCTAAAGGTGCATTCATCCCGTAAAAATAACAAATTAATATGAGTTTGAATTTTGAATTTCGTCTGGTCTGGCCTATTTTAGCAGGAAGTCCTGAACTCGAGAGGAATGCCACTTGGGAGGATCTTTATCAAGATGAACGAAGCACCGCAATTTTCCTATTCCAAAAATACTTACAGAATCCCTCTTTTGGTCGTTTTGTTGATTTGGTTTGTCTATTGGGTTGAAATCAAATTCGGATTGAATTTCACCAATTATGGGATTTATCCAAGAACGTTAAAAGGCTTGCGGGGCATCGTGTTTTCACCATTTATTCACGGGAGTATTGGGCATTTGACCAACAACACGATTCCTGTTTTTCTGTTTGTGAGCATGCTTTTTTATTTTTACAGAGAAATGGCTCACCAAGTATTGCTTTGCGGTGTTTTTGCTACGGGTTTGCTCACCTGGGTAATCGGTGTAGATGCTTACCATATCGGCATGAGTGGTGCGGTGTATTTGTTGTTTTCTTTTCTGTTTTTTAGCGGAATTTTTCGAAAATACTACCGTTTGATTTCGGTGTCTTTGGTTGTGATTTTCCTTTATGGGGGGTTGTTTTGGTATGTTTTCCCCATTGAAAAGGGAATTTCTTGGGAAGGACACCTTTCCGGTTTGTTGGTGGGTTTTGTGTTGTCTTTTGCTTACCGAAAGCGCGGTCCCCAAAAACGAGAATACCACTTTACAAAAGATGCTTTTGATTTGTTGTTTGACGAAAGTGGGAATTTCAATCCGCCAGCAACAAGTTCCGAAGAAAAAACAGCGGCTGAGTAGGGGCTGTGTTTCAAATTACCTGCGTTGACGGACGACTTCATACAAAAAGGCACCACAAGCCACAGATACATTCAAAGAGCCAATATTTCCTTTTAAGGGCAGTTTCGCTTTGGCATCGACCATTTTTAAAATGGACGGATTGATACCTCTGTCTTCAGCGCCCATGATGATGGCTGTTGGTTTTTGAAAATCAACCTCGTAAAGGGTATCTGTTGTTTTCTCGGTTGCAGCCACTACTTTTACTCCTGCTGCTTGCAAGACAAACAATGCGTCTTTGAGGTGGTCTACTTTGCAAATGGGCATTTCAAAGGCAGCGCCAGCAGAGGTCTTTACCGTTTCGGCATTGACCGGTGCGTTTCCTTGTTTTTGAATCACAATTCCATGGGCACCTGTACAAGCGGCGGTTCTGATGATGGCTCCAAAATTTCGAACATCTGACACTTGGTCCAATAAAACAAACAAGGGAATTTCTCCTTTTTCAAGGGTTGTTGTAATCAGGCTGTCCAAATCGTGAAAATCAATAGGTGCTATTTGAGCAACTGCTCCTTGGTGGTTGTTGAACTTGGAGAGTTTGTCTAATTTTTCGACAGGCACATAGCTAAAGGCGAGGTTGTTTCTTTTCAACTCAGTCATCAACTCTGTCATGAGGTGGCCTGAGACCCCTTTTTGTATAAATACTTTGTCAATTGAGTTGTTGCTTTTGATCGCTTCTAGGATTGCTCTCAATCCGAAAATTCTAGACGTCTTTGTTTCCATGCCGCAAATGTAGGGCTATTTGGCTCAAAAAAAAACCACCTCATCTCAGATAAGGTGGTTTTGAAGAATTGACTACAACAATTTAGTTGCTATACGTTGGATCTTCATCCTCTGCAAAGCCTGTTCGTTTGTGTCCTTTAAAAATATACACAACCCCAACTTCCCAACTAAATTCTGCTTCAAAAACAATTTCATCAACAGCTGTTTTACTTGCTGTTACGTAAGTTCCAGAAGTTATTTTTCCATTTGTGACAGTTACAGTTGCGTCGGCATAAAGCTCCGTAGCATCCACTTCTCCTGCAAAGGTCATGGCAGCTGTTTTGGCAGTAACTTTGGATTTTATTTGCATAAAGTTGTCATGGTCGTCTAACCACATGCCTCCATCATCACTTGCAGTGTTGTAGGTGCTAAACTGTACATAGTCTCCTCCATATGCTGGAGTTACTCCATCCGGCTCAAGAGCAACTACCCACCAGTCACCTGACATTGATTCTACAGAAGTACCACCAATGTTTGGTTCTTCGACTTTGTCACATGATGTGAATGTTGTCACTACGAGCATCATTAGGATTCCAAAATAAATTTTATATTTTTTCGTATTCATCGTCTTTATTTTTTTATAGTTGAACTTGAGTTAGTTGCACTTTGAAGGTTCCGTTTCCAAAATTCCCATCTCCTGTAAAAGTGATGGATTTGCTTGCCGCGTCTACTGTGAGCTCTGTAATGTCAACTGTATTTCCCCAAATAGGGAATGCAGCTTGAGTTACAGTAAAGTCGTTTGCAGCAATGTCATTGGCAGTAATCACTGCTCCTAAAGCTGCATAGCCCGATCCGTATCCTCTACCCATGTCGTAATATCCGCCAATAGCGTGTGACAAGGCATAGGTGCTGTCTCCTGTTTTGCTGATGGTGATATAAGTCAAGCCATCGTATTGATCCGAAGGAACAAAATCTGGAGCTCTTTGTACGGCTGCGGTATAGAGGCCCTCGATACTTGCTAGCATGTCAGAAGTTGGTGGAACAACCCAAACATCTCGCAATGCATTTCCTGCAAAGCCGTCTTCATTGAGCGCAGAATAGGTAATTGTGTATTTGTCTGCTATTTCAGTTCCGAAAGGACTATCTGTGTAGGCTCCTGTTCCATACGTGATGGTAGTTTCTAGCACATCGTCACCTGCCATAGAAATGGCTCCGGCATCTTCATAGGTGCTGCCTTGTTCAATAAATACAGTTGCATCTCCCTGCACTGATATTTCTGGATATGTAGTTACACTAGAAACTCCTCCGGTCGAATCTTCGACACAAGAAATCATTGTTACGGTAACTAAAAATAATAATACTTTAAAATAGTTCATTTTTTTCATGTTTTTTTAAATTAGTTTGCGTCGTACCAAACAGCTGTTGTGATGTCAATCACAGCAGGTGCGTTTGTATTTCTTTGTCTTTCGTCGTTTCCAATTTCAATTCTCTTTGGGAATTTTCCATCTGTCTTTCCTTCTATGGAATACGCAAATTGACCCGACACATATGTTGCATCGTCTTGTGTAACAGCAGACTCCAATGGATATCCTGTTCTGTTGTGTTCAATAAAAGCTTCAAAGCCGTTTCCTGGAAACAAAGAGATCCATTTTTGTGTGATGATGGCTTCTATGTTTTCATCAAGACTTCCTGCGGGATATGCATAGGCTCCAGAGAGCAATGCACTTCCATCGTCTTCTGTTTGAGCGAAAGCAGCTGTGACACCAGCATCGTATAACGCTGCAGCGTTTGCACCTCCCATATAGCGAGCATCTGCTTCTGCTTGAAGGAATTTACTTTCTGCTAATGACATAAAGTAATACGGAGCGGTAGCGGTCAATAAAACGACGGAAGATGTAGAAGACCCGTTTTCATAATCTCCCTGCATTTGAAATTCAGTTCCATCGTAGAAAGAGGCCAATCTTGGATCTTCCATATCATTTAAATAAGACCCCATGGTCATGCTTGCTCTTAGGTTGGTTCCTACATTCAATTGTCTTCTGTCTGTTTCAAACAAAGGATTACTTTTGCTGTCTTCATCTGCATATTGTGTTATGGCAGCATCTTCGTTCAGAAAAGCAACTTCAGAATTGATCAGTCCTTGGATTCCCGTTTCAGCAACAGAAGGCCTTACTTCTGATTGTCTCAAGTGGATTTTCAACATCAATGTATTTGCAAAAGCAGTCCATTTAGTCATGTCACCTCCAAAGATAAAGTCGGTTTCTCCAGGAGTGTTCTCAATCGGGGATTCAGACAAATCCTTAGAGAGAGCATCTGCCAAATCGGTAACCATCATGTTATAAACCATCTCTTCAGAGTCGAATTTTGGATTTAAAATCGCAGCATTATTTGCTTCCGAGTAGGGAATGGCACCGTACATGTCTGTAAGTATTTGAGAAGCATATACTTCCAAAGTAGTTGCAATCAGATAGTAATTCCAGTTGTTGTTTGCTTCTGAAATTGCTTTGATATTTCGTGCGTCTAACAATGCATCATACATGGCAGACCAAGCTCCATTGTTCATGGATTGCGTGGTTCCAAATGTATAGTCATCTATTTGTTTGTATTGGTTGGCTATGGCACTTTGTGTCCAGTATTGGCTCCAAAATCCGCCAATCAATCCAAAATAGGCTCCGGCTGCTGCTGCAATTCCTGTTTCTGCAGCAGGCATTTCTGCTGACATAGGAACTTGGTCCGGACTCAATAAGTCAGGGTCTTTGTTGATGTCTAAGTCTGTGTCGCAAGCTGTGAATAGTAGTGCACCGCTCAAGATCAAACTAGAAATTTTTAGATATGTATTTTTCATGTTTTTCAAAATTTAATTAGAATGATAATTTAACACTTGCTCCGTATGTTCTCTGTGATGGGTTTGTAGCAAACTCACCAAATTCACTTGAGATTCCTCTACCATATGTGGTAGTCTCAGGATCTGTATAAGGGTTTTCAGCAGGCGTCCATAAAAACAAGTTTTTTCCGTAAACAGAAAATGTCAGGTTTGAAAGGTCTAGTTTTTCTACAATGCCTTTTGGAAACGCATAGGATAAAGAAAGGTCTCTCATCCGGATGAATGTTTTGTCGATCACATGTGTTCCTTGTATTACTGGATTTTCACCACCGTTGTAAAAAGCGGTTACGCTGTCGAAATCTACAGGAATTGTGTTTTCATCATAAACTGTATTTCCATCATCATCCATTCCATTTGCAACAACTGAGTTTGGAATGATCCATGGATTCCTGTCGTTGTAGGTAGTTTCGATCCCATTTCCTACAAAGTGACTCAATCGTTTCGTGTAGGAATACATTTCTCCGCCTTGTTTCCAATCAAAGCTAAAAGCCAGACGGAAGTTTTTAAAACGGATGTTGTTTTGTAATCCCATCACAAAGTCTCTTTGTGAAGTTCCAGCATAATGCTCTTCACCGTCGTCGTAATAGTATCCGGTGCTTTTATCAGCGATGACATTGCCTTCATTTGTATACGTCATGCCTGGCGCGTAGAATGAACCAATAGGCTTCCCTTCTTCAGCATAGAAAGAAACTCCATATGAATCTTCAATTAGTACTTTCCCAGAATCGTTGTTTACTTTGTCAACATTGCTTTTGTTCTTTGTAAATGTATAGTTCATTTCCCAAAGAAAGTCTTTCGTTACAATTGGTTTTGCAGTCAACACCAATTCAATACCCTTATTTGTCAATTCAGCAGCATTTGTCTGCATGGTACTGTATCCGGTAGAGCGAGCAACTGGCAATGCCAAAATCAAATCGGTTGTTTTTCTATTGTACAAAGCAACGTCCAATCCAATCCGGTTGTTGAAGGCTCTTGTTTCAAAACCAAATTCAACTTCGTCAGTAATTTCAGGCTTTAGGTTTTGGTTTTCGATTGTTCCGTAAATTTCAACACCATTTACTCCATCCAGTGGGTAGTTCAAAGAACCAAAGTATCCGGCGTTTACAGATTGACCTGCAGTGGAGGATACTCGATAAGCTCCTGTGTCGTTACCGATTCTTGCAACACCCAATCTTACTTTGGCATACAAATCGTTGTTGTCAGCTAGGATTCCTGCAAAAGATGCAGAAGGGTAGAAGTAGGAATTGTTGTCAGCTGGCAATGAAGAAGACTTGTCATTTCTAGCAGTCAACGTCAGGAAGAATCTATCTTGGTATTCAAGCGTTGCTTGAGAGTATACACTAAAGGTTCTTTTCATAAAATCACTTTGACCAGGAGATGGAGTCGCCGCCGAATTTGAAAGTTCGTAGTAGTTTTCCAAGTCCAATCCTTTGACGCCAACTGATAATGAATTGGCACTTCGCTCATTGAAGTTGATTCCTCCAAGCAAATTCAAATTCAAATCTTTGTTGATGGCCCTGTCGTAATTCACGATAAAGTTGTGGTCAATTTGTCTGCTGGTATATTTTGCCTCTGAAACAGATCCAACTACTCCGTTAGCTCCTGCATTATCCTGAGGGGCACCCGCAGCATAAGTTACAATTGCTCCGTATCTTTTTACCGTTTCGTTGTCGACATCCGTACTGATTTGATAAGATGCAGAAAGACCGTCAGAGATTTGGTAAGCGATGTTTGCATTTCCGAAGAAACGGTCTTTAAAGACTTCCACGTTGTTGTTTTGCAAAGACAAGTAAGGATTAGCGGCATATGGCGTGTAAAAATTACTCGCGTTGTAAAACTTGTTTGTCGTGTCTGCCATGTCGACAACACTTATATCGTTAGGCATTTGAAGCATTTCTTGAATCATAGACTTCCCAAAAGAAGCATCGTCTCCTTGTCCAGAAGTCACTGCTGTTTGTCTTTTATTTATGTAGTTGGCAGAAGTTCGTATGGTCAATTTATCTGATTTGATCCCTCCATTGATTCCAAAGTTGTCTTTTTCAAAACTGTCTTGTTCCGTTGGAATCACCCCGTCAGAATTCAAATTCGAATAGGTGATTGCAAAGTCAGCGTTTTCTGATCCACCACTCAAGGTCAATGAATTGGAAAAAGTGGTTCCTTGTTCATAAAAATCTCGGATGTTGTCTTCAAGCACAACATAAGGCTTGATCAACTGTTGTCCATCAATAATTCTACTCCAAGGTCTTACTTTACCGTTGAATTTTGGTCCCCATGAGCCATTTTCGTTACTAGCGGCAGAAGCTCCTTCTCCAGAAACATTGGAATAAGATGCGCCTGACCATCCGGTACCGAAATCTTGTTGGATGTGAGGAACACGTGCTACTTCGTGTGAATCGTATGAAGAAGTAAAATCAACTTTCAGTTTGTTTTTTCCTTTTTTTGTGGTGATCATAATTACCCCGTTGCTACCTCTTGATCCGTAAATAGCAGTTGCAGCAGCACCTTTTAGGAAGTTGATTGATTCGATTGTGTTAGGGTCAATGTCATTGATTCCTGTTCCTGCATCAAAACTACTTGAAAAACCAGGACTTCCTCTTTCAGAGTCTAATATTGGAGAACCGTCTACAATGTACAAGGGGTTGTTAGACCCTGTAATGGAGCTAAATCCTCTAAAAATCACTTTTGTTGAAGCTCCAGGCTGTGCTGGTGAACTGATGTCTACACCGGCAACTTTTCCTGAAAGGCTTTCTAGTGGGTTTCCTACAGATACTCTCGTCAGGTCTTCACTCGTCACCTTGACGGAGGCATATCCTAAGGATTTTGCTTGTCGTTCAATACCAAAAGCAGTCACGACAACTTCATCCAATGCTTGTGTGTCCTGTTCAAGAACAACATTTACTAGATTGGATTTTCCAATGGTCTTTTCAGCAGCCTTCATTCCGATATAGCTAAATTGAAGCACGGCTCCAGGTTTTGCTACTATGGAGAAGTTTCCATCAAAATCAGTTTCGGTCCCTTGGTCGGTCCCTTTGATCATTACAACTACTCCAGGGAGCGGTCCTGTATTGTCAGATACGGCCCCTGAGACAGTCTTTGTTTGTGCAAAGGATATTTGCACGACAAACGCCATAAAAAGCGTTAAAATTCCATAAAACTTTGGTTTCATATGTTTGAGAGGTTTGTGTTAGTTCTGTTAAAACTCTCAATAATTTATCGGAAAACAAAAAATTATGTTAAAAAACAATTGATAAATCCAAAACGATAAACCTATGTTAAGTTTTTTTGAGGATATCATAATTTAATAGGTTTAATTAGGCTAACAATACTCAAAATCACATTAAAACAGTATTTTTTTTACTATATAATTAACCTATGTAAAGAAAGGTATTTTATGTGTGGTCCTGTTTTTGCTGTCTTTGACTAGAAAAACCCTTGCTTTTGAGTCCTTTGTTTGGCGTTTTTATAGACGGCATGGCAGAAATAAAATTATTTTTTTTAATCCGAAATTTGAGGAGATAGAAAAGACAGCAATCATTTTATACTTAGAAAAAATTCACCCATTTGAGGTGGAAAAGTCCGCGATTCAGATCAAAAGCTTCCTTGTTTGTTTTTCCAAAGGCGTAACTGAAGTTGAGGAGTCCGGTTTTTGTCTCATTGGCGTATCCGATTCCAAAACTCAACAATTTGCTCTTGCTCTGTTGCGCGTTGTTTTCTAAAAACCCAATGTCTGAAAATCCATACAGGTACGATTCCTTTTGAGTAGACCAGCGGTATTCGATGTTTGAATAATTGTAACGGGAAGCAAAGAGACTCAGTTCGTTGAACCCTCTCATGGAATTGGTGCCTCCCAATCTGAAAAGTTCATTGAACAAAATGGCTTCAGAGCGCAAACCTGCGGTTTCGTTTTTGACAAACAGGCGCCCCTTTTTCGAAAGAATTCCCAAGTAAGAAATATCCGCCTTGAGGTGCTGTTGTATTGCTGTTTTCTCTTTTGTTTTTCTTTTTCCGTGCTCGAGTTTTATAAAAAAATGCCATTTGGGATCTCTGATTTCTTTGTGGGGCAACAGGTAGTCGTATTGCAGTCCATAGAAGTGAGAAGTAAAAGAACGGGTATTTGTACTTTCGTTCTTTGTAGAATTTCTTTCTGAACTTTCTGTACTTGCACTGACTCCTATTTTTTGTCGGTAGTTGATGTGGTAGTCAAAAACAGTCTCTCCTTTGATGTTGACAAAGGAGGAGTCCTGTTTGTAGATTTCAAATTCCATCTTTTGACTGATCGGACTGTTGAAGAGGTATGGGAAATGTGTCTTCAAACGAAACTGCTCTTGTTGATTTCCATTGTTGCTCCAAAACAAGGAAAGGGTTTCTCCTTGATGGAAACGATTGGTCAGTTCGAGGTCAATGTAGCCGTTGAATTGAAGCTTTTGGGTGTTTTCGTCGCTTGTAAAACCCAACAAAGCATCGACGCGGTTGGCATGTCTTTCTTTTAGGTAGAGATAAATATGGGTGGAGTCTTTGACGAACAGGGTTTCTGGAGGTTTTATTTCCTTTGCAAAATTCAATGTTTTCAGTGCTTCGCTCGCTGCGTGCAAGCGCTCTTTTGCAAAGCTGGTTTTGGGACTTATATGAAGGTGGTGTTTGAGGAATTTTTTTGGAAATTTTGTGTAGCCCATCAAAACCACTTTGTCCATGTTTCTTTGGCTTCCTTTTTCAATGGCAAGATCTGCCCAAAGCGTTGTTTTTTCTTGAAGAATGTTTTGGAGTTTGATCTCCGCAAAGGGAAACCCTTTTTTTTCGCAAGCATCAGTAAGTTCTTGTAGGAGGTTGTGAAATTGTTCAAAAGGGACTTTAGAACGTCTCTCTTTGGAGAGAGGTGCCCAGGTAGGAGCTTCCAATTCTTCTGGGAAATACAAGTCGAGGGATTGGACTTTTTTTGAGAGCAGCAGCGTTGCTTTTAGGGTGTTTTCTTTTTCGATTATTGAAAGCTGTAAGTTTAAGTGACCCAAGTGTTCTAACTTGGTTTTTACACGAGCAATCTCTTGCTCAAGTGCTGCTTTAGATGTGAGCGTGTTTTTGTATTTCAAAGGTGTTTTCGACACCATTTCCAAACTGTCTTTCGCTGCGATGTGTAGAGAGAATTTTTGTGCACAAAGGTCCAAACACAACAAGAGAAAAAACACGGTATATATAGGTCTGGTTTTTTTTGGCATAAAACTGGGCATTTCGAAACACACAAATTTGAAAACTTGTCTTTTTCAAATAAAAATAGCAGATTTTTTAGATTTCAAATGTAGGGATAAAATCCACTTCAAACCATTTGAATGCCTGAGATTCAAGAATGTTTTAAAATTTAGCTCTGCGATATTTGAATAAATAGAAATTTGTTGTAGATTTGCACACTCTAAAAAATTAGAGAATCGTAATAAAACGTAATTTATAACAAATTAGTATGCCAACTATTCAACAATTAGTACGCAAAGGAAGAACCCAAAACACTAAGAAGAGTAAATCGGCTGCTTTGAATTCGTGTCCTCAAAGAAGAGGCGTATGTACACGTGTTTACACGACAACACCAAAGAAACCAAATTCTGCAATGAGAAAAGTTGCCAGAGTTCGTTTGACAAATGGTAATGAGGTAAATGCTTACATCCCTGGAGAAGGACACAATTTGCAAGAGCACTCGATAGTATTAGTAAGGGGAGGAAGAGTTAAAGATTTGCCAGGGGTAAAATACCACATTGTACGTGGTGCTTTAGATACGGCTGGTGTTGAGGGAAGAACTCAACGGAGATCTAAATACGGAGCCAAACGTCCTAAGAAGTAAATTTTTAATGTTGCGATGACTTCGATAGAGAAGCATTGCAATAAAAAACTCAAGAAATCATGAGAAAAAGAAGAGCGAAAAAAAGAGTGCTTTTACCGGATCCAAAGTTCAACGACCAATTGGCAACACGTTTTGTCAACATGTTGATGTGGGACGGTAAAAAATCAGTTGCATTCAAAGTGTTTTACGATGCTTTGGAGATTGTAGAGGAAAGAAAAGGGGAGGAAGAAAAATCTGCATTAGAGATTTGGAAGGATGCCTTGTCAAATGTAATGCCTCAGGTAGAAGTACGTAGCCGTCGTGTAGGTGGAGCGAACTTTCAAATTCCAATGCCAATTAGACCAGACAGAAAAGTGTCTATGGCCATCAAATGGATGATTTCATATGCTAGAAAAAGAAATGAAAAAACCATGGCTCAAAAGTTAGCCGGTGAGATTCTTGCTGCTGCTAAAGAAGAAGGAGCTGCTGTTAAGAAACGCGTTGACGTTCACAAGATGGCGGAAGCAAACAAAGCATTCTCACACTTTAGATTCTAAGAAATGGCAAGAGATTTAAAATACACAAGAAACATTGGGATTGCTGCACACATTGATGCAGGAAAAACAACCACTACAGAACGTGTATTGTACTACACAGGAGTTTCTCACAAGATTGGAGAAGTTCATGATGGTGCAGCTACAATGGACTGGATGGAGCAAGAGCAAGAAAGAGGGATTACAATTACTTCTGCTGCTACAACCTGTGAATGGGAATTTCCTATTGAAAACGGTAACAAAACTCCAGACACAAAAGGATACCACTTTAACATTATTGACACTCCTGGTCACGTTGATTTTACCGTTGAGGTAAATCGTTCTTTACGTGTGTTGGATGGTTTGGTTTTCTTATTTAGTGCAGTTGACGGTGTTGAGCCTCAGTCAGAAACGAACTGGAGATTGGCAGACAACTACAAAGTGCCAAGAATTGGTTTTGTAAATAAAATGGACCGTCAAGGATCTAACTTTTCCAGAGTTTGTAAGCAAGTGAAGGAAATGCTAGGATCTAATGCTGTTGAGATCGTTTTGCCTATCGGTGAAGAAATGGATTTCAAAGGGGTGGTTGACTTGGTTAAAAACAGAGCCATCATTTGGCATGATAACACACAAGGATCCACGTTTGACATTGTTGACATTCCAGAAGACATGGTTGAAGAAGCTGCCGAAGCGCGTGCACATTTGATCGAGGAAGTTGCCTCTTACGATGAGAACTTGTTGGAGAAATTCATGGAAGATGAAAACTCAATTACGGAAGAAGAAGTACACGCTGCTTTAAGAGCTGCTGTTATGGACATGGCGATCATTCCTATGATTGCTGGTTCCGCATTTAAAAACAAAGGGGTTCAATTCTTATTGGATGCTGTTTGTCGTTACTTGCCTTCTCCGTTAGACAGAGATGAAATTGTAGGGACTGATCCTGATTCAGGAGAAGCGATTACGAGAAAACCAGATGCAAAAGATGATTTCTCTGCATTGGCATTTAAAATTGCTACCGATCCTTTTGTGGGACGTTTGGCGTTTTTCCGTGCGTATTCAGGAAGATTGGATGCAGGATCTTACATCTTGAACAATCGTTCAGGTAAAAAAGAACGTATTTCACGTATTTACCAAATGCATGCAAACAAACAACAACCTATCGATTACATCGAGGCAGGTGATATTGGAGCTGCTGTTGGATTTAAAGACATCAAGACAGGAGATACGATGA
>ERZ1048872.2444-NODE-2444-length-13251-cov-6.592149_pt1 | contig 13251 bp, 10 predicted proteins | sample MGYA00383100_ERZ1048872 | MGnify/ENA primary metagenome ERZ1048872 (study PRJEB29581, sample SAMEA5548370) | metagenome | biome: marine; feature: coastal; material: water | depth 50 m | study: Short-term variability in the microbial, nano- and picoplankton... | reverse complement strand
TGAGAATTACCAATTGAACGTAACGGCCTCTTCCAAAAAATGGCGCAGGTTCGGTAGGGCGGAGTGACCCGCCGAGGTCCCCATCAAGCAATTGGAACTCAACCAGTCGATCATGACACATGACACATTTTGTTGCTCTGCCATTATTTCACCTTTCAACTCTTCCGAAACCATAAAAATTGATTAAAGGCCAGTCTAGTGATTTGGTGCCTGACCGGTTTGTAAAAACACTACTTAAGACAGGACGATTAGAATAACCCCAATGGCCACAACAAAAGCGGCAGCTAGGCGCATAAAAATTGGTCTTTCTTTGAACCATATCACACCGATTATGGCCGCTAGGATGACCGAGGTTTCGCGAATGGCAGCAACCAAAGCCAACGGTGCAAGGGTTTGCGCATAGAGTGCCAAAGCATAAGATAAACTGGATAAAACGCCGCCGGAAAAGCCGATTAAAACCGGCTTTAGGCCGTTATTCTGGATCAGCTTTAAGCGGGGCAGTAATACAAAAAGTACTACGCAGATTTCTGCGGTGAACAGCCATGCAATATAGGATAGGGGTGCCCCTGAGACCCTCACGCCAATTCCATCCACGATTGAATAAGCCGCCACCGTAAGGGCGGTGATGAAGGCTGGAAATAGAACTTTTAAAGATTGTGCCTGCGCCCGCGATAATGCCAATATTGCTACGCCGCAGGACACGCCGATGATACCAGCCCAAGCCATTAAAGACAAAATTTCGCCTGGCCAAATTGTTGCGCCCAAAGCGATCAATACGGGTGCTGCCCCCCGCGCAATCGGGTAGGCCACAGAAAGATCGCCTTGTTTATAAGCAGAGATCAGAAAGAAGTAATAGCCCCAATGAATCACCGTTGAGGCCACTATATATGGCATGGCTTCAATGTCTGGGGCTGGTAAGAACAAAAAAAACGGAAGGGCGGGAACAAAATGCCCTAAAGACACCAAGCCGATTGATAAAGCACGATCGGAAGCCCCTTTTACCATGGCATTCCACGTCGCGTGGAGCAACGCTGCGGTTAACGCAATAGCTAAAACCCCGAAGCTTATCATTTCGCGGCGACGGCGGGAAGCATGTCGTTTAAAAGTTGTGGGTTAGCCAAAGGAAAACAACGTGGTTGAAGCAATCTTGGCGTTGCTGCTTAGGAGGGCCATGGGAGCGAATAGGTTTTAACATTTGTGAAGAACTTCATGGCTTCTAGAACCCCTTCTTTTACACCGTTACCGCTATCTTTAATGCCGCCAAAGGGTGACATCTCAATACGATATCCTGGCTGTTCCCAAATATTTACCGTGCCCACATCCAAACCTTCGATAAAGGCTTGCATACGGTTAAAATCATTGGTGCAAACGCCAGATGATAGACCAAATTCAGTCGAGTTTGAAATCTCCATTACACCCGCACGATCGGCACGATGGGGCCGAAGGTTTCCTCCATCACTAATTCGGAGTTGTGGGGAACTTTATCAATCACAATTGGGGGTAGAAGCGCGCCCTTGCGTTCCGGATGATAGAGAATCTCTGCCCCTTCTGCCTCGGCCATATAAACCCGTTTCTCAAACAATTCAGCTGCTTGGGCGTGAATCACGCAGCCCAATTGGGTGTCAGGATCCATGGGGTCTCCAAAACGAATGGCTTTCGTTTTTTCCAGCACGAGAGGCACGAATTTATCCGCCACGCTGTTTTGTACCAAAATGCGCTTGACTGCGGTGCAGCGTTGTCCTGAATTTCCAGTGGCTCCCGCCACTGCAATGGTGGCTGCTTTCTCAAGATCTGAATCCGATAAATCATTTAAAATAATCAGTGGATCATTGCCGCCCAACTCAAGGGCTGTGCGTTTATATCCAGCCTTTTGCGCGATCATTTTGCCTACAGGCACGCCACCAGTGAAAGTGACAATATCGATATTGCCATTGGTCACCATTTCGTCTCCGATATCTTTAGGCCAGCCGGTCACAATCTGGAACATCTCTACTGGTAGGCCGGCTTCGTATAAAATATCTGCCAGCGTAATTGCGGTTAGCGGGGTCAATTCGGTTGGCTTGCACACAACACAGTTATTGGTGGCAATGGCTGGCGCTATCTTATGGGCAACCATATTGAGCGGATGGTTGAAGGGTGTGATCGCCGAGATGGCTCTGACGGGTTCTCGTTTGGTGAATATTTTGCGCGGCTTTCCATGCGGTGTGAGATCACAGCTAAAAATTTGCCCGTCATCTTGAATGGCCGCTTGTCCAGCAAGTGTAAATACATCGTATGAGCGTCCAGTCTCATAGAGCGCGTGCTGTTGACAGATGCCCAACTCTAAGGTCAACCAATGGGCAATGTTGTCACGGCGTTCTCGGATCAGTTCGGCGGCTCGAAACAGGATTTTTTGGCGTTCATAGCGCGTCAAGCGCGGCTTATAGGCAGCAGCAATCTCGAAGGCTTTCGCGGCATGTTCCGCAGTGCCTGCAGGGACCGTGGCAATCACTTCATCGGTATAGGGATAGCGTACTTCGACTACGTCATCGGTAAAAACTTTTTCGCCTCCGATGCGCATCGCCTCATGCCGAATTTTTTCAATCGCTGTCATTTTGGGCCTCATTCTTCTGGATATCGATCATTTTGGAATTGAATATAACTGATTTTACAGTCACCTAGTGTTGTTTGCGCCGTTAGGTTACTGGGCCGCAGCTTGCAATGCATAATAGAACGCATCGAAGTTCCGCAAGCGGGGTGCATCGGGTAGATCAAGCTTGCGGTTCACGATAAAGGGCACCGTTTGCTCGGTTAAGCCACCATGGCTCCGCAGAGGTTCTTTTAGCGCTGCAAGATCGTGACGATGAGCAGAGGTGCCAATGGTCATGTTTTCAGTCGATATCAGGACAATATTGCCGATGCGATCAGCCGGCAGTTCGAAGCGCTCTACGGCTTCTTTTTTGCTAAGCACAGCGAGCATTTCTGGAAGAGCTGCGAGACGCGTGATGATATCTGCCTGATCTGCGCCTTCTGGCAAATAAGCAGTTGCAAAGGATCCCAAAGCCCCATGATGTACGACGTAAGGGTCGGTGATGGGCAGGATTACCCGGGCTGCTTTTTCACCCAGCCATTGATCTAAAAGATCCTGAATATAAATCACAGAAGGGCTCCCATCAGCTTGATGTTTGGGCTTCATGCCGTGATCTGCGGTGATTACAATAGCCGCACCTAGCGCGTCTAATTCCGCAAGATAACGGTCAAACATGGCGTAAAAATCTTTGGCCCCTTGTTCGTCGGGCGCAAATTTATGCTGAATGTAATCTGTAGTTGATAAATACATTACATCCGGGGCCCAGTCTTTAAGAAGTTTAACCCCAGCAGCAAAAACAAATTCTGATAAATCAGCGGAATAGACTTCCGGGACAGGCCGCCCCATGAACGCACTGGCATTCTCGATACCATTTTCGGCCAAGCTGGTTTGATCGGCTTTCTCAGATGAAAAACAAATGGCCCGGTCTTCGTCAAACTTTAGCCCCGCGCCCAAAAGCGCCCTTAATTTATCTTTGGCTGTGACAACGGCAACCCGCGCCCCGGCATTATAAAATGCGCTGAAAACCGTGGGCGCGCGCAAGAACCGCACATCGTTCATCATGACTTCTTCGCCAGTTTCTGGCTCGTAGAGATAATTGCCGCAAATGCCATGCACAGCCGGAGGGCGGCCTGTCGCGATCGACATGTTGTTCGGGTTGGTAAAAGAAGGGATCACGGAATGGGCCAGACTTTCGCTGCCTGCATCGCGCAGTTTTTTCAAATGCGGCATTAGTCCTTCGCTGATAGCCACATCAAGATAAGCAGGCTCGCAACCATCCAGGCAGATCACGATAGCGCAGGTTTTTGGGATTGGGTAATGGCGCTCATTGGCGACCACATCAGAGGTCATAGTCATAAAATATCTTTCTAGTTTTGTTAACTTATAAGCACATGCCGTTCTTTCAGAGCAGCTTCAGAGGGCGACGCATCTTGTACCCCCATTTGCGCCAGTGTCTCTTTGGTTGCAGCCAACATACGCTCCATCACGTGAATGTCCATTTGCCCAATACAGCCGATTCGGAAACTATCTACGACGGTCAACTTGCCGGGATAAATGATAAAACCCTGGGCTTTCATCGCTTCGTAAAATGCTTCAAATTCAAATGCAGGATCGGCTGGGCAGAAAAATGTCACGATGATCGGGGACAACCACTGCTCATCAAGCAGAGTTTCAAAGCCTAGCGCTCGCATGCCTGCCACCATTACATCACGGTTTTGTGCATATCGGGTGCCACGGCCCTGCACGCTTCCTTCCGTTGCATGATCCGCCAAGGCTTTCATGAAGGCAGCCACGATATGAGTGGGCGGTGTAAATCGCCATTGCCCAGTTTCATTCATCACGCGCCATTGGGCCTCTACATCAAGGCTAAGCGAATGCGAATTGCCGCGAGCTGCTTTTAATTCGGAAGTTTCTGCAATTACAAAACTAAAGCCGGGCACGCCCTCGATACATTTATTGGCAGAAGATACAAAAGCTGCGCAGCCAAGCTCTGCAGGGTGGAGTGGGATTGCGCCAAAGGCTGACATTGAATCGATTAGAAGTTTGCGCCCTGCTGCGCGGGTTGCGTCTGCAATTTCGCCAATCGGGTTTAAGATACCGGATGATGTTTCACAATGGATTGCCATAACATGCGTGATATCGGGGTCTTCTGCTAATATAGCGGCGACTTCTGTGCCTCGGGGCGGTAAATAATCACCTTTATCCAGCACAATTTTTTCTCGCCCTAAATAATCCAGCGTGGCTGCAGCTCTTTGCCCATAGGCACCATTGGCTAAAACCAGAACCTTACCATCCTTGGGCACAAAACTTCCCAACATCGCTTCTACTGCATAGGAGCCCGGACCTTGGATTGGAACACAGTCATAACGATTGGCCTCTGGCCCAATAAGCGCTAGCAACTGAATGCGCAGCGCTTTTGTCATCTCACGGAAATCGCCATCCCAGCTCCCCCAGTCTTTAAGCATGGCTTTTTTAACTTCGTATGAAGTGGTCAGTGGACCTGGTGTCAATAAATAAGGCTCGCCCAGATACGGTGTTGGCAGTTTGTTTGAGGTATTTTGAGATTCCATAGGCCCAAACCCAAATTATTTACTCATGCTTGTGCTTGAACTTGTTTTTCCTATAAGTAAAATACATATTTAATATTGTTTAATAGGAAAAACTTATAGATGCGCTATAGTCAATTGAGAGCTTTTCATCATGTTGCTGTGCATGGTGGATTTTCCAGTGCAGCCCGGGCTTTGAATCAAAGCCAGCCGGCCTTGTCGGACCAAGTTCGGCAGTTAGAACAACTGCATGATACGCTGTTATTCTACCGCGAAAATCGGCATGTGCGCTTGACCGAAGCGGGAAATGAATTGTTCTTACTGACAAGACAGTTTTTTGACGTAGAAGAGCAAATCGGGGATTGTCTTAGCCAGCACCGACAACAATTGGCTGGAACGCTGCGGGTGGTCGCGGATTCGGCTTTGCATATCACGGACTCGTTGAGAGCTTTTCGAGAAGCCAATCCGAACGCCCTTGTGGCTATCCAGACAGGAAATTCTGAAGAAGTCTTACAACGTTTGCGTCATTATGATGCGGAAATTGGGGTTGTTGGAAATATTTCTCCGGCACCAGATTTGATTGAAATTCCGATAGGTCAAGCGCAAATTGTTGCCATCATGGCGCGAGGGTTTTTGCCCGATACAGTTGAAAGCCTGGATTGCAAAGCCTTATCGGATTTGCCGTTGATTTTTCGCGAAACCGGTTCAAGCACCCAGCGTTGCTTGGACGCATGGGCGAAAGTTGAGAGGTTGGTGCTGCGCCCGGTCATAACAGTTGAAGGAAGAGAAGCGTTGCGTGAAGTGGTTAAATCGGGAGCCGGAATTGGTTTTGTCTCGCGCGCGGAACTGGGCAATGATATTAATATTCGCGCGCTCCCATTGGCTGGGGCGACTTTGGAAATGAAAGAATCTCTGGTATTTTTATCGATGCGCCGGGATTTACTTATGATCCGGGCTTTTCTGCGCTGTATTGAAATTGGGAATACTTAAATTTTTAGGTGTTTTAGATATGCTATTATTCGGGGAACATTTCCTTTAACCTCCCAATTCTGGACCGAATGAGGTATTTATGAACAAAGACCAATGCGACATTCGGCGCAATTTAGGGTATATTGGAAGTATCTGGACAGTCGATGATGACTAGCTTCTAGCATTGGGGTCGGCTCTGTGGCTAGTGAGTCAATTGATTTAGCAGGATGGAACCAGAATTCTGATTTGGTGGTCAAGGTATTTGGCTTAGGATTCTAGCTATTCCGTTCAGGCCTATCGCACCGTCTGAGCCGACAGACCAAACTGTTACCTTGGCTATACTGATCAAGAAACTGGGTTCCCGGTCTCACCATCTTTAATTTATAAGTAATCTAATTTACCAGTGAGGTGGAACCTTATCTGGACTGATTTTCGCGTCTTGCTGTTCACTCTCAGACAATATTTCGACGATTCGTATTAGTCTGTTGATCTGTGTCTGCTGTTTGTTGACAACATCCGAAAGCTCATCAACGGTTTTATCCAGATGGGCTAGATGCGTTTCCAAAGATTCAAATTTATCTTGTGTCATCGATTACCTTAGCTAGATTCTGTTGAGGATTTACTAAGTTAGTCCTCATAATGATAACACGACAAAATTTCTAATGCAGTTCCTTTAACCATACTACATTACTTTCTGAACCGTGTTTTCTAAATCACCAATTCCACTAACACTCACACGAACAGTATCGCCTTCCTTCAAGAACGAAGGCGGATTTCGACTTCCTCCCGTACCATCCGGAGATCCGGTGGCTATGATATCGCCCATAGACAACGGCATTATTTCAGAAATGTAGGAAATAAGGTTTGGAAGGCTAAAGATCATTTCCGACCCTTTGGCTGATTGCATCAGTTTATCGTTTACTCTTGTCTCAAGCTGCATATTTGCAATTTCGCCAACATCATCAGAGGTTACGATCCAAGGTCCCCAACTGCCGGATGCGTGAAAGTTTTTTCCCGCGTGTATCGAGTGTTTCATCCAACCACGAACCGATCCTTCATTCATTATCGAGTATCCAAGAACATGGTTTAACGCGTCCTTCTTCGCAATAGACCTGCCCGATCTCCCGATAACGGCAACGATTTCTCCCTCAAAATCAAAAGTTTTGGCAGCATTTCCCCGTGGACGCTCTAAAGCTGCATAATGGCCGACCAGTGTTTCGGTATGGCGTGAAAAAATAATTATATTGTCCGGATCGGGGGGCGCAATGCCTTTGACAGGATAAACCTTGCGATAGTTCATGCCCGCACATATAATCTTTTCCGGCTTACTTATAGGTGGCAGCCAAGTGATTTCGGAAGATGGCAAGGGTTCCCCGCATAGTTTTGTCAATTCTACTATCGGCTTGCTCTTTAAATAATCCAGTAGTGTGGGATAAGATTTCAAAATTGCATTTTGGACCGGATGCACGCCGCTGGGTGACATCACCCCATAGCTTGCAAAACCATTGTGAATGAAGGAACAAAGCTTCACGGCCCTGCGCCCTCAAAAGCCGCCTCACGCGCTTTAACCAAAGCAGTGATTGTATTATTATAGGGCGTTGGGATACCCAGCGACGCCCCAAGCGGCGGTATCGAACCATTGATTGAATCTATTTCTGAAGGCTGCCCTTTATGATGGTCTTGTACCATTGACGGCTTTGCCACTCCAACCCGATCAGCAAAAGCTGTCACATAGGCCACAGGATCATCAAACGAAAAGGCAATACCCTTTGATTTTCCTACAGAAAATGCTTCTGCCATACACCCAAGTGCTATTTGCCACCACTCAGAATTTGATCGCAACTCAGCCACATTGCAATCAAATACGGTGCACGGACCAGATAGCGCGACATTACACAAAAGCTTTTCCCAAATAAGTTGAGCGATGTCCCGATAGGTTTCGACTTCAAATCCTCCAGTTCGCCAGACATTAGCCACCTCGTCCAGCCTTTGGTCCAGACCGCTGTTCATTGCGCCCAGACGAATTTTCTTCATAGAGGTATGTTGCACGTGGCCAGGGCTTTTCATTGTGGCTCCGAAGGCTTCTGCAACCCCCAGCATAATCTGCCCAGCTGGTAGATATTGAGCTATCTTATCGCCTGCACCCAATCCATTTTGAATTGTCAGAACCAGAGATTGGGTTCCCAAATTTTTTGCAATATCTTGCGCTGCCGCGGCAACCGCATTGGTTTTTGTTGCAATAATATAAAGATCACAGGCTCCTGCTTCGGTAAGGTGTTGGGTAGCGCGAACCGTCTTTACAAAAAATTCCCCATCTGGGCCATCCACTCTCAAACCGATTTCATTGATAACTTCTACATGCTCGCGCCACTTGTCGACGGCCCAAACCGTGTGACCAGCTTCTGCTAAGCGTGCTGCATAGATAGAGCCCATTGCACCGGTGCCAATTATCGCAATTTTCATTCTTGCAAATCCTTTTGTTGTGGCAAAGAAAATTGTCTGGTTAGTTTTAGCCTTAACGCTTCCGGTAGATGATTGGGCCAATGGCTTTCCAAAATGGTATTGGCAATTGTATTTGACCTCTCTTCGATATCTGAATGGTCTGAAGTTGACCAAACATCCAAAGGGCTGCGATCGGCAATATTTGGATATAAGAAATCGCTTCGCATCCGGGCATAGGTTTCCGGGCGTCCCAAATAATGACCTTCGCCTGTCACAACTTCTTTGATCTCATCAAACATAAGTGTATCCTGAGTTATCTCAGGCGCTATATTTGCCCGTTTGATAGCCCCCAGCATATCATTGTCTGCGACCATAGCGCTAAAACTAACTCCCATCAAAGCCGCCTGAGTTCCCACCGCTTGGGTGATTAAGTTTGCCCCAGCTTGAATTGCTGTGTTGATTGTCAAAGCTTTTTCATAACCTGCTTGAAAATCGGGCCGTTTACTATCTGTGGCACCTGCGATCACTGAGCAGGGCAAATCCCAATATCGAAGCACTTGAACCGCAAGGGCCGTCGCCATTATCTGCTCACCAGCGCCGCCAGCCATACCGCCTGTGCGCAAATCAATGATCATTGGACGTGGCCCTGCAATGCGCGGTGCCTTTGGATCCAACGCGTGCACAAAGGCAAGGCCAGCGAGTGTTTCGGCAAGGGTTTGCGCCACAGAGCCTGCCATAGTTACTGGACTTGAGGCCCCAAGCTGTCCAAAGACGTTACAATGAACAGGAATTCCATGGTGCACAGCTTCAGCCATAACGGCAAAGCTTTCATCATGCGCCCGCAACGGTGGTACCGCATGATTGATATTTAACGAAAGAAATGGGCGGTCGCGAAATGCTGCTTCGCTGCCAGCAATCTCATAGCAGATTTCCGCAATCTGGATCACATGCGCCGGCTGAGATGCCTGCACCATTACATGTTTTGAAGTTCCCAAAAGACATGCAGTGGCCGTCGCAAGGTCAAAAGCAAGCGGATCATCTATATCGCCCGCCACAAGCGAGCGTGAGAAGAATTGTACATGATCAAGTGCATCGCTTAATCTGGCCGCTGAATAAAGATCATGTAGCTTTGAAGGGCGATAATCTTGGATATATTGGTCATAGATATTTGGGGCAGCACCGCCTGTTCCAGCATAAACGCTCTGTCCTCCAACCATCAAGTCATGCGCTTTTATTTGCCCTGCAAGCCGCACAGTACGAGGTGTGTTTTTGAGCGTAGCCTCAATAAGGTCGCGGGAATAAAGCAGCCTGCCATCTACAAACCGGCCACCATTTGAAATTATCGCGTCACATAATATAGAAGGGGTCTCTGACAAACCTATATCGGTAAGTATTCTGATGGCAGTCTTAGCCACTTTTTCAACGTCTTCAATTGAAAGTGGATGCCAAAACCCACCCTGAGCAGCCGTATCCGGCCCATTTGAGGGTTCTTTTGCCGCACGGCTACCTTTGCGCATGCGCCGTGCCATCAGGCAAAAGGGTCCGTTTGATGAGGATTGGTGGCCAACCAAACTGATCGCGTTTGCAAAAAGCAACGCATTCCCTCAATGCCGTTCTCTCGGCCATAGCCAGATTGTTTGAAACCCCCAACAGGACTTTGTGTTGCGGCATTAAAATAATTGTTGATGTAGACAGTGCCAGCCTCAATTTGATCAGCCATGCGCATGGCTTTTGTCACATCTTGTGACCAAATACCGGCAGCAAGGCCATAGACCGAATCATTGGCTATGCGGATAACTTCGTCTTCATTCTGCCACGCTTCGGTGCTGACAACAGGACCAAAAACTTCATTTTGTCCAAGATCGGAACCATTTGCAACATTTGAAAAGATAGTGGGTCCAATATAATAACCTTTGTCACGGCGTGCTGCTCGACCATCAAGCAACAAGTGATGGCCGGCCCGCTCGGCAGCATCGATATGTGCCAGAACAGCTTCGTAATGCGGACGGTTTGCCATAGGACCAATTTGGCTGGTCGGGTCTGATGGTTCTCCAACCCTCGCTTTTGCGACCACATCTACCAGCTTTTTTGTAAAATTTTCGATCACATCGGCGTGCACCAAAAGCCGAGAGCCGGAAATACAACTCTGCCCGCCGGCTGGGAAAATACCGCCCGCAACGCCGTTTACTGCAAGGTCTAGATCAGCATCCGGCAGGACAATTTGAGGGGATTTACCACCAAGTTCCATGATCAGTGGCTTGACTTGCCGAGCAGCGGTCTTAGCCACCGCACGCCCCCCCGGCGTGCCCCCTGTAAAACTGACTAATCGCACATCTGGGTGATCAATAAGTGGCTCGCCAGTCGTAGCACCAAAGCCGGTAACAACATTGATCACTCCAGGGGGCAATCCAGCCTCGTTGAGTATATCCATAAGCTCCAAGATCGAACAACTTGCCTGTTCTGAAGGTTTTATAACGACTGTATTACCGGCGGCTAGACAGGGCGCTAGTTTCCATATCAGTGTCCCAATTGGCGAGTTCCAAGGCAGCATCAGGGCAACGACACCAAATGGCTCCCATGTCATGTAATTATGTATGTCAGGGACTTCAGCAGGAATTAACCGACCTTCAAACTTGTCACACAGGCCAGCATAGTAGTGCCAACTGTCCACCTGCCATCCACCTTGGCCGAGACCTGGAGCGATATTTGGTAGTCGCCCATTATCGCGAAGCTCTATTGCACCCAGTCTATCTGCATGTTTTGAGATTACATCCCCGATCCGTCGCAAAAGACGGCCGCGTTCTGCCGGCATCATCCGGCCCCAAGGGCCTTCGTTAAAGGCAGATTTGGCGGCGCCAACGGCATTGTCCACATCAGGCTTTCGGCAATCCGGTAAGCGCGCCCAGACTTCACCATTTGCAGGATTTTCACTGTCAAAATATCCCCCTGCTACAGGGGAATGCCATTTGTTGTTAGAAAAATACTGATATGTTCGATTCTCAGGCATTTGCAATATCTCGTGGGTCTTCAGGTGGTAATGACGGATGGCCTAGAATCATGTCGCTGGCTTTCTCGGCCATCATAATCACAGTGGCATAAAGGTTACCAGTGATTTGGGAAGGCATAGCGGAAGCATCGCACACGCGCAGACCTTCTATGCCGCGCACACGCAGATTTGCATCCAGTACAGCGCCTTCATCTGTGCCCATGCGAGCAGTGCAGCAGGGGTGATGACCGGTATATGCGGTTTGCCGGATTGCATTGATGATCTCGCTCTTGGAATGGGCATCTTTCCAGACACCTGTCTCGCCTTGATGATATTTGGCGATTTGCGGCTGGGCCATGACCTCGCGCATGATGTGAACACCATGTACCAGTTCATCGAGATCCCGAGCATCAGATAAATAGTTCGGATCGATTAACGGGTGCTGCGCGGGGTCAGCGCTGGCCAGCCGGACGGTGCCAAGGCTTTTGGGGCGTTCCTGATTTATGTCAATTTGAATGCCGGGTTGCGCCACTTTACGCCCACGTACCAGCAGGCGGCGGCCAAGGCGCTCTAAAAATGGAGCGGCTTCCTCTTCGCCGTTGCCGAGGTTTTCCTCGACAGTCATCGGGGTCATGAATACCTCAAGCTCTGGTAAGGCTGGATCATCCAAGGCAAGAAACAGCACTGCAGAGAACAAAGAACCACCCCCAGGGCCGGACCCGTTTAGCAACCAGCGTCCCATCAGCCATGCCGCGCGGTCCAATCGCTGATGGCGGCTATGGCTGAGGTCAAGACGGTCTGAGGCGTATTGCATCGAAACATCAACATGGTCGGCCAAATTAGCCCCCACACCGGGAAGATCAATAACCGGTGCAATGCCATGAGAGCGCAGATGTTCAGCCGGTCCTATACCGGAAAGCATCAGCAGCTGCGGTGTGCCAAAGACACCCTGGCAAACAATCACCTCGCGTTCTGCTCGGATGAGTTCACCGCCCAGAGTTTCTAGGCCAACCGCGCGCTTGCCCTCCATCACAATTCGGGTGATGTGCCGGCCTGTGAGGGTGGTCAAATTCTTCGGTGCGCGCTTCAGATAGGCGATGGCAGAGGATTGGCGCACACCACGCGACACGGTACTGTCACATCGGGCGACGCCAGTGCGCTCTGCCCCGTTGAAATCATCCAGTTCCCGGTGACCAGCTGCAATGGCAGACGCGATAAAAGCGCTGTCGAGCACGCCGAAATTCACAGCTGGTTCGGTTTTTAGCGGGCCGGATTGCCCATGAAACGCATCGCGTCTATCGCGCGAACCCTCGGCCCGTCTAAAATAGGGTAAGAGATCTGCATAGCCCCAGCCCGCCAGCCCCTTTTGCCGCCACATGTCATAATCGGCTGGGACGCCGCGCATGTATATCATGCCGTTGACAATGGATGTCCCGCCAAGTGCCTTGCCACGTGCAAAATAGATACTGCGCCCGCCCAACCCTGCCTGTGGCACACTCTCATATCCCCAGTCCAGACGAGGGTTGCCGAACACGAAGCCGTTACCGGCTGGCATCCGAATGAAGAGGTCCCGGCCATTACCGCCCGCCTCGACAATGCAGACCGACACCGAAGGATCTTCGGCCAAACGCGCAGCCAGGGCGCAGCCTGCCGAGCCTCCTCCTGCTATGACGTAATCGAACTTCATTGCATAAGCCTTTCCAAGATCGCATCGGTCATTTCCGTCGAGGAGGCAGTGC
>ERZ1048872.2440-NODE-2440-length-13263-cov-5.228801_pt1 | contig 13263 bp, 10 predicted proteins | sample MGYA00383100_ERZ1048872 | MGnify/ENA primary metagenome ERZ1048872 (study PRJEB29581, sample SAMEA5548370) | metagenome | biome: marine; feature: coastal; material: water | depth 50 m | study: Short-term variability in the microbial, nano- and picoplankton... | reverse complement strand
TAATGCAAATATCGTTATTCCTAAAATTGGGTACGATCGCAATGGACGCCCAGCTAAAAAAGGCCTGGTTTCTACTGCCTGGAACTTTGGAATTAATAAAGTGACGGATTTTACGGAGAATTATTCTTTTCAAGGAAACAATACAAGCAATTCCATTACGGATCATTTTGCCACCGATGCTAATAGCTATGGGTATGCGCCCAATGATTTAGAAGGAGGCTACTTGGATTATATTGCGTATAACGCGGGTGCTATCGCTTACAATCCATCTACGGGTCAATATGTATCGGCTTACGACAGTACAGATTCTGATTTTGACCATATTGGTTCGGTTAAACGCAAAGGAAATAAGTATTCGTACTCCTTTGGTATAGGGGCTAATTTTGATTATAAATTTCAGATTGGGGCTTCTGTTTCATACAATACTCTCCGGTTTACGGAGGATTACTATTTGGAAGAAACCGATCTTAGATCTAATCAAGACGCAGATATTGAACAGTTGTTTTACCGAAGAAAGTTTTTTGATAAAGGAAATGGACTTGGAATTAATTTAGGGGCCATTGTTGATATGGGTTCTGGAGTAAAGTTGGGTTTTGGCTACAACAGTGGAATTACATACAATCTCAAAACCAGTTTTGGCTATGATTTAACGACCGTTTTGGATGATAAAGCCTCGCCTGTTATAAAATCATTGAGAGAATTTACAGATCCAGATAATACGTATAAATACAATATTAGTACTCCGGCGACCTGCCATTTTGGTTTAAATTGGATGATGGATAAGCGATTTATGTTTAATGCAGATTTCTCTTACCTCAATTATAGAAAGTCGGAATTTTATGCCGATGATGCTTCTTACGATCGAGAGAACATCGAAATTAATAACCTCTTTCGGGCAACCATTATCAGTCGGTTTGGAATGGAGTACAATCATCCCATGGCCAATAATAAGGATCAAACCCTTCGTCTCCGCCTTGGGTACATTAACCAACCCAGTGGATACAATCGTTCCGTGGTCCAAAGAGGATCTTTACTCACAAAATCTAAATCCATTGTATCTGCGGGTATAGGTATTATTGATAAGGACTTTTATCTCGACGCAGCTATCCAGTATTCCAACAGCTACAACTATTTTTTACCCTATTACACAGAGGACGAGGGCTTACAGGGGATGGAAAATCAACTGAAATTAACCATCTTCCAAATTACAGCGGGCTTTAAGATTTAAAGATTTCATTTTCATCCCTTTAGTAGATAAGTTAGATTTTAGAGCTACTGCCGCTCCAAAAGTTAAAATAAATTCTCTGCGCTCTTAACCCTTTTTCTTTTTACCCTTAACGTGAGAGGATTTATGCAGATCTTTCGTAACATTGCATCAGAAATAGAAACAACTAGAAAATGAAAAAATTATTAATCTCGTCATTAATTTTATTAATAGTAGTAACATTTATGAGTTGCGAAAAAGAAACAGTAAATCCAATCGAACCTCGTTATTCAATCGAGGGTAAATGGCTATGGTCACCGAGTGAAGATAGAGCAGATGCAAATACAATGTATGAGTTCGTAGATGGAATAAGATACACGAGTTACGCAATCGATACAGATTTTAATGCCTTAGATAGTTCAGATAGAATTCCAGGTACCAAAACGTATACCTTTAATGGAGATACCTTAGTGTTAGATGGAACACCACTGGGAATTACATTTGAATGTGATGGAGGTATTGTCCTTATGCATAATGGGCAATGGACTAACCAACTTTGGAGATTAAGTTCTAATTGTCAATAGAACTTTTGAAATTTTCGTTGAGATTTGCCTAAGGCATTAGGAGAGTTCATCTTCCTAATCTACAAAACCCTAAAATAAACGCTCATTTTTTACTAATTTCGCAGCCTTAAATACCTATGTATCCTACACTAAAGCACATGAACTGGTCAGCTCTTGAAAAAGAGGTGAAGGCCTATTGGGAGAGCAAGAACGTTTTCCAACAAAGCGTAGAATCCAGACCGAAGGATAGACCGTATGTTTTTTATGAGGGGCCGCCAAGTGCCAACGGAATGCCCGGCATACACCATGTGATGGGGCGAGCCATTAAAGATACGTTTTGCAGGTATAAAACCCTGCAAGGCTTCAGGGTAGAACGCAAGGCAGGATGGGATACTCATGGTTTACCTGTGGAATTGCAGGTGGAGAAACGATTGGGGATTCGGAAAGAGGATGTAGGGAACAAAATTTCCGTTGAAGACTACAACAAGGAATGCAAGGAAGACGTCTTAAAGTTTAAAGATGTTTGGGATGAATTAACTGAAAAAATTGGGTATTGGGTAGATTTAGACGATCCCTATATTACCTATGAGAACGATTACATTGAAGTGCTATGGGCACTGCTAAAAAGACTGTACGACAAAGGTCTAATTTATAAAGGATTCACCATTCAACCCTTCAGTCCAGCTGCCGGAACAGGTTTAAGTAGTCACGAGCTCAATCAACCGGGAACCTATAAAAATGTAAAAGATACCAGTGCCATTGCACAGTTTAAGGTAGAGGGAACAACAAATGATTTCTTTTTAGCTTGGACGACGACTCCTTGGACTTTGCCAAGCAATACGGCTTTGGCTTTAGGAGCTAAGATAAAATATGTTAAAATAGCCACTTACAATCAATACACCAAGGAGCTTATACAGGTATACTTGGCCAAGGATCGTTTAAGCGTGTATTTTAAACCAGAAGCCGAAGTGGATGAACTGCCCCCATTAGAAGAGGGTGCTAAGGTATATCCATGGAAAATTGTTTCTGAACATAAGGGAACTGATTTAGCTGGAATGAAATACGAGCAATTATTGCCCTACGTTCAACCCGAAGGCAAAGCATTTGTTACTCTTTTGGCGGACTTTGTGAGTACTAGTGATGGAACAGGTATAGTTCATTTGGCGCCTAGTTTTGGTGCTGACGATAAAAGAGTGGCTGATCAAAATGGAATAGACTCCCTAACCTTGGTAAACAGGCAAGGTAAACTTGTAGATGAGGTCACCGATTTTGCGGGCGAATATGTAAAGGCTTCATACTACAAGGAGGAAGAATTAGAGGCAGAGCGGATAAAGCAAGGGCGCGATAAATACCTCAATGTAGATGAGCGCATATGCATTAAATTAAAAGAAGAAAACAAGGCCTTTAAAGTAGAAAAGTACGAACACAATTACCCGCATTGTTGGCGCACGGATAAACCCATTTTATATTATCCTTTAAAAAGTTGGTTTATTAAAACCACGGCGTTCAAAGACCGTTTGGTGGCTTTGAATAAAACCATTCATTGGAAACCCAAAAGTACGGGTGAAGGAAGATTTGGAAATTGGTTGGAAAACCTAGTCGACTGGAACTTGAGTAGAACAAGGTATTGGGGAACTCCACTTCCTATTTGGAGAACAGAAGATGGTTTGGAGGAAAAATGCATTGGAAGCATCCAAGAATTAAAATCTGAAGTGCAAAAAGCCAATGAGTCCTTAAACCTAAGTCAAGAGATTAATGATGATACTTTAGATTTACATAAGCCTTTTGTAGACAAATTAACTTTGGTGAGCGACTCGGGGAAAGCCATGACCCGCGAGCCAGATTTAATAGATGTTTGGTTTGATAGTGGAGCAATGCCTTACGCTCAAAGAGGCTTAAAGAACCTAGACTTTAACAAGCCTTTTGGCGAGAATGGTTGTGCAGATTTTATTGCGGAGGGCGTGGACCAGACAAGAGGTTGGTTCTTTACCTTACATACCATTGCAACTTTGTTATTTGATGAGGTGGCTTATAAGAATGTAATTGCCAATGGCCTTGTTTTAGACAAGGATGGCAATAAAATGAGCAAACGTTTAGGGAATGTAGTTGATCCCTTTGAAACGGTAGAGAAATACGGAGCGGATAGTTTGAGGTGGTATTTAACAAGCAATGCGCAACCTTGGGATAATTTTAAATTTAATATTACAGGCGTAGAAGAGTCTCAGCGTAAGTTTTTGGGAACACTTTACAACACCTATAGCTTTTTTGCCATATATGCCAATATTGATGCGTATTCTTATGATTCTGAAAACCTAGTTCCAAAGGATAAGTACACGGAGCTGGATGTATGGATCACAAGTAAGCTGAATGAACTTATTGGCACGGTAGAAGCCTGCATGGATGATTATGATGCAACCAATGCGGCAAGAGCTATAGAGAGTTTTGTGAACGATGAGCTAAGCAATTGGTACGTTCGTCTAGGGCGTAAACGTTTTTGGAGAGGGGATTTGGATGAGGACAAAAAAGTGGCCTATCAATGTTTGTTCGAGTGCCTGAGTACTATTGCTCAACTTATTAGCCCCATCAGTCCTTTTTACGCGGAGTGGATGTGGCGCAGTTTACATGGTGAGAATGCAAACTCTGTGCATTTAAGTTATTTTCCAAAAGTGGATCAGGATTTGATTCAAACGGATTTGCAAGAAACCATGAGTAAAGCACAAACCTTATGCAGTTTAACCTTTAGTTTACGTAAAAAAGAGAACATTCGTGTTCGCCAACCATTGCAAAAAATAATGGTGCCTATTTTACAAGAAAAAATCAAGCATCAGATTGAGCATATGAGTGATTTAGTTAAATCTGAGGTGAATGTAAAAGAAATTGAATTTTTGGATGCAGAAAATGCGTTGATTTCAAAAAAAATAAAATTAGACTTCAAAAAACTGGGACCAAAACTTGGGCCAAATATGAAAATGTTGGCCGGAGTAGCTGCCAAATTTACGCAGGATGACATAAGGAATTTGGAGTCGAATGGCCATTTGGCTGTAGAAATAGGAGGCGCAGAATTTGAACTTTTGCTCGAAGATGTTGAGCTGAGCAGCGACAGTGTTCCTGGGCTGCAAGTAGCCTCGGAAAAAGGGCTCACCGTTGCTCTTGATGTGAATATTACCAATGAGTTAGCACAAGAAGGAATTGCACGGGAACTGGTGAATAGAGTTCAGAATTTTAGAAAAGAGAGTGGTTTCGAAGTGACGGATCGCATCGTCTTATTCGTAGATTCGAGTGATAAAATTAGTGAAGCGATTGTATCGTTTAAGGATTATATTTGCCAAGAGGTACTCGCCTCGGATTTGAAGTTACAAAGTACTAGTGGCAAAGTGTTTGAAACAGATATTGAAGGCGATGTAGTAAAACTTACAATAACAAAATCATAGAGAATATGGCAGACGAAAAATTAAGATATACGAAGGAAGAACTCCAAGAGTTTAGAGATATTATTCTAGGTAAATTAGAGATAGCCAAAGGGGAGTTTAATGGCTTGAAAGAGGGCCTTAAGAATGATGCGGCCAATGGCGGTGATAGCAATAAAAACCTTACGTTTGAAGATGGCGCGGAAACCTTTGAAAAAGAGAATTTAAACCAGCTTGCCGGCAGACAACTTAAGTTTATCCAAAACTTAGAAGGTGCTTTGGTACGCATTGAAAACGGCACGTATGGAGTGTGTAGAACGTCTGGCCAATTAATTCCAAAGGAAAGACTAAAAGCAGTTCCTCACACTACCCAAACTATTGAAGCTAAACTTAACAGAAAATAATACATTGGATAAGCCTACCTTAAAAACTTCCAAAGCAATGCTTTGGCCCATTTATATTATATTGCTATTGGTTGTTATTGATCAAGCCATTAAGGTTTATATCAAAACAAACTTTCACCTCGATGAGAGCGTCGATGTTTTTGGAGACTGGTTTAAACTCTACTTTGTAGAAAATAATGGAGCTGCTTTTGGGCTTGAACTAGGAGGCAATATTGGGAAATATATCTTAACGGGTTTCCGACTTTTTGTAACGGTTATTGGGTTTTTATATTTAAAATCCTGCGTAGCAAAGGGAGCAAAAAAAGTACTAATTATAGCCCTGTGTTTAATACTTGCTGGAGCTATTGGCAATATCATAGACAGTGTGTTTTATGGAGTTATTTTTAACGATATTAACTTGTATCAAGGAAGATGGTTCCAGGGCCAGGTAGTAGATATGTTCTACGCTCCCATGGTTAATGGAGCATTTCCTTCATGGATGCCTATTTGGGGGGGTGAGCACTTTACTTTTTTTAGTCCGATTTGGAATTTTGCAGATGCCTGCATCTCTGTTGGTATTTTTGCCATCATTCTTGGCCAAAAAGTCTTGTTTGAAGAGCATTTAAAAGAGGGTGAATCTGCAGAGAACGAAGCATCAGTTTCAGAAACAATGGATATAGAGTCATAAAATATGAGCGGCAAGGAAACAATATTAGTTATTGGTAGCTGCGGTCAGTTAGGTACTGAATTGGTTGAATCTTTGCAAAAAATATATGGAGCAGCCCAAGTAATTGCAGCTGATATCCGCAGATCTAACAATCCTGTATTCCAAAATGGGCCCTTTGAAATCCTTGATATATTGGATCAAAAAAGGCTTACTGAAATTGTTGCTAAATACAAACCTACACAGGTTTATCATTTGGCAGCTTTGCTTAGTGCAACGGCAGAACAAAAGCCGGAGTTTGGTTGGAAGTTGAACATGGACGGTCTCTTTAACGTATTGAACCTTGCTAGAGATGGGGGTATTATTAAAAAAATATACTGGCCGAGCAGTATTGCTGTTTTTGGGCCAAACACCATTCGAAACAACACGCCTCAATATGGGGCCATGGATCCAACCACTATTTATGGAATTAGTAAGAACGCGGGCGAACTATATGCCCAGTATTACTTTAATCGTTGGGGGATAGATGTACGTAGTTTGAGATACCCTGGCCTTATTGGGTACAAAAGCGCTCCGGGAGGAGGAACCACGGATTATGCCGTTCAAATTTATCATGATGCTTTGGAGGGAAAGACTCATGAGTGTTTTTTAAGCGAGCAAACGACTTTACCCATGCTTTATATGCCAGATGCGCTAAAAGCCACTTTGGATATTATGCATACTCCTGCTGCTGATATTAAAATAAGAACAAGCTATAACCTAGCTGGCATGAGTTTTAATCCTAACGAGATTAGTGAGGCTATTAAACAGATCATACCCGACTTTAGCATAACCTATAATCCAGATTACAGGCAAGCCATTGCGGATTCTTGGCCAGCTATTATTGATGATAGCAGAGCCAGAGAAGATTGGGGATGGAATCCTGCGTATACCCTCGAATCTATGTCGAAGGACATGATTGATAATTTGCGAGCACTTAAGGGCCAGGCCATTTAAATAGCACTATTTAAGAGATTGTTATGCTACAGGGAGACTTGTTTCTAAGCCCTGCTTAGTTTATCTTTAAATGTATGAAAATTATACTCCGTGCATGGAAAATGGATGATTTATCGAGTTTGCAAAAGCATGCAAACAATCTCAATATTGCCAAATATATGACGGATCAATTTCCCCATCCATATACCAGGGAGGCAGGGCGTACATTTATTGAATTTGCGAATAAGGAGAACCCTTCGCGAATGTGGGCGATAGAGTATAAGGGCGATGCTATTGGAGGGATTGGCCTATATACCACCCGAGATGTGTTGAGAAAAAATGCAGACATTGGGTATTGGATTGGCGAAGATTTTTGGGGCCAAGGTCTTATGTCAGAAGCTATTGGAGAAACTATAAAATGGGGCTTTAATCACTTAGATGTTAACCGAATATATGCTCGGGTATTCGGTAATAATATGCGTTCCGCAGCCCTGCTAGAAAAATGTGGTTTTCAGAAAGAAGTGCATGTGAAGGATGGAATTTTTAAAAACAATGAATTTCTAGACGAACTTCTATTTGCTATACGCAAATCATATCCCCTGATTTCATTTTAGCTTACTGGCAAAGGTTTACTGCACCACCTTATTGGCACAGCTGCTACTGGCAAATGCATCGGGTTTGGCCTTAAATTCAAATCCCATTCCTAAGATATAGCCCATGGCCTCTTTTAAAGCGACATTGCTTTCAAAATTTGGACTTTGATTTATATCGGCATGGACTTCCATGGGAATATCATAGCGATCGAGTAAGTCGCATAATTTGTAGGCTGTTCCAATGGCTCTGCTCACTTCGTCCAGCATGCGTTGCTTTATCTTTCCATGATAATTTTTGTTATTTTCTTTTGCCACAAAAATGAAGCCTCCTCGCTTTTCTCGGATAAAAACCACGGCCGTAGCAAACTGGCAATCGACTCCATGCATTTGACTATCGCAACCAATACATACCTTAATTTTATTCCCTTCCGCTATTTCACGGATGATGGTATTTTCAACTTCTTCTGAAATATCAGCGATTTGTATTCCACCTAGCGTCCGCCATTTTAAATCCATTTCTCAAAGTTATAGATCATTCATTAGTAAAGTGATAGCCTATGGTTAAGTTGTGATTAATTATAGAAATGTTGAAAACCAGAGGGTTGGATGATTTTAGTTCTTTTGGGAGGATGAAATCTAAAATACCAAGGAAGTAAGTATCTACTTTTTTCATTTATCCATTTTAATTTAAATCATACCTTTGTACCTCATGAAATTTGTAACTTATACCTATAATAATAATGCCCAAGCGGGTTTACTCGTGGACGGAAATATGTATCCTATTGCAGTAATAAATAGCAATCTTTCTTCTCAAATGTCGGATTTGCTTAGTGATTGGGAAAATAGTAAAGCAGCTTGCGAAGCTATCGAAACCGATATTAAAGCTGGGAATCATGCTAGTTTAGCGACGGCGTATAATGAGAATGGGGTGCTTTCACCGGTTCCAAATCCAACCAGTTGTAGAGATGCATATGCTTTTAGACAGCATGTGGCCAGTGCGCGAAGAAATAGGGGAGTAGATATGATTCCAGAGTTTGACCAATTCCCAATTTTCTATTTTACCAACCATAATGCGATCCAGGGTCCAGGAAATATTGATTGCATGCCGGATCATTTTGAGAAATTAGACTTTGAATTGGAGGCGGCTGTAGTTGTTGGAAAACGAGGAAGAAATATTAAAGCTTCTGAGGCGGATGAATACATTGCGGGGTATATGATTATGAATGACATGAGTGCTCGAGCTATGCAAATGGAAGAAATGCGATTGAATCTTGGCCCAGCTAAGGGAAAAGATTTTAGCACGGTGATAGGCCCTTTCTTTGTTACTCCAGATGAATTAGAAGCATATAAAGTAGATTGTAAACCGGGACATACGGGCAATGCCTATAATCTTACCATGACCTGTAAGGTAAATGGAGTAGAGGTGAGTAGAGGTAATGTTGCTGATATGGACTGGACCTTCGCCGAAATTTTAGAGCGATGTGCTTACGGAACAGATATTATTCCGGGAGATGTTATTGGAAGTGGAACAGTTGGAACAGGATGTTTCTTAGAACTAAACGGAACAGCAAAACGAAATAATCCGGATGCAGTGCCGCAATGGTTGGAGCCTAATGATGAAGTGGTAATGACGATTGATGGTTTAGGTACGTTAAACAATACCATTAAGGCGGTGGACTCTGATATGAGTTTGTTTGCAATTAAGAAGTAGAGATCCTTTATAATACAAAAGGTCGTTAAGAGTTTACTCTTAACGACCTTTTTTTGAGCCTATAATTCAGGATATTATAAATTATTTTCTTCTGCCTTTAAAAATTCAAAAAGCGCTTCTCCTTTTAATAAGCCTTTTGCTAAAAGAGCTAGTCTAAAGGCTTTACTCATTTTTTCTTTCTGTGCTTTTGGTTTCTCAGCTAAGAATTTTTTTGCTTTTGGGTGATTGGTATTTACAATGAAATTGAATTTTTGGGGCATGGCGCCAAACATAGCATTTCCCTGCATTTTACTCATTTCCTGCATTCTTCGCATAAACTCATCTTCGGTAACAGTAATAAAGGAAGAGTTGGGAGAAAGGGCCTCCGTTTTAACTTCATAGGTCTCATCTGCAATTTGCTTTGTAAAAGCCTCTTGCAGGGCCTTGGTTTCGTCTTCGCTTAGCGCATTTGCGGTTTCTTCATCTTTTTCTACCAACTGATCTACGGGAGCTGCATCTACTCGTTTACAGGTAATTTCTTCAAAGTTTTGTTCCAAGTATCCTGTGATGTGCGTATCTAAAACTCCATCAAGGATGGCTACTGCATATCCACGTTCCTGGGCTTCTTTGATTTGAGCAAACTCTGCTTCTTTATTATTAGCATAGAGAAATACGGTTTTCTTATCCTTATTTACCTGGTTGGTTTTACTCAGATCTATAAATTCTTGAATGGTGCGGTATTTCCCATCAGCATTAAGCACGAGACAGAAGTTTTTTGCTTTTTCGGCAAATTTCTCCTCGCTTAGCATTCCGTATTTCACAAATACATCCACAAATTCCCATTTAGTTTCAAAATCTTCCCGATCTGCCTTGAAAAGGTCGGCGAGTTTACTTGCTACTTTCTTACTAATATGGCCGGTAATCTTCTTCACATTTCCATCGGCCTGTAAGCTACTTCTACTTACATTTAAAGGAATATCAGGCGAGTCAATAACTCCATGAAGCAACATAAGGTATTCTGGCATAATGTCTTTTACATTATCCGTTACATACACCTGGTTACTGTATAATTGAACTTTGTGTTTTTCTGCTTCTATGGCATTTTTGATCTTAGGGAAATAAAGAATTCCAGTGAGGTTAAATGGGAAGTCAACATTTAAATGTATCCAAAACAATGGGGCTTCTGCCATTGGATATAATTCTTTATAAAAATTAATGTAATCATCATCAGTCAATTCACTTGGAGTTCTCATCCATAGCGGCTTGGTATTGTTCACTACTTTTTCGTCAAATTCAATAGAAACAGGTAAAAATCTGCAATACTTATCTAATAAGGACTGAATTTTAATTTTTGTGCCAAATTCGGCACTGTCCTCGTTTATGTGTAGGATGATATCTGTCCCTCGAGTTTTACGTTTTCCTTTGGTTATTTTATAATTGGTGCTTCCATCGCAGGTCCAATGGGCTGCTTCGGAGCCATCTGCATGACTCAGCGTATCAATTTCTACGGTGTCCGCAACCATAAAAGCGGAATAAAAACCCAATCCAAAATGACCAATAATGCCTGCGTCTGTTTTGTCTTTGTATTTTTCAACAAATTCCTCGGCTCCAGAAAAAGCCAGTTGATTGATGTATTTTTCTATTTCTTCCGCTGTCATTCCTATTCCATTATCGCTAATGGTAAGGGTCTTCTTTTCCTCGTCTAAAGCAATGCTTATTTTTAGTTCGCCTAATTCTCCTTTGTACTCGCCCATTGATTTGAGGGAGTTTAACTTTTGGCATGCATCGGTTGCATTAGATACAAGCTCTCGCAAGAAAATCTCGTGATCCGAATACAAGAACTTCTTAATAATTGGGAAAATATTCTCCGTATTAACTGAAATATGACCTTTTTTCATATATCCTTAACATTCAAATGGTGTGCCTTTGAAACAGGAATAGACAAAGTGGCAGTTTTAGGCGGTTGGAATGCAACTAAACGGTATAGGCTTGACTAAAAAAGGAGCTTGATTTCTCAAGCTCCTTTTAGTTTTAATTCTTTATGTTTGATTATCGATTGTTGCTTTCGCATTCACAATCCTTATTCACGAATCCTTCTTTACCATCTTTGGTTTTGCACTTGTCGCGGAAGTTTAATTCCAACTTAGGGCAGTCGAATTTTTTTTCTTCTACCTTCGTTTCGCATCCGCAATCTTTATTTACGAATCCTTCTTTACCATCTTTGGTTTTGCACTTGTCGCGGAAGTTTAATTTCAACTTAGGGCAGTCGAATTTTTTTTCTTCTGCTTTCGTTTCGCATCCGCAATCTTTATTTACGAATCCTTCTTTACCATCTTTGGTTTTGCACTTATCGCGGAAGTTTAATTTCAACTTAAGGCAGTCGTATTTTTTTTCTTCTGCCTTCGTTTCGCATTTGCAATCTTTGGTTACTTTTCCAATTTTACCATCTTTTGTTTTACAGAAATCATTGACGTTTAACTTCAATGTTTTGCAATCATAAGTGGTGTTTTTGTTTCCAGAGCCTTTACCTGTATACTTTGAGTATTTTTTGCAGGAAATAAAAAATACGCCTGAGCCAAGAACAAGGAGAAGAATAAATTTAAAAGTCTTATTCATATTATTTTATTTGTGTTTTCAAATGTACGAAAATAAATTGAAACTTATATATGTACGCATATCCAGTGCTTTTTACTTTACCTCGACAAGAGCTAAGGTCTCCTGTAAAGCCGATCATGAAATATACCTTTCAAATTTTATTTTTTTATTACCTTCAGTATTTCTGAAACGCCTTCCGTAGAGAGTTCAATAACATATACCCCTGGTGCCCAAGGAGATGCGTCTATTTGGTGTGCTCCATTAGTATATCGGAAATTTTCCTTGTATACTCTTGACTTTTGAAGGTTGGTAACGGTAACTTCATATGCCTGCCCTACTACTAAATCAATGGTTAGATTGAGAGTATTGGATATTGGGTTTGGATAAGCAGATAGGTGAATTGGATTTTCTAAATCGAAAAATTGTGCGATTTGGATAGTACTATAGTTGGAAGTTCCATCCAAACCAACTTGATTGAGCCTGTAGAAAACAGTGTTTTCTGATGTTTTTATGGTATTATCTCTATAGTTATAATTCTTTTGCTGATGGCTCGTTCCGTTCACAGATACATTTGCAATGGCTTCAAAATGAGTTCCATCATAGCTTCGCTCAAGGCTAAAGTGGCTGCTGAGGGTCTCAAGAGGGGTCGCCCAATTTAGTAAAGCGACATGTTGATCTGTTGTTTCCACATTAAAATTGGTTAAATTAACCGGTAAACCAATAGCAGGGTTTTCATTGCCAACCGTATAAAATGTACCAGGTGAATTTTGGTTATTGTATTCTGTTAGAATCCAATCTGAAGAAAAATCAGTGAGTGCTATTCTCATTTCATCTAGAATTCCGTTGAAACTACTGCTAGATGTATTAAAGCTACCAAAATACTGAATATGACCATTTGCAAGTGTTGTACCTGCATCTACAGATATCGTTGCAAAAAGGGAGCCATTTATAAAAATTTCAACTTCGTCGGCGGATACATCACAAACAGCATGTAACAGGTACCAGGTGTTCGCATTGATTGTACTTGTTGAGCCAGTAAAAGTTTGACCTGTTCCTGAGCCTTTGTGGTATATATATATTTGGTCATTGGCGTTATTGATGGCTAACTGTCCAAAACCAGTTACACCTCCACCACTTGGCTTCTTATTAAATATTGTTTGGTAGCTAGAGCCAGCCAAATCGTCGGTTT
>ERZ1048872.2437-NODE-2437-length-13284-cov-5.244916_pt1 | contig 13284 bp, 13 predicted proteins | sample MGYA00383100_ERZ1048872 | MGnify/ENA primary metagenome ERZ1048872 (study PRJEB29581, sample SAMEA5548370) | metagenome | biome: marine; feature: coastal; material: water | depth 50 m | study: Short-term variability in the microbial, nano- and picoplankton... | reverse complement strand
GGAACCGGCGGCCGGTTCGTCGCGTTCTGACAAAAACAAGGCTGATGGGTTTGTAACTTCGGCCAACCCCGTGCCCGTCATTTCAAAGACGCCGATTTCATCGGCTGGACCAAAGCGGTTTTTTACAGCGCGTAAAATTCGGAATTGATGGCCGCGTTCACCCTCAAAATACAAAACAGTGTCGACCATATGTTCAACAACACGCGGTCCTGCGATTTGACCATCCTTGGTAACGTGGCCCACAAGAATAACTGAGGTGCCATTGCGTTTGGCAAATGTAGTTAATTCATGGGAAACGGCCCGCACTTGTGAAACAGAACCCGGCGCGCTTTCGACATTATCGGCCCACATGGTTTGAACGGAATCAATAATCACCAAGTCGGGCTTTTCGGCCTCAAGCGTAGTTAAAATATCGCGAAGGTTGGTTTCTGTGGCTAATTGCACTGGCGCGTCGGCCAAATTCAAACGTTGAGCACGCATTCTAATTTGGGCTTTGGCTTCCTCTCCGGAAACATAAATCACCTTTAGGCCAACGCGGGCAAAGCTGGCGGCAGCTTGCAACAAAAGTGTTGATTTACCGATGCCCGGATCACCACCTACCAAAATAGCAGATGCTTCAACCAAACCACCGCCAAGTACACGATCAAGTTCTGGCATCTTGGCGCTTGTTCGCGCTGGCGGTGCCTCTTGTCCAGATAGGTCGGCCAAGGGAATTTTATTTCCGCGCATCCCGCCCAAGGATTTCTTACTAGGTCCCGTCGAAAGCGGTGCTTCTTCGACAATTGTGTTCCATTCACGGCAACCATCGCAGCGTCCAGCCCATTTTTTGTGAACCGTGCCGCATTTGTTGCAATTAAAGGTGGTGATTGCTTTAGCCATGTTCGTTTGTACCTAGCGTTTCATCGGCGTGAAATAGGAAATTACGATCGAGGCCACAATACATGCTGTGAAAAAGTACAAACCCCATGCAGATTCAACGTGCCCAAGACCCGTTCCCTTAACAACCACGATATAAAGTGCGATCAAAAAGACGTCGGCCATGGCTAGTTTTCCGAGAACGCCAAGAAACGGCATCAAGCGCGGCGAGGCTAGTTTGAAATGCACCAAGGCCATGCCAATCGTTTTCAAATAAGGCGCGAAGAGTGCAAACGCTGTTACCAATAGGGCCAAAAATACGTCTGATCCCCAAAGGCTTTGCAATCCTGAAATCACGCTGATTTCGGACAATCCAAATAGGGGTAAAAGACCCGCCCGCATCAATGGTGAAAACCATGCCAGTGGAAATAGAATTAACAAAGACAGGTTGGCAAACTTAAGCATAAAAATTCCTTTTCGTTTCCTAACAGGTGGGGAAACTATCGCCATTTTCAAGTTAAGCGGTTGTTATCGGGCCGTCGGGTGCACCCGTTATAAATTGCTGTAGGTATGGATCATCTGCTGTGTCCATATCGCCTACGGCACCTGTCCATTTAATTTCACCGTCATAAAGCATGGCAACCTTATCAGAGATCGCTCGAACGGATGTCATATCGTGCGTAATCGCAATGGCGGTCGCGCCCATTTCCACAACAATTTCGCGTATCAAGGTATTGATAACACCCGCCATTATGGGATCAAGGCCTGTGGTTGGTTCATCAAAAAAAATGATTTCCGGATCAGCCGCAATGGCGCGTGCAAGACCCACACGTTTTTGCATGCCACCAGAAAGTTCAGCAGGGTATTGATCTGCAACATCGGGCGAAAGGCCAACGCGTCGCAGTTTTTCTATGGCAATTTCACGTGCCTCGAGAGGCGTCTTTTTCTCTGTTCCACGCAGTAAGCGAAAGGCCACGTTTTGCCAAACACTCATTGAATCAAAGAGCGCACCACCCTGAAACAGCATTCCAAAACGCGCAAGAAAGGCATCACGATCCGTGGCGTCTTGGGCATTCTTACCTTCGATGAAGATTTCGCCTTTGTCTTGTGCAATGAGCCCAAGAATACACTTTAGTGTCACGGATTTGCCGCTCCCTGAGCCACCGATAATGACCATGCTTTCGCCCTTGGGCACGCTTAAGTTCATCCCGCGTAGAATTTCCTTTTTACCAAAGGCTTTGTGGATGTTTCTAAGCTCGATCATGATGTGAAAAACAGACTTGTTAACAGATAGTTGGCCGCAAGAATAAGAATAGAGCTGGACACAACGGCGTTAATTGTTGCGCGCCCTACACCTTGGGCACCGCGCCCCGAGTTCATTCCGTGATAGCATCCCATTATTGATAAGATAAAGCCAAACACAGCGCCCTTGATCAGACCTGACGTGACATCCCAAAGCTCAAGAAAAGTAACGGTATTTTTTAGATAACCGGCTGCGTTAAAATCAAGCGAATTCACACCAACAAGGTAGCCGCCAAAAATTCCAATGCTATCACCCACAGCCACCAAAATTGGCAGGGTAAGCGTTGCCGCCAACACGCGTGGTACGGCCAAATATTTCAACGGGTTGCTTGAAAGCGTGACCAAAGCATCAATTTGTTCCGTCACTTTCATAGAGGCAAGTTCTGCCGCGATGCTGGCAGATACGCGACCCGCCACCATCAGCCCACTTAGAACGGGGCCCAATTCACGGACCATTCCAATGGAAACGATTGATGGCACCACGGCCTCGGCGTTAAAACGCGCCCCACCTGCATAGATTTGCAAAGCCAGCGCACCGCCGGTGAATAGTGCGGTTAAGCCGACAACGGGTAAGCTGAAAAAGCCAATATTTAGAAGAGCTTGCGAAAATTCTCTAATGTAGAAAGGGGGGCGCAGCATGTGGGTAACAACGGAAAAGGCAAACAAACAAACACGCCCGATTGCGGCAAGCAAGCCCAGTGTGGATTGCCCTAAAGTCGCGAGTGCGGCTATCATTCTTGCCCCGAGTATTGGCGTTCGTAGCGATGACCCAGTGAGGTCAATATTTCGTAACCAATCGTGCCACCAAGCTCGGCAACTTGATCCACTGTCTGTGCAGGACACAACAGATCCAGATGACTTGGCACTTGATCTAAATGGCTGACATCAACGGTCAACAAGTCCATGGAAACACGACCAGCCAGTGGGCAGGGTGTGTCACCTGCGTAAAGAATGGCAGCATTTGACAAAGCACGGGTTATTCCATCAGCGTATCCCGCGGACAGGGTCGCAATTTTTGAAGGACGTTCCGCACGCCAAGACGCTGAATAACCGACGGTTTCACTCACAGCCACTTCGCGGGTTTGAATAACGGGTAAAGACAAGCGTACCACCGCTTGGGCGTCTGAATATGGAAAGCCACCATAAAGCCCAACACCCGGGCGCGTCATGGAAAAATGAAAGGCTGGTCCTAATAATGTGCCACCTGTTGCCGCCAATGAAAGCGGTACATCAAGGCCTGCCGTAATTGCGCGAAACTGTGATAGTTGATCGGCGTTTTGAGGGTGGGCCGGATCGTCTGCACAGGCCAAATGCGACATGATGAGGGTAGGATCAGATGACAACGCCAAACTGGCAACGGCTGACCATTCATGCGGTTCCATGCCCAATCGGTTCATCCCTGAATCAAGTTGGATACCGAATTGAAAGCTGGGCAAATTTTCCAAATGTCTCGTAAGTTGTTCAATGGAATTAACCATCGGCACCAAGTGGAAATCGCGAATGGTTGTTGTATCACCCGCCATATGACCAGAAAACACATTGATTATTGCGTCATTTCCAAGGGCCACCCTTGCAGCGGCGCCTTCTTCGGCTGTTGCCACGAAAAACGTATGTGCGCCGGCCTTGGCTAAGGTTTTTGCCACAGGGCCAATGCCCAGACCATAGGCATCTGCCTTAACAACGGCGGCTGTTTCCACATCACCTGCCGACATTGCATCAAGGGCACGCCAGTTGCGCGCAATTGCATTCAGATCGATTTTTAAATTACCACTAGCCATGCGTTGTTTTTGACAAATCTTTGACCAAGGTCAAGCTGTGATTGGTTTAAGTAGGAAAATGCGATCAATTTGCGAAAGCAATTGAGCCAATTATTCAGAACACGTTGGGTATTCGGGGCAAATACGTTTTTGGGTGCGCGAAATCATCTGGTTTACGTCTTCGGTATAACCTGTCCAAGCCGCCTCGCCACAAATTGCATATCCGTGGTTTGAAAGAAGATTTTCAAAAGAAAGAGCCAAATTTTCATCAAACAAAACAGCTTCTTCTGCGGTGAACAAAAGATGTTCCACAAAGAAATCATAGGAAATGGCACGATCTGGTGTGAAGTTTGGACAGTCCCCAGGTCGGGCGAGTTCGGGGTTTTTAATAGAAAGAGATAAAAACTCGCGGTAAATTTCTTTGCCTGCTTGCGTGTCGTGCAATTGTTGCGTTGCATCGATTTGCAATTTGACGCCTGCTAACGCCAAAACGGCAACCAAAGCGGTGATTGCTGTGCCGATGGCCGTTACAGTTTCGGCATTTCGTTTAATCCAACTCATGTGGCAGGCATTTGTTGGGTCGCGCAATGAATGCCGCCACCGACCTCACCCAAGGGGTCGACGTTTAGGGTGACGATTTCACGATTTGGATAGTGCTGTTTAAGGGCGGCCAATGCGATTGCGTCGGTCACAGGGTCACCAAATTCGGCTGCGATCAGCCCACCGTTGCAAACATAATAATTCGCGTAAGACGCCACAAAATCCAAGGATTTTACGCGCGGTCGCGTTGGTTCTGGGATCACATCCAACGTCAACCCTGCATCAAGTAAGATGTCATGCGTTTCAAGCGCGGCCATGTGAAAAGGATCAGTTTCATCTGGGTTGTCTGGCAACTGGATCAATACCCGATCACGGCTGGTAAAACGCGCAAGGCTGTCGATGTGAAAGTCGGTGATGTCCTCACCCCAAAGGCCCGGCGCCCAAATGACGCGATCCGCACCAAAGGCCGTAAGCAGTCGGCGTTCGATCTGAGGGCGTGTTAGATTGTTGCGGTTTTTGTTGACCCAACTGCTTTCGTGGGCAATCAGCGTGCCGCGCCCATCTTGATCAAGGCCACCAGCCTCGCCAACTAAACCACTGTCACGAATGGGTAAATCCAGTACCTGCGCTACCTCGGCAGCAATATTGCCGTCTCTTTTGTGAATTTGTTTGCCACCCCATCCATTGAAATTTAGCTGCGTGATGGCGCGCTGCCCCTCAGGGTTAATGGCAAATAAGGGACCAGAATCTCTTGCCCACAAGTCTTCTGTGGGGATGTCCCACAGTTCGACTTTGTTTGACAAAAAACGCCTTGCTTTGGCATGGCTCACTTTGGCGGCCAGCATGATAACTGGTTCAAAATCAACAATTGTATTGGCAATATCTGCGATTGTTTGTTGCAACATACCAAGAAAGACGCGATCTGGGTGCACTTGTCTGTTCACAGGCCATTGCGTGAAGGTCGCCTCATGGGCGTCTTCTTCTGCCGGAACTTTAAATCCTTGACGAACACCAGCCATTACATTTCCTGCTGATAATAGGCCTGCGGCACTTGCCGCACCCATTCCTAAAGCATCACGTCGACTAAAAAACGTCATACCCCGCCTTTAAAAGCTCGTTTCACCATCGCCGCTTTGTTGCCAGGGCTTGGCCAAGTTGCCAAATCTTGTAAATTGCCCCTCAAAGCTAAGTTCAACAGTGCCAATTGGGCCGTGACGTTGTTTGCCGATGATTACTTCGGCTTTACCGTGCAGGCGTTCCATATCTTCTTGCCAAGTTGCCAACTTGTCCAACTCGTGATCACCCGGTTTTTCACGTTCTTTGTAATATTCCTCGCGGAACACGAACATAACAACGTCGGCGTCTTGCTCAATTGATCCAGATTCACGCAAATCTGACAATTGTGGGCGTTTGTCTTCGCGGCTTTCAACAGCACGGGACAACTGGGAAAGGGCGATTACCGGAATATCCAATTCCTTAGCAATTGCTTTTAGTCCTTGGGTGATTTCCGAAACCTCATTCACGCGGCTGTCTTTGGCCGAGGCGGGGCGCACAAGTTGAAGATAGTCGATAATTAAAACATCCAGACCATGGGTCCTTTTTAGGCGACGTGCGCGTGCGGCAAGCGCGGAAATAGGCAGGGCAGCTGTGTCGTCAATATAAAGCGGGGCCGCCTCAAGCGTTTTAGCCGCCTCGACGAGGGATCTAAATTCTTGTTCGGACATATCGCCGGAACGCAAGCGGTGGCTGTCGATGCTGGCAGCATCTGCCAAAATACGGCCGGCAAGTTGTTCAGCGGACATCTCAAGAGAGAAGAACCCAACAACGCCGCCCTCAACGGCACCTTCAAGACCGTCTTGTCGCAAACCTTTGCGATATTTCTTGGCGATATTAAACGCGATGTTTGTCGCAAGCGAGGTTTTCCCCATCGATGGGCGACCAGCAAGGATCAACAAATCTGAACGGTGTAATCCGCCAAGCTTTCCGTCCATGTCATCTAGACCCGTTGAGGTTCCAGACATTTTGCCGTCGTTCTGATAGGCATTATTTGCAACATTCACCGCATCGGTTAGCGCACGAAGGAACGATTGAAAGCCGCTGTCGGTTTTGCCTTGTTCGCCCAGCTTATAAAGCAGCTGTTCGGCCTCAACGATTTGATCTTTTGGCTCAGAGGCTACATCTACTGCCGCGGCCTTGGCTGAAATGTCCCGCCCCAAGCCGATTAATTCCCGACGGATCGCCAGATCATAGATCATTTGGGCGTAATCTTTGGCCGCAAATGATGAAATTGCGGCACCGGCCATACGGGCAAGGTAAGTTGTTCCGCCAAGCTCTTTTAAGCCCTCATCGTCTTCCAAAAAGGGCTTTAGCGTAACTGGGCTGGCCAGAGCATTGCGATGGATGCGCGTTGCGGCAACGTCATAAATGCGTTGATGCACGGGTTCATAGAAATGTTCGGATTTTACAATTGCCGAAATGCGGTCAAACAGATCATTATTCGTTAAAATTGCACCCAACAGCTGTTGTTCTGCTTCAATATTATGAGGCAGGGATTCTGTATCTGCAGCGATGATAGCTGTTGGCTTTAGTGGCGCAATTTCGTTCATTTTGATTTGATCCCCTTTGGGATGTGTTTAACGTCGGTTTTTCAGTTGGGCAAAATGTATGTTTCTGTGGATATGTACCATTTAAAAAAATGATACCACATTTGGTCAGCCAAACCAACCGCCCCACGATATCTTGCGAAAACTTGCCGAAAAAATTATTTGAGTTCGGTTAACTCTTTCCACAGAGGCAATTAGGCCAATTCGGCCGTGCCCCTGTGAAATTTGAAAACTTGCCGAATCGTGGGTACGACAAGCTTTAGCTTTTGGCTTGATACGCTTCTTGCCATTCACGCGGCGCATTCAGGAATTTTTCAACTTCGGCAAGCGTTTCCTCATCGAAAGTTTTGTCTTCGCGTGCAACGGCCAGTACATCCCACCAAGTGCATAAATAGTGCAAGTTGATGCCGTGATCGCCAAGGTTCTTTTCGGTTCCTGGGAAAATGTCGTAAAAGAAAATCACGGCAGTATCACCGCAGGTAGCACCTGTTTCACGAATGGCCTCGACAAATGAAACTTTTGAGCCGCCATCAGTTGTCAGATCTTCAACTAGCAAAACATTTTGACCTTCTGTCATCACCCCTTCGATACGGGCGTTGCGACCGTAACCTTTGGGCTTTTTGCGCACATAGGTCATCGGCAATGCCAGACGTTCCGCCATCAATGCACCAAACGGAATACCAGCGGTTTCCCCACCCGCCACGTTATCAAACGCCTCAAAGCCAGCGTCGCGCATAACTGTACAGGCAAGAAAGTCCATCAATGTTGTGCGAATACGTGGAAAGCTGATCAATTTACGACAATCAACATAGGTTGGACCGGGCAGGCCTGAAGCATAGATAAATGGTTCGCGTGCATTAAAGTCGACGGCCTTGATTTCAAGCAACATGCGTGCGGTCAAACGTGCAATTTCTTCTTTGGCGGGAAAGGATGTTGGGATCATTTGATATTCCTTTTAGGTGATGGCGAGCTTGTTCTGGATGTGCGTAGACTATTCGGCGACATGCCAATGCAATGGAAAACCAGGATCAAAAACAGTCACTGGCCCTGCGCCCGTTTCGATCTTGGCCGGAAATTCAACGGGTGTTTCAGATTTTCTTAGCGTGATTTTGTCGGCGTTGGGTGCCAACCCGTAATGCGCCGGACCATTCAATGAGGCAAAATGCTCAAGGTTTTCAAGCTTGCCCTCGTTTTCAAAGACATGCGCTAAACAAGACATGGTATTGGTGGCGGTAAAGCATCCAGCGCAGCCGCAACCGCTTTCTTTCAATGGATCGATATGCGGTGCAGAGTCTGTGCCTAAGAAAAATTTTGCATTTCCTGATGTGGCCGCTGCAATCAATGCATCACGGTGCAAGGCCCGCTTTGCGACGGGCAAGCAGTAGTAATGCGGTCGAATACCGCCAACCAAAATGTCATTCCGGGTAATAATCAGATGGTGCGTAGTGATCGTCGCGCCCATGTTTTCGGCTGCATTCACGTAATCAACACCGTCTTTGGTGGTGACATGTTCGAGCGTTACCTTAAGATCGGGATTTGCACGTCGAATAGGATCCATCACGCGATCCAAAAACACGGCCTCGCGATCAAAAATGTCGATGTCCGCATCTGTCACTTCGCCGTGGAAACACAAAGGTAGGCCAATTTCGGCCATTTTTTCCAAGACTGGACGCACTTTGTCAAAATCAGATACGCCGCTTGCGGAATTTGTCGTGGCGCCTGCTGGGTACAATTTGACGGCCTTTATTAAGCCGCTTGCGTGGGCAGCAGCAACATCGGCAGGATCAGTATCCTCTGTCAAATATAGGGTCATAAGGGGTTCAAAGGTGGAACCCTCGGGCAGGGCGGTCATAATCCGGTCGCGATAGGCGATGGCATCTGTGGTGCGAACGACGGGTGGTACCAGATTGGGCATGATGATCGCGCGTCCAAAATCGCGGGCTGTTTCAGGCAAAATTCCAGTCAGCATATCGCCGTCACGCAAGTGTAAGTGCCAATCATCTGGTCGCGTTATCGTCAGCGTCGTCATCTTGCATCCCCTTTGGCTAGCAGCACGTCGTATCAATTATTCTGTTGCCTGTCCTATTGCCAGTGCTTGGGCCGTAAGGAAAGCCGTTTTGCACATGAACAGCGTTAAATTAGTGTTCAAATGGATGCATCAAGTTGGATTTAGCTCAGAAGCCAAGAAAATGCTTTCCCTTGCTTGACGCGCACGTTAAATTTTGCGGCACACTGTCAGACCACTCTTGAAAGGTGTTTTTATGTTGGGAAGTTTAATTATCGGTGCGTTGGCCGGTGCGCTGACGCGTTGGGCCGAGGTGCAAGTCAAGCCACTGATCGAAAAACTAGAAGTCAAAGGCACCGATCTTGATGATCGTGAAATCTTGGTTTTAACCTTTGTTCTTTCTATGTTGGCTGGTGCGATCATTCTTTGGTTGTTTGGAATGAGCGGCACGTCGTTTTGGCTGGTTCTTGGCGCCGTTTTGGGTTTCTTTTGGGAACGTGTTGTCGAAATCACCAAGGCGATCATGGACAATAAAAATGGAAATGATGTAGCTGAAGTTGATGAGGCCGAAGAAGCTGTCGCTGCCAGCAAACCCAAAACCACCCGAAAAACATCAAAAAAATGAACAATAAAACTTGATTTGCATCGTGGATTCATCGGCGCGAAATTGGGTTCATGCGAGTAAATGAAAAATGTTCGATTTTTTGCTTGGATGAATTTATATTTTCGCGCTATAGTTGCAACGCGTGGGGACGTATGAACAATAACGCAAACTTTTGGGGGCGTATGTGGCTGGACTAAGAGAAATGAAAAAAGCGGCTATGCGCGAAAAGATGCTTGCATCTGTGCGCACGCGGATTTCGCATAGCGGTGTTAACGCGATTAGGGCGCGGGATGTTGCATTGGATTGCGGATGCGCGGTTGGCGTTATTTATAATATTTTTGAGGATTTAGAGGATCTAATCTTAACCGTTAGTGGCGAATATTTTGCCGAACTAGACACGCTAATTGCATCGCACGCTGGGTATTTATGCGAGGAAACCGCCGAGGAAAACATGATGCGTCTTGCACGGGCTTATTATGAATACGCGCGTGACAACCCACGTGAATGGGGCGCAATCTTTTATTTTCGGATCGACATGGCGTTGCACATTCCCGAATGGCATGGAAAATATATGCCTAGATTATTGGGGTATATTGAGCGTCCGATTGAAACGCTTGCGCCAAACACGAGTAAAAGCGAACTGAATCGTTTGTCTCGAACCATTTTTTCGTCGATGCACGGGCTTTGCGCACTTTCGTTAGAAGGGTATCGTTCCGGTGTAAACGAAAAGGAAATGGCGAAATCAATCGAATTTTTGGTTCAAGGTTTCTGTGCCCAAATAAGCCGTGAAGCGAAACAACTTCAATCAGCCTAATTTATGCAGCGACGTTTTCAGAAACAGTTTCCTTGCGCGTCGCAACGTTTGGCAAGCTTTGACCTAATTTTGTAAGCTCGGTTTCCGCTGTATTCAACGCGTTACGGAAGTATCTTGCGTCAAATTTCGTTAAGGCAGCGCGCGCTGCAACACCTGTGATTACTGGTGTGCTGCGGTCGCGAGTTGCCGAAATCAGACGGCGCAAATAACTGCGATCACGACGGCGGTTGCGATATATACGAGCGAATGACTTCGCCGTTAATGTATCTTGCCCTGCGGCCTCTACCACACGAATAAAGCTATCGGTTTGTGAAAGGCCATAAGAGACATCTTTTCCCATCAAGCGACAGCGAATTTTTGTTACAAATTTTTGCTCAAACATGGCGGCATGTTGTGCATCTAGTTTTTCGCGTGGATCAAAGAAAACGAAGACCTCTTTCGCGGCGTCCTGCAATTTGACGGGATTCCGATAACGCGGGCTGTCATCTGCATGAATTTCTGCTGAAAGGCGAGGGTCCCAATCTGCCTGTTTTGGATCCGCTGTGGCAACTGGGCTGAACAACAAAACTGTTGAACCAGGTGCCGCTACTGAATACACAGACGCGGCATGGGCACAGGCCTGCGAGCCTGTAAATATCACTTGATCGAAGTCGTCAAAAAAGCCAAGAACGTCTAGTTTATCAAAGAAATCATAGACTTCTGGTGCCCTGAACCATGTGCGTTTATGGGCAATCATTGTCATTTGCGACCAACCGTGACGTTCGCGCATTTCACAAGAGGTCGGGCAAACATCCTCTAGATAGTTGGCATCATCCGTTGGTTCCACAAAGCGCACCAAAAGGACAGATTTGCGATCATCAAACAGATTTGTCTCGGGTTCGACAAAATACACATGATGATCGTCACCCAATGGATGATTAAAGCTGAATTCATCGTCTGCTTTGGCCATAACGTCGTACAGAACGTTTTCTGCTGCGTTGCTGGTTTCGCTTACTGAAATTTCTTGCGAAAAGCTTTGATCTAACATGTTGTCGTACACCCTAATAATGTTTGCCTGAAAATAAGATGCAGGACCAACAGGGCGGAAATATGAAAAATTAGCGTTAAATTGTGAACAATGCGTCCAATTTTTGCCCTATTCCGTAGGGGCAACCATTCGAACATGATCCATTATTGCGATCATGCGTATATCTTGGGTATATTTTTCTGTAGCCTTTTCAATATCTTGTTGACTGAATGGTTGAAAGGCAGGGTGCTGTTCACCGATTGGAAACAATTCACCAGCTTCTTGCAAAATTTCAATTGAACGTTCCGTTCGACCCGAATTTCGGGCCTTTGCAAAGTAATCCACGGCGGCGTGCGACAAGATTGGGCGCGGATGTTTGTTGATAAACTTAAACCGATGCGCAAGGGCAGGCGTTGTCATCTGAGATACAATTTCGGATTTTGTCGATCCATAGTCCTCATACCGCCAAACATTGAATTTCCGCCCAGCAGGCATGTTACCAAAGCGGCGCATCATCGTGGCCCATGAAAAATCCCAAGGGTTCGAATGGTTCATAAAACTTTCGAATGTTTGGTATTTAGCATGCAGTAGGTTTTCAACATAGGCAGATGGTAAATAAGTCGCCAAATTGCGCAATCCCACGAACATTTCAAATTCATGGGTCGGCAGCAATCTGAAAAAGCGCGCCAAACGAAAGTGGGACCAAGGGTAGATCAAGTTTTTATTAATAAGTTGATCCAAATGCCCAATCATATTTTCATCAGATATAATAAGGTTTGGATTGCCGTTGGCCGCCCCATGAAAAACCATCTCAGTATGCTTTTGAAGCGATGCCTCATCGCCTCCATCCCTAAGTTTTAATGTGATCGGGAACAAAGCCTCACGGCATTGCTTGGGGTTGATATAGGTGAAACCATATTCATCCAGCAGATCTTGATTTTTCTTAAAGCTGCGCTGCAGGTGGGTAGAGGCCGTTTTGTGAACGCCAAGGTGAAAGATGACTTTTGGATTCAAAACGACGAAATGTCCTTGGCTGTCTGCGGTTCTTTAGGCTTATCAAAGTAGACAGGCTCGTCAACGGTACAATTTACACGTGTTGACCAACACTGCGATATTTTCGAGTCATATATTGTAAAATTGTTCCAAATTGGGAAACAATAGAAACGTTTTGCTTACATTGATCTGTTTTTGAGTATATTAATGGGACAACAGACGGGAAAACCGTCGGCGGTAAGGCAAGGACAGGTACGAAAATGTCACCACAGGACAAAACGAACGACGCTCAGGCGGGCGCGGATAAGGCGAGCAAAGAGTTAGCCGAGGATGTCGCAAAACCATCTGAAGAAGACGACATCGTCGAAGACTTAGAATTCCCTTTATGGTTTGCTGAACTTGCCCCGGGCGGAACGGGCGAAGGTTTCCTTGAAAAAGGCACGCGACACTCTTTGATGTTTGTGCGACGCCCTGTGAAGCGCCTCATCGTTACCTTTGATAATCTTTCAAATGTAAATAATAATGCGACAACGCGTGAACCTTGGGCCTATAAATTTGCCCGCGACAGCAATGTTTCGCATTTGGGCATTATGGCCCACGCAGCAGCATGGTTTCGCGACGAGGCTCTTATCGATCGCATGAAGAAATTGGCCGCCGAAGGCTTTTTCGATGGCTATGATCGGGTTTTATTTACCGGCACATCTATGGGTGCTTTTGGCGCGATTGTTTTCGCTTCGTTGGTGCCTGGTGCTCATGTGGTTGCACTTAATCCGCAGTCGACCTTAGATGTGAACTTGGTACCTTG
>ERZ1048872.2425-NODE-2425-length-13336-cov-4.004367_pt1 | contig 13336 bp, 13 predicted proteins | sample MGYA00383100_ERZ1048872 | MGnify/ENA primary metagenome ERZ1048872 (study PRJEB29581, sample SAMEA5548370) | metagenome | biome: marine; feature: coastal; material: water | depth 50 m | study: Short-term variability in the microbial, nano- and picoplankton... | reverse complement strand
ATGTTTATTAGCTACTATTGCTGTAATAAATTTTGATTTTCCAAATGGAACTATTACCCTAAAACCTATTATTAAAAACTTAAATTCTTTTTCATTTACTCTGTAAGTAAACAAATTGTCTAAAGGAAGTGGGACTATTACATCAATATAATAATTCATCATTAATTATTCTTCAATTTATATATAACAACATTTAATTCAAATCCCAATAGTAAGGATATAGAATTTATCCATATATATAACATCATAATTATCAATGCGCCTATAGATCCATAAAGCTCATTATAATTGGAAAAATTCTCAATATAAAGACCAAAAAAATAAGTTGTAATTATTAGTAAGAATGTAGTCATAATAGAACCAGGAGAAATAAATTTTAAATTGCTTCCGTGAATTGTTCCAAAAAAATAAAGGGATGAAAATGCTATAAGAGCTACTATAATTAAAAAGATATATTTAAAATACACAAACAAATAAGAAATAATTGAAATATTTTTAGCAATTAAAAAATCGAAAAATATAGATATTACTGTTGCAAATAATACTACCAATACTAAAATAAAACCAACCATGATAGCATATAAATACTGCTTGATAAAATTTCTAGAAAATTCAACATGATAAGAGTCTGAAAAACCTTCAAAAACAGAATTAACACCATTACCTATAAGTATAATTGAGAAAAAAAGAGTTGAGGATAACAAACCACTTCTTTTATTAGTATTAATATCAAGAAAAATATCATGAAAAAAAACAGTAGATTCTTGTGGTAATAATGATTCTAATAAATCTAAAAATATTTTATCAAAATTTTCAATAGGGAAAAAAGGAATTAGATTTAAAACAAATAGAACAAATGGAAAAAAGGCCATAAAAAAACTAAAAGAAATACTTCCAGCTCTTGTGGAAATTGCGCCTTTTAAAATTCCTGTAAAATATAGTCTAAATAATTCATATAAAGAAAACCCATATAAACTTTCTAATTTAATTTTTTTTAAAAAATTTGAAATATTATTAATAATCGAAAAAATAAAATTAGTTTTAAGCAATCTAATATATTTATATTAAATATAAATTAAAATTATCCAATTGTTTAGTTAATGAAAATTAAGTTATTAGTAGTTGGAAATACAACAGATTCCTTATTAAAATCTCTAATTTTAAATTATAAAAAAAGAATAAAACGTTATGTAAATTTTGAAATAACTGAATTAAATATTTTTAAATTTAGAAAAATAATATTGACATTCTTCAATTAAATAATTAGATTGTTTATTGTAGAACAGTTATATAGAGATTTCACCATAATTAATAATCACCCATGTCACAATCAATAACTAATGAAATTAACTTTTGCTTCAGGAAATAAAAATAAATTTCTAGAAATAGAAAAAATTATTCCTAATAAATTTCAACTAGGAAATCTTTCAGATCTCAATTTTTTTGATGAAATTCCTGAAAATGAAGACTCTATTGAAAGGAATGCTGCTTATAAAGCAAATTTTATTCATTCAAAATTTAATGTAAATGTATTTGCTGATGATACTGGTTTAGAAGTGCAAGCCTTAAATGGTAGACCTGGTGTTCATTCAGCTAGGTTTGCAGGTATTGAATGCGATGCTGAAAAAAATATGGATAAACTTCTTTTTGAATTAAAAAATGCAGAAAACAGAACAGCTAGATTCAAAACTATCATTGCATTAGTAATTAATAAGAAGTTTTACCAATTTGAAGGAATAATTAATGGTGAAATATTAAAGTCTAAAAAAGGAAATAATGGATTTGGTTATGATCCTATCTTTAAACCAGATGGTTATATAGAAAGTTTTGCGGAATTACCAATAGAAACAAAAAACAAAATTAGCCATAGAGCAATAGCAATACTTAAATTAATCGATTTCTTAAGTAAAATAAATAAAAGTTAATATTATAATAAATAAAATTTTAATTTTAAGAAAAATCTTTTTAGTTTGTATTTTTGATTCATCAATGAATAAAATAAATAAGCACCTATTTTTTTTCATGGTTTTTAGTTTATTAACTGGAAATGCAATAGCACAAAACCAAACACTTACGGGGTTTGTTGAAAATGCAGCTGATAATTCGCCTATTGCTAGTGTTCATGTAATAAATCTTTCGCAGGTTATAGGAGTTATAACTGATAAAGCTGGAAAATTTGAAATTCCAGCAAGACTTAATGACACTCTATATCTTTCATATCTAGGTTTTAAATCCATAAAAGTTAGAGTTACAAATGACTTTCTTAAGTTTAAAAATTCAAAAATTCAATTAACAGAATTAGCGTACGCACTAGAAGAAGTAATTATATCCCCATATAAATTAACTGGATACTTAGAAATTGATGCCAAGAACATTCCTATAAGTAGATCTTTTAGATATAGCATTCCTGGTTTACCCTCAAAGGGTTATGAAGGTGGTTCAAGAAATGTAGGTGCCTTCTCTAAAGTGATAAATTCTATATTTAACCCTGCAGATTTTTTATATAATCTTTTTGGAAAAAATCCTAAACAACTTAGAAAACTAAAACAAATGAAAGATGATTACAGAATTCGAGAGTTATTAGCTTCAAAGTTTGACAGAGAGACATTGAAGGAGTTATTACAAATTGAAAAAATAGATATTGATGAAATATTAAGAAATTGTAATTATTCTGATAATTTTATTATTTCTGCAAATGATCTTCAAATATTAGATGCAATAAGTGGTTGCTATGAAGAATTTAAAGTGCTTAACAGAAAGTAATCCATTAAATAATTAAATTTTAAAAGATTAACTTTGTAGACTTTCAAAAGAAAGTGTATGCAACTTAATTCCCTAAATGCTATTACTCCAATTGATGGAAGATATTATGATAAAACTAAAGGGTTCAGCATTTTTTTTTCAGAACAAGCCTTAATCAAATACAGGGTTTTAGTTGAGTTGGAATATTTCATAGCCTTAACTAGAACAGAAATTTCAACTTTAAGTGATTTTCCAAAAGATTCAATTAAAAAAATAAAAGATATTTATTTAAACTTCTCCTATGATGATGCTATTTCAATAAAAGAAATTGAAAAAAAAACAAATCATGATGTTAAAGCTGTAGAATATTTTATAAAAAATAAATTTAAAGATCTAAAATTAGATAAGTATTTAGAATTCATTCACTTTGGACTTACTTCTCAAGACATTAACAATACTGCTATTCCCCTTTCTATTAAAAATGCTTTAAATGAATTATATCTTCCAGAATTAAATAAATTAATTAATTTATTAGAAGAAAAAAGTAATGAATACTCTGATATACCGATGCTTGCTAGAACTCATGGGCAACCTGCATCCCCTACAAGACTCGGAAAGGAAATTGAAGTTTTTAAAGTGAGACTTGATGAACAGTTGAAATTTTTAAATTCAATTCCAATAGCAGCTAAATTTGGAGGAGCTACAGGTAATTTTAATGCACATCAAGTAGCTTTTCCAAAAATTAATTGGAAAAATTTTGCAACTTGTTTAATTAATGATTTAGGTCTTCAGCATTCTTTTCCTACAACCCAAATTGAACATTATGACCATCTAGCTTCTTTATTTGATTCTTTAAAAAGAATAAATACAATAATAATAGATGTTAACAGAGATATATGGTCTTATATTTCAATGGATTATTTTAAACAAGAAATAAAGAAAAATGAAGTTGGATCATCAGCGATGCCTCATAAAGTCAATCCTATAGATTTTGAAAATTCTGAAGGTAACCTTGGATTAGCAAATGCTATTTTTGAACATTTATCTTCTAAATTACCAATATCAAGACTTCAAAGAGATCTTACAGACAGTACAGTTTTAAGAAACGTTGGTGTTCCATTTAGTCATACTACAATAGCTATTCAATCAACTATAAAAGGAATTAATAAGTTGATTGTAAATAAATCAAAAATTGAAAGTGATTTAAATGATAATTGGGCAGTTATTGCAGAAGCTATCCAAACAATTTTAAGAAGGGAAGGTTATCCTAATCCTTATGAAGCTTTAAAACAACTTACTAGAAAAAACACATCAATCAATCAAGAAAAAATTCACAGTTTCATTGACTCACTAAAAATTGATAAAGAAATTAAAAATGAGTTAAAATTGATTACACCCTCAAACTATACTGGAATCTAACCTTTATTTACTCTCCTATTTGAGGTTTTTCTATAAATTCAGAATCTAAACCTATTTTAAATTTTCCTTCAGAAATTTTCATAACATCTTTTTCAATCTTATTAAACTCTTTAGAAGATGAATTAAAGTGGTTAACGACAGTGGCAAGTGAATTCCCTAGTTTATTATGAAAGTCTTGATAAGAATTTAAATGATTAGAAAGTTTTTGAACATTTTTTATTACTAACTCAATTGATTTTTCAAATTTCAAATTATTTAGAGCCTTCATAGTAATCTGCAGCATAGGAAATAGGCTCATAGGTGATACTATCATAACCTTCTTTTCATATGCATAAGAAACCAAATCTTTTGAATTAATTTGTAATGTACCAACTCTGTTGTTCAATAAATCTTGATACAAACCATCTGCAGGAATAAACATAAAAGCATAATCTAATGTTTTTTCAGAAGGTCGTATATATTTAGATGTTTCATCAATTCTTGATTTAATATCTTCCTTAAACTTTTTTTCTAATGATTGTATTTCTGTTGAATCTGAACTTTCAATCATTTTGTTATAATTATCAAGTGAGAACTTTGCATCAATAGGAATGATATGTTCATTAACCATCACAATTGCATCGACAGATTCACCATTTTTAAAACTATATTGCATTTTAAAAATCTCCGGCGGAAGAACATTAGACAGTAAATTTTCTAATTGTATTTCTCCAAAAATTCCTCTCTGTTTTTGATTACCTAATATTTTTTCGAGTGTTTTCATTTGATTAGCAAAATTTAACACTTGTTCATTGGTTCCTTTTATTTTTTCTAACTCCACTGTGACATCTTTAATTACCTTGTTGGAATCAGAAAATTGTTTTTGAATATTTTCTTTTGAAGTTTTATGGAAATCATTTATTTCTTTATTTATTGACAATAATTTATTCTCAATTTCTATTCTATTTTTTTCAGAATTTTCACCGACTTCTTTTCTTATATTCTGAATTTCATTACTAAGATTATTGGTAAGTTGAACAATAAGTTCATCCGAAGATCCACTTTTATCATTTTTTACTGAATATATAAGAAAAGCTAAAGCAAATAATATTGCAATAAGAAGAATCGTTATTTCCATATGACTAAGATAGAAATATTATTATTTACTCAAATACATTTTTCTTCTTGAATACAATTCATAAAATTGATCATCTTTTAGGTCATCTATAAATAAAATACTTTCGCCCGTACTTTTCATCTCAGGACCTAGACTTTTATTTACATTTGGAAACTTATTGAAAGAAAAAACGGGTTGTTTAATAGCAAAACCTTCAAGTTCAGGTTTATAATCTATGTCTGAAACCTTAAGTTTACCAAGCATCACTTTTGTAGCATAGTTAACATAAGGTTGCTTATATGCTTTAGATATGAACGGAACGGTTCTAGAAGCTCTAGGATTTGCTTCAATTATGTAAACAACTTCATCTTTAATTGCAAATTGAATATTTATTAAACCTACAGTGTTTAATGATAATGCAATTTTGTTAGTATGATCTATAATTTGTTGCATTACCAATTTTCCTAAATTAAATGGAGGAAGAGTTGCATTAGAATCACCTGAGTGAACTCCACAAGGTTCTATATGTTCCATGATTCCTATAATAAGAACATTTTTCCCATCACATATAGCATCAGCTTCAGCTTCAATTGCACCATCCAAATAATGGTCTAATAAAAGTTTATTATTTGGAATTTTTTGAAGAAGATCTTTTACATGGACCTCTAATTCTTTTCTATTAATAACAATCTTCATTCCTTGGCCACCTAAAACATAAGATGGTCTAATAAGAATTGGAAAATCTAGTTTATCAGCAATAACTAATGCTTCATCAGGAGTTTCAGCCACACCAAATTCTGGATAAGGAATTTTATTTTCTTTTAATAGAGTTGAAAAGCTTCCTCTATCTTCCGCTAAATCTAAAGATTTATATGTAGTGCCAATAATTTTAATTCCATACCTATCTAACTTCTCCGAAAGTTTAAGTGCAGTTTGTCCACCTAATTGAACTATAACTCCCTCAGGTTTTTCGTGTTGTATTATATCATAAATATGTTCCCAAAATACAGGTTCAAAATATAGTTTGTCAGCAGTATCAAAATCAGTTGAAACAGTTTCTGGATTACAATTTATCATTATTGTTTCATATCCACATTCAGATGAAGCAAGCACTCCATGAACACAGCAATAATCAAATTCAATACCTTGTCCTATTCTATTTGGACCAGAACCCAATACAATAATTTTTTTTCTGTCCGTAACTTCACTTTCATTTTGTGTAGTTATTGTACCGTCAGATAATTGAATTGACTCTTCAAAAGTAGAGTAATAATAAGGTGTTTTTGCTTTAAATTCTGCAGCACAAGTATCTACTAGCTTATAAACCCTGTTTATATTTAAATTTCTCCTTTTTTTATGAACTACACTTTCTAGACAACCTAGCATATGTGCTATTTGACGATCTGCAAATCCCATTTGTTTAGCTTCTAATAATAATTCCTTTGAAATATTATCAATCTTAAACTTTGAAATCTCATTTTCTAAAGTAATTAAGGATTCATATTGTCTTAAATACCAAATATCAATTTTTGTAATTTCATAAATTCTATCGATGGAAATACCCATTTTAATCGCATCATATATAACAAAAACTCTATCCCAAGATGGATTAGTTAATTTATTAATAACTGTTTCATAATCTGTGTATCCTTTTCCGTCAGCCCCTATTCCATTTCTTTTAATTTCTAATGACTGTGTTGCCTTATGCAAAGCTTCCATAAAAGACCTTCCTATACCCATAACTTCACCAACTGATTTCATTTGAAGTCCTAATGTTCTCTCAGAGCCTTCAAATTTGTCAAAATTCCATCTTGGAATCTTAACAATTACATAATCTAGTGTAGGCTCAAATAATGCAGATGTAGATTTTGTAATTTGATTATCTAACTCATCTAAACTATATCCTATTGCAAGTTTACTAGCAATTTTTGCTATAGGATAACCTGATGCTTTTGAAGCGAGAGCAGATGATCTAGATACTCTGGGATTTATTTCAATTGCAATAATGTCTTCTTTTTCATCAGGACTAACGGCAAACTGAACATTACACCCTCCAGCAAAATCTCCAATACTTCTCATCATTTTTATAGCCATATCTCTCATTCTTTGATAAGCCGTATCAGATAGAGTCATAGCAGGTGCAACAGTAATAGAATCACCTGTATGAATACCCATTGGATCCATATTTTCTATTGTACAGATAATTACTACATTATCGTTTTTATCTCTTAAAAGTTCTAATTCGTACTCCTTCCATCCCATCAATGCTTTATCTATCAAAACCTCATGAATAGGTGAGGCTTCTAGTCCTCTAGTTAATAATTCATCAAAATCTTTAGATTTATGTACTAAAGAAGCTCCACTACCACCCAATGTAAAAGATGGGCGAATCACCAAAGGAAATCCAAATTCCTGAGCTATTTCTTTTCCTTTTAAAAAAGAGGTAGCTGTCTTAGCAGGTGCTACTGGAATATTAATTTTTATTAATAACTGTTTGAACTGCTCTCTATCTTCAGTTATATTTATTGCATCAATATCTACACCAATAATTTCTACATCAAATTCTTTCCAAATTCCTTTTTCATCAGCTTCAATACATAAATTTAAAGCGGTTTGACCACCCATTGTAGGTAATACTGCATCAATTTCATGTTTAGATAAAATCTCCTTTATTCAAGTTGTCGTTAATTGTTTCAAATAAATATGATCAGCCATTACAGGATCTGTCATAATAGTAGCAGGATTAGAATTTATTAAAACTGTTGTAATTCCATCCTCTTTCAAAGATCTAAGTGCTTGAGAACCAGAATAATCAAATTCACAAGCCTGACCTATAATTATGGGTCCAGAACCAATTATCAAAATGCTTTTTAATTCTTTTCTTAAGGGCATTAATTTTTTAAATTTCCGGTTAATGAATATATATAAAAAAAGGTGTTACTAAAAAAGTAACACCTTAAATTTTTTAAATTTTTATTCACTTATTTTTTATGTCTCGTTTCACAAGAAACTGAAACTTTATTTCTTCCTTTGGATCTTCTAGATGAAAGTATTTTTCTGCCACTAGGCGTAGACATCCTTTCTCTAAACCCATGTTTATTACGTCTTTTTCGATTTGATGGTTGAAAAGTTCTTTTCATTAAAATTAATTAACTATTTTTAACCAAATTTGCGGCCAAATATACAATATCTTTTAACTAACTCAAATGTAATATTCAAAAAATTTTGAGTTTAATTAGTAATAAAATATAATAATATATGTATCCAAAATATATAAAATTAATTCTAGCTACTTTAACATTAATTTATTCAATATTTCAATTTTTTGAAAATAATATTGGAAATGGAATAGCATTAATTTTTTTGATGATAATTTTCATTTTTTTATATTTTAAAAATGAGATTATATTACTTGCTTTTCTTAGACTTAGAAAACAAGATTTTGATGGAACTGAAAAATGGCTGAATAAAATAAAAAATCCCGAAAGTGCTTTAACAAAAAAACAGGTTGGTTACTATAATTATTTGAGAGGAATTATCTCTTCTCAAACAAATTTAACTGTTGCAGAAAAATTTTTTAAAAAAGCTATTGCAATTGGTTTATCAATGAATCATGATTTAGCAATGGCTAAATTAAGTTTAGCTGGAATTTTAATTCAAAAAAGAAGAAAAAGAGAAGCCACAATTTTGTTAAATGAAGCTAAAAAAATAGATAAACAAAAAATGTTGTCAGATCAAATTAAAATGATGCAACAACAGATGAAAAGAATTTAATTCCCTTCAATAAGTTTTGGAATTTTTTTGCTAATCCATTCAGCTCTTTTTAATATCATAGCATGATCTCCTCTTGGTAATTCAATATAATCATTTAAAAAATTAGTTGGGAAAATTAAATCGTTTGATCCATGTATGTGAATTATATTGTCTATAGGTTTACTTTGTTTCCATTCAATTAACTCTTTAATAGACCAACTCAAATAGTTTTCATCTCTTACAGAAAGATATTTTCTATAAAGTTCTACCCTCCTTTTAATTTTAGGACCTAAAACAAAAGAAATTAGAGATTCAAAATCATTTATCCACTTGAAAGGAAGTAATTTATAACTTTTAGTAATTTTTCCAAACTTCATATGAGATGGTAGCTCATCATTACATTTTATACTTGATATAATTATTAACTTCTTATATTGAATAATTTTAGAAATCTCTTGTACAAGGACACCTCCAAAAGAAACACCAATAAGAACAGGATCTTTATGAATTATTAATTTGGAATATCTTTTAGCATAATCTTCCAATGACTCATCTTTTCTAGGATCTATCCACTCTAAATAATGCAAGGTAAAATTTGAAGGAAATTCTATTTTTTCAAAAATTAAAGAATTTGCAGACATTCCTGGCATTAAATAAACATCTATTGTTTTTACAGGCATATTTGTGATTAAAATCTTCTTTAAGTTCTATTTTTAGTATATTTGTATACTACAAAATTAGAGATTAAAATTAAATGGGAAATCTAATTATTAACGATAATACTTTTCTACGTCAGTTTGAAGTTGAGATTGATGAAGATTTAGCTAAAATAGAATACGCCCTTCAGGACAGAAAAATTTTTCTTACCAAATTAATTATCCCATATTCTAATTCTAACCCAGATTTTGAAGAAACTTTTATAAGAGAAGTTTTTGAAATAATAAAAGAAAAGAACATTAGAATTATGCCAACTTCACCTGAAATCAGAAAGTTTATAAAAAAACATAAGCAATTTAAGAATCTGCTTCCTATTGGAGTTAGGCTCTAACAAGTTTTTTAGAGTTTTCAGCGAGAACATAACCATCATTAGAAATTTCCTTTAAATTATATTTTACAATATTATCAACTAGGTTTTTTCTCCATGGAGTTTTAACTCTTACATAATTTTCTGAAAAACCATAAATAAATCCTTTTTTGTTCTCTGATTCAAATAATATGTTTTTATTAGTTCCTACTTGTTTAGAATAAAAATTTCTTCTCATTTTTACTGATAATGATCTCAATAATTTACTTCTTTTAGATCTAACTTGCTTAGGAACCACATTAGGAAAGTTATTTGCTAAAGTTTTATCTCTTTCAGAGTAAGAAAAAACATGTAAATAAGAAATGTCTAAGCTTTTAATGAACCTATAAGTTTCCATAAATAATTCATCAGTTTCTCCAGGGAAACCAACTATTACATCGGCACCAATACATGCATTTGGTATTAAAGATTTTATATAATTAACTCTTTCCTTATATAATTCTCTTTTATATCTCCTTCTCATTAATTTAAGAATAGTATTACTTCCACTTTGTAAAGGAATATGAAAATGAGGAACAAACTTTTTACTGTTTGCAACAAAACGAATTATATCGTTTGACAATAAATTTGGTTCTATTGAAGAAATTCTAATTCTAGCAATTCTGTCAACTTGATCCAATTCTTTAATTAATTCTAAAAAAGTATTATCATGTTTTTTTTTACCAAACTCTCCCTTGCCATAATCTCCAATATTAACACCTGTTAATACAATTTCTTTAACCCCAGATTCAGATATAGACTTAGCATCTGAAATAATATTAGTTAATTTATCACTTCTTGAAATTCCTCTCGCTAAAGGAATAGTACAATAAGTACATTTATAATCACATCCATCCTGTACTTTTAAAAATGACCTAGTTCTATCACCAATAGAATAACTTGAACTATAGAAATCAGTCTCACTAATTTCACATGAATGAATTTCTCCAAAATCATTTTTATTTAAATCATTTAAGTAATCTAAAATTTTGAATTTTTCTTTACTCCCTAAAACTAAATCTACACCCTTCAACTTAGCTAATTCTTCTGGTTTTAATTGAGCATAACATCCTATCGCAATGATAAATGCTTTTGAATTTGTTTTTAAAGCTTTTAAAACTAAATTTTTAAATTGTTTATCTGCATTTTGAGTAACAGAACAAGTATTAATTATGTATATGTCTGAAATTTCATCAAATTTCACAATATTATACCCAGCATCAAGAAATTGTCTTGAAATTGTAGAACTTTCTGAAAAATTCAATTTACATCCTAAGGTTGTTAATGCAACTTTTAAATTATTATTCATTTATATTGAAAAACTTAATTTAGCAAGCAAATATAAGTTGAAATCTTATGATCAAAAAGTCTGAACACATTATATCATTTATTTTAATTTTTATTTTCAGTATAAGCTGTTCCAATAATCTAAAATTGGATGAAAAAACAATTTTTAGATATAATGAACATTCAAACATAAGTTCATTAGATCCAGCATTTGCAAGCACTTTAAGGAATATTTGGCCAGTTAATCAATTATTTAATGGCTTAGTTCAGTTAGATGATTCACTAAATATTAAGCCAGATTTAGCTAAAAAATGGACAATTTCACAAGATGGTCTTAACTATATTTTTACAATAAGAAAAAATATCACTTTTCATGATTCTAATGTTTTTGTTAAAGATTCTACAAGAAATGTAAATGCTTATGATTTTGAATATAGTTTCAAAAGATTAAAGGATCCTAAATTGGGATCTCCAGGATCTTGGGTTTTAAACAATGTTGACGAGTTTAAAGCTATTAATGATAGTATTTTTACAATCAATTTAAAAAATCCCTTTGCTGCATTTTTAGGTATTTTATCTATGAAATATTGTTCTGTCGTTCCTAAAGAGGCTGTAGATTTTCATGGATCTAAGTTTGGCAAAAATCCTATTGGAACAGGTCCATTTAAATTCAAGAGATGGGAAGAAAATATAAAATTAGTACTTAGAAAGAATAGCAAATATCATGAAAAAGATGAAAATGGAGCTCAAATTCCTTATTTAGAAGCAATTTCGATTACTTTATTACCTGATAAAAAAAGTGAATTTATGGAATTCGCTCAAGGAAAAATTGATTTTATAAATTCAATTGATTCTTCTTTTAAAGATCAGCTATTAGAAACCAATGGAAATTTAAAAAAAGAATACTCCGAATCAATAAATTTAATTAGCGGTCCATACTTAAATACAGAATATATTGGGTTCTTTCTTGGTAATAAAAATTCATTAATTAATTCCAAAAAATTAAGATTGGCAATTAATTATGGATTTAATAGAGTTAAAATGATGAAATTTTTGAGAAATAACATTGGTTACCCTGCAAATAATGGTTTTGTACCATATGGACTAAATAAAGGCATAAATACAGTAGGTTTTAGCTATAATCCAAATAAAGCAAAAAAGCTTGTTGAAGAATACAAAAAAGAAAGCGGAAACAATAAAATTGAATTGGTTCTTTCAACAGATGCAAATTATATAGATATTGTTGAATATATTCAAAGAGAACTATTAGAAATTGGGGTTTTAATTAAAATAAATATTATGCCTCCCTCGAGTCTAAGACAAGCAAAATCAAATGGAAAGTTAGAACTTTTTAGAGCTAGTTGGATTGCAGATTATCCTGATGCTGAAAATTACCTGTCTCTTTTCAACTCAAAAAATAAAGCTCCAAATGGACCTAATTATACTCATTTTGAAAATTCCAAGTATGATAATTTATTTTTTAAGTCATATTTAGAACAATCTGATAATAGAAGAAGAATTATTTATTCAGAATTAGATAAGATGATAATTGAAGAAGCTCCTATAATTCCTCTATACTATGATAAAATAATGCGATTTTCGAAAAAAAATGTCTTTGGTTTAAAAACAAACCCCATTAACCAATTAAATCTTAAGAGAGTATATAAAAAGTAAGTTACTTTTTTAGCTTAGCATACCTGGTTTTAAACTTGTCTATTCTACCTGCAGTATCTACAAGTTTTGTTTTACCAGTATAGTAAGGATGAGAAGTTCTTGAAATTTCAAGTTTAACTAATGGATATGTTACACCTTCATGCTCAATTGTCTCCTTAGCCTCAACAGTAGATTTAGTTAAAAAAATATCCTCATTAGACATATCTTTAAAAGCAACTAATCTGTAATTTTCAGGATGAATCCCTTCTTTCATATCATTAATAATTGGATGCAAATTTAATTCTTTTTTACAAATTTGCAAC
>ERZ1048872.2416-NODE-2416-length-13361-cov-6.217195_pt1 | contig 13361 bp, 11 predicted proteins | sample MGYA00383100_ERZ1048872 | MGnify/ENA primary metagenome ERZ1048872 (study PRJEB29581, sample SAMEA5548370) | metagenome | biome: marine; feature: coastal; material: water | depth 50 m | study: Short-term variability in the microbial, nano- and picoplankton... | reverse complement strand
CGTCCACCATGTTTTTTTTCCATGTCGCGGTCATGTCGTTTTTCAAGTTTTTCTTGATCACGTTTTAGTTTGTTTTCGATAACAACGAGGCATCCTGCGTGGCAAGCTGTTAATTGTTGTCTTTTTTGTGAAAAGTCGATCACCATCTTTCTCAATTGCGTGCGGGCTTGCTTCTTTTTCCCTGACCGCCAAAGCAGGATTCCTCCGAGCGTGACTACCAGGGTTGCGGTTGCTGCAGTGGCAGCTACTAAAACTATGGGGAGTTCTGAATCACTCATGCTGAGCGGGATACCAACCCCAGCAGCCACAAGAACCGCAAGAACACAGGGTATTATGAAAATAAGAGCGGTAATCCCATCAGCAAAAGCCCAGTATGCACTGGGTAAATCCTTTATGGCTTTTGCGTCGTTCTGAATCTCACTGATAAGGTTTTTAAAGTGTTCTAAGAGTTCCTTGCCCTGAGGCAACGGGGGAGTGCTGTCTTCTGCATGTGCAGGATCTTCGGCTGGGGCGTCCTCGAGAACGTCTTTCTGCTCGTTTTGGAGCAGAGAAGAGGTTGAATCGACTCTCCACTTAATCAGTTTGTCTTGCAGTTTTTTGAGATCACCGTCGAGTTGTTCAATGGTTTGGGCAAGTGATTCAACAAGCCTCGCAGTTTTTCTTTCAGTATCTTCTTTCTGCTGTGCGAGGGATTCTCCTGCAGAAAGGGATTCAAATTCAAGGTCGTCAGTCTTTTCTTTTTCAACGTCCTCCCATTCTCTGAGAATCTGTACTTCCCGCTCTTTTCGTTGTTTATCGAGAGCTTCTTGTTGCGCTACTACTTGGCCTTCAAGGCGTTTTTTATCTCTCTCAAAATCAGCATTGAGTGAATTGACCTGAGTCTGGCAGCGAGCCCGGATGCTTTCGATTTTAGATTCTGATTCGGTATTGAGTTGAGCGGTCTCTTCTTTGAACCTTAGTGCGATCTTTTTCTCGAGTTCTGATCGACGAGTTGCTTCCTTGCGCAATGTTGTGATCTGTTCGCGAAGAAGGTCACGGTCGTAGTACGAGTGATCATCTGTATGCTGTGGGTGGAGCTTCGGGGTATCAGGAGTTGGCATTTTTAAGAAAACTGTTGGGGCGTGGTGTTGCTTTTGGGAACGTATAGAAAATGACTAATAAACAACGTCATCGTTGACATCACGTGATGCCCGGTCGAGCACTTCAGCGAGCCTACCAACCGCCTCAAGCGTTTGCTTGACGTCAGGTGTGAGGGGAACAATACACTCTTCATGAAAGCGGCGGGCGGTCGCATCGTCCCATGTGTCTGAGGTAAGTTCCCACTTCAGTCCGAGTTGTTTGAGTGACAGTGCTAACTTTGCTGCGCCACTTGCTAGGTCACATGTTTTCACGGATCAGTACCTTCTTCAAGAGGTGGCTCATCATCATGAGCATCTGTTTGGCGAGCAATGGAGTTCTGAGTGTCTGAGTCGCCAGAAGTACTAGTGCCACGTGGGCTTGCAACCGTCTGATAATTCTCGAGTGCAGTGAGCATTTGCTCAATCCGAGCGATTGCTCGGGGACAGTCCACATCGATGACTTCCCTAAACCTGACAAGTCGGACACACGTTTCTCGATATTGCTGAAGAACGACGGGAGTCCATCGTTTTACCAGTTCGAGTTTTTCCTCGGTCTTTTGGAGTCTTTTCCGTGCTTTTTCAAGATTTTTTTTCTCTTCAGCACAGGACGGTGCATTATCACCAACTTTCTTGTACGCGCGGCAGTGTTCGAGATCTTTAATTGCTTGATTTACCCCATCAGCGGCTCGTCGCATTTCTGCCTTCCAATAGGCTGCTCGGTCGACTGTAATCCAGTCAATTCCACGCTGTCCTTCGATTTCGATATCTGCAAGTGCTTGACTCGAGGCGTGCGCATAGGAAATAAGAGCAAGCTTTACGAGGCTTAGCGTATCGATCGATTTAATGTCGGCCTGTGTTGACATGCGAAGTACTTGCTATTTGTAGATGCTGCCTATCGCTGCTGTTGGTACTCTTCTACTCGTTCCGCCTTCCGGATGAGATACGGTACGTATTCACCGGTGGATTCTACGAATCGTCCAAAAGTTATTAACTGTTGCTCAAACTCTTCAGCAAATTTTTGATGCTCTTGATCTCGCCAAGTTGCAGAGAGGGCCTGAAGTTGACGTTGGACGGTCTGCATTTGTGAATGTACTTCCGTACTAAAATGGCGTAGCCGCGACGCAAAGCGTCGCAACTCCTGTGGATCAACGATTGCTTGTCCCATGAGAAGATACTCCTTGAGTAGCGTTGTTCGGCTAAAGTTTTAAAAACGAACGGAAGTTCCGGATCATCGTTTTTCCGCTTTAATATCTTAACGGGTAGACGGCAGGTGCGTGAACATGCAGGATTTGAATGCGAGGCTGACGGCATAATATGTCGCGTTACACTAGATAAAAAATCTCCAGAGACCCATTTATGAGCGACCAAACAGCAGTAAAAAAAGAACCGCAGCGGCCTGCCGGGACTCATTCGGGTGCTCCCACAGCTATCGACGAAACGGTTTCAGTAGAACCGACAGTTGGTTGGCACTGTACACATTCGTTTTACCGTTTTAATCGTTCACGGCTTGCTCAGATGACAGAATCTGAGCTAACGGCAGGTATTGCTGCAATCAAGGAAGCGCTCAATGACGAGTCGTCATTGAGCCCGGGGCGGCTGCAGAAGTGGATTGTACCTGGTCATAAGGCGGACTTTGCTGTCATGGCTCTTGATCCATCGCCGCACGCGGTGGACGGAGTCCACCAGCGTCTCTTGGCAGGTCCGCTGGGAGTGGCGATCGAGTCAACCTACTCGTTTGTTGGACTTACAGAGGTGAGCGAGTATCTTCCAACCGCAGAACAGTTTGCGAAGAAGCTTGTAAAACAAGGTGAAGATCCTGAGAGTGCCAGCTACAAAGCGAGAGTTCAAGGTTATGCAGCGAGAGAACCGGCTATGCAGAAGGCAAGGCTGGAGCCAGATTTTCCACCATGGCCGTGTGCGTGTTTTTATCCAATGAATAAAAAAAGAAAAGTGGGGGAGAACTGGTTTACTCTTCCATTTTCAGAACGGAGTCGACTTATGGCTGAGCACGGTGCGAGTGGCATGAAATTCGGTGGGCGAGTTTCTCAGCTTATTACGGTTTCAGTCGGTCTCGATGATTGGGAGTGGGGCGTTACTCTTTGGGCCCGGCGCCCTGAGTTTCTAAAGGAGATTGTTTATACGATGAGATTCGATGAGGCCAGTGCACGATATGCTGAGTTTGGTCCTTTTTATACAGGTTATGTTGCAACAACGGATGAGATTCTCACGCATTGTCAACTCATGTCGTAAACAAGAAATTAATTCTTATGGGTATCAACAGTCTTACGGGCATCACCAGATTTTTTTTTCGCGGGAAATGAAAAGATAAGTTCGACTGGCGTCCCACGCTGAGGAATGCGTTCTGTAAACGTTTCAAACAAAAGAGATTCGTTGGCCTGCGAACTTGTGATTGGAAGATCGAGTGTCGCTGCTGGGAAGTTTGAGACACATACAAGATCACCGGCGTCTGCCTGGTAATATTCGGTGCCAGTTCTAGGGTCCTTCCAAAAACTACTGCCGGCAAAAATCCAGTTGCAGTCTAATTCCTCACCAGTCTGGCTATTTTTTACCCACGTCTGAGCCGACATTTCATGATCTCCGATATCGTCGTGCCAGCGGACCCTTATGGCTACAGAATCACCAGTGGCCGGCTTGAATCGAGGATAGAACGAGGCTGGACTACCTGGACGAAGACCGATTGCGAGTAAGCCAGCATGAACGAGTTTCGCAGTTGCATCGACCGCAACAATAGATTCATGTTCTTTTGTTTTCCTTGGGCAAGCAAAAAATTCAATAGGCCCATCAGTAAGTGTTACAGAGCCACCCACAACAAGATGTTTGGTTTCAGTGTCAATCCAGATGGCGTGCTGTGGAGAAAGTCGTGTGAGTTCTGGATGTGCATCAATCGGGTCTGCTACCACAGCATCTAGGAGATACAGCGGAGTGATAAAGCTTAAGAAAATCAGGGTGTAAAACCTTAGGTGAGTCGCTGAGGTGAGCGAGGATGTGCTAAAAGCCATTAGGAAGAGTTTTTCTTGTGGAGGTTAGCCTGCAGAGGCCGAGTCGGTTGGTATAGTTTGAGGGATAGTCTGGTTTCAAGCACTCCTCAGAGTGTGGCGTATTCGCCAAGATCTTCTGAGGGGCATTCTGCCAGCCTGATGAATTCAGCGAATTCTCATGATAGAACCGTCAAGAAAGCATTTCAATCGAGGGAGATACTTCATGCCAGAATCAGATGTTCTTCCAAAGGAAGTATCTCCAACGTCTACTGTTCGGAGCAGCAAGTCCTCTGTTGTGAAGAATCATCGTACGGAAGGTTCATCGCTTCGCAGGAAGTTCAAGCAAAGAAACGTTGCCTGTCGTATTGATGCGTGTCTTACGATGTGCAGCGATAGAGAAGCAGGCAAATATATTCAGCGAATTTCACAGCTCGTCAAACAGAAAACAACTGACGCTGAGGAAGTGATTCGTGGCTGCTCTCTACTGAGCGAATGTCTTGCAGCAGTGCCGGATCTTTCAAACCAGGCTGACCGGTGGCTCGTTGGTGAGGCTGTTACCTGGGGGCTTGTGTGGTCAACGCAGAGTCGTGAAGTCGTTGGTCTGGCTGGGCAGGTGGCTGAGGAGCTTGTACGGTTGGGAAAGACGGGTAGTAGTGAATTTGCTGCTGGAGAGTCGTCTGCGATGCCGTTCATTTTCATTCTTGGTGGGCTCTTTAGTGATATTGATCACTGCCAGCGGCTTCTTGACGCAGCACGAGACCAACTCCAAGCCGAAGTCAAAACCCTCGTCGGTGAAGAAGGAGGTGTTGGATTGGAGCAATCGGCTGAGATTCTCGATGTAGTGAACCGATGGGTGCGATGTCGAGAAATTATTGATGAGACTGCCTGTGAAAACCTCACGAAAGAAATAAATCAAAAAATAGACGAAGCAGTTGTGTTTTCTATTTTACTTCTCGGAAATAGTGGTCGGCCGGTAACGGAACGTGGCCTAGGGGCACGGGATTCGGTGGCAGCACTCCTGCAGTCGGCATCACGGGGAAGAAAAAAACTGGCGGCAACGGCACTTGCGTTAACTGAGGGGAAAGACGCGACGGGGGAATCACGGTGGACCGAAAAGGGGCTCTGTAGTTGCTCAAGATTTGACCACACGCAAGGTTCTGCAGTTTTTCGGAGCGGCTGGAAGCGTGGAGCAACGCGAGTACTCGTGTCGTATCGTGAGGAGGCTCCTTACATCGAAATCGTTGCAGGAGATCGTCAGATTATTGCTGGCACATGGGACATAAAGATTCTTTGTAATGGAAAAAAACTTCCGCTGAGTGGGGGCTGGAGGCGAACATGGTGGGAGGTGAATGATAATGCAACGTATCTTGAAATCTCTGCAGATGTTCAAAACGGGTGGCGGCTCGAGAGATCATTGCTTCTTTTAAAAAAAGATAAAATAGTGCTTCTTTCTGATGCAGTAATTGTGCCGGGATTAAAGTTTGGTGATAAGTCAGATCTTCTTGCGGATCAATTGCAATTGCAAAGTACGCTTCCCGTATCGCCTAGTATCAATCTTGAGTCGTGTAAGGAAACTCGTGAGGTTTTTGGCTGTGATAATAGACCACGGTTCCTTGCGATACCGTTGGCTCTTGGCGAATGGCATGAATCGAGTGCAGACGCTGGAAGTCTTGATACAAAAGCCATGCAGCTTGAATTGAAGCAGAATTCCCAAGTGGGTAGAATCTACGCACCTCTATGGATTGACTGTGATGCTGGCCGACTCAAACGCTTATTAGAGAAGCCGGAGAGCAACCAGCGTACGTGGCGGCAGTTGACAGTAGCAGATACTCGGGAACCAGTCCGTGCTGATCAGGCAGTCGGTTTCCGAGTACAATCGGGTCTCGACCAGTGGTTTATATATCGCTCACTTGATGAGGCACGTAATCGCACAGCCCTAGGTTGTAATATGTCGTCGGAGTTTCTGGTCGGACGCGTAGCTCACAATGGTGTTGTGAAGCGTTTGTTGGAAGTGGTTGAGGATCGCGTACTGTATTGATTGATTATGAATACACAGAACAGCCAGAAGCCGACGATTGAAGAGCAGTCCCTTTGTGCTGAAAACTGGAGAAGGGTCATTGAACGAGTAGCCGAAGCATGCAGAAAAGCTGGCCGAGAACGAGCTTCTGTACGGATCGTTGGTGTAACGAAATATGTCGATATGGCACAGACGATGGCACTCTTTAATGCAGGGTGCCGAGATCTTGGTGAAAGTCGGCCGCAGGCTTTCTGGGAAAAAGCCGCGGCGTTTGCTGCTGCGGATGTAGATGTACAGTGGCATATGATTGGTCATTTGCAGCGGAACAAAGTGGCAAAGACGACACCGTACAAGCCCATTTTTCATACGATTGATAGCGTGCGGCTTGCAGAGGCAATCAGTCGTTCGGCAACAGAGTTGTCGATGGTATGCGAGGGGTTAATAGAAGTAAATTTGTCTGAAGATGTCCGACGAAGCGGTGTCTTTCCAGATAGCTTGCTTGATAGTGCCTCACAAATCCTTGAGCTTCCCGGGGTTTCTATTCGTGGTCTGATGGGGATGGCAAGTCACCCCGAGGCGGGCCGAGAGCCACGGGAGGAGTTTGCACATCTTCGAAAATTGCGTGATGGCTTGACCGAAAGATTTCCTAGCGCTGGTGGGCTTCCGGAATTATCTATGGGAATGAGTGGTGACTTTGAGGACGCAATACTAGAGGGCAGTACGATGGTTCGCATCGGTTCCGCATTATTTCAGGGATTACGGTGAAACTCGCGCCGTCGGGTTATTCGTGAGTCAGCATGTTCTGCGAGCTACTTTGTTTCCGATTCCTGCTTGCGGTTTGGCAAGCCTGTTTGGCCTATAAAGTCATCGGGTGGTCGTACATTCTCACCCGGTTTACGAAAAACGTATGGACGAAACTTACCCACGATTTCTTTCCAGTCCTCGAGTGATCGAGTTGGGTAGTCTGCTGGCCAGCCTCCCTCCCGAAATGCATCAGTGACACCTTCATCGTGCATGTGCTTCTGCCATGTCTGAAGCGCCTGCCGCATGGTAGCTGCCGTTTTCTGGAGAGAGGATTTATGTATCAGGTTTTTGGTTTCCCATGGGTCAGTCTCAAGGTCATACAATTCTTCAACCGGCTTTGTAGCTGCCATAAAATGCGACTGCTCTGGCGAGAGGGTGCCTTCCTTGTGCATCACATTGAGCACGGCGAGGGTTGGGTACCTTTTTTCTTTGTATTCGTTGTATTGACAGTACGCTCGTTCAGGCATGAGATTTCGGATGTATTTGTATCGTTTGCTTCGCACTGCTCGCATGGCGTCATGTGTGTCGTCCATTTTGTCACGGGCAGCGAATATGAACGCGCGTTCCTTGATTTTTTCATTAAATAGGTTCATGCCGTGTAAGGGATGCGGTGGTTGAACTTCAGCAAGATCGACAATCGTTTTGCAAATGTCGAGTGTATTGACAAGATCATCACAGACGGTCCCTGGCTTGATGTGACCGGGCCAACGCATAAGAAGCGGTATGCTAATTCCACCGTCATATAAGAACTGTTTTCCACGTGGCATACATCGACCGTTGTCCCCAATGAGAATAACCAGCGTGTTGTCCCGCAGCCCATTTTCATCAAGTTTTCGAAGCATTTCCCCTATTGTTTTGTCGGCAAGTTGGAGCTGCTCAAGTCCATTTGCCCAATCGCGCCGGATGAGTGGCGTATCGGGGTAGTACGGTGGGAGTTCCACATCGTTTTCATCAATTGGATTCTTTTCATCTCGTTGCCATGTGCGGTGAGTCGTTGCTTCTGTCACTTGAGCAAAAAAGGGTTGACCCGGCTTGCGCTGGGACCAATTTTTCACTGTAAATCCAAGTGTATTTGTAAAGTTCTGATCTGTTTTTCTGCTTAGACCGCATCCTAAAGCGGTGCAGTAGCCCGCTTTTGAAAGAAGCAGCGGTATCGGTTCAATGCCATAAGGCAGCAGACGCTTCTGATTGGTTCTGTGTTGGTTTGTACGCGTGTAGTTTTGATAGTGCCCGGTAAGCATGGCTGACCGTGATGTGGAGCAGACTGGTGCGGTTGTGAAGGCACGGGTATATCGAACGCCTTCAAACGCTAATTGATCAATATGTGGAGTACGAACAGCCTGAGTACCGTAACATGAGAGGTCTGTTCCCCAGTCTTCGAGCATGATCCAGAGAATATTTGGACGAGGTGGCTCGCCTGTCCTCGCTGCGGCCCGAGCGTTATTGTTCAGAAGGAGCACGAGGATGAGGATGGCGATTGGTCCACTATTTTTGTACATGCCGTAGCTATTCATTTCCGATTGGATCACGAGAGCTGATTGTGACATGAGTGCCTATCTACAGTTCGTGCCTCGAGGTTTGGGCCTGGCATACGATCTCTGTGGTACGGGTGAACTAGTCGTCAAAGCGTACTTCAAGAATTTCAAAGTTCATTTTTCCGGCTGGAACGTCAACACTTATTTTTTCACCTACCTTGCTGCCCATAAGCCCCTGTGCTAGGGGGCTTGCAACATTAATTTTTCCGGCGTCATAATCTTCTTCGCCTGCTCCAACCAGCACAAAGGTTTCCTTGTCGCCAAAGTCAAGGTCTTTCACAATGACAGTTGAGCCAAAAACAACCTCATTGCTCGCTTCTTTAGATCGCTCGACAATCACAGCTCTCGCTAGTTTGTCACGAAGCAGATTTATTTTTGCCTGAAGCATGCCCTGACTTTCCCGAGCACCGTGATACTCAGCGTTCTCACTGAGGTCTCCTTCGCTTCTTGCTGCTGCAATACGTTTCGCAATCTGAGGCATCTCTTCGAGTTCGTAGTGGTCGACTTCTGTTTTTAATTTGTCATAGCCGACCTTTGTCATTGGAATACGATCAGACATAAAAAATCTCCTTTGTGTTCTCCATCAATAGTGATGCAGCGATGAAGCAAAGCGGTGTTACGGTTTGTCTACGAAGTCGTTTCAGGCTCGTAGAGAAGCCGCCCACAACTACGGCACATGGCGACATTCCCTGCCATGAGTTGTGATAGCATTTTCCCCGTTAATTGTTGATGGCATCCGCCACAGCATCCGCCCTCGGATACTGCCAGGCCGTCTTCTCCTTTGTGCTTCACAACACGCTGGTAGACTTCCAGGGTTTCAGCGGTAAGGTCACGTTCAACTTCTTCAAGCTTGCTTAGAACGAGAGCCATTTCTCTTTCGAGTTGAGTGGCTTCTTTTTGAACTTGTTTCTTGAGTTCCTCAAGTGACTCAGCGACTTTTTTGACGTTGTCGGTGGCGGCTGGTTGCTGGTTCGTTACTTCATCGACACGTTCAAGAGATTCGAGGATTTCGTCCTCGAGCACTTTGATTGCCATCTTATCGGCATCAATCTGTTCTCCGAGCAATTGGTACTCACGATTTGCCTTTGCGGTATTTCTTTTTGCTTCAAGGTCATTAATTTTTGCTTCAGAGGATCGGAGTAACAGCTGTTTTTCATCAGCATGCTTCCGTGCTTTTTTCAATGTTTCTGCAAGAGCAGATCGTTCTGCCTCGATGTTCTCTAGTCGCTTTGACTGAATAGAAATCTGCTTCGGTCCTGCAGCTAACTGACTTCGCAAGTCAGTTAGCTGTCGCTGGATGCGATGAAGCGTACGAATTACAGCAGCGGTAGTAGCAACAGCCATTATGGGCCTCCAAAGGTCCCTTTAGGATACCACATGACTGGTACCACCAAAAACGGCGGTTGATACTGCAGGAAGAGAATCACTCCGGGCCGTGGGTTATGGCCACGGCCCGGGTGTGGATCAGTCCACTGTAGTTCCTAGAAAATTCTCTAGTTGTTTTGCTCGAACTGGGTGTTGAAGTTTCTTTACTGCCTTCGCCTCAATTTGTCGAACTCGTTCGCGTGTCACTCGAAAAATTCGTCCAACCTCTTCAAGAGTGTACGTGTATCCGTCAGTGAGGCCATATCGAAGGCGAATGATTTCGCGTTCTCGATAGGTAAGAGTTTTCAAAAGCGAATCTAGCTTGTCTCGAAGAAGGCCGTGTGTTGTTGACTCAGTTGGGCTGGATGATCCGAAATCTTCAACGAGTTCGCTGAAGCTCGCATCTTCACTTTCTCCGATTGGTCGATCAAGACTCATGGGTGTTCGGCCCATGTCGAGGACGCGCCGAGCGTCATCGAGTGGAACTTCAGCTGAGTCAGCAATTTCTTCGGGTGTTGGTTCCCGTCCAAGTTCGTGGAGAAGTCGCTTGGCAGTTGCACGAAGCTTTGTGAGGAGATCAATCATATGAACTGGAATTCGAATCGTTCGTGCCTGGTCCGCAATTGCGCGTGTAATTGCCTGACGAATCCACCAGGTCGCATACGTCGAAAATTTGAAGCCCCGTCGATATTCGTATTTGTCGACAGCTCGCATCAGGCCAGTATTTCCTTCTTGAATAAGATCGAGGAACGAAAGCCCTCTGTTTCGGTATTTTTTTGCAATTGAAACAACGAGGCGAAGGTTTGCCGCGGAAAGATTCCGCTTTGCGGCTTCGTATTCTGCTTTCAGTTTGTCGAGAGACGAAACTCTATTACGAAGAGATTTTGGGCTTTCTTGTGTCGAAATCATAAGATCACGTAATTCTTTACGCATGTCAGCGCGATCATCACAAGAAAGGACACCAGATTTCATCTGTTGCAGGTCCTCTTGTAACTTATCCATTCTTGCTGACATGCCTTTTAAAAGCTTCATCATTGGTTGGACACGACGAGTTCTCAGGCTGAGCTCTTCGACAAGCGTGAGCGTCTTGCCACGGGTTCGACGAAATCTTCGCCGTGCCTGTCGTGCTGCAGAGCGTTCGGTCCGTGTGCTGATGAGGAGTTTGAAGTCAGCATTGTTCTGCTCCATCAGGCGGTCGAGCGTTGGCAGGTTATGTGGCATGCGAGCAAGAATCTGTTCTTTTGTCAGTCTTTCGGTCAGCGACACTTTGATTGTTCGATCGAATGGTAATTTCCCTTCGTGCACTCGTCGAAGTGTTTCAACCGTTGACTGCATGGCGAAGCCACAGCCAAGAATGGCGCGGCGAAAGCGTTTCCGGGTTACCTCGATTCGTTTGGCAAGTGATATCTCTTCTTCTCGTGTAAGAAGAGGAATTTCTGCCATCTGTGCAAGGTACATTCGAATAGGATCATTCGCTGCATTCGATGGGGGAGTGGTGATTGCCTCATCGCGTCGTGGGCGGCCAGGTTTTGTTGGTTGTGTTGTGGGTGTTGCCTGTGCAGTTGCAGTGGGTTCAAGGTGTTCCGGCAGTTCTTCGACAAGTTCAATGCCTTTTCCGTCGAGTGCGACGAGTAAGGCATCAATTTTCTCAGGATCCATGGCTTCGTCAGGGAGGTACTCGTTGACCTGATCAAAGGTCAGGTAGCCAGTCCGGCGACCTTCGGCAATTAAGCCATTTAGATCAGCGTTTTCGAGACCACCGATTTCTCGCTGCTCTGATTGCGCTACACCTTCGGGAGGCGTTTTCGAGTCCTGCCGATTTGCGGACGAAGCATTATTCATTGTCATCTACTGGTTCTCCTTCACCGACGTATTACCAAGTAATACGCACTCTACAAGTCACTCGCACACAACCCCCCAAATCGTCAGTGGCAGTACGCCAGAAGAAACGATTTGAATATAGTGACGAGATGGGCATCCTCACCCCTCCTTGGGATCGGTCATACCCTGAGCAGCTCGCCTCGCAGAGACGAGTTGCTCTATCATCGCTGCCTCGTCGTCCGGTTGGAGCGGCGAGGTTTTTAATGTTCGGACGGTCTGCCAGGCGGTTTTGTCAGCCTGACGTCTTTCCACTGCTTCACTAAGGTGATGCAAGCGGCCATTTTGATCAAGGTGAGTCTGCTCACAAATTGACTCATCGAGTTGTACGAGAAGTCCCTGGAGCTCTGGGGCCGGCAATTCGAGCAGTAATGCGTTGAGATTCGGCGTTTTTTCAGCGGCAATCAGGCTCTTTGTGGCCCGAAGAATCACTTTTGCGGGCTCTGCGGTGAGTTCTTCCTCGGCGATACGGTCAAGCAGGGGCGAAATTTCATCAGGTGCGGCCACTATTGCAGACAGGACCTCTCGGTCCCAAGGGACAAGTTCGGCTGCGTCAATCTGGTGGCCCTCTTCCAAGGTAGAGCCGCCTTCAACCCGTCGGGATCGTGAAAGTTCTTTGAGTCGTGTCTGCAGAGCATCCCGGGAGAGTCCAAACCGGCGAGAAAGTTTTCCCAGAATCTGGTCTTGTCTCAGTTGTCTCTGTGATGGTGGAAGTGGTGACCTTGGAGATACCGCCGAAAGTATTTTCAAAACACTTTCTACAGCGTTGAGAGCGAGTTCGTCAGAAGCGTCTTGGGGCAATCGTTCGAAGGTTTCTCGCATTCTGTAATCAAGTGGGTCAACAGCCTCCTCGACAATAGCCTCAAAGGCCTCAGGGCCTGCCGTGAGGCACTGGTCGCATGGATCAACACCTGCGGGGAGTCTCGCGATCCGTATATCAACAGGCTCTGCAAGTAACACTTCGAGTACTTCATCAGCACGGCGACGGCCAGCATCGTCACCGTCAAGCACGACAACAATTCGATCTGCATACCGCCGTAGAAGACGAGCATGTTTTTGCCCAAGAGCTGTACCGAGTACAGCTACAACGTCATGAATGCCAGCCTGTCTGGCGGCGAGACAATCCGTATAGCCTTCTACAACTAAGGCACGTCTGGATTTGCTGATCGCCTCCCGTGATGTATCGAGGCCATACAACATCGATTGTTTTGAGAATACTGGTGTTTCTGGAGAGTTAATATATTTTGCAGCGTCAGGGGGAGCGTTTGGAAGAACACGACCACCAAAAGCGACGCAACGGCCTTGCGGATCATAAATTGGAAACATGATACGGCCTCGAAACCGATCATAATGCCCGGACCGATCCTGTCGTGTTACAACGAGTCCCGCTTGTTCGAGGTGACTTGTCGAAATACCTGACGCCTGTGCCTGGCCAAGGAGCCAGTCCCATTCGTTCGGTGCAAAGCCAACGGCACCTGCCGAGAGCGTTTCATGTGTCAGTCCACGCCCCTGAAGATACTCACGTGCTGATTTAGCAAGCGACGTGTTTTGGAAACAGTCAACAAATCGGTCAGCGGCCCAGCCACACACTTCATACAATGAACGCTTAACATCGCTGCCTGGTCCTCGTCCTCGAGATAGCTCG
>ERZ1048872.2407-NODE-2407-length-13397-cov-7.179508_pt1 | contig 13397 bp, 13 predicted proteins | sample MGYA00383100_ERZ1048872 | MGnify/ENA primary metagenome ERZ1048872 (study PRJEB29581, sample SAMEA5548370) | metagenome | biome: marine; feature: coastal; material: water | depth 50 m | study: Short-term variability in the microbial, nano- and picoplankton... | reverse complement strand
GCTGCCCATCGGCCTTTCAGCGAGGGGGCAGCGCCTGGTCTTTCAACGGCTCCGCTGCTTTGGTCGGCGTCTTTTAGTTTCGATCCACCTTAAGGCGCAGAAGTGTACAGGCACCCGGACGGCGGCGCACCTCGACCTTGCCGTCGCGCTCTAAAGTCTTGATCGCCCGCCTGCGAACATACCTGTCCGTGAGGTCGAACCGCTCCGACAGACCGGAACCGAGTTTCGTCCAGCCGCCCGGAGCATCCTCACGGAACGCATCCCTTGCAAAGATAAGGCAAAGTAGAAGCCGACCGGCTGGCTGGAACAGGTGGTAGAGCGCGGAGGGCACTTTGGCGTACTCGGTGGGACGAGGTGCACGCGCGACACCCATCGCACTTAGGCTGACTTGTTCGACCGGTATTTCATCGGCAGACATGTCAGCTCGGTAAACGAATGCGGTTGGAGGTGCCTTGGCCATCAAGCGCCCCCAGACCCGTTATGTGCTAAAAGAAACAATATTAAAGAAACATATAATATAATGACCGGGTGTGCGGTAACCGCCCATGTTTTGTGCGGCAACCGCCCGGGTCTATAGATATGTTCGAAGCTCATTCCGACCCTCCAAACGCGGGCAACCCGACGCAACCCATAACCGTATTCCACATGCCGACGCCGCGCTTAGTGTCCATGTACCGGTCGGGCGCACGGATGATTTCAGCGTCGATACGGCAGGGTTTGCCTCCGAGAACGTCCCGGCAGGCCTGCGCCATAATGCTCCGTGTTAATCGCACGTGTTCGTCTATCATCTCTAGCGGGGCTTCGATCAACACCGCGTCGTGGATGGGCACACAAATCTTCACGCCCGCGGTCATCAGGCGCACGCAGCGGAGACGTTGCAATTCCTGTAATTTACCTGACCCTACGTGCATCATCTGTTTGGCCTACGACAATGCAGATTTAGTGCAATTGAGAGCTATAGGCTGGTGCGAGGGAGCACCTTGGTTTCCTGAATCAAACCTTCACCCATGCCGCGTTTCGCGCCGACGATCGAACACAAGCATCAATAAACTCGACACCTTTCAACCCATCCTTGATCGTAGGGTACATGACCTCTGCGGCTGGTTCTATGCCCTCACGATGCGCAACAATCGCATCAGCGGCCTCACTGTAGATATTTGCGAAGCCCTCCAGATACCCCTCTGGATGACCTGAGGGGACACGACTGATGCGTGTAGCGGCGTCTCCGGCACCGGACCCATTGCGCGTGATTACTCGTTTGGGTTCGCCAAAAGGCGTGTGCCACAAATAGTTGGGATCCTCCTGTGCCCACTCCAAACCACCAGCCTCACCAAAAACACGAATGCGCAGGGCGTTTTCATTGCCGGGGGCGACTTGCGAACACCACAACATGCCCTTTGCCCCGCCTTGAAAACGCAGCATGATATGACCGTTATCATCCACCTGCCGACCTGGTACAAATGCATCAAGGTCAGCCGCAAGGCTTTCAACCTCCAACCCGGTTACAAAGCGCGCAAGATTATGCGCGTGGGTGCCGATGTCTCCGGTCGATCCGCCTGCGCCAGAGCGCGCAGGATCCGTGCGCCACTTGGCCTGTTTGAAGTCTTCTTGCTGGGTTAGCCAATCTTGCGGGTACTCAACCTGTACAACCCGAATTTTGCCAATCTCACCACGCGCCACCATTTCACGGGCTTGGCGCACCATCGGATAACCGGTGTAGTTATGTGTCAGGACAAACAGCGCATTGGAGCGCTCTGCCGCTATCGCGAGCTTTCGAGCATCCGCCAAAGTTGATGTCAGTGGTTTGTCACAAATCACATGGATGCCACGTTTGAGAAATTCACGCGCGGCCGCATAGTGCATATGGTTTGGCGTGACGATGGACACCGCCTCGATCCCATTCTTCAGTCGCGCCTCGCGTATCGCCATCTGTTTAAAATCGTCATACACCCGTGCGATCCCCAAGGCCTGCCCGGAAGCTTGCGCCTTTTCCGGAGTGGAAGACAACGCTCCGGCAACCAGCTCGTACCGATCATCAATGCGGCTCGCGATCCGGTGCACGCCCCCAATAAAAGCGTCATTGCCTCCGCCGACCATGCCCAATTTAATACGTGTCATGTTCATATCCCCAGCATCTTGCGGTTGGCGGCCTCGTCCGTGCCCCCGTCAGCGAAATCGTCAAATGCGCGCTCGGTCACACGGATGATGTGGTCTTTGACAAATTGCGCACCTTCGCGGGCCCCGTCTTCGGGGTGCTTTAGGCAACACTCCCATTCAACGACAGCCCAACCGTCAAAATCCATGGCAGAGAGTTTTGAGAAAATGGCACCGAAATCGACTTGCCCATCGCCAAGCGACCGAAACCGCCCCGCACGGTCCACCCAAGGCTGATAGCCAGAATAGACTCCTTGCCTGCCGGAAGGATTGAACTCCGCATCCTTGACGTGGAACATTTTAATTCGGTCTTTGTAGACGTCGAGGTTGTCGAGATAGTCCAGACACTGCAGCACGTAATGCGACGGATCGTAAAGCATGTTGCAGCGCGCGTGGTTGTCGACGCGCTCAAGGAACATTTCAAACGTCACCCCATCGTGCAGGTCCTCTCCCGGGTGGATTTCATAACAAATGTTGACGTCGTGTTCTTCGGCATGATCCAGAATAGGCCGCCAGCGTCTGGCCAGCTCATCAAAGGCTGTCTCTATTAACCCTGCCGGGCGCTGCGGCCATGGATAAATATATGGCCAGGCCAATGCGCCGGAAAATGAAACGTGGTTCTTGATGCCCATGTTGTTTGATGCAGAAATCGCCTTCATCACCTGATCCACGGCCCATTCCTGCCGTGCGGCTGGATTGCCGTGAACAGATGGGTCTGCAAAGCCGTCAAAGGCTGTGTCGTAGGCTGGGTGCACAGCCACGAGCTGACCTTGCAAGTGGGTAGAGAGCTCTGTTACTTCCACGCCGTTTGCCGCGGCTTGCCCTTTAAACGCATCGCAATAATCTTTGCTTGTTGCCGCTTTAGCCAGGTCAAACAGGCGCGCGTCCCAACTGGGCACCTGCACGCCCTTATAGCCGCACTCAGCCGCCCATTTGGTGATGCTGTCCCATGAGTTGAAGGGCGCGTCGTCACCAGCAAATTGCGCCAGAAACAGCGCAGGTCCTTTGATGGTTTTCATGGATAATCCTCCCTATTTCCCTCATCTGAGAGGGGCATATTTTCCTTTAGATGGATGTCGATGCGGATGCGTTCTTGTGCTGAATTTATAGGTAGATTGTCGCTATTGGCGCGCATGATGCGCACGGCACTGCGTACCACATGGCCCGAGTCCTGACTGATGATGGCGTCAAATACACCACCCCGAAGGGCGTCGCGCGACAGTTGTGTTAATTCATGCGCAACGACCAGAGGCCGGACGGGCAACGTTCTACGATTGAGGAAGTTCAGCAATCCTTCGTTTCCTGCAGCAGACGAGTAAATGCCAATGATGTCTGAGTTTTCGCTAAATATCTCTGGTAGCAAACGTTCAATCAGTTCCGGATCATCTCGCCCTTCCAAAGAAGCGAGCGTTCTCAAGTTGGGGAAGTCGCGCATCATCACTTTATCAAAGCCAAGCCGGCGTTCCAGATGATCACGGGCCAACATAGACCCGGTTAGCACTAGAATGCTGCCTTCTTGAGGTCCAACAAACCGTCCTAACAGTTGCCCGGCCGTACGCCCTGCAGCCACGTTATCAACGCCGACATATTGGTCCCGTTCCGAGCTGGGAATATCAGCGACAAGAGAGACAACTGTCACACCATTGGCTTTCAGGTGGGTGATTGAATCTCTTACAGATGGCGTTTCAGGAGCAAAAATCGCGACCCCATCCACTTCTGATGTGTCAATTTCATCAATGGTTTTGGCTAATGCGACGGGATCAAATGCTGCCACGCGTACATAAGATAATCGGGTGCGTTTACGGCGAAGGGTCGTGCCAAGCTGTTGAATTTGCCATTCCAGCGATGCGATGAATTCATTGCTATTTGATGGCAGGATGAACACAAAATTGTAAACACGGCCACGTGCCAAATTTGCGGCCGCTGTGTCGCGCACATACCCTAGATCAGCAATCGCCTGATGGACCTTCTTGACCGTCGTGTCTCGGACACCGGGACGGGCGTTTAGTACCCGGTCTACGGTTGCAAGACTCACTTCCGCGACACGGGCAATATCGTTAATTGTCGGCGAAAGACGTGAAGTCTGCTCTTGTGTCATCGGGTCCTTACCTGTGGGGTCAGATGGATTTGGCCAAACCTTCAAACAAACGCGCTACGGCTTCTGCTCCGGGATCCTTGTGACCAATGAGGTTTTCTTCGGGGACGTATGAAGCCCGACCAGCCTTTGCGCTGCCCATAGAAGCGGTTTGCGTCGCCCCCTCGCGGGCTTGGCTCGCGGCGCGCGCAATGCCATCGGGCAAAGCCTGCAACGCAGGCTCAAGTGCGTCGATCATTGTGCGGTCTCCTTTGACAGCGCCGCCAACCTGACTAATCCGCTCCAACGCTGCGAGAAGTGCCTTTGGAATAGGTTTGCCGTTGGCGCAGGCATCCCCGGTCGCACCAAAGAAGATGGCAAGAATCACACCGGAAGACCCGCCCATTGTCTGACTCAGCTCATCTCCAATCGCGCGAAAAAGCTGGGTCAGGTCAGCAAGCGGAAGCATGTCAAGCGACCCTTTCATGGCCCGTGCGGCACCTGCTAGGGTACTGCCGGTGTCACCATCGCCAGATTTGGCATCTAGAATGTTCAGGTCGTTCTCCGCTGCGATCAACAGATCGCAACATTGCTCCAATAGGGCACGCGTTTTGGGGTTGCTCGACGGGATTGGTTTAATCGGGGATAAACCGTCGGGCAAGGGCTGCAAACGGGCCGCTGCGATCTTGTTCATTCCGGGCCAGGCAGGGAGTGCTAGGGGCAATTCCAAGTGCGATTTATTTTTTGGGTTGAGGGGCAGTATCGAAATCGAAAAGCCGTGCATATCCAGCGAAGTCATCATCGGTGCAGGCCCGATAATGTGGCTGATGTTTTTAGCCCGTTTGGAGGCCACAAGCTCGTGGGCAAGGACAGACATTTCAAGCGGCGTTGTTGACCCCAGATTGTTCAAAATAGCAACGTGAGACCCTTCCTCAAGCCGAGAACTGAGTTTTTTCAGAACCTGATCCATGGCTTTTTTTGCACCTTCAAAAGCAACCTGCTCAACCCCTGCTTCGCCATGAATGCCCAAGCCAAGTTCGGCCTTACCGGAGGCAATCCGAACTTCTTTGACCGAGCCCGGCACTGTGCAGGTATCAAGCGACATTCCGATCGATGCCATATCTGTGATTGCCGCTTTAGCCGCGTCGGTCACGGTATCCAGATCAGCCCCACTTTCGGCCAAGGCACCCGCTATTTTGTGTACGAAGAGCGTACCTGCCACGCCGCGCGGCTGCGGCAAGTGCGGCAGTGCAATGTCATCATCTACGACCACCATGGAAACTTTCAGGCCAAATGCGCGTGCGCGCTCTGCCGCAAGACCATAGTTCAGTCGGTCACCGGTGTAATTCTTGACAACTAGCAAACAGCCCATCGGACCGGTCACCGCAAGAATACCGGCAAGAACAGCATCCACAGAGGGCGACGCAAAAACTTCGCCACAGACAGCGGCGGTAAGCATTCCCACGCCAACAAATCCTGCATGGGCGGGCTCGTGACCAGATCCGCCACCAGAGATCAGCGCCACTTTGGATCTGTCCCAATCACTGCGGCACACAACCTTGATGTGCGGATACCCGTCCAATCGCGTCAGCGCGCCACCCGAGGTTTCAATCAACCCGTCGATCGCGTCGGTAACAAGGGTTTCTTTGGCGTTGATAAACTGGTTCATGAAAGTATCTCCTTAGCGGATACGATTGCCATTGCCGTCAAAAAACAGCGGATTTTTGGGTGCAATCTTAATGGCGGTGCCGAGGTCATAGGTCATTGTTGGGTCTGCGACGGTGGTAATCGCGTGGCCATTTAGGGTCAAATGCAGACGGGTCAGATCCCCCAAGTGTTCGACCCGTTTTACCTCGGCCTCCAGCCCGTCCCCTTGGTGGACATGCTCGGGGCGCATACCAATGTGGGTCGCCCTAACGGGCGCATTCTGGAAGACGTCCACTGGCAGGATATTGATCCTCGGCAGTCCCAAGCGCCCGGCAACGTACAGTGAGTTGGGGTTCTCGTAAATCTCACGTGGGGTGCCAAATTGCACCAACCTGCCTTCGTTCAATACACCCACATGGGTCGCCATTGTCATGGCTTCGATCTGGTCGTGCGTCACATAAAGCAGCGTCGCACCAAGGCTGGCATGGATCCGTTTAAGTTCAACCCGTAAGTCCGTACGTAATTTGGCGTCTAGGGAACTGAGGGGCTCATCCATCAGGTAAATCGCAGGATCGCGCACCAGCGCACGGCCAATGGATACCCTTTGCATCTCACCTCCCGATAACGCTGTTGCTTTGTTGTTCAGTTTGTGGCTGATTTGAAGGACTTCGGCGACTTCGCTGACTTTTCGTTCGATCGCATCAGATGGGGTTCTAAGAATCGGGGATTTGAGCGGAAACGCGAGATTGTCCCTCACCGTGAGGTGCGGATAAAGCGAGTATTGCTGGAAGACCATTGCCATATCTCGCTGGGCAGGTGTTTCGTTACCCACATTGCGCCCGTCCACCCAGATTTCGCCCCTATCAGCTTTTTCTAGCCCCGATATCAGACGCAGAGTTGTGGTCTTACCCGCGCCGGTTGGCCCCAAGAGCACAACAAAAGCCCCGTCTGGGATGGTCATTGAGATATCTTCCACCCCAATATCTGTGCCAAATTTTTTGGACAGGTTTTTCAGCGTTACCTCAGCCATGTGCAAGCACCTCGCGATTTAGACTGGAGCGCAGCGCAAGTCCGGTTGTCTCGTCAAATAATGTGATTTTGGGAGCCTCGAAATTGAGTGCGACATTCTCACCAACCGTCGCGGTTTGCGCACTGTCGATGCGCGCCTTTAGCTCACCGTTGGGCGTGTCGAGCGTAATGATCTGTGTCGTGCCAAGGTATTCGGTGGTCAGAACTTTTCCGCGATAGTCACCATTTTCGCTGAGCGACACATGTTCGGGCCGCACGCCAAAGACCAGTTTCCCCGAAGCGCCTTGCAATTGCTTGGGCACGGCCAGCATTTGACCATTCAGGTCAACACGTGTCGCACCGTTTTCCAAGGCCCCTTCAAAGCGCAGAAAGTTCATCGAAGGAGAGCCAATGAAATCAGCCACGAACATGGTCGCAGGTGTGTCATAGATCTGCTGGGGGGTGCCGAATTGCTCGACGACAGCGTTGTTCATGACCACGATTTTATCGCCCATCTGCATGGCCTCAAGCTGATCATGAGTCACATAGACAGTCGTTGCGTTCATACGGTCGTGCAGCGCGCGCAGCTCTTCGGACATATGCTCGCGAAATTCCGCATCCAGCGCGCCCAAGGGTTCGTCCATCATAAAGGCCTTGGGATCACGCACAATGGCACGTCCCAAAGCAACGCGCTGACGGTCGCCCCCAGAAAGCCCGCCAACAGGACGATTGAGAATGTCCTTAATGCCCAAGATGCCCGAGACTTCTTCGATCTTTGCTTTCACCTGCGAACGCGGCATGCCCTGAGAGACAAGCGGGTAGCTTAGGTTTTTGCGTACATTCAGGTGCGGATACAGCGCGAACATCTGGAACACGAAAGCGATGTCGCGTTTCGAGGGAGGCTGCTGGCTGATCTCCTCTCCATCCAGATAGATCTCTCCTGAGGTAGGCAGTTCAAGCCCCGCAATCATCCGTAACGTGGTGGTCTTGCCACACCCCGATGGACCAAGCAGCATGAAAAACTCGCCATCCTCGATGGTAAAACTCGATTTTTTTACAGCGTTAAAGTCACCAAAATCCTTGCGGATGTTCTTGATTTCAATTTTTGCCACAGGGTTATTCCTTGAAATGGGAGACAATGATGAACATCACGGTTCCCGCAAGTGTCACGACAAAAGAATAGGTGTAGAGCCAGAGCGCGAAAGGCTGCATCAACATAACAACACCAAGACCAATCAGTATTGTGGCCAACATTTCCCACGGACCGCGTTTCAGCCGCAAAAGGCCGGTAAAAAAGTTACTCATTTGCGAACTGCCCCAAATGTGATGCCCCGCAGCAAGTGTTTACGTAGCAGGATGGTGAATATCATGACGGGCAAGAGGAAGATTGTCGCACCCGCCGCCACAGCAGGCCAATCCAGCCCGCCGACGCCAATGATGGTTGGAATGAACGGTGGCGCGGTCTGTGCTGTGCCAGACGTTAGAAGCACTGCAAAGGCATATTCATTCCACGCAAAAATCAAGCAGAAGATGGCAGTGGAGGCGATGCCTGTTGCAGCCTGCGGGAGCACCACTTTGTAGAACGCCTGGAACCGGGTGTATCCATCGATCAGTGCGGCTTCTTCGTACTCCAGCGGGATTTCATCAATGAACCCTTTCAACAGCCAGACCGCCAAAGAAATGTTCACGCCGGTATAAAGCAGAATCATACCCAGATGCGTGTCTGACAGCCCCAATTGTCGGTACATCAAGAAGATCGGGATCGCGACGGCAATGGGCGGCATCATCCGCGTACTGAGAATAAAGAACAGCAGGTCGTCAGCTAAGGGAATTTTGAACCTTGAGAAAGCATAGGCCGCAAGGGTGCCAAGGAAGATACTGAGGAAGGTCGAGCCAAAGCCAATAATCACGGAATTCAGGAACCGCTCACCGAACTTGGAAGGGCCCGCGATGACCATGTCGTATTCGCGCACAATCTCTTCATACCATTTCTCTGGTGGGTTGGCGGCCAGGAACTCTGGGGTTTGCCGCGTGCGCGTGGTGAATAGATTCACGTAACCCTCAAGCGTTGGTTCAAACACAATCTTTGGCGGATAACTGATCGCATCCGAAGGGGATTTGAAACCAGTCAGCATGATCCACGCAAGCGGCACCATTGTGATCAGCGCATAGAGGATGACTAGTGTGCCGGCGAACCACTTGGAGCGCGCTGACGGCTCTGTAACGGAAAAGCTGCTCATCTTTCTTTAACCTTGTTCAGCGCTTTGACATAGATCGAGGCCAGCCCGAAAACCGTGACAAAGAGGATGATCGCATAAGCGCTGGCATAGCCCGTGCGCCATTTTTCAAACGCTTCACGTTTGAGGTTTATTGAGGTCAGCTCCGTGATTGACCCTGGCCCGCCGCCTGTAAGCTGCACCACTAGATCGAACATCTTGAAATTTTCGATCCCACGGAACAAGACAGCCAGCATCAAAAAGGGCAGTACCATCGGAATGGTGATTGTAAAGAACTGTCGCAGCTTGGATGCCCGATCGACCTCCGCTGCTTCGTAGATGTAGTCGGGTATCGACCTTAGCCCCGCGAGGCAGATCAGCATCACAAAGGGCGTCCACATCCAGGTGTCTACGATCACAATCGACCAAGGGGCCAGATTGACAGAGCCTAGCATTTCAAAGCTCGACGGTTCTTTGCCAGTGAAAAACGCGATCACGTAATTAAAGAGACCAATCTGCGGCTGATAAAGGAACTTCCAAAAGTTTCCGACCACCGCCGGGGACAACATCATGGGCAGCACAATGATCGTGGTCCACAAATCATTACCTTTAAATTTCTTGTTGATCAGGTAGGCAAGCGTAAAGCCAATCAGCACCTGAAAGAAGATCGTCCAGAACAGGAAGTGCGCGGTAGCTTGCATGTTCAGCCAGATGTCGCTGTCGCCCAAGATGCGCTCATAATTGCGTAAACCGACCCATTCCAAATCGCGGTTCCGATTGGCCTTAAAGTTGGTAAAGCTGAGGCGGATCGTCCAGATAAGCGGAAAAATATTGATCGCCAGCAGCAGGAAAATCGTCGGCGCGACAAATATCCATGCAATGGCGCGGTCACTTAGACCTCTGATCTTGCGTGCAACCCGAACAGGGGTCGCAGCGGCAGCGCGGGTGTCGAGGGAATCTGTCATCTGGACGCAACTTTCCTGCTTAAGGCAAGAAAAAATCCCGCCTTACCTGAGAGAGATATGTAGGGCGGAGATTTTCCCCGCCGCACAGTTTTTGATTACAGTTTGCCTTCGTCTTCGAAGACTTCAGTCCAGTCTTCTACCAACTTATCAAGCGCTTCTTGCGCGGTGCCTTGATCGGCAACCACATAGTCGTGCATGCGCTTTTGCATGGCCAACAACAGTTCCGCATATGCCGGCTCTTGCCAGAAATCCTGCACAGCTCCCATTGCTTCAAGGAAGTCACCGGCAAACGGTGCGGAGTCCTTAAAGCCCGGGTCATTCAGCACAGCGTTGTGTGCAGAATAACCGCCCAGTGACCACCACTTGGCTTGCACATCGGGGTTCGCAAACCACTTGATGTATTCAAGCGCTGCGTCTTGCTTGTCCGAATAGGCCACAACAGAGATCCCCTGACCGCCTAGCGTAGAACCCGCCTGGTTCTGGGGTGGGTTCACGAAGAAGTCGATGTTGTCTCCACCCGTGTTGGGGTCGGCATATAGACCGGGGAAGAACGCAAACCAGTTCATCGCCATGGCGACCTGACCTGATTTAAACGCATCCAGTGATTCACCCATGTAGCTGTTGGTGTAGCCCGGAGGTGTCGCTGTTTCATAGAACTCTTTGTAGAATTCCAACGCTTCAACCGCTTCAGGAGAGTTTACAGCACCGTCCATATCGTATTTGCCCGGCGTGTTCTCGTACTTAAAGCCCCAAGGGTACAAGGCAGAGGTGATCCCCATGGTGATCCCTTCCGAGCCACGCTCGGTAAAGATTGACGCACCATACACAGTTTTGCCGTCGATCTCACGACCTTGGAAAAACTGCGCTATTTCCAGCAGTTCCTTCTGCGACTTGGGCTCTCCCAGATCGCGACCTGTGGCCTCTTTGAACGCGGCTTTGATGTCGTCACGCGCGAACCAGTCTTTGCGGTAGAACCAGCCGTTGGCATCCCCCATCGCAGGCAACGCATAATAGTTCGGCGTGCCTTTGGGCCACGTGGAATAAGCATAAACTGTAGCATCTGCAAAGTCGCTCATGGAGATGCTTTCCGCATCGAAGAAGTCATTCAGCTTGACGTAATGGCCATTCTCAGCGCCGCCGCCAATCCATTGGCTGTCGCCAATCAGCAGGTCACACAGCTTACCACCAGAGTTCAGCTCGTTCAGCATCCTGTCGGCGAAATTAGGCCAAGGAATGAACTCAAAGCTCATCTTATGGCCAGATTGGCCCTCAAATTCTTTGGACAGTTCTACAAGGGCGTTTGCAGGGTCCCAAGCGGCCCAACAAAGTGTCAAATCTTCAGCCTGAGCCGTACTTGCAGCCGTGGCGGCGGCAATGCTCAAAGCGCTGACGGTGGCCAACTTAAATGTTTTCATGTGTATTCCTCCCAGAATAAATGCCGGCACCATTTTCGGGTTACCGAATCGTCATAAAGACTCCTCAACGCTAATTAACGTGCCCACCTCAAGTCCAGAAAAATTTGAGGTGCGCACCTCATTCCTTCCTGAATGACCTATCAAGATTCTGATGTAGAAGGGAAAAATGACGCACACCCAAAAGCAGTTATAGGTGCTGCATTCCGAAAATAGTCGACATTTGAGCGGTGCTACAGGATGATAAGATACACCAATTCCCCAAGAGAAATGCGAGAATTCAACGTGAACGGCACTGTGAATAACCTCTACTGCTATCCCATCAAAGGGCTGAGCGCGCAGTCGCTCGAGGCTGTCTCATTGGTCCAAGGTGAAGGGTTCCCGTCGGACCGGGTCTATGGTTTTGTGCGGCCGAAAAGCGGGTTTGACCCTGAAAACCCCAAACCTCTGCCAAAGACAAAATTTTTGATGCTTGCAAGAGAGGAGGCTCTTTCGCTGATTGATACAAATTTTGATAATGAAACCGGAACATTGATGATCCGCTCAGATCAGCAATCAGCCTATTTTGACATCACAACAAAGTCAGGCTGCGCAAGCGCTTCACGGTTCCTTTCAGATTTTTTGGGTATTTCGCCTAAGCTGCAACCAACGCTGTATTCTTCGAAGCCGCATAGGTTCACAGATGTTTCGGTCGTTTCGGCTGCGATGATGAACTCCGTATCACTCATAAATCTAGACAGCGTTAATTATCTCTCCGAGCAGATCGGACACCCCGTCGAACCCGCACGTTTTCGGGGCAATATTCTTTTTTCCGGATTGGCACCGTTCAGCGAGCTAGGCCTTGTTGGCAAGCGCATGGAGATAGGAGAGTTCCGATTGAAGGTTGTATTGCGGACAAAGAGATGTCCAGCAACGCAAGTGAACCCGAAGTCCGGAATACGTGATTTGGATCTTCCAAAGTTGCTGCAAGAGCACTTTGGTCACTCAGATATGGGCGTTTACGCTGAGGTCGAAACCGGCGGCATCATAGAGCGTGAATCCCAATTTCGCCTGATCGCTTAAAAAACAGGCGGTTGCGTGACCCCTGGGCACTGGTTGTCGGCAGAGATCCAGTTGCTGACAGTTTGGTATCTGCCACCCGTGAATTGGCTATGTTTTTGTCCAAACGAAAATCCGAAGATGGGCGTTTGCAACGTTACCAAAATATCCTTGACCAAGTCTGTGAAGAGTTAAAGGGCAAGGGTAGCAATCCGGATATTCTGATTGATCTGGAAAGTCTGACCTCAAGCAAATGACGTGTCTCACAAAGCGATGTCTACCAGATGCTGGGTACTGTCAGAAGAAACCAGCTGGAGACGGGCAGGGTGGTTTCGTAGCTTTGTGGGATGACAGAACCCAATCCATTTAGGTACTTCAAAACGAGCCGAGAGATTATCTGCCTCGCCTTCATGCTGTATGTTTGCTTTCCTTTGTCGCTGAGAAACGTCGAAGATCTTCTGCACGAACGCGGCATCGACATCAGCCACGAAACTGTTCGGTTCTGGTGGAACGGATTTGGCCTGATGTCCGCGGCTGAGATCCGTAGAAACCGAGTCAGTCGGATGCGATCTCATTCGAACTGGCAGTGGCATTTGGATGAGGTTTTTGTGAAGATCAACGGCGACACGCATTAATTGTGGCGCGCAATAGATCGCGAGGGGGAGGTACTTGAAAGCTCCGTGACCAAGCGCCAGGATCGAAAAGCGGCATTGAAATTCCTCAGGAAAACCATGAAGCGTCACGGTTATCCTAATATCCTGGTGACAGACAAACTCCGGTCCTACGGCGCGACAATGAAGGAAATCGGCAACGAGCAGAGGCAGGAAGCGGGCCGCTGGAAAAACAACAGAGCTGAGAATTCTCACCTTCCGTTTCGACGACG
>ERZ1048872.2406-NODE-2406-length-13401-cov-5.763375_pt1 | contig 13401 bp, 11 predicted proteins | sample MGYA00383100_ERZ1048872 | MGnify/ENA primary metagenome ERZ1048872 (study PRJEB29581, sample SAMEA5548370) | metagenome | biome: marine; feature: coastal; material: water | depth 50 m | study: Short-term variability in the microbial, nano- and picoplankton... | reverse complement strand
GGTTTGACCCTTGGCATTGGTGATCGCCGTGCCAATCATCGATTGAATTTGTTCTGCAATCTGTGAGGCCAAAACAACCAGTTCATTTTGTGGGGGCAGCCGGTCGACTGAATCTGTCCAATCCTGATCGGGCAAAGCCTCGGGTTTTTCAACGACGGCACAAATATCAACGCGCCCAGGTAAATCGTTATGAAAGGCACGGTGATTAAGATCTTGAATAAAGCCAGCATCAGGATTGTTGCCACAGACCGTATCCACAAGACGCAAAATCGGTGCAGACGAGCGAAAGGAAAACAACAATTCGCGGTCGTGAATTTTTTCACCGATATGGGATAGTGCATCGGAAAAGTGATGCTTCATTTTATCAAAGGCGGCAGGATCAGCACCTTGGAAGGAATAGATTGATTGTTTCTTGTCACCGACCACAAACAAGGTGCGTTGCGTGTCGGCCCGCGCACCCTCGCCAGATGTAAATTCTTGGGCCAATAGGCGCACAACATCCCATTGAACGGGCGATGTATCTTGCGCCTCGTCGACCAAAATGTGGTCAATGCCACCGTCCAGACGGAACAAAACCCATGAAGACACCGCAGGATCAGTCAACAACTGGCGGGCTTTTAGGATAAGATCATCAAAATCCAACCAACCGTGGGTTAGTTTCTTGTGCTCAAATTTTGGCAAAAATGCCCGGGCAAACGCCGTTAGGGCACGGGTCTTTTCCAACGCCAGCAAAGAAAGTCGCGTATCACGCGCGGATTCAACGCGTTTCATCAAATCCTCGATTTGATCAATGTCAGAACCCAAGGCAGTTTGGGATGCTTTCGTCGGAAATTTTCCAATTTTGGCGAGGCCCGCGTTTGCGCCGCTCTTGTTAAGGAAAAGCGATTCCAGTTCGACTAAAAGCGATACACTGGGCGTGTAGGGCGCAAGAGGCGCCAGTTTTTCGGCGGCCTTCACATCCATTTTTGAACCGGTTTTTAAAACAGTCAGCAGGTTGGTCAGTAAATCGGTTTCGCTGCCTAAGAACACTTGTTTCAACAAATCGCTGAATTGAAAATTGGTTGGCAAATCGAAAGCGGTGGTCAAATCCACCTCGGTCACACTAAGCAAGGCGTCGCGATGGCGGATGATTTCCATCAAAATGCTCGCCGGATCATCGTCAGAAAGATGTTTTACAAAACCATCTAAAACGGTTGTGTCCGACGCGTTGGCCAATTCCTCTAAAACGTCTTCGCGTAACCGTTTGGCGGCCCGATCATCCATTTCGCGAAATTGGGGTGAAACACCCGCCTCAAGTGGAAAACGCCGCAGCAAAGCCGCGCAAAAAGAGTGGATGGTTTGGATTTTCAAACCACCCGGTGTTTCAATCGCGCGGGCAAATAAAGTACGCGCATTTTTTCGGGCCTCAACCGTGTTTTCAATCGCTTCAACGCCCAGCTCATCTAGGGCCAATCGCAATTCATTGTCGGCCAACATCGCCCATTCACCAAGGCGACCAAACAAACGGTTTTGCATCTCGGTTGCGGCGGCTTTGGTATAAGTAAGGCACAACACCTTTTGCGGTGGCACACCTTCTAGCAACAGTCGCGCAACCCGATCGGTCAAAACGCGGGTTTTACCTGATCCAGCGTTTGCCGATAACCATGTGCTTTCCATGGGGGCAGCGGCGCGAACTTGGGCCTCGGTGGCGTCATTTCGTTGCATCATTTTGTCACCACCTGTGGATCGCTTGCATCGCTGACGTCCCATTCATGGAAACGCGCAAGATGGTCAAAATCACGTTCATCGGCCTCTTTTTGCATGGCACGACGGGACGTATATCCCCTGGTTAGTAACTGATATTGACCAATCAACTCGCTTAGCCCATCCCAAACATCAGAAACACTGTGCTTGGTTAGATCAATGTTTTGCTCTTTGGGCGTGCGGGCCAGTCCAATGTAAACAAGTGCGGAAACTGGTGAAGGGCCTGTATCATTGAAACCACCATTTTCGGCCATTGCAGCCTCGATCAATAGTTGTTTGTCAAAGTTTTGAATGACATTTGCTGAGGGGGGTGCACCGGTTTTGTAATCGTAAATAATCAACTGACCATCATCAGCAACGTCTATGCGATCCGCGGTACCCTTGATGGCAACGGGCGTGTTTGGAATGGGGATGTGCCCCTTGGTTTCAAAATAAGTAGGCGTCGCCAGTTTTCGGCGCGCACCCTCTGTTTCAACAAACCACTTCGCGTTGCGCGCAAGACGCGCGCGCCAAATTCGGCGGGTTGCTGGCCATGGAATTTCCTCGGCAAAAACATCATCTGCAATGGACAACAAGAGATCGACGGCATCTGCGGGCAGGCCTGATTTCGTAGCGAGACTAAATTCCTGAAAAACACGGTGTATGATCGTGCCGCGAAGACGCGGATCAGGCGTTGGGCGCAGCGGATCAAGGGCAGTTAGGCGCAACACATGTTTCGCGTAAATTGCATAAGGATCGCGGATCAAAGTTTGAATTTCAGTGACAGACAAAAGTTTAGGACGAACCTCGATCGGTGGGCAGGGCGATGGGCGCGTCATTGGTGCAATTGGTTTTTCAGGTTTATCCAGTGCCTGTGCCAACAACTGCCATTCCCGCCCTCGCGCGCGCATTTCAGCCAAGGCCTTGTCGCCATTTTGATCACCGCGTAACCCGTCAAGCAGGCTGGTCATACGATACAACCAACGCGAGGGCACTGTTTCAGCCTCGGCATTTCGAATGGCGCGGGTCAAGATCACCTTGGGCGCGGCAATTGCTTGTTGAAAATCATGGGCGGCCAAGCCGATACGCCGTTCGGGCAACAATAATCCCGCTTGATGACGAAGCGAACGGTTTAACCATGGATCAGGCGCCGCATCACCGGGCCAAATACCCTCGTTCAATCCGCCCAAAATAACAAGTTCGGCACCTTGAACGCGCGCTTCAAGTGTGCCCCACATCATAACATCTGGGTGCGCCTCGACTGATGAACGTACCTCTGCCCCCTGCAATAAAGAGTGCAACAGAGCGGCATACTCAAATGGGGCCATTTGGCCGCCTTGATGCGCCTCTTCTTGCAAACCACCCATAATTTTGATGGCTTCTTTGCCCTCGTCCTCGGCCCACAATTGATGATCACCGGCTGATGGCCCCGCTGCCAGTTGGTTTGCCATTTCCAAATGATGCGAAAGGTGATCAGACAGGCTTTGCGTACCGATTTCGTCGCACCCTGCAAAGCAGGCATTAATCCAATCGACCCATTCAACCAATCCGTCCTCGTCTTGGGTGTTGGCCCATGCAGACAAGTCATCAGCGGTTGGGAATGCAGGACCTTTTCGACGCAGTCTAAGTTCTAATTCTCTGACCCAACGCAAATGTGCGCCGCGTTGATCTTTGATGGAACAAGTCAACGGATGCTTTAGCAAAATTAAAAGGGATTCGGCTGTGACCGCCTGCCCGAAAAAGCTGGCAACGAGCCGTAAAAACCGACCGGGTGGGGCTAAATACAAAGGCAAGCCTGCACTGTCATCCGCACGAATGTTCCAACGATCAAGAGCCGCGGAAACTTGTCGCGATAATTCGCGATCTGGCGTGATTAAGGCCGCTGTAACCCCATCTTCAACCGCTTGTCGCAAAGCCAAAGCAATTGTTTGGCTTTCTTCGCGGCGTGAATTCGCCTCGATCAATGTAATATCTTTTGAGGCAACGACCAAATCGCCAAGTTTTGGTCCCTCGCTTAACCATTCATTTGTGACAGGCGCTGGGCGTAAAGCCAGTGAAACCAATTGATTTCGCGTGCTTGAAACAGGTGTCGCATCTGTCCAATCGCTGACGCCATGTTCCATGAATTGTTTAAACCGAAACTGCGGGTGATCTTCGCCAGATAATGCGTCGCCCAAGGCCGCCCAAGTGCTTTGCGGCATGTCCACATCAAAGCCAGGTAAAACAACCGCACCCTGCGGAAGTGCCGCAACCAAATGCATGAACTTCGCTGTGGCACCGCGTGAACCTGTAGAACCGACAACCATAACTGGGTGCTGTGGCGGCGATGTTTCCCATGCCTTGCTTAGTTGATCCACGGCCGCGCGTTGTTGTGCCTCGGAATCCATTTCATCGACTTGATCGGCAAGATAGGTTTCCACGATCGACAGAAACTTTAGGCTGCGTTCCCAATGGGCCGAATGATGGGCAACATCCAATTCTCGTAAATCGTCAAAACTAACGCCCTCGCCCTGCATTTCATCCAAAAGCGAGGCTAGGCTATCGGCCAAATCAAAGGCGGCATGTTGCGGGGCCAAATCAGGGGCCGTCTTAAGAAGTTTTCGCACCAATTGTGCCAAGATCAAACGCCGCCGCAACTTGGGCATGGGTTGAGGTAACCCGATTAATGCGGGGTCTTCGGTAATTTGGGTAATCAAAAGAATACGTGGTAAAAACATTGCACCACGAGCGGCAAACAATGACAAAAGCCGCCGCTGCATGCGGGATGTGTTCACATAAATGACAGTTTTGGCGATGGTTTCCGGTGGCGTATTTTGAAGGCGATCCAAAATGCCCGCAACAATGGCGGCGGGAAAATCAACGCCCATGGCCACACCAAAGAAACGTGGGGTGTCACAAGGTTCAAACATAACCAAGCATTCTTTCGGCTTTTTGGATGGACTCTGGTCTTCCTACATCGGCCCATTGGCCCTGATATTTCACGCCAAACAAGCGATTAACCTTGGCCATTTCATGCCACAATAGATTCAATGAAAACGCGGTTTCGGAAATCAATTTCAATCCATCTGTTTTGGTAATTTGCGCCCCAGTATAGACCATTTCCCCGCCGCGTGACAGTTGACCATCAGTCCCTAGATCAAAATCCCCCGATCCAGCATGCGCAACCGCGCGATCCAAAGGAATAACCAACAAAAGCGCATCCATTTTTTCAGGCCGCCAATGTTGTTGCAGAACCTCAAAAGGATTTGGCCCCTTCCACACAGCGTCAGAATTCATGGTAAAAACGGGTGCATCGCCAAGAACAGGCAGTGCATTTCTTAAGCCACCGCCAGTTTCCAGAATGTCAGGTGTTTCATGGATAAAAGCCACGTTAGGACGGTTGGCAACATGTGCTTTAATTTGGTCAGCATGGTAATGCGCATTAACGGCGCAATCCAAATCATTTGCGAAATCCAACGCATGATCCAACAAGGCCCGACCAGCAACCGAGATCAGAGGTTTTGGTTTATCATTTGTAAGCGGTGCCATACGCGTGCCAAAACCCGCCGCATAAATCATAGCGTTTGTTACTTTTTGCATTTGTCACGCAATATTTGCAGGTTTTCCGGTGTTGGGGCCGGCAAATTGTCTTTGACGAATGTTGCTAACGCATTCAGCGATGGATGGGCCAGATCATCTATCAGATGGTCCCAAACGCGTGGTATAAAATCTAAATAATGTGCCGCACCATCGCGTATGCAAAGACGGGCAAAAACACCGAGGATACGCAGGTTGCGCTGGGCGGAAACCGTTGCACAGGCCTGTGCAAATTCGGCGGCATTAACACCGGATTTTGCGCTGTAATAATCTTGCAGCTCACGCGCGATATCTTTTGGCACATCGCGACGCGCGTCTTTGGTTAGCGACACCAAATCATAGGCTGCATGGCCTGACATTGCGTCTTGAAAATCAAGTAGGCCAACCTTGGCCAATCCAGTTTTATCCGGCAACCACAATAAATTCTCAGAATGATAATCGCGTAAAATCAGAACGTCGTCATGGTTCGGCAGACCGGCAATTGCATCCTTCATCAAAGAAGAAAGGGATCCTTCAAGGGTTGGGGCATCGCTCAGCAATCCGCCACGATACCAAACCACAGCAAGCGCGGCTAAATCGGGCATCAAAGGGGGATAGGCTGGTATTGGGTCGGGCATTGGGCATTTATGCAAAGCCAATAAAACGTCAACGGCGTGTGTGTAAAGTTCGCGCTGGCAATTTGGATCGTCGGCCATGAGTTTGGCGAATAAACCATTGCCAAAATCCTGTAACAACAGCATGCCATTTTGTGGATCTGCTGCAAATATTTCCGGCGCGTTCAAACCACAATCATTTAGGTGGTTTGCAATTTTTATAAACGGAACAACGTCCTCGCCTGTGGCGGGATCAGCATCCATCAAAATTGCATCTTGTCCGTCCGTGTTTTTTAGCCGTTCGTACCGCCGCCTTGAGGCATCACCCGCAAGCGGTTTTCGCACAGCATCACCCCAAGACGCGTTATTCAGAAACATTTGAATTTTTGTTGCGCGATCAGTCATAATTCTAAAGTTCCCCAATCAATCGGGGCCTCTAGTGTGGTGGCCCGCCCCTCACCGTCATATCGCAAGGTTAGTTTCAGGGTGTTTTCAGGTTCTAAATCACCCAAGCGATCTGGCCACTCAATCAAACAAATCGCGTTTTCCATGGCCTCATCTAACCCAAGTTCAAAAACTTCATTAGGATCGCCCAACCGATACAAATCGCAATGCCAAATCTCGGTATCCGCCAAATCATAGACTTGAACCAAGGTGAATGTAGGGGATGGAACATCCTCAAATTTGTTTTCAAGAGCAAGGCGATGTTGAATAATTGTTCGTGCAATCAGGGATTTTCCCGCACCTACAGGGCCAGATAACAATAACGGCAAGCCCGCAATCAAAAGATCCGCCAAAGCATGGGCAAGGGCGATTGTTTGGTCGACGGTTTCTAACGAAAATTCTTGGCGGGTGTGTGTCATTAACTTGTTTTAACGCGCCCACTGAACACTGCAAGGCATCATTAAAAAAAGCGCATCAATCGAGATCAGAAAACCCAACCAATGTAGTGCCATTGGGCATAGGAACAAATCGCACACGAGTGGATTTATCGTCAGCGAGCGGGATATCATTGTACCAACTTACCCGATTTTGAATGTCGGTTACGAATTCACGTGCGTCACCCCAAATGGGGTTAGCGCCGAAAAATTCAGCCCAAGTTTTTGTGGCGTGAATGACGGTGATCCCCTCTAAACTCTCAAATGGGTTCAAGTTAAACATTTGTACAAATGACTTGTTTGCAGTCAACATTTCCCCATCATGGGAAAAAACGGAAATGGCTTCATCAACCATATCTAGCGCGTTTTGGGTAACCTCGACCTCTAATCTTTGCCGTCTGTCTGCAGAAACTTCTGACGAGATATCCTCAAATAATAATACGATTGCACCATGTGGATGTGGGCGCCCAACCACACGCAGCGTTTCACCGGTCGCTAGTGTCCAAATCTCTTCATATGTTCCATTGACGGCCTGTGTGACCAAATTTGGCAGGCTTTCACGCCATGTTTTGAAATCCTTGGGTTCGCCCAGTGTTTGATCGTTGCGCATCCGTTCAAGGAGGGCATCCAAAGTTGGTTTTCGGGTTAACCAAGCTGGATCAATGCGCGTAAGATCACCAAGGGCAGGGTTAAACATTACCAATTGTCGATTGCTGTCAAAGATCGCCAAGCCAGTGGATAGCAGGGCAAAGGTGTTGGTAAGTGTTTGCACAAAGTTTGACATCTGCGATTTGGTTTCAGATGCATGGCTGGTTTTTACTGCTAGGAAAATTGTTTGATTGCCTACCGTCCTGTTAGTGACCTCGAAATTCTTTGACGGTTCAGATTTTGAAACAGAGGGGCGAAATTGGGCATGACCTGGTTTTTCACCGCAAGGTTTGCGCAAGATTTCGAAAGCGGATTCAATTGGGTTTCCTGTGGCCAATTCATCGGCAATGGCGGGGCTAGACCAAATGACCTCTGCATCGGAATTTTCCACCCATGCCAACAGGTTCTTTTGTTCGGTGATCCATTTTAACAATTCCTTGGGAAAGGCTTCGACCAGCATTTTCGGTTTTGCTGGATCAACTGCGGATGCATGGGATTTTGAATCAAAAGACACGGGCCGTTTGGGTCTAATAAACAAAACCAAAAGTGCAAAACATGCGCCTAGTAAGCAATAAAGCAAGAGAGTCATTCACCAAAACCTGAAACAGGACAATGGCGTAATGAGCTCTTGTCTGGGTTAAGAAATGGTTAACGAACCAAAAGTCAGTTAATCTATGATCAATTGATTTTCACCAAGCGGCATTTTTGCACTGTCCTCGCTTTGGGATATTTTGGCCCGTGACCAACTGACATCCACCATCGCGCCGATAGAATAATCGGAATCGGTTGCGGCAACGCCGTTTGAAAACAAAACCTCGGCGCCTGTTCTTTCTAACAAGGTTTTTGCAATGAACAGACCCAACCCCATGCCCGAATATTCGGGGCGTTGTGGGTCTGGTGCGGTGCCGCTGCGTTCGCGAATAAAGGGATCACCAATCCGTCCGATCAGATGCGGTGGGTATCCTTTCCCATCGTCAGATACATGCAATTCAATTTTGTCGTCAGTCCAACTGGCGCGAATATCAACGCGTGCGTTGGCAAAATCCACCGCATTTTGAACAAGGTTCCGGATGCCGTGGATGATTTCTGGCTGACGGCGAATGATTGGTTGTTCTGTCGCGGGAACAACACTGCCTTGATATGCAAACCGGATTTCTATGCCCCGATCAATGTGGGGTTCTGCTGCTTCTTCGATAATGGCCGAAAGTGGCACGTGTTTTATGTGCAAATCATCCTTACCGGCCTGCCCCATAGAATGAAGAATATTTCCACAACGATCGGCCTGTTGACGAATAAGCGCGGCATCTTCGGCCAAATCTGGTAAATCTTTTAACTCATCCATAAGTTCACCACTTACCAATTTTATTGTTGCTAATGGCGTGCCAAGTTCATGAGCCGCCGCCGCAATAACACCGCCCAAATCGGTCAATTTCTGTTCGCGAGACAGGGCCATTTGCGTGGCGGCCAAGGCCAAAGACATCGAGTTATTTTCGCTGGATACGCGCCAAGCGTAAGTGGCCACAAAAATGATGCCAATTATTAAGGCCAGCCAAAACCCAAACAGAAACAAAGGCGGTTGTTGTAAAATCACGCCTTCACCCGAAACCAACGGGGCGTGAAAAAATACAAGGATTGAAATCAACAAGACCGCAATGCCGCCCAGAACCAAGGTTGATTGCAAACGAAGTGCCGTAGCTGAAATTGTAACGGGCGCAAGGATCAACAACGCGAATGGATTGTTCAAACCACCGGTTAGGAATAACAGCAAAACCAATTGGCTTATGTCAAACAACAAGGTCAACATTGCCTCGATTTCGGTCAGTCGGCGGTTTTGTGGAAAAATAGCAATTGCAACGATATTTGCCGTTAGCGAAAGCCCAATGGTGGCAAGACAAAGACCCAGATCTAGCCGAAGGTCAAAATACTGCGTCGCAACGAAGACAGTAATAATCTGACCAAAAATCGCTAACCACCTCAAAAGAATAAGTGTGCGCAAACGCAGCCAATCGTTACGGGCGTTATCAATGGAAACTACGGGTTTGGTTGATGTCATTATGGGTCCAAGTGTCACATGACCTTGTAGGTCGTTTCAACAAGTCTAGATTAAGGGTCCAAAACACGCAATCTGAAGTGAACTGATGTCAAAATACTATGCCTATGGCGCCGCTGCATTCGTGGCAATCTTGCTTTCAGCAATGGGCATTCTCATTGCGCGGGGGCCATCAACGAATTTTGCTGGGTGCGAATCTTCGGGTGCTGTTGGTGGTGATATAGGCGGTCCTTTTACTTTGATTTCAGAAACTGGTGACACGGTTACCGATGCCGAGATTATCACAAAACCCACGTTGGTTTATTTTGGTTACACCTATTGCCCTGATGTTTGCCCATTGGATGCTGGTCGGAATGCCGAAGCATTAGAAGTGTTGGAAAATGCTGGCGTTGATGCACAAGGGTTATTCATTACGTTTGACCCATCACGCGACACACCAGAGGTTTTGACCGAGTTTACGAATTATTTGCATCCTAAGATGATTGGCCTGACCGGTCCACAAGCAGAGATTGAACAGGCGGCTGCGGCATATCGTGTTTATTTCAAGAAACAGCCAACGGACGATGAAGAATATTATTTGATGGATCACTCAAATTTGACCTATCTTATGATGCCAGAGGCTGGTTTTGTTGACTTTTTCCGTGGCGAAGTAACTGCCGAAGAAGTCGCTAAGAAAACCGCATGTTACGCGGCCTCAAACTAGTTTGTTTGACGCCTGCGCCACTTGCACCTAGGTTGGGTTAATAGACGATCAAAGGAACAGTCGATGGTAGAACGCGCACTTCGGGATATCGGTGAAGATAAATCACTTTTATTGGTCGATGATGATGAACCATTTTTGCGTCGTCTGGCGCGAGCAATGGAAAAACGTGGCTTTGAAGTTTCCGCCGTTGAAACCGTGGCCGAGGGCAAAGCCATCGCGCGGGACAAAAAGCCAGCTTATGCTGTTGTCGATCTTCGTCTTGGCGATGGAAACGGGCTGGATGTTGTCGAAGTATTGCGTGCCTCACGCCCCGACAGCCGCATCGTTGTTTTGACAGGCTATGGTGCGATTGCCACGGCCGTTACGGCGGTTAAAATTGGTGCCACTGATTATTTGTCAAAACCTGCTGATGCGAATGATGTTACGAATGCCTTGCTTGCAGACGGGTCCGAGTTGCCACCGCCACCAGAAAATCCAATGTCAGCAGATCGCGTACGTTGGGAACATATTCAGCGTGTCTATGAACTCTGTGATCGCAATGTCAGTGAAACAGCACGTCGTTTAAATATGCACCGTCGTACATTGCAGCGCATTTTGGCGAAACGATCCCCAAGATAAATCAGCGGAAACTGTAACGCGTCCAGACTTTGTCAACGGTGGTGCCATCGGCCAACTTCATATTTGGCAAGTCTCGAAAGTGTTCAAACCCACGACTTTGGTAATAAGCCAAACCGCCAGTGTTGTCGGTGCGAATAACTGCATCGATATGGTTGTAACCCATTTTTGGCGCCACTTTTTTAGTTGCCTCAAACAAAGATGATCCAATCCCAAGCCCTGTTTTACCAAGCTTAACGAATGTTGCGATATGTGCGGCGTCTTTTGGCAGATCAGGGTGCGGATCGAACCACTGATATCCCAAAATATTTCCTTTATCGTCCTCGGCCAAATGCCAACAGGAATTTTCTGTACCCATCCATTCAGCAATGGTTTCAGTGGAAACAGGATTGACCAAAGCCGTTGTGCCACCTTTGGCGATGATCTCATTCAAAAGATCAGCCAAGGCGCGGCAATCAAGAACCCCTGCTTTGCGAATGTGCATCATGGCATTTCCTTTAATAGTGCTGTGTGGCGCGCGGTGAAATCTATGCGTACTTTCACAGGGGTGCGCAAAACGATTGTTAAATCTTTGATGATTTTTGCGTCCGGCTTGCCAAAAAACTTGTCTGCTTCTGTCTTTGAAAAACCCGCGATTTGTGTGGCTTCTAACCAGGCCGAAATTTTGTCTGCTTGTTTGATTTTCTTTTTGATGGCTACGGGTACCGCAATCGGCAAACCGTATCGCAAATGAATTGCCGCCATTAAGCGATCATCCAATTCCTCATATCCTGGGCCGACGGACGCCTTAACCGGGCTGATCATATCGCCGATCACATATTCTGGTGCATCATGTAAAAGGGCGGCGAGACGCCATTTCACAGGCAAGCTGGGATTGGAAAGGGTAAAAATTTGTTCAACCAACAGCGAATGTTCGGCCACCGAATAGGGGAAATCACCACGTGTTTGACCATTCCAACGTGCCTGAAATGCCAACCCATGGGCAATATCTTCGATTTCGATGTCCATTGGCGTTGGATCCAACAAATCCAACCGTCTGCCGGAAAGCATTCTTTGCCAAGCGCGGGGTTGTTTCATAGACACATCCTTTCCCTTGTTAATTAGCCGCGCAGACCCCCCATTGTCGAGAACACGTTTCAATGTTATCCGCGCCGAAGAGAATTTTGAGGACAAGGAGCCATACAATGGCAAATGACTATATCGTAAAAGACATCGCTCTTGCTGACTTCGGTCGTAAAGAGCTGAATATCGCTGAAACTGAAATGCCGGGCCTTATGTCTCTGCGTGAAGAATTCGGTGAAAGCAAACCGCTAACTGGTTCGCGCATCGTTGGTTCATTGCACATGACCATTCAAACTGCGGTTCTGATCGAAACGCTGGTTGCGCTGGGCGCTGACGTTCGTTGGGCATCATGCAACATCTTTTCAACCCAAGATCACGCAGCAGCAGCCATCGCGGCAGCAGGCGTTCCAGTATTTGCCATCAAAGGCCAATCACTAGAGGAACATTGGGATTATCTAGATAAATCATTCATGTTCCCCGAAGGTCCAAACCTGATCCTTGACGATGGTGGCGATGCAACATTGTACATCCTTTTGGGTGCGCGCGTTGAAAACGGCGAAACTGATTTGATCGAGGTACCAACCTCTGAAGAAGAAGTTGCCGTATTCGCACAGATCAAAAAGCGTATGGCCGCAAGCCCAGGTTGGTTCACAAAAATGCGTGACCAAATCCAAGGTGTTTCTGAGGAAACAACAACTGGTGTGCACCGTTTGTACGATCTTGTGAAACAGGGTCAGTTGCCTTTCCCAGCGATCAACGTGAACGACAGTGTGACCAAGTCAAAATTTGACAACAAATACGGCTGTAAAGAATCACTTGTTGATGGCATCCGTCGCGCCACTGACACAATGATGGCCGGTAAGGTTGCTGTTGTGATGGGTTATGGTGATGTTGGTAAAGGTTCTGCGGCGTCTTTGGCTGGTGCCGGTGCACGCGTGAAAGTTACCGAAGTTGACCCAATCTGTGCATTGCAGGCCGCAATGGACGGTTTTGAAGTTGTGGTTCTTGAAGACGTGGTTTCAGACGCCGACGTGTTCATCACAACAACTGGCAACAAAGACGTGATCCGCATCGAGCATTTGCGCGAAATGAAGGACATGGCCATCGTTGGTAACATCGGTCACTTTGACAACGAAATCCAAGTTGCTTCGTTGAAAAACCACAAATGGACAAACATCAAAGAACAAGTGGATATGATCGAATTGCCAAACGGCAACCGTCTTATCCTTCTGTCCGAAGGTCGTTTGTTGAACCTTGGTAACGCCACGGGTCACCCATCATTTGTGATGTCAGCATCGTTCACCAACCAAGTGTTGGCACAAATTGAGCTGTGGACAAAAGGCGACGAGTACAAGAACGACGTATACATTTTGCCCAAGCACTTGGACGAAAAAGTAGCGCGTCTGCACTTGGCGAAAATTGGCGTTAAACTGACAGTTCTTGATAAAGAGCAGGCTGATTATATCGGCGTGGCACAAGACGGTCCGTTTAAGCCAGAGCACTATCGTTACTAAAATAGTGAGTAAACCACGCGTAATTTTCATGTATCGCCGC
>ERZ1048872.2398-NODE-2398-length-13437-cov-32.992378_pt1 | contig 13437 bp, 10 predicted proteins | sample MGYA00383100_ERZ1048872 | MGnify/ENA primary metagenome ERZ1048872 (study PRJEB29581, sample SAMEA5548370) | metagenome | biome: marine; feature: coastal; material: water | depth 50 m | study: Short-term variability in the microbial, nano- and picoplankton... | reverse complement strand
CGGGTTTCGCCTGTGGGCCTGACCAGCGACAAGAGTTTGAAGACTGTCAACTCGGCTTCTTACTCGGCGTTAGTACCGAGTAAAAAATACCAGCATTTTCGTATATTGAAGATGAGAAGTTGTGCACAATAATGTGCTGGCGATGTCTCAAGTTAGAAATTGCTTTCAGAAAAAAACTGACTAGCGTTAATATCATTTTTAGATTGGAGGGAAAAATGACAAAGTACGCAGTCCACACAAAGTGGTCTTGGCCCGACGGTGTTCCATGCGCAGAAACTATGCAAGGTTGGCACCGTGAGCATAAATCAAGCACCAAAGCTGAAGACATTATTTGGTTTAAGATCGACGAAAATACTCATCAATCGGTTATCATCTACTCTTCCGAAAAAGACGCTCAGGAGGAGAGGGCAAAGCTACAGGAACAGCGCAAAAAAGACACCACATCGAATGGCAATTCACTGCTCGAAGAAACTATGGGACCAGTGCTTTCAATTATGTCGGAGGTATAGAAAATATAAATTCTTTAATCACTAAACCCTCTCGCCATCGCTTTATTGTCTATGTCTGACTAAACCAAATTTGGGCGGGCAGGGTGATTTTCGTAGTCATTCCACAATGTAATCTGCTTCACAAGTGCGCTACTGCACTGCCTAAGTGGCGCAATCTAGGCACAGCAAAAAGGACAACTTTCAAATCCTTTCAGAGACTGCTTCGCATTTGTCTGACAGTAACCTAGGCTTACTCAAGCGGTAGTTCGCGGACGCTTTTTTGCGTGAAAAGGTCGAATGTGTTCACGAAGACGACAATGTGCTCGTAATGTGTGACTTTGGGATTGTTGGTCATAGCGTACCGTGCGTGTCTATCAACCTGGTGAAAAAGCGCTAAGGTTTGTGCTGGAGAACCATGGTAAAGAGAGATTGAAGTCCATGCGTACCATACTCATAGCATTACTAATGACGCTGGCTACGCAGTGTGGAGCAAGCATTTCGTTTGCAGATGAGAACAGGTATGGCAGCTTTATTCTAAATATTGATATCCCCGACACTCTCTTTTCCAAAGATAAAATCAAGTCAGATTATAGTTTTCAACTACGAAAACCTTTACGCAACCATGATAGCCAAAACATAGTGCTTGCGAGCCCTATTGGAAGCTATCAGGACGGCCTGCAGATGGCTGGAATGATCTTTGATAAAGAGCTTCGCACCATTATTCCACGTGGAGGTTACTGTTCGTTTGTCTGTGCTTACGCAGTGAAAATCCCCGATTGGTTCCTCTCCCAACCTTATTACCACCAACACTTGATGATAGCTGTGTTTATGAACTGCTGCGCAGCACTTATTTGTGCAGCAATCTGGGGGGTAGCCGCTTGGTTCCCTGTCACTCTTCTTTTCGGAGGTGTGTTTTACGGACTGCGAGAAGTTTTGCAGTTCACGTATAAACACTGGTGGGACAGTAAAGGATTCTGGTGGCCGGTAAACGGCTCAATCGTTTGCTTCCTGCTCGGTATTTTAATCTACTTAATTTTTCGCAGAGTATTGTCAAACAAATGTAAACCAGTCTCGACATGGGCGATCAAGCCGCCTTTGATACCATGCCGAGTTAACGCCATCCGGCGAGAGCTGAGGTTCGGGTAAGCCTGAAATTGGCACCTGAGTTAAGGTGAAGTTGCTGATTGAAATGATTGTGGATTGGGGCGTGAACCGAGACAAATTTCTGCAAACTTCACATTTTTGGGAAGCGCAACATGGTTCGCTCTCGTCGTCGAAACGGAACGTGTGCGTTTTTGGCCCGATTATTGGGCCAACAGCCAGATTACTGACTTTCATCGTAGCGACGCTAGCCGCCCTTTCTGACCGCCCAACCGGTCTTGTTCCGACAGCACCAATCACATCGGTGCTCGCACCTAAGGAGGGTCGCAGTCTGCCGATCTTTGCTTGCGGGCTGAAACCACATATTCCAATGTTGTCAGGTGTCACCTTATCGGCAACGAAAATGTTGATGCTCGCAAGTTTTCGGCTTCAGCGCGAAAAGGACAAGTCGTATGGGTAAGAACGATGCTCAGGAATTGATGCGGTATCAGCATTGGGTTTGCGCTGTTCGGGATCGCTGGGGCATTGATGTAAAGCTTGTAAGGCTGGACGGGGAGTACGACTTGAACTTTCTGGCCGAAGGCACGGATGACCAAGATTACATCCTCAAAATAATGCGCACGGATTGTGAAACCTCGCTTGTAGACATGCAGGTGCGGGCGTTCGAACATATCATGGAGCGCGCGCCTGACCTACCTTGCCCGCGTGTGATCCGGTCGGTCACGAGCAAGCCCTTTGAGATAATTGTGGACGAGGACGGGTGCGATCGGTTGTGCTGGATTTTGGAAAAGCTGCCAGGGCGTTGCTATGCTGAGATGGCCCCGAAAACCGATGCGCTAATAAACGAGGTTGGCAAGGTGCTGGGTGGCTCGGCGCTCGCGCTGGCTGACTTTTCTCATGAAGGTCTGCACCGTAATTTCAAATGGAATCTGAAATGCGCCGGATGGGTAAGCGATGAACTGTCTTGCATTCACGATCTGAAGAAGCGAGCCATTCTCGATAAAATCTGCCAAGACTATGCCGAACTTGAGGCTGAACTGGCAGAGTTGCCAAGTCAGGCCATCCACAATGACGCCAATGATTACAATATTATGGTGACGGGTCGCTTGTCCGAACCTCGCCGGATATCTGGCCTCATCGATCTTGGCGATATGTGTGCCGCTCCAAGAGTTTGTGATCTGACTATCGCAGCGGCCTACGTCGTGCTCGATCATCCGAAGCCTGAGGTAGCGCTTGCTGCTCTGGTTGCCGGTTATCATGAGGTTTATCCTTTGTCTCCCAGCGAAGTTGATCTGGTCTGGCCTCTGTTGCAGATGCGGCTTGCAGTCAGCGTGGTAAACTCCACACTGACGGCAATAGATAACCCCGATGATCCCTATGTCACCGTCACTCAAGCACCAGCCTGGCGATTTCTTGAGGGCAATAAAATCAACGGTGGATTGCTACGGGCAAGGATGCGCGCAGCCTGTGCAATGCCGGTTGTCGAGGGGGGCGATCGGGTCTTGGCATGGCTCAACAAAGAGCGTGGAAATTTTGCCCCATTGATGGGTGAAGCCCTTGATGACGCTCCGATGGGGTCGCTTTCGGTCGAACAAACAACATGGCCACAAAACCCGTTTGACCTACCGCCTTGCGAAGCTGCCAAGATCGGTGAGGAATATGAGAATACCGGCAGGATCTGGTTAGGATATTATTACGAGCCGCGGCTGATTTACACCGCCCCCAACTTTCGCAAGGGTCCGTGGAAAGCAAGCGACCGGCGCACGGTACACATTGCCGTTGATGCTTTTGCGCCAACGGGCACGCCGCTTTTCGCGCCTCTTCGCGGAAAGGTGTTCTTGGCTGAATATCGGGCGGGTGAACTAGATTATGGTGGGGTGGTCATCCTAAGCCACGAAACACCCGAAGGCGATCTCTTTCACACTCTCTACGGGCACCTTGATCCGGAGTTTCTTGATCACCTGAAACCGGGAGATATGATTGAAAAAGGCGCCGAGTTTTGTCGCCTTGGTGCCCCCGCAGTCAATGGCGGATGGGCACCACATGTGCATTTCCAGCTCGCTTTGACAACCGAAGGTATGGAGGCTGATTGGCCCGGTGTTGGCGATCCGAATGAGATGTATTTCTGGAGCGCTGTTTGCCCGAATCCGGCGGCACTGCTCAACCTTTCCGACGAAAAGACCAGGTACCAACTGGTGGATAAAACAAGTGTTCTGATTGATCGACGTACCCATTTTGGCGGAAATCTGAGCCTGACCTACAATGATCCGGTAATGTTGCTCCGGGGCTGGAAGCACCATCTTTTTGATGAATGGGGCAGACCCTACTTGGACGCTTACAATAACGTTCCTCATGTTGGCCATGCACACCCTCGGATTGAAGCCGTTGCCAGTGATCAGCTGAAGCGGATGAATTCCAACACCCGTTATCTGCATCCTGCGCAAACTGCTTTTGCCAAGAAAGTGCTATCAAAATTACCAGAGCCATTTGATGTGTGCTTCTTTGTAAACTCCGGTACCGAGGCCAACGAGTTGGCCATGCGCATTGCCCGTGCACATACGGGCGCCAAAGGGATCGTGACACCAGATCATGGGTATCACGGCATCACTACCGGCGCGATCAGCATATCTGCCTACAAGTTTAACAAGCCGGGTGGGGCTGGACAGGCCGACTGGGTTGAACTTGTTGAGGTGGCTGACGATTACCGCGGCTCATTTGGCCGGGATGACCCAGACCGTGCGCGAAAATTTGCTAACCTTGTGGACAGCGCCATTGAACGCCTGAAAACAAAAGGCCATGGACTTTCCGGTTTTATCGCTGAGACTTTTCCCTCCGTCGGTGGACAAATTATCCCGCCCAAGGGCTATCTTGCTGCCGTGTATGAAAAGATCCGGGCTCATGGTGGCGTGTGTATTGCCGATGAGGTGCAAACTGGGTTAGGGCGTTTGGGCGAGTATTACTTCGGGTTCGAACATCAGGGCGCTCTGCCTGATATTGTTGTTCTGGGTAAACCCATCGGTAATGGCCACCCACTTGGAGTTCTTGCCACGACACGTGCAATTGCAGATAGCTTTGACGACGGGATCGAGTTTTTCTCGACCTTCGGTGGTTCCACCCTGTCCTGTCGGATTGGCAAGGAAGTTTTGGATATTGTCGACGATGAGGGACTGCAAGAAAATGCTCGCCGCATGGGCAAGCGTCTACTAATTGGTTTGAAAGAATTGGAGAAAAAACATCCCAATGTTGGCGACGTGCGCGGCATGGGGCTGTTTTTAGGGATTGAACTGATCAATCCGGGTGGATCAGAGGCAACCGAAGTTTGCGCCTATGTCAAAAACCGCATGCGTGACAGCCGAATCCTAATTGGTAGCGAAGGGCCAAAGGACAACATTCTGAAAATACGCCCACCTCTGACGATAGATGCTGATGACGTGGACATGATCCTTTCGGTGCTCGAGAGCGTCCTGAGCGAGTTAAACTGAACGAATGGATAAGCGATCGTTGCACGCTTCAGAAGCGATGGTTTCCTGCCGCATAGCGGCCAACAATGTGTGGAGCTGAATTAAAATCAGAGTGCGCCTTCGGGCTTATCGAACAATTCTTTGAAGGCTGGAGGTCTTAAAAGTAAAGCTTTCAACAGCCTGAAAGTGCCGTAATCAACCCGCTGGTACATTCTCTTAATTTTAGGTTTTGAAAACCATTATTGTTGTTGCAGTCGAAACAGATTTTTTGTGTAGTCCCCCCATTACGTCGCACAAAAGAAACAAAAAACTTGAGTTTAGAAAAATTTTTTAACAACGCTCAGGAAATAAAATTCCTGAGTTTAGTAACAAATTTGTAGTGTCTCATGCGTTAGCTTGGATTGAAGACCCCACCTGACTGGAGCCGTAATGTCAGAGGGTTCCTCCAGGCGTAATTTCGCATTTCGGCATAATACCCAAAATCACGAATGGTCAATTTTTTTGAAGCACAAATTCAAGAAAAGCAGATATCCGAAAGGTATTGGCATGAGTTGAATAGTCTTGGTTCTGCCTAACCATCAATTCTTTCTCAAATGACGAATTCAAAATTGAGATAGTGACCAAAATAAAACCAACGCCCAAAATACAATTTTACATTTGCTTTCAATAACTGATAGGCTCATTATGATACTTATTCAAAGATACACTCATTAAAAAGTGAAGTCTCTCGTCCAGACGTAATTATTGCTGGGTCAAACAAATAGAAGCGGACTAAGGATGAAACAATTGGCAATCTTGGCTACAATCAGTATGGCACTCTCCGCTAACCCTATTTTGGCGGGCAGCGGCATCAGTCAATCTTACAGTTCCGTTAAAGGCCAAGTTCAGCATGGTGGTGGGTGCCGAAAAAATTCCCCACCCGGTCAATGCTGTCATGCCGGCTCAAAGCCTTATCATTGTCACTAAACTGGGAAACTAAAAGATAAAGATTTTAAACTACTTCTCCCTAGGGGTGGGTACTTTAAAGCACTTGCGACAACCTGTGCTCACCCCGAAAAGATATAGACAACAGTGCCAATGTACGCGCCTGTAAAAATTGAGTATTTGTTTCTTTGACCTCTTATTCACATTTTACGCAGTGAAGTTAGTGGCTAACGACTGCACTTTTACTAGCCAATCTGCCAAACACCGCTCCCGATGTCAGGCCGGACCCACCAAAATAACCGCCCAGAAACATACCACCAACCATCTCTCCACACGCAAACAATCGTGGTATCGTGTTGCCGAATTGATCTATCACACCCGCGTCGTCAGTGACTCTTAGGCCCCCATAAGTGAAGGTGATCCTGTCGGTTACGGGGTAGGCGCGATATGGCGGTGTATCGGGGGCTTGCGTCCAATTGGAATTTAAAAAGCCAAGCAGAGACAGAAGACTTACCATCCTTTATCGTTGGATCAAAAACAATCGCTTCGTCCGTGTTGGTATTAAACTCTTTCAAAGTTGCTTCTGCCGCCACTGCATCTAAACCTGTGAATTTCTGCAACAACTGAGTGATGCTGTTGGCCTCTTCATATCCGGCATCATAAAACCGATATTCCTCATGCAAAAGATCATACACTTTACTGTCAAGAAGCTGCCAAGCCCTTTGTCTTGGTTGCCGCAAAATAGTTTTGCCAAATTGTGCATAAATGAATTTTCTAAAGTCGATACCTTCATCGACAAATAGCACGTCATTGTCATTCAACATCACACCTAGAAAGTAACTGACCTTGCGATAATTCTTCCAGTCGCCATGTGGAATATTTGAATCTACATATTCTTTCACAAAATAATCGATCGCTGGTATTATGCGGTGTGCCGCGCACCTTGGCGCTGCTCCATTCTGCGCCGAGCCACTCAGAGCGCAAATTTGGTTTGTTTTCAAATCCGCCACAGGCCAAGATCACCGCCTTTGCCGCAACTTCCTCTCCGCGTGCTAAAGTTATACCTGCGATAGCGCCCTCTCGGATTTGGCGCGATTGAAACGGACAGCCATAGCGGATGACCTCACCTAATTTTTTATATGCGGCCCACTCCATTTCAAAAATCTCAACCCTCTAGTTTTCAGCAGCAAGCGTGAGCCCACCCAAAATACAATTTGACCGACTTTTTCGAAACTTTGCCGTGACCAAATTGGATCAAAGGTCACGCCATGCTAGGCGCGCCAAAGCAAGGTATAATAGCTCTCTGAAACTAAGATTTTTTGTTTATCGCTCATCGGTTCGCGATCATTGAAGCCAGCCAAGTCCGCGGCAAAATTCTCTTGCGTGTATCAGCCAAAATCTGTGCGCGGTATGCGCGGATCATTCGGCGTGGCCAAAGGGGGAAGCAGATCGTTGCTTGTTTTATAGCTAGATCGCATAGCGCCAGGCCGTGCATTTTGTATTGCCACCGGCAATGTTGCGGTCAGCTTTTTCGATCAACAACACCTCAGAGTCATACTCGCAGGCTGCAATGCCTGCGCAAAGAGCTGCGTTGCCAGATCCAACAATAACCACGTCCCAAAGCTTACCCATAACTCAATCCTTGCCTGATTGTATCCAGACGTATACAAAATATATGTCTGGATGCAAGAGGGCCGATGTCCACTCCCACACCCATCTATAAACAATTATTGGCGGCAATCGAAAACGGTGGCCTGCGCCCTGGTGACCGCCTCCTCGAAACGAACTTGGCACAACGCTTTGGCGTTAGTCGAACGCCAATACGAGAGGCGATCCGCCGTATGGAAGCAGACGGGCTTGTTGCGCATCAACCACGGGTTGGCGCAATGGTGCGGGTTTTGACCCAGCAAGACATTGTCGAATTATATGAAATGCGCATCGTTTTGGAGGCCACCGCGGCCCAAATGGCGGCTAAACATATATCAAAATCCGAAATTCGTGCGCTTGAACATCTGAATGCGCAAATGATGCAGGCGGCATCAGATTCCCATAAGGTGGCCACGCTTAACCGTAAACTTCATCATTGTATACTCAGCGCAGCGCGCAACCGTTTCCTAGCGCGAAGCCAAAAATCAATATCCCATTCGCTGATCTTATTGGGAAAAACAACTTTGGAAAGTTCTGAACGTGTCAAGGATGTGGGCGCGCAGCATGATGCCATCATCGTAGCCCTAAAATCAGGCGAGGCAGAAACTGCCGCAAAAATGATGAGGGCGCACATGGAGGCATCGCTTGAGCACCGTTTGAAAGCGTTGCAAATAGATGATTAAGCATGCGGCGACCCATATTGTTGGCCTTGCAGGTGCGGGCCTTTTCCTCTGGCTGGATTTACCTCTGCCCTGGCTATTCGGCCCTCTTTTTAGCTGTTTGATAGCTGCACTTTGGGGCGCAAGATTAACGACAATCAACATAATAAACGATGCTATGCGGACGATTTTGGGCGTTGCCGCCGGCGCAACTGTGACGTTGGGCTTTGTGATGGCCCTACCTGGCTTGTGGGATACGTTAATTTTTATTCCGATCATAGTTTTTGTTAGCGGCATGGTGGGCGTCTGGTATTTTCAAAACCTATGTGGGTATGATTTTCCAACCGCATATTATGCGTCAATGCCTGGTGGATTGCAGGATATGCTGGTTTTTGGCGAGGAAGCCGGAGGCAATATCCGGGCTATGTCTTTAATCCACGCCACGCGCGTATTGGTGATCGTGGTCTTATTGCCGGTTCTTTTAACCTCCGTTTGGCAAGTGACGCTTGATCAAGCGCCGGGCAAGCCCGTGCGCAGCTTTGCCATCGATCAACTTCTTATCCTCGCGTTTTGCGCTATAGCAGGATGGAAAATCGCCGCCTATTTTAATATGTTTGGGGCGGCAATTCTTGGCCCGTTGCTTTTGACCGCACTTGCTAGCGTTACAGAAGTTCTAAATACGCGCCCGCCGGCAGAAGCCATCTGGGCGGCGCAATATTTCATAGCTTTGGGGATTGGCGTCAAATATGTTGGAATTACCATAGAAGAAATCCGTAAGGATATTCTTGCTGGTCTGGGATTTTGCGCATTCTTATTACTGCTTACACTCGCCGTTGTAAGTTTCATTTTATTGTATGACCTTGCCCCAGCCGTTGATGCAATTCTTTCACTTACGCCAGGAGGGCAGGCCGAACTCGTCGTCATGGCGCTAATCGTGGGCGCAGATTTGGGGTTTGTCGTGGCCCATCACTTGTTTCGCATTTTCATCGTAATATTGGGGGCCCCAATCCTAGCTCGATTTATACGCACCAAACCTGAGAATTGATCATGTGTGTGGGTGCGCCTGCGTGATAGGCAGCAACCTGATCAAAAATATCTGAAACCTGTTACTTCTTTTCTCATTCAGCCCATCATCTAAAGTGTGTACAACAACCATGAGAATACCTTTGAGCTGGGAAGGGATTACAATGTCTGAGATTCTGACGCACGATCAAATCGCGTTTTATCAAGAAAATGGTTATCTTGTTTTAGAGAAACAGATTCCAGACGATTGGATGCACAGAATACGTACGGAAATAAATCGTTTTGAGGAGGAAGCTGCGTTACTTGATGAGAGTAACGAGCGTTTGGATCTTGAAGATAGCCATACGAGAAATTCTCCACGCCTGCGGAGGATTAAACTTCCGCATACAATTAGCGATGACCTGAAAGAGCTTATGTTTTCAGACTACATCTTAAGCCCTGCGCGCGACTTAATTGGACCAAATCTTCGGTTACATACCAGTAAACTGAACATGAAGTCTGCTGGATATGGAGCAGCCGTAGAATGGCATCAGGACTACGCGTTCTATCCCCACACAAATGATGACATCTTGGCTATTGGTGTAATTATTGATGATATGGCGCCTGAGAACGGCCCGTTGATGGTGTATCCGGGTAGCCACAAAGGACCAGTTTATGATCATCATGTAGATGGGGTTTTCGCAGGGGCGATGCTGCCAGCCGATAATGGGCTAGATGTTAAAGATGCCGTTTCTTTGATGGGGCCTGCGGGCTCAATCTCGATACATCATGGTCGAATTGTTCATGGCTCTTCGCTCAACACTTCGAAGCGTGCTAGGCGCATATTGTTTTATGAAATGATGGCGGCAGATGCTTTTCCACTAATGGGGTCAATGACGCGCTGGGAGGGCATCAAAGATTATGATGACCGGATGCTCTGCGGTCACACAACGTTAAACCCGCGGCTAAAAGATATTCCGGTGCGCATCCCACAGCCCCAGCCAGATGTGCCAATTTCCATTTACGAAATTCAAAAAGGTATGAAAAAAAGAGCATTCGATGTCATTGGTGGTCCATTAGGTAGTGAAATAAAAAGCTGAGAGGCGTTTTGGTTGGTAGCAACCCATTAGCGTTGCGCGATCTTTTTCCAGCATTGCGCTCTTCCTTTTGGTAATCAAATAATACTGGTAGTTTAGCCACGCGCTGGTGAAAAAAGACTTGGATGGAGGTACACCACAATAGGCGCAATCGCTATGCGAGTGTTTTTTTTGGTGGTCTGTAATTTTGACACGGGTTTTTCGCACGCTTGTTAGTTAGGGTTGATCAGTTTTGTTTAGCTAGGTGCTATTAAAAGAACTTTGTTTGAGTTGTGCCGCGCAGAAATTGCATCTGTGAATAGGCAAAAGTTTTGTATTTAAAATACTCTGAGAAGACTCAAAAAAATCATCTGTCTTGCGTTGATGATGTATGTCGAATTTCCATTTTTGCGCATAAAACGTGGAAGGACTGATGTGTGCCCGTGGCATTGATGTGGGCCATGAAACTATCCGACATTGTTGGCGTCGTTTGGTTTGATTTTTTCACTCGGGACTAAAAAGGCGCGCATCGCCGACATCAGATTGAGTTAATGGCGGTTGAGTTTTGTGGAAGTCGGCGGTGAGCAATACAATCTCCGAGGCCACGTTTTAATTGTTGACCTAATTTCAGAATCTATCACGACGCGGCTCTAAGTGAACAACGCGAGCTCAGCGTTGTATGAGGTACAGTGTGTAGGGACCTCAAAAAATAGTTTAAATTTATTTAACCAAGTTTGATCCTGCTCGGATCAAACCTTTTTTGGTGGTATTACTTGGTTACGGAAAAAGACACGGTGGCGCGGGTTGTGCGGGCGTTGGCATCCTTGGCGGTCAGACGCAATGTATGATTGCCCGCTGGCAATTCAGCGCCGCGCGCAATCAGTCGTGATCCTTCGACCGTAGCCTGTTTCATGATGCGGCCAGTTAGATTTACCCATGCCGGTCCAAGCCGATAATCGATGCGAAGCGATGTCATGTCGACAGCGACCCCGTCTTTGGGTTCTAGCCGGATGTCAAAGTCTACTGGTGATTTTAGTGCAAACCCCGACGGGGCCGCTACTTTGATCCCAGGACCGTTTCCGTTTGAAATTTTTAAAGAGCGCTTTTTCTGAGGCTTAGTTGCCGGTTCTTCAGTTACTAGCATACTGACTTCTTCAGGATTGAGTAAGGAAAAGGTGACGTCGCTTTTATTACCAATCCACAACCAATATGCGCCACCTGCCAAGGCCACACTTAAAACGAACATTGCCACTATTGCGCGTGCCATCATCAACGCCTCGATTCTTTTATTCCTAAAACCAGCATAGCAGTTTGTTGGTCGCTGCACGTTGTAAAATTAGACCAGAGGTTTGCAATTGTTTATCTGCTAGCCTTGGATGTATTCCCAATACTGACTGATGCCAGTGTTTCTGAATCCAAAAAAACCGATCTGATAACAGAAGGCTGCAGGCGCGTTAGTAATCACTGCGCCCTTGGCAATGAGAAACGCAGCTAAAAGCCCCAGCAGGAAGACCGGTTTAGTTACCAGATGAAAACAAGAACTGGGTTATTGTTGGTAGTCTGCACATTGCAGTCTGCATAGTCGAGTAGGGAAACAATGCGCTAGCAGCATTATCGACTGCGCTAGCGGGCTCGCTTGATTTTGTTTGCGATCAAGTGTTTTGGGCAGTCGCTCGCGCAGCAATCGATGTTTTTTGAACTTTTGCCAGCCAATGGCGCAACATACGTAGCGCGTTGGAGCCTTCATTATATTCCCAAGTAGGTCGATGAGAAAACAACGGCGTTCAAGGCCCCAAAAGTCTTCCGATGTGTCTCCCTTCAAGATCGACAATTTTAAACGGCAGGTGGAGATACTACATGCCATAAATGCTCATTTGTTTGCACTTTTTCCTTAAACGGTAATATGTTTTCTTAGTCACACTGATTTTACTGATTACATTAATTTTGGGCACTGCTTGGCTCATCAGTACTTCAATCAGCCGTAGTTACGATACCTTCTTCTGGTAAGGTCTCTTGGTAGTTATCTCCGGTATTTTGTTTCCTATCAGTAGCCGTGAACTTCTTAATCAAAAGGAAGGATCAAGATTGTCTAAGGTGGGTTTAGATATTGCAAAACATTTACATAATTTTATCTACCTTATGGACAAAAATACATAAAAATTATACATACTTGACTCATTATGTTGCCATTCCGACGCTGTGAAGAGGCGTAATTATGAATTTAGGACGTGTTCTGAGTATTTTACTGCCTTTAATTAAGGCATATAGATCATAAGAGATAAAAATGTTTTGTCGTTATAAAACCAATCCCCCAATTCAATCAAATAGGTTTTGCCTCCCTGAAGTTTTACTTTTTGTGTCGATCGCCCTAATCTATGTGTCTCGGGCTACACTTGTTTTTGCAGAGGAGTGCCTCACCAGCGATGGCGGGTGCACCGTCCCGAAATCCTACACTGGGAACGCAACAAACGGTCCGTTTAACGTTCCCCTCTCAGGTAACACGACCCTGAATATCGAAGGTACTTTGAAATCGGGTAATACTTTCACTATTAGTGGTGTCGTTGCCGTCAAGACAATAAATGGTTCCAATATTGTTAATGTCGGTCCAGGTAAAATTGAGACAAGTAACCCGTCGGGGAACTATCCCAGAGCTTATGGAGTCCTGCACTCTGGAAACAAAAATAAGACTTTCGTATCTGGGAGCATTTCTACAATAGGAGATGGAACACCTGGCGTTTATAACGATGGTGATGATAATGAAACCACCGTATCGGGCAGTATTTCAACGACCGGGGGTTCGAATAATTCCGTACCTCCTCAACCGGAATTTGCATACGGTATTGCTAACAAAGGGAATGGCAACATTGCTACTGTAAGTTCTGGTGGTAGCATTACGACTGAGGGTATAAATGCCCACGGCGTCTATTATGACGGTAACACCAACACGATGACCGTTTCACAGGGTGGTAGTATCACGACGGCGGAATCGGATGCAGCTGGCATCTATTACTCAGGGAATAATAACACGACTACTGTTGGAGGTGAGATTACCACGACGGGTTCAGGTGCCCACGGCGTT
>ERZ1048872.2390-NODE-2390-length-13473-cov-6.509688_pt1 | contig 13473 bp, 16 predicted proteins | sample MGYA00383100_ERZ1048872 | MGnify/ENA primary metagenome ERZ1048872 (study PRJEB29581, sample SAMEA5548370) | metagenome | biome: marine; feature: coastal; material: water | depth 50 m | study: Short-term variability in the microbial, nano- and picoplankton... | reverse complement strand
CAATTTTGGGTCGGGAAGACGCCATTTGTTGCATTGCAGGCGTGGCCCTCATCGTCAAGATATTCGTTGTTCCCGCTGATGGCAATAAAGTTCGTCAGGCCGTACCCCCAGGGATTTTTTTTTGAAGAGGCTCGCCAGTCTGATGGGCAGACGAAGCCGTTGGTATGAAGTTCACTTACGGCACGGTGAGTAGCGTAAACTTCTGCCAATGTTGTGGGCAGTTTCCATAAATCCCACCCTCTATGCTCTTCAAGAAATGGTTGGACTTGTAAGAGCCAGCTTCCTACCTGTTCGATTCTGGGTGGAAACGGGTCACCCTTCTCAGCAATCCCAACAAGATGTTTAGGGAGAACAGAAAACTGTGTGGGAGCCAAGTAGTTTTTGGTCGTTTGTCTTGCAGCAGGGTAGCGCTGTAAGGCGTTGTGGTATTGCTGGATGGCGATTCCAAGTTGGCGCATTTTGTTTGAACAACTGATGCGACGAGCAGATTCTCTCGATGCCTGAACGGCCGGGAGAAGAAGTCCAGTGAGAATGCCAATAATTGCAATCACAACGAGAAGTTCAATTAAAGTAAATGCTTTACGTCGATGTGAACTTGTACTCACAAGCATCTGATTTCTCTCCACCGTTTTCTGGATAACTACGACTGATAGTTTCCTATTTTCCGCAGCGAATAGCAAGAATCAGAAGTGTCTGGATGAGACGTGATACCCTTGGTTTCTGCATCATATCAATCATTGCAGGTGTGATACCTGTAGCCTCTGAAAGTCTTCAACCGACGAGCATGATAAACCGGAACAAATCACCTGCCGCAGGTGACAATGCGGCACAGGTAGCCTCAACAATATCGTGCTTTGCAGGTTGTATTGGTTCGCTTTGATGAGCACCGTCCATTGGTAATTTATTCAACGACTCCAACGATACCAATCGTTCCGGTGGTAGTCCCTCCCTAGAGGCGGCCTTTGCAAATATGCGTTTTATTGCCGTTACGATTTCACGTATGTGCGTTTCGGTTGGTGGCACTTGCTCACCGTTGCGGGTCGCCTGTATCGGTGTTTGTGCCATGGTCCTCAACAGACGTGGGCCGAATTCAACAGCCGGCATAGAAGCGTATGGCTCCAATATGACAGCAAACTTCCGTGGACGGTACCATCATGAATTGTTTTGTAATTCACGATGGTTTTGCCGCTGCCTACTTCCGCCATTGTCGTAGTTAGCAGCTCAGCAATGGTGATACCGCCGTTAGGTTCGATTGTGATCAGGGCCAGTTTTGCCTGAAGCTTTTTGAATGCTAGCGAGCCTGGAGTGAATCCTTCCGGCAACGTTTCACCATTCTTAACCCATGCCGCCAGGATTGCGTTGTAACGCTCAACAACCATCAGGCTGCCGTATTAGCCGAGAACGAATTGTCGCCTGCTTATCCTCAACCGTTTGTGTCCACTCTGGTGCAATCGTGGTTTCGGCAGCGTGCCGCGTTAACCTGTACCCATCCTGATACCCTCCAAAATCTTTGGTAATCGGGAACAGAAACGGGTGTGTTCCCATTCCGATTGCTCAAACCTGATTCCAGACGGCACAACCACAACAGGCGGTTGGTACGGTTTGTTCTTGTTTTCTATGTGATATCTCCACCCGCATCAAAATCAATTGGTGCGAATGTTTCTAACCTCCCGGCGTCTACTTTCCGTAGGTGTTTCCAAGGCCTGGGCGATTGTCTGTGGGCTTCACGTCACACATGGCATCATAAATTTTCCGAACTCCTTCGACGAGTGCTTTGACATCCTTTGGGTTGAGGGAATGAAGCTTCTGCATCGATCGCCACGAACTTAAGATAAGACTTTTTAAGAATTCATTTTTTTTGACATGTCGTCCACTCTTGCGGAGCATCCAATCTTCATTGCCGTATTGAGCGTTCCAGTCTCGCCACTTTTTTGACATGCCGAGAGTCTCTTCAATACGAATCTCAAGGCCACCACGAAGTTTGCCAGTTTTGGGATCTAGGAATGTCCGTATTTCGTTATCGCCGATCTTGCTGAGAGCTTCAGCTACAATTTCAAGAACCACGTTTGTTCCAACCATACCTTGGGTCATCGCGCGATCAAGAACAGGTCGAAGAAGATCAGCAAGTGTCTGACGATTGAAATTCGCGATTGTTAGCGTTGCTGGTGAACGAATCATCGAATGGGTCCTGTTTTGCCACGGGCGTGATTTCTCAACGCGAGCAACAAGCATAAGTTCTCCAGAAAGACGTCTCGTAGCAGATATACCATAGACGGAACAATATCTTCAAATGCGCCAGCAGCAGAGTAGAGTCGCAGATCATTGGGAAGAGCCTTCGCGATGCATTGCAGGCGGGTACCTGATGTGTAATTGCGGCACAGAAAAAATTGTTCTTTTGTAATCTTGCCTCAGAAGTGCGTCCTTGCCCGTCAGAGATCCTCAGAGTTTGCACCCCCTTGGTGAGAAGGGCTATCCTCCACGTTCTTCTACTGTAAAACTCCCTCAAGGTGACTTCATGATACGGATACATCCTTTTACTGCATTACGACCTTCATTCGAGGATGCGCCAGAAGTCTCGAGTGATCCGTACGACGTTATCTCAACGAGTGAAGCAAGGGAGCGTGCTGCGGGAAAACCAAATTCATTTCTACATGTTGTTCGCTCAGAAATCGATTTGCCGAAAGATTCGGACTCGTATGCATCAAAAGTATACGAAAAAGCAAGTGACAACCTGCAGAGTATGATCGACGAGGGAGTGCTTCAAAGAGAACCCCAGCCGAGTCTCTATTTGTATCGACAAATACGGGAAGGTGTCGCTCAGGTGGGTGTTGTGGCGTGCGTCGAGACGGAGCAGTACCGTTCTGGTGAGATTCGGAAGCACGAGAAGACACGGCCTGATAAAGAAGATGATCGAACTCGGCATTTACTAGCTACAGCAAGCCACGCGGAGCCAGTTTTTTTATGTTTTCGTGATGCTTTGCATGATGATGGTGCAACAATTGTTTCAATGATGGAGACTGACCTGCAGTCGTCACCACTGTTTGATTTTGTTGCTCCTGACGGCGTGCAGCACACAGGTTGGTGTGTTGCTGATCCAGCACGATATGTGTCGATGTTTGGCCGATTGGACAGGTTGTATATTGCCGATGGTCATCATCGGTCTGCTGGAGCGGAGCGTGCAGCAATAGCATCCAAGCAAGCGGACAGCACTTGTAGTGATGAAAAAGAATATAGTCGGTTTCTGGCAGTAGTCTTTCCTCATGATCAATTGAGGATATTGCCATACAATCGTGTCGTGGCGGATTTGCATGGACTTTCCGAAGATGAGTTTCTTGACAAATTGCGGGCAGTGGGTTCACTTGAGCGGGCAAAGGCCGGGACGCCAGGCAATCCTGGGCAGGTTCAGGTTTTTGTTGCAGGAGAGTGGTGGCTTCTTACATTCCCTGAGTCATCGATAGATCGAAATGATCCGATTGCCAGTCTCGATGTTGCTCTGTTGCAGGACAGAGTGCTCGCGCCAATTTTGGGTATTGGTGATCCACGGACAGATTCACGAATTGCTTTTGTCGGAGGCGTCCGTGGTTGCGAAGAATTAGAGAAGCGTGCGGGTGACAAAGGTGTTGCTTTTTCCATGCACGCGACAAGTGCAGACGAACTGCTCGCGGTTGCGGATGCAGATGAGATCATGCCACCAAAAAGTACATGGTTTGAGCCGAAACTACGCAGCGGTCTTTTTGTGCACGAGTTCGAAAGAGTCGACGGTGCAAAGGCTTGATTGAGTCGAGAGTGTATTGATGGCGGCCTGATAAGACGACGACAACATTCTGTTGAGGTGGTAGTTTTACAGTAATCAACTATGACGTAGCATCAAGTTGAAGCACTCAGGGGTCTGGTTTAATATGAATTTGCTTGACAGTGCAAATTTTCTCGACAGTGTAAACACATTTGATGATCGATTCTTTTTCTTTGGGTCAACATTTTCTGTTAGCAGTCGAGATTTGTTTGTGCAATGAAATGCATGAAACGTACTGCTCGTAGTTAGTGGGTACGAAAAAGGTATGTTTTGTACCAGACGCAAGTGCTGATAAAAACTATCCTTGCGAGCCACCGGCTCAGGGGAACAAGCGGAAATGAAAACAGAACTCAATGTTGCAACGACTGGAGTCTCAAGTGCCTGCGAAACGATTTCTTGATCTTTCACGAAGAAGCTTTCTTGCTCGCGTGCGTGCAGGAGGAATGGCAATTAGTGCTGCTGGATCGGCTATGACGTCTTCTTTCCTTCGGGCGGATGACAGGCCCATAGATGCTTCTGGGGAAGTAATTGCCGGATTCGAAACGAATGAGCCAGCGGCACAATCAGACGGATTGTGGCAACCTTTCTCTGATCGAAAAATACGTGTTGGTATTGCCGGATATGGTCTGTGCAAGTTCGGGGCACAATTTGGCTTTCAGGATCACCCGAATGTTGAAGTAGCTGCTGTGACTGATTTGATTGCTGAACGCCGCGCGGAGTTAGCGAAGGCGTGTCGCTGTGAGAAAGTGTACGAGTCCTGCGAAGCAATGCTGAATGACGACACCATTGAAGCAGTTTATATCGCAACGGACGCGCCAAGCCATGCAAGCTTGGCGATCGCTGCGCTGCAGCGTGGCAAGCACGTTGCATCTGCGGTACCTGCAGTTTTTGGTTCTCTTGAGGATGCCGATAGGCTTTTCGAGGCCGTCAAGAAGACGGGTCGTCACTACATGATGTTTGAGACATCATGTTTCCATAAAGATCTCTACGCATGGCACTGTCGATATGATGCAGGGGCGTTAGGGAAGATTGTGTATTCCGAGGGAGAATACTATCACTACTTCGGTAGGCCTTTAGGTGGATACAATCCGAAAACACGAACTGTTGATAAAAACGGTTGGCGTAAGGGATTGCCTCCCCAATGGTATCCAACACATGCGACAGCATTTTATGTTGGTGTCACTGGCCGATGTTTCACTGAGGTGTCCGCGCTCGGAACCTCAAGTGTTGTGCCGCATCTCCAGCCCAAAAATAACCAGTATAAAAATCCATTTGGGTCAGAAGTCGGACTCTTTCGGACAGCTGAGGGGGGTATGTCCCGCATGGCCGTCTCGTGGGATATGCCATCTGCTCACGGAGAACAAGGCAGAGTCTATGGTCAAAAGGATGAAAAAGTTCGAGTGTCAACTGCCAGACCAGCACTCCCACCGGGTATGGCTGCTGGATCACATGGTGGCTCGCACGGTTACCTGACCAGTGAATTCGTAGACGCTATTCTTCGGAACAGGAAGCCATGGATTGATGCCGCACAGTCACTCAACATGACCGTTGCGGGCATTGTGGCGCACCAATCAGCGCTTCGTGATGGAGAGACGCTTCGGGTTCCTCAGTATCATATGGATCAAAGCAGTAATTCGTGACCTGGTGACGCACAGGGTGCAATTCTGTGCAGTATTATCCTTGCACGGGTGAGTTGCTGGCTTTTTTGCTGATGAAGCCTTTGCTGCATCAGGCGCCGTACTTTCCGAAACGACCAGCGTGAGCCATGGCCAGAAGCATGAGGTGCTTGGCCGGAAACTGCCCAAGACCACCGCTGAGGCAATTCCGTTCACCAAAAGCCGTTGCCCCGTCTGGGCGACATGGGTCAGCAACTAGAAGAGTGGGTACAGGGTGCCATGAATGACTTTTGAGCTTGCTCGGGGTGGAGTGGTCCCCAGTCACGATGAGAACATCTGGCTTGAGTTCTTCAATACGAGGAATCATCTTGTCAAGTTCCTCGATCTGTTTCACTTTGTTTGCGAAGTTACCGTCCTCGCCAGTTGAGTCGGTGTACTTAAAGTGCAAGAAGAAGAAGTCGTAGTCATTCCAGCAGGCTTTCAGTTCGTCAACCTGTTCTGCGAGTGTCTGCGGTGTGCCCACAAGCTTCATGCCAACAAGGCTGGCAAGGCCCTTGTACATGGGGTAGACCGCAATTGCAGCTGCTCGCAGTCCGTAGAGTTCTTCATACGTCGGCAAGGCTGGCTTGGCAGCAAATCCCCTGAGTGTCAGGCCATTTGCTTTCGGCTCATCTTTGAGAATTTCACAGGCCTGCCGAACAAACTCTTTGGCTATATCGGCAGTTTTCGCCGCTGATGGATCGAGTGGCTGTGGGTCAAGAGGTGATACGCCAGTAGCCTGAGGGTCGGTATCAGCAACTCTGCCATCAAGATCACTTCCTCTGAATACCACAACAAAACGGTGCTCTTTGACCGGCTTCACAAAGACTTCGTAGCCGTCGATTGCAACAGACTGAAGTTTTTCGACCACTTGAAAACTCTCTTCTGATGGAATGCGACCAGCCCGTCGATCGCTGATCAGTCCGTTGGTATCGAGCGTGCAGAAATTACCACGAGCAGCGACGTCATGAGGGCCAAGTTCAAAGCCAATGCCGGTCGCTTCAAGTGCTCCGCGGCCGATCTTGAATTCAAGCGGATCGTAGCCAAAAAGGCCAAGGTGTCCGGGGCCTGAGCCTGGCGTGATGCCGGGGAGTACCGGGATGCTCGAGCCACTGGTACCAATTCCAGCAAGCCTATCGAGGTTTGGTGTCACGGCTGTCTCAAGCTCTGTCTTTCCACCCGGATCCAACGGCAGCCCGCCGAGCCCATCTGCAACGAGCATGATGATCTTGGAGCTATTCGTGCCTTTGAGTTCTTGGATCAGTTCGTGTTCGGTCACAACAGGGTCTCCGGGAGACGAGTAGAAAAAAGTAAGACAGAACCCTCAGTTGTCGGTTTCAGAGCCGGGGTCTGCAAGGGGGGGCACCTGACGTTCGTGTTGCCAGCAAAGCCGGAAGCCAAGGTGGGTCAGATATCCAATTGGGCCTGAAAGAAAAGTGAGTGCCAGAGAAAGGCTGCGAAGCGGCCATGGAATGCGACATGCTATTGCTTCCTTCGCTACGACGGTTCCAACAACCATGTCGAAAACGAGATAATGAGTCCAGGCAGCCGCGAATACAAAGTCATCACTAAAAGCATTCCGGAGCCCAGAAATGGTCATCACGTCGCCAGGCGGCGGGCCGAGGATCGTAAATCTCCAAGCAATGACCCCTAGGTAAATCGTGGCTAACATTCCGGGGATGAGCCGTTTGCATAGCGTATCACGGACAAAAAGATGCCCTGGAAAGATGATCAGTGGGATCCACGCAAGGAGGGCAATCGTGTTTGTTATTTGAAAGAGTTGCTCAGCCATCCTGTTCTCCGGTAAGGTTTCGCGGTCTCAACGATGTGTGGTACGTCTTCAGTGAAAGCCTAGCATTCGAATGAGTTGAGTATCAGAGTTTTTGTGTCTTGCATTTTGTCCTTAAAAAGAGCACCACCGAATATGAGCGCCGCGCGATCCAAACCCTCCAATGATCCAATTTCCTATGATGCCTCGGCCGTGCTTGCTACCGGTGGAATCCAACAGTCGGATTTGGATGCACTTGATAGTCCACTCGCCGAAGCGAGGAAGGCAAGCCTTCAAGATCTTGAGCAATGGAGGGCAGAAAGTGCTGGAGCAGAGCCACTTGATCCAGCATTTATTGATTTGCCGGAACGTCTCCTCGCCGATTATGGAACAAGCCGTCCAGAAAGTGAACTGTTTTCAATACTCCAGACAGCACGACGTCTGCGAGAAGCAGTAGATCGCGTCGTCGTACTTGGTATTGGTGGGTCGTATATGGGCACTCGAGCGCTCTTTGAGTCGTGCTGTCACCCATTTCACAATGAACTCTCTCGAGGTGAACGAGGTGGACGACCACGTCTGTCATTCGAAGGTTTCAATATTGATAACGATTCCGCGCATGGCCTTCTCGATGTGCTGCAATCGCATCCCCACGGAGTTGATCGAGATGATCTTCTTGCGCAATGGGCAATGCTGGTCATTAGTAAAAGTGGTGGCACTCTTGAGACGGCCGCAGCGACACGACTTTTCCTAAGTGCGCTTCATGCATCAGTTGGTGGCGATGCGAGGCAGGTCGCGGAACGAGTCGTTCCAGTGACAGGAGCGAGCGGAAAACTTGCGAGCTTGGCAAAAACAATCGGATGCCCGGATGTTTTTGGTATTCCTAATGGTGTCGGTGGACGATTCTCCGTGTTCACTGCGGTTGGTCTTTTGCCCGCTTCAATTGTTGGTGTCGATATTGTTCGCCTCCTTGAGGGCGCTGCAGCAATGACACAACGCTTCCGGGAGTCACCGGTTTCTGAAAATCCGGTTTTGCAGTACGTCGCAGTCTCCCATTTGGCTGAAAAGAAAATGGGAGCAACTATACGAGTTCTTTCAAGCTGGAGTAATCAGCTTGAGTCAGTCGGTCTTTGGTACGACCAGCTGCTCTCTGAAAGCCTTGGGAAAGATGAGAAGGGCGCTACGCCACTGACGGCGGTCACCACTCGTGACCTGCACTCACGAGGGCAGCAGCATCAGGATGGACGCAGAGACAAGATCATCACAAATCTATGTGTTGGGGAGTCCCGACGTGATCATATTGGCTTGCCTCCGCTGAGCGGGTCGTCTGGCAATGAAGATCAACTCGATGACCTTGTTGGTACAACATGGCCGACCATGCTTGCAGCCGCGACAGACGGCACAAACGAAGCGTATGCCGCAGCGAAACGCCCAACGGCAACTATCCATCTGCCTCAAATCGATGAATTCATCATTGGTCAGCTTCTGCAAATGCTCATGCTTGCCACTGTTGTTGAGGGTCGGCTTGTCGGGACGAATCCATATGGCCAACCGGGTGTGGAGGCATATAAAAAATTCATGATGAAAAGGCTTCGGCCGAATGAGTGACACGAGGTCGTACTGCTTGTGCTAAAAAAATCTGAAAATCATCTGCATGGAGAAATCAATGGCCGTTACAATTACATGGACAGGACACGCTACGTTCCTTGTGGACACCGGAGGAGGCGTTCTTCTCGTCGATCCTTTTCTGGATGAATGTCCGACGTCAGCTCTCAACGCATCTGACATCGACTGTGATGCTATCCTGCTCACACACGGCCATTTTGATCATACTGCTGATGTTGTAGCAATTGCGAAAAGGTTGAAATGTCCAGTTTTTTGTGCCTTTGAAATAGCCGAGTGGCTGAATAAGCAAGGCGTCGACGGTGCGGTTGGTATGAATCTTGGAGGCATGACAAATGTGCCTGGTGGTGTTGCCAAGATGGAAATGGCGCACCACTCATCAAGTCTTCCCGATGGCACATATGGCGGATCAGCAGCGAGCTGGCTTCTTGAGGTTGGGGGAAAGCGAATATTTGTGGCTGGGGATACGTGTCTCTTTGCGGATATGGAACGTATTGGCAGGGTGGATTCTCAAGGGAGGCGACTTGACTTAGCTGTTCTTCCAATCGGTGACATGTTTACGATGGGCCCAGATGACTCGCTTGAAGCAATTCGTCTTCTGAAGCCATTTGCGGTCTTGCCGTGTCATTACGGTACATGGCCCCCAATTGAACAGGACGTTGAAATGTGGGCCTCACGTGTTCGCGATGAAGGCATTGCTTCTCCGCATGTCATTGTGCCGGGAGATTCAGTGACTCTTGACTAAGCTTTAAAAGCCACCGAGTATTTTGAGTGTCTCACTTAGGCCGAGAAGTTATCCAAGTGAGGAATTTCGAGCCAGGAATACTTGGGTTTATCCCTCGGGCTCACTCTCAGGTACCTGCACCTCAATCATGTTATTGGCGACTCGGACTGGAAAAATATCAACCTTGAGTGCTGGGTTATCGCACCAAGCCCCATCGCATGATTGGAATCGCCAGGCGTGCCAAGGACATGTGACAATGCCATCAACAAAAGGGCCAGAGCCTAAAGACGCACCCATGTGCGGACAGAGATCATCCATTGCATGGTACGATTGACCATCGAAAAAAATGGCGACAAGTCGCCCGGCAACCTCAAAAGTGCGGCCTTCTCCAACTGGTATATCTCCAGCAGAAGATACTGGAGTGAAGGCAATGTCTGAATTGTTGGTTGTCATGTCTGGCCCGTCGATATGATACTAAGAGCAAGCGGTTCAATCACGATCAGTCGTTTTAGCAGTTTTCTTTAAGGGCCAACAGCGTGCCTCAACCGATAAAACTTCTTGTGTTGGACATTGATGGAACCGTCACGGATAGTCGACACGAGGTGACAGACGCTGCCAGGGAATTGGTGCAGGAGTCTCAGGCTGCCGGCATTCGTGTCATTTTAGCAACTGGCCGTCGATATCGGGATGCCCTCCCTGTTGCGGTAGAATTGGGTCTCCGCGGGCCTCTTGTTACTGCCTCAGGAGCACTCGTGAAATTACCTTCAAATCACGAGACTCTTTTCCGATCCTGTTTCAAGGAAGAACTGCTTTCACAAGTCCTCGATTGTGTCATTGGGTTTGGCCACGAGCCAGTTCTCTACACAGACAGTTTTAATGAAGGTTTTGACTTCTACTGCCGGACTCTTGTCTCATGCAGCGACGATGGCACAGCGACTGGTTTTGGCGAATATCTCCAATGGAACAAACAATTAGCTCGCGTCGTGCCAACGCTTTGTGAAGCTCTGCCGCAGGAAATATTTTCAGGTTTTGTCATGGGCTCTGCTATTCAGATGGAGCAACTAGAGGTCGGGCTCAATGCACGTTTTTCAGATGTGTTGTCGGTGCATACAATACGCAGCCCTCGATATGCTGATTGGCTTTGTGAGATAGCGCCGGCTGGCATTGATAAGTGGTCGAGCGTCTTGCGACTTGCCAAAACATGGGGCATTCCTGCGAATTCCATCTGTGCAGTGGGTGATGACAGCAATGACCTGCCGATGATTGTTGGGGCGGGTCTCGGTGTTGCGATGGGAAATGCACGGAGTCAGGTACAGGGTGTAGCAGATCACGTTGTTGGTGACCATGAATCAGGTGGGCTCCTCGAATTAGTCGAGATTCTTACAAAACGCTAGCGCCTATCTCTCGTATTTTGCCGCAACGAAATCGTTTTTGGTGACTCACCTTGTTCGAAAAGGAGGTGTTCTCTAGAGGTAAGGATCAGTGAAGCCTGTCGGGTTATTCGGTAAAAAGTCGAATCTGTACACGGAAAATCTCTATGGACCTCAAGATTCAGCGACTATCACCCACCTGCAACCAAACCGGGTCTGAATTCAAGGCTGGCGATGTTATTTTTTCTGCGCTTGTTCGTGAGGAAGGCAATCTTGTGCGACGCGACTGGTCGCATGAGGCTTGGGTATCCCCTCCCGACGGAACGCTTGCATGGTGGAGAAGCGTTGTTCCAGAACAGATTGATCAAAGGGCCGCCCTTGCCCCTGTGGAAGTACTCCTTGACACCCTTGAGTCACTCGCGGATCAGCCCGAGGAAGCCTCTTTACGCTATCTGTTAGCACTCCAACTTCTTCGACGAAAGGTACTTCGGTTTGCTGAAAGCCGTGGTGAAGGAGAGGCAGATGCCAGTTGTGATACAGGAGAGGTTGTATCGCTTGCCTGCCGACGTCGGGATTGTGAGTATCAGGTCATGGCTGTCCTGCCTGAAGCCGAAGAGCATGCAGCTTTAGAGGATCGTTTAGCCTCCCTCTTGTGGTCTGGAGGTGAGTCATGACTTTAGCTGAAAAAACAACGTCACCCGCATCTCTGCCATTAGTGCTTTTCGTAACCGCTGTTGTTCTTGTTGCTGGCAGTGGCGCAAGTTGTCCCAATGTTATTCGCGGGTATCAGGTTGGGGTGATGCCCTTGCCGCGGACGCTTCCAGCTCAACCGACTCGTGAGCAAATCATTGCTGCCATTGAGGACAACACATCAAGGGTGCGAAGTTATAGTGCGTCTCAGGCCGTGCTTTCAGTGCCAGGTGTACCAAGGCTTTCAGCGCAGGTTGCGTGTGAGCCTCCTCGACGATTTCGCTTGCGTGCGCAAACATCGCTTACTGGAAACGAGCTCGATATTGGCAGTAACGATGACCTTTTTTGGCTCTGGATACGACGGCACGAGCCCCCAATCATGTTGTTCTGTCAGCACGATCAGTATGAACAGTCTTCGGCTCGGCAGGTGGTGCCGATTCGAGCGGACTGGATGCCGGAACTGTTGGGATTAGTTCGTTTCAGTCCGCAGGATCGGCATGAAGGCCCATTTTTGGGGGCCGACGGTCGCCTCGAAATCCGAAGCACAATCGACTCGCCGGATGGTCAGCTTGTTCGTTCAATAATTCTTCACCCCATGACCGGTCTCGTTGAAGAGCAGCACTTGTTTACGTCTGCAGGAAAACGTTTAGCAAGCGTGCGTGCGTCTCGACATCGCATGGACCCTGGGTCGGGCGCAGCCTTACCAAGGCTCATTGATGTGTCATGGCCAGGATCGGGTGTTGAGTTTACCCTCGAGGTAACAAGCTTGGTAACGAATGTTCCGGCTGCTGACCCAGGGCAACTCTGGCAAATGCCCACATACGATGGCTACCAGCCAGTTGATTTAGCTGACCCGGCTGTGGTCGTTGCCCCTGCTGTTGCTCCGATTGGTCAATGAGCCGCGTCAAGGCGCTGTAGGTGGGTCTTTGCTAGTACTAGTTGTATGTTCGTCCTGTCGAATTGATTTACGAGCCTTCGACAAGCGAGGACCAATTGAGTTGACAGGAATTCCAGTTGCCTTAGAAATTTCACTGTAACTATGCCCCTCAAGGTCATGCATACGAAGAAGCACACGGTCCTCCGTTGAGAGATGTTTCAAGTAATGCTCAATCTCATCTTGTTGAGAAACTTGCTTGTGGGGAGTGGTTGCACTGTCTGGCTGCTCAGGGAAAGAGTTGCCATGGGAAAGGGTTTTCGGTCGGCTACTTCGGTGAAGCACGGCATGAACTGTTACCCGCCGTGCAATGACTGTGAGATACGTTGGAAGTGTTGAACGACCAGCGAATAGCCTGAGAGAAGCCATATTACGAAATATGAGTTGAGCAAACACCTCAGCGGTGAGTTCATCACGGTCATCGGTTGTGATGTCCCAACCGCGTCTCTGTGCAGTCTTTGTTACGACTGTTTGAATAAGACGCCCGAACCTTTGGATAAACATATTCCAAGCTCGGGCATCGCCTGAAAGGCATGCTTTTACGAGTGCCTGATCAATTGCCGAACAGTGAGAATTATTCTCATCACCCGGATTCGTCGTACTCTCGGTCACACCGGTATCTCCGCATATATTTAACAACTCTTGAACTATACCCCTTGTTTCTACCGGTAACCAAGTTGGAAGTGCCGAAGAGAGCAATTTTCCGTTCGGCGGGACTCTCATTGAAGTTCTGAATCAGGTCTATCCGATGGAGAATTCGTTGACAGGTGGCTTAAGGCTGCCTACTATGCCGCTAACGAGTTGTTTGTTGATATCGCTAAGCTTTACATATTCGGTGAAGTTTAACTTTGTATTACGTTTGTAGTGTCGAAAATGAGTTTTCGCACATTGGTTTTGGTTTCAGGTCTTTTGATAAGGA
>ERZ1048872.2389-NODE-2389-length-13479-cov-5.896156_pt1 | contig 13479 bp, 12 predicted proteins | sample MGYA00383100_ERZ1048872 | MGnify/ENA primary metagenome ERZ1048872 (study PRJEB29581, sample SAMEA5548370) | metagenome | biome: marine; feature: coastal; material: water | depth 50 m | study: Short-term variability in the microbial, nano- and picoplankton... | reverse complement strand
GCTCTTTCATCATAGGCCTCCCGCGCACCATCAATTTTGGCGAGGTTATCCAACGCCCAATTGCCCAGCACATTGACTGGCTCTCGAAACGACTCGCCCATTTCGGTAAGGTTGTATTCCACCTTTGGTGGAATGGTCGGGTGGTAGGTCCGGTTCACAAGGCCGTCGCGCTCTAACTCTTTCAACGTCAAGCTGAGCATGCGTTGTGAAATGCCGAGGTTGCGTTTCAATTCATTGAACCGAAGCGTCCCGTATTGAGCGAGAGAAATCACGACAAGCACGCTCCAACGATCACCAACACGAGACAGGACCTCGTTGATGCGGTGGCAATCAGGGCAGCGGTCGTCGTCTAACATGGTGGTTCCCTTTGTGTGACCGAGGTTCAAGAATGTGCCTTCTTGCGGCTTCATGTGGTGTCAATTAGATCGTCAGTTACAAATGTATACTGACCTACAAGGGATCTGACAATAGGATGAGATTAATGACAGTCAAGCCACTCAACGACCTTCTAAACTGGCGTTACGCCACCAAGAAGATGGACCCTTCAAAAACAGTCCGGCAGGAAAACGTTGATGCCATCATCGAGGCAATCCGCATGACCCCGACATCCAGCGGCACCCAACCGTTTGAGGTGTTTGTTGTGACCAACCCCGACATCCGCAGCAAAATTGCTGAGGCTGCTGGTGGACAGGCGCAGATCACTGACGGGTCTCATACATTGGTGTTCGCAGCGTGGGACAATTACACGGATCAACGGATCGATGAAGTCGTTGATCTGAATGTCGAGGCGCGCGGCGATCTGCCGATGTTGCACGCCTATTATGACAATCTGAAATCGAACTACGTGCCCCGCGACGCTGAAACCAACTACGCCCATGCCGCACGCCAAGCCTATATTGCGCTTGGTGTTGCCCTTGTTGCGGCTGCTGAACAAGAGGTCGACAGCACCCCGATGGAAGGCTTTAACCCCGATGCCGTAGATTTGATCCTTGGCTTGAAGGAACGCGGTTTGCGGTCTGTTGTATTGATGCCATTGGGCTACCGTGACGCTGCCAGCGATTGGTTGGCGCCAATGGACAAGGTGCGCAAAACCCGCGACACCCTCGTCACGGAGGTGAACTGATATGGGACTTCTTCGCAAACTTTTCCGCGCCCAACCAACACCCACAGCCGACGGCGCGTTTAGTCCGTCCCCTTTGGCGATCAAAATGGGCACATCGCCCACCACGGATTATGACGGCGGCGCATATGCTACCCGCTACGCGGGCAAAAAAAACCGCGTGCTGATGGTCTGTACCGAGCAACGCAATATGCCGATGGCCAATGGCAAGAAATTCTCAACCGGAAACCATCCTGTTGAGATGGGTCTGCCAATGCTGCACCTGATGAACGCTGGCTTCGAGATTGATGTCGTGACGCCAACTGGCGCACGGGTCGCAATCGAAGAATGGGCGATGCCCGCTGACGACGCGGATATCCAGAAATTGTTCCGCGACTTTGCGGGTGCGTTTCAGAACCCAACTAGCCTTGCCGAGTTTGTCGCCAACACGATGACAGACGACACCGCCTACGCTGCCGTCTTTATCCCCGGTGGCCACGGTGCGATGCTTGGACTGCCCGACAACGCCGACCTTGGCAAAGTGCTTCGCTGGGCGCATAAGACGGGCCTTCATACCCTCGCGATTTGCCACGGCCCTGCTGCGTTGTTGGCTGCAAAAAGCGACACAGGTTTCTTGTATGACGGCTATAAGATGACGGTGTTCCCCGATGCGGTGGACAAGCAAACGCCGATGATTGGCTACTTGCCCGGTCCGATGCCGTGGTGGGTCTGCGAAAGGTTGAATGCATTGGGCGTGGAAACCATCAACAAAAAGGCCGACAATTCGACCCATGTTGACCGTCGCCTTGTGACAGGTGCGAGCCCGCAGGCGGCCAATGATTTCGGCAGACTGGCGGCGACGACCCTGTTAAAACGCACCGAAGCTAACTCCTAGAACCAAAGGCGCACATCATGACTGACACAAAATTCCCGCTCCGCATTGATCTTGTTTCGGACGTGATGTGCCCTTGGTGCATCATCGGGTTTCGCCAACTTGAAACCGCCTTAGAGGCAAACGATGTGGACCACGAAATCCACTGGCATCCGTTTGAGCTGAATCCGAATATGCCCCCCGAAGGGCAGGACATCGGTGAACATCTGGCCGAGAAATACGGAACGACACCAGAGCAATCCGCAGCCAATCGCGCGATGATGACCGAGCGTGGCAAAGAGCTTGGGTTCGACTTCGACTTTGCCGATGGCTTTCGCATGCACAACACGTTCAACACCCATCAACTGCTGCATTGGGCCGATGAACAAGGCGCAAAGCACGCTTTAAAGCTAGCATTGTTCACCGCGCACTTCACCCATGGGCGGAACTTGTCTGACGATGCGGTCTTAGTCGAAGTTGCGGGTGAAATCGGTCTAAATCGTGATGAGGCTAAGGCCGTACTCGCGGATCAAAGATTTGCAAGCACGGTACGCCGAGAACAAAAATTCTGGACTGACCAAGGTATCAGCGGTGTTCCTGCTGTCGTCTTTGATCGCAAACATTTGGTCACTGGCGCGCAGGGCGTTGATAATTTCAAAAGCATCCTCACGCAGCTGCAACAAGAAAGTGCTTGATTGGTCTTCTCGGGAAACGCGCCCAAAAAATTGTGATTGGGTTCTCGATTGACCGAAGAATACCGGCAGCCGCGGCATCACAGCAAGATGTTACTTAGGGCTCATTGCAGACACATCTGGCGTCATTGCTGGGCTTTCGTGCGCAGGACTTCATCGTTGACCACCGGGCCAACGTCTTTGCGCGCGTCTTTCATACAAGCATCAAGTTCGGCGATTTCTGCCTTGCTCATCCGAAGCCCCAATCGCGAACGCCGCCAAACCACATCCTCAGCGGTGCGGGCGTATTCTTTGTCCATCAGCCAGTCGATCTCGCGTTCAGTCAGGGTTGCACCAAATCTCTTGCCCATATCCTGGGCAGATTTTGCATCGCCAAGGATCAACCGGGCATCAGTGCCATAAGCCCTTACCAGGCGCCGCGCCCAGAAATCATCCAAAAACGAAAAGTTTTCGCGTAACTCACGGATCAGAGGCACAACGCCATTCACCGGGAAATCCCCGCCCGGAAGGCTTACACCGGCGGTCCATTCCGGACCTGCCTTGGGAAAAAATGGGGTTATCTTTGCAAGGGCGGACTCCGCGAGTTTGCGGTAAGTGGTGATCTTACCGCCAAATATGTTCAACAAAGGCGCGGCTTTGCCGTCCTGATTTACTTTCAGAACATAGTCCCGAGTTGCGGCCGTCGCCGAACTGGCGCCGTCATCATAAAGTGGGCGCACACCGGAATAGCTCCAGACGACATCGTCTTTTGTGATTGGCTCTTTGAAATAATTCGACGCGAAGGCCCGTAGGTAATCAGATTCGGCCTCGCTGCACTTCGGTTTTATGGATGCGTCTTGATGATCTGCATCCGTGGTACCGATTAAGGTAAAATCTGTCTCATACGGAATGGCGAAAATTATCCTGCCGTCTTCGCCTTGAAAGAAATAGCATTTGTCATGATCAAACAATTTTCGCGTCACGATGTGGCTGCCGCGCACCAAACGCACACCCTCAGATGATTTGATCTTGGAGATGTTTCGAATGACGTCTTCGACCCAAGGTCCGCCGGCATTCACCAACATTTTGGCCACGGTAAGCTGGGATTTTTTTGTGGTCTGATCTTCGGTGGTGATATGCCAGACATCACCGACACGCTCTGCCGACACAACTTTGGTGCGGGTCATGATATTCGCGCCGCGCGCTTGCGCATCCCTCGCGTTTAAAACCACGAGACGGGAATCCTCTATCCAGCAGTCAGAGTATTCGTACGCCTTTGTGAAACGGTCGCGCAGTGGTCGCCCGACCGGATCAGTCGTAAGGTCAACCGTCGTCGTGCCAAGCAGCAGTTTGCGCCCACCCAGATTGTCATAAAGGAACAAGCCAAAGCGGATCAACCAAGCAGGCCTGCGCCCCCGCATCCACGGCATGATAAAGCGTAGGACCTTCGACGTTGGAGTATCGCCCTCGAACCGCATGTCCTTGTGGTAGGGCAGAACAAATCGCATCGGCCAACTGATATGTGGCATTGCGCGTAAAAGTGTTTCGCGCTCTTTCAACGCTTCACGAACCAAGCGCACCTCAAAAAACTCAAGGTATCTTAACCCCCCGTGAAAAAGCTTGGTCGAGGCCGAGGAAGTCGCAGATGCCAAGTCGTTCATTTCAGCCAGCGCCACAGACAGCCCACGACCCGCTGCATCACGCGCAATTCCGCAGCCGTTAATGCCCCCGCCAATAACGAATAGATCGATTTCTTTTGGTTGTTTTTTTGGTGACATGTTAGTCAATTTTTTTCCTCTGTGTTTAGCAGGAGCCGTTTTGCGATTTTTATGCTCTGTATTGTCTTTTGAGTTCGGTCTAGGTCAGGCGGCTTTTTAACAAATCACCGGATTTGTGAAGTATCGGATATCCGATCTGCGAAAATGCAGTGTTTATCTGTTTTAGCGCCCTTAGGGTTTCTTGGTGGATATTACTGGTCTCAATACTGTCGACCAGCCCTTCGCGCAGTCTGCCAATATGGCTGCGTTGCAACTTTTGTTCGACATTTCGCACCTTTTCTTTGGCTGCAACCAACTCACGCGCTTCGGCCGGGTTTTGGTTCATCATCACGTTCAATGCCAATTGCACATTGCTTTGCACTCGATCCGAGAAGTTACCAATCTCTTCACGGCCCTGCTTAGAAAACTGGAGATTTTGCCGATCCAGCCTTTCGGCGAGTTCGAGCATGATCCGCGTAATAGTGTCCGAAGCCGAAGCGAGGCTGCTGGAGATCGATGCAAACTCCATTGAGCGGCGTCCAAGTACTTCCTCGAGGCCTTTCTTGCCCAGCTGAGCGAGATATAGCTTCACATCAAAATGCATCTTCTGAATTTCTGCATCTTGAGCGCGGATCAGTTTTCCATTTTCCGAGCTCCAATGATCATAAAGCGGCTCGATCGCAACCAGCATCCGTTCGATTTGCTGCCCCATCCCCAGCAATTCTCGTGCGGTGCAATCTAACGCCCGCTGGGGACGATCAATTGCCGCTGGATCCAATGCCGAGGATTTATTCAATGCGAAATCCGTGCTGGGTTTGTCGGGCATTACTTTGTTCAGCAATGCTATCGTGGGCCGGATCACGGGCAACATTAACAGTGCCAGCCCGAGGTTAAAGGCAAGATGCAAATTGATTGCCTGACGTGCCGGTGTTTTGCCAAATGCGTCAAGGATTTCGGGAACCATTGATATGAACAGGGTGGCAACAATAGCGCCGCCACCGCGCAGTGCCAGATTTGCGACGACCATGCGGCGCGATGCGACCGTCGCCGACAATGTCAGGACATAGGCAATCATAGCCCCGCCGAGGTTGGCCCCGAGAATCATTGCCGCCGCGGCGGGTGTTGGGAGAACGCCTTGTCCAACCAAGGTGACAAACAGCAACACGGCCGCAACACTTGAATGGACGACCCACGCAAAACCAGCCCCCAAGACAAAGGCCGTGAGCAAATCGCGCCCCAGATAGGCCATGACGTTTTGTGTGCCTGGATCACCGACCAGAGGGCCGGTCGCGGCCCTGATCATATCTAGGGATACAAATATCAGGGCAATGCCAATCAGGATGCGGCCGATTTGCTGAGCGCTTGTTTGACCACGCAGAAAGATCGCGACGCCAACCAACAACAACAATGGAATAAGGAAGGCCTGTCTGACCATCAGAAACTGCGTCACCAGTGCAGAACCGACATCCGCTCCCAACAGAATTGCGAGCCCGACAGTGGCGGTTATCCCGCCCTTGACGACGAAATTGGACGCCAGAACAGCAACGGCTGTCGAACTTTGCAAAAAGACGGCTGCCATCATACCTGTGCCTGCCGCAAGCCACCGGTTATTTGCAGAATGGCGCAACCATATCCTAAGGTGCGCAGCGAAGCCCCGCTCGACCCCTGTGCGAACCAGTCGCACCGCCCAAATCAGCAGAGCTGCGGCGCCAGCGATGTTTAGAAGAAACAGAATGATATGTGGTTCACCCACAGGTGCCTCCTTCAGTCAGATCGGCGAGATCAAAAGGGATATGGACCCGCACCGGCAGTTGGACCGATACGGACAGATCGAAAGCTGTCGTCGTGGCGATGCAACATGCAGCCGTCTTCTAACGTATGATATCCAGCTGGTGCATCACCCCGGAAGTCACTTGCGAAAGTGCTGCAGGGAGAGGGTGCCGACATCGCGATGTGGCCAGCAATATTCGTTACGACCATGCAGTGAATATGACCACAGACAAGGCGCAACTCACCAGAGTGATTTGCGATCGCATCACGAAGGTCGGATTGGTTTGTAAGGCCAATATCGTCCATGAAATCGATCCCAGACTGAAACGGTGGATGATGCAGCGCCAAAAGAACGGGTGATCCATCCGCATTTGAAAGTGCATCTTTCAGGAATACCAGTGTTTCGGGTGCCAAGGTGCCGTACCCGTGACCTTCAACCAAAGTATCAAGTCCAATCAACTGCACATTCCCGACTTTACGGCACCAATTTAGCGGGCCCGAAACGGGAAGTTGATCCGCAAATGCCGCCCGCATCGTTTCGCGGGAATCATGGTTACCAGGGATCACATGGATGGGCAGGTGCAGCGGGGCCATCAGGGACTTGAACCGCGCATAGCTTTCTGCGCTTCCGTCGTCGCTGACGTCACCGCTGACCAAAACAGCATCGATTGGACCGATTTGATGACCAATCGACGTTATCCGTTCGACCAAGCGTGCAAGCGCATCAGAAGTTTCCAACCGCCCTGAAACAAGATTTCCGTCCGGAACAATATGCGTGTCCGTTATCTGAAGAATTGCGGTCACTTGATCCCAGCCCGCAAGAAAGATTGCACGAACTGGCGTTGGAAGATCAGAAACCCGATCAGTAAGGGAGCAACAGACATGAGAGTGGCTGCCGAAATGATACTGATATCCACACCGTTTTCGGGTGCGCCAAAGATCGACAAGCCAACCGTTAGGGGGCGTGTCTCCGGTGAGTTGGTAACGATCAGTGGCCATAGAAAATTGTTCCAATGGGTCGAAACCGAGACCAGCGCATAGGCAATATAGGTTGGCTTTGCCAGCGGCACGTAAACCCGCCACAGGATACCAAGCAACCCGCAACCTTCGATACGCGCGGCCTCGTGCAACTCGATCGGAACGCCTTTGAACGCCTGACGCATCAGGAAAATCCCAAAGGCTGAAGCCATATAAGGCATACCCACACCAAGGATGCTGTCAAACAACCCTAACCGGGACACCATCGCATAGTTTTCCACGATTAAAACTTCGGGTAGGATGAACAACTGCATCAAGACCAGAATGAAGACAAATTCCTTGCCCGGGAATCGCAACTGCGCAAACGCGAACCCTGCAAGCGTGGTCAGGAAAAATTGGCCTATCAGGATGACCGTCACCAGCATGAATGTGTTGAAGAAATACTTCACCCAAGGCGCACCGTTCCAGGCGACACGGAAATTTTCCAGCGTCCAGGGCGAAAATAGTCTGAGATTTACCGCATCAGAGGTCGAATGGGTTGCAGCCCAGAAAGCGAACAAAAGCGGCGCAATCCAGATGATCGCCAGAAGGATCGCACCGAAGCTATCCATGAATTTGGTGAGGCTCTTCATTGGTAGTGTGTCCTTTTGTCGAGGTACAAGAACTGCACCGCCGCCACGACACCAAGCACGGCTATTACAAGGACTGTAATCGCCGCAGCATGTGGGGCGTCAAAGAAGGCAAATGCCATTTCCCAGATGTAGTAGAGGATCAGCTTGGACGCGTCTGACGGACCGCCTTTGGTGAGAATAAACAAGTGGTCGATCAGCTTTACTGAATTGATCATCGCATTGACCGCAATAAACAGCGTTGTCGGCATCAGGAGTGGCAACACGATACGACGGGTATAAGTCCAGCGGCTCGTGCCTTCGATGTCCGCTGCTTCCTTTAGGTCCTCAGGAATTGTCTGCAAAGCTGCGAGGTAGAATATCATAAAAAACCCGGCTTCCTTCCAAATCGTTACGATAATGATCGCCCAAAGCGCCGTTTCGGGCTGTCCCAACCAGTTAACTGAAGGCAAGCCAAATAGGCTACCAATCTGGTCCAGCACACCAAGTCCGGGCGTATAAAAGAACAGCCACAGGTTGGCCGCTGCAATCATCGGGAGGACAGTTGGTGTAAAATAAGCGGTGCGAACAAACCCCCGCGCTGAGATTTTGGAGTTTGCCCAAAGAGCCATGGAAAGCGCGATGAAGATCGAAACAGGGATCGTTATCCCCGCATATAACAGGTTATTTTTGACGACGAGCCAAAACGTAGGGTCCGCAAAAAGATCGGCATAGTTTTCAGTCCCGACAAATTCGGTGGGATTGCGACGTGTGTGGCGTGAAAACAATGACGACCAAAGGGTCGCAATCGAAGGATAAAACGCGAAGACCGTCAGCAACACCATAGCGGGCGACAGTAGCAGCCACCCATAAATGGCTTGTCTTCGGCGTTCGAGATTGGCGTGAGCGGACATTACGTGACTCCGATTAATTGGATTGGTTGGGCCAGCGCAGATCGCGCGGGCCCAACCAGAATTTTATTGATAAGCTCGCAACAGACGTTCGGCTTTAGCCTGAGCTTCGCCCAATGCGTCTTCGGCCGACTTTGATCCTGTCAACGCCGATTGAATAGCGTTGTTCAGGCCGTCACGAACCCGTGCAGTTTCAAAAGTCGAAAACTCGGCGACTGCGTTTTCTAGCTGGTTGCGCGCGACAAGTGCCGGTGGGAAATCAGCTACATAAGCTTGCAGTGCTTCGGTTTCGTAAGCGGCAGGGGAAACACCCATATAACCTGTGCCGATTGACCAAGCGGCCGCCTGCTCAGGTGATGTCATGAACTGCATCAGTTTAAGGGCCGCTGCGCGTTCCTCATCTGATGTGTCTTTGAACATATAGAAGTTGCCGCCACCTGTTGGCGAGCCAAGACGCACATTGCCGGGAAGCTCGGCGACACCAAAATCAAAACTCGCGTTTTTCTTAACGGTTGTAAGGTTGCCCGTGGAGTGCCACATCATCGCGGTTTGGCCCTCAAGGAACGCCTGACGGAGTGTTCCCCATTCGACAGTGCCATTTGGCATAATGCCGTGTTCACCCGACAAGGATTGCCAAAACTCCAGCGTTTCAACCACATCTGCATCATCAAAATATGTTGTTAGACCGTCGTCTGACATCACTTCTTTGCCGTTTTGGATCGCCAGTGCTTGGAACATCCAATATGGATATCCGGTAGATGGGATCATCAACCCATAAGTGTCTTCATTGGTCAGGGCTTTACCCATCTCAATCATCTCATCCCACGTGGTTGGTGGTGCTTCTGGGTCCAGGCCGGCGGCGCGGAACAAGTCTTTGTTGTAATAGGCAACGATCGTCGAACGCTGGAAAGGAATGCCCCAAGTCTTGCCTTCGATAATGCCGTTTGCCATTAGGGCCGGATAAAAGCTGCCCAGCCATTCTTTGTCAGCATCGGTTGTAGCGACATCTTCAAAAGGCAGGATCAGGTCTTGTTCAATCAGGTCGTAGGCATCGATTGAAAACATAACCGCAAGCTGAGCGGGTTCGCCTGAAGCAAGCGCTGATAATGCGCGCACACGCGTGTCGTCGTAGTTACCCGAATAAATCGCGTTAACGCTGATGTCAGGGTTTGTCGCCTCAAAATCGGCAACGATGCCGTCGACCACTTCCGTAAGCGCACCACCCACGGCTATTGGGTAATACATCGTCAGTTCTGTATCGGCGCTTGCCGAAACAGCAAGGCCGGTAGCCATCGCGGTTACGAGCCCCAGGCCGGATGTTGAAAATAATTTCATGTCTTTCTCCCTTGGTTTTTTGATAGTCCGTGATTTGCCCAACCTGTCAGTCAGGCAACCTTTGTCCTGCACCGTCAAAGATGTGCAGATTGTCGTCGTGAAAATTGATTTCGATTTCGGTGCCTTCGGCCATCGTCGCCATGCCGGGCTTTAGGACGCAAAGTCCGGTTGCGTCGGCATGATCCAATCCAATTAATGTCTCGGCACCCAGAAATTCGCTTTCATTGACCGTGCAGCACATCCGTCCTTCGCCTTTTGGCACAATTTGGATGTTTTCGGCCCTAATTCCGATGGTTTTACCTTCGCCAAACCCGTCTAGGGCCGTTGATTGCAGCAAAGCCATTGGCGGTGCGCCGACAAATTCAGCAACGAAAATATTATTGGGTCTGCTGTACAAGTCTTCGGGCGTTCCGACCTGTTGAATGTGTCCATCTTTCATCAAAACCACGGTATCGGCCATGCTCATCGCTTCGGTCTGGTCGTGGGTGACGTAGATCACCGTAATGCCCAGATCGCGTTGAAGTTTTTTGATGTCCTTTCGCACGGAATTGCGCAGTTTTGCATCAAGGTTCGACAGCGGTTCGTCCATCAGACACAGACGCTGCCCTGCAACGATGGCGCGAGCCAAGGCTACCCGCTGACGCTGGCCGCCTGACAATTCGCCCGGCTTGCGGTTTTCATAACCGAGTAGGCCAGTAATTTCCAAAGCACGATGTAGTTTTTCTTGGCGCTCCACCTTTGGAACTCGCCGAACCTTCAGGCCGAAAACGACGTTTTCGGTTACCGAAAGATGCGGGAACAATGCATAGGACTGAAACACCATCGACAGGTTGCGGTCGGACGCCGCGCTGGTTGTGACGTCTTTGCCATCAATCAGGATCTGACCCTCATCAGGCAATTCCAACCCCGCCAAAAGGCGCAAAGTTGTGGATTTACCGCATCCCGACGGGCCTAGCAGTGCGGTAAAACTTCCCTCGGGGATTTCCAGCGAAATATCCTCGACGCCAAGCTGACCATTCCAGCGTTTGGCAACATCTTTGAGCACTACAAACTGAGAGTTTGTCATTTCGTTTCTCCATTGGCCAAGACTAGCCTGTCTTCAATTTGTTCCAGCAGTGGGGCAAACGCGGGCCCCGGACGGCGATCCATTACTATTGTGTCTATATCTGCAATATTGTCGCCCAATGCCGGGGCTTGGCGGCCAAGCTTTGATTGATCGACAACCAAGATAGATTGCTGCGCGTTGTCCCTGATTTTTTGACGAACCTGAACTTCGGCTGTGTGGAAATCCAAAAGACTGCCATCCATGTCGACGCCAGCCACACCAAAGACCGCAAACTCAGCTCGATAGCGCCCAAAAAAATCAAGAACATCATTTCCCAGAATATCGCGGTCCGGTAGGCGCAACTCTCCTTCAGGAATAATGATGCGGTTTGAAATTTCGTGACTCAATGCCATCGCTACATTCAGATTGTTGGTAATGACAGTCAGATTTTTTCGGCTTCGCAGGGCATGCGCAACGCTCAACGGCGTTGAACCAATGGACATAAACACGGTCGAGCCATCAGGAATAAGTTGCGCCGTGGCCTCACCAATTGCCTGCTTGCCTGACGGATTGGTGTCGGTCCGCTGGTCAAATGGCGTATTCAGAAATTCTTTCCTTAACTCAATTCGACCATGGACACGGTGCAACATGTCATTTTCACACAATGCATCAACGTCGCGACGAATGGTTTGCATGGAAACATTTAGGTTTTCGGCAAGCGATCCTACCGTCGCTGACCCTTGTTCAAGTACAAGTGTCGAGATCGCCTCGCGTCGCTTTTTCTTTTTCGATGACATTGCCGTCCCCCCGCCATTTGTTCAACACTTTAGACAGAAGAATATCACAAAACAACATTTAAATTACCAAAACTGGCTGTTTGAATGGATTAATTTGTTGTTTTGTTGTTATTAAGAGTATTTATTTCGATAATGCGCTGATTTTGGTAAAGTATTTGAGTTTATGTTGTTTTGCCTTTTTCTTTTGGTTTTTTCCCTTATGGTGTCGCATGCACTTGGCGCATCCTCGAAATGGCAGGGACATGGGACACTCAGAACAACTAAAATCTGATTCTTATCAAAAGTTTGACTTGGGATTTCCTTGGGCGAATCCCAAATGGTCTTTCTGGAATCTAACCCGATTTCAGAGTTGGTTTTTTGCCGGTACCGAGTTGCGATTTCCAGACCTATCACGCCCCAACAGAAACGAGATTTTCCCATAATGCGCCCCATATCCGAGCTTCCCGCCGCCACCGCCGCCGAAATTACCACGGTTTTTGCCGATATCGACGATACCTTGACCACCGACGGGCGCTTGCCTGCGGTCGCTTACCGGGCACTGGAAGACCTTTTCAACGCAGGGTTCTATGTTGCCCCTATTACTGGGCGCCCTGCAGGTTGGTGCGATCTGATCGCCCGGATTTGGCCGGTCCACGGCGTTGTTGGAGAAAACGGTGCATTCTATTTCGCCTATGACCCCCAAACGCACCAAATGCACCGAGAGTACTTTGCTGATGCGGCCGAGCAGGCACAAAATTCCGCCCGACTTGAACATATTCAGACCCGCGTTTTGACCGAGGTTCCCGGCTGCGCGATATCCGCTGACCAACCCTACCGTGAGGCCGACTTGGCAATCGACTTTTGCGAGGATGTGACCCCGCTGGACGCGGCATTGGTCAACCGAATCAAGAAAATATTCGAAGAAGAGGGAGCGGTGGCCAAGATTTCCTCGATCCATGTGAACGGCTGGTATGGCGATTATGACAAGCTGTCGATGTCCCGTCGGTTTGCGGACGAGGTATTGGGTTTTGACCTTGAAGCAGAAAAATCCCGGGTCGTATTTTGCGGCGACAGCCCCAATGACGCGCCGATGTTCGGCTATTTTCCAAATTCCTGTGGTGTCGCAAATGTCGCTGATTTCGCGGGCAAAATTTCCGCCGAACCCACTTGGATAACCGCGCAAAAGGGAGGCGAAGGATTTGTTGAGCTGGCCGAAAAGCTACTGACTTCCGTCAAGGAATGACGCCACTGCACAGACCTTTGCAGACCGGTTTGGCGCCAGGTGGAAAATGAACAGACATGAGCGCAGAACGGTGTTCGCTAACTCGTGCACGCGCTGCACAAATTCGACGCTTTTACTCTGGGCTCGCAGTTGTCGTTTGATCGATTGCAGCATTCATGGATTCAGCCAATCCGTGAACGGCTGCTTTGACTGTTTCTATTGAACGTCCTCGCGGTTGCAGCGAACGTCTGGTTTCCGCCAAAGTTACATCTTGCGCATCAGATCACAGGTTAGAAAAGGACGCAAAGCCTAGCTTCTAAATTCCATGTCACATTTTTTTGCAATTCAAATTCCCCTAACACTTAGCGGGGCTGTTAATTTCTCGAAACTATATACGGACAAGTCCAACCACTCTAACCGTTAAACAAATACCTTT
>ERZ1048872.2378-NODE-2378-length-13518-cov-8.001188_pt1 | contig 13518 bp, 9 predicted proteins | sample MGYA00383100_ERZ1048872 | MGnify/ENA primary metagenome ERZ1048872 (study PRJEB29581, sample SAMEA5548370) | metagenome | biome: marine; feature: coastal; material: water | depth 50 m | study: Short-term variability in the microbial, nano- and picoplankton... | reverse complement strand
GAATTATGAAAGATTTCTCGATATCTCTTTAACCAAAGATAATAATATTACAACAGGTAAAGTCTACCAAGCAGTTATTGAAAGAGAGAGAAGAGGTGACTATCTTGGTAAAACTGTTCAAGTCATCCCTCATATTACTAATGAAATACAAGAATGGATAGAAAGAGTTGCAAATATATCCAGTGATGGAAGTGGAGAAATTCCTGATGCTTGTGTAATAGAACTAGGCGGTACAGTAGGAGATATTGAAAGTGCTCCTTTTGTTGAAGCACTAAGGCAATTTCAATTTAGAGTAGGGGAAGATAATATTTGTTTTGTACACGTTAGTTTAGTGCCAGTAATGGGCCCTGTAGGCGAACAAAAAACCAAACCAACACAACATACTGTGAAAGAATTAAGAGGCCTGGGGATAATTCCAGATATCCTTGTATGTAGATCTGAACATCCATTGAATACCGAGACAAGAGAAAAGTTAGCTGCATTTTGTCATGTATCGCCAGAAGCTGTGGTTTCAGCACATGATGTTTCAAACATATACAGAATCCCAATACTTCTAGAAGAGCAAGGAGTAAGTAAAGTTCTAGCAAAAGAAATAGGATTTAAATTACCAGATTCAAGACCACTACTCGAAGACTGGATTAAAATGGCGGATACTGTCGATAACTTGGATGAAATAATAAAAATAGCAATGGTAGGGAAATATACGGGTCTTTCAGACTCGTATCTTAGTGTAATTAAAGCTCTACAGCATTCTTCATATGAGGTCAACAGGAAATTAGAAATAAATTGGATTGAATCCGAAAGTTTGGATGATAAAAAAATGGCTGAAGACCCTGAAAAATATTCTGAAGCCTGGGATGTTCTAAAAAATGCCGATGGAATTCTTGTCCCAGGAGGTTTCGGCATAAGAGGAATCGAAGGGAAAATAAAGGCTGCAGAATATGCAAGAATAAATAAAATACCATATTTGGGAGTTTGCTTAGGATTACAGATTGCAACAATAGAATTCTGTAGAAACGTCCTAGGAATGGAAAATGCAAATTCTACGGAATTTGATGAAAACACACCTCAACCTGCTGTAGTATTTATGCCCGAGATTTCCAAGACACATATGGGTGGAACAATGCGCCTAGGTACAAAACCAACACCGTTTTTAGTCGAAGATTGCAAAATAAAGAGACTTTATGGCAATAAAACATATGTTGATGAGAGACATAGACATAGGTATGAAGTTAATCCTGAATTAATTGAACAAATAGAGTCTGCTGGTTTAATTTATGTTGGCAAAGATGAAACAGGACAAAGGTGCGAAATCATGGAATTAAATGACCATCCATATTATGTTGGCACGCAATACCATCCTGAATTTAAATCAAGACCAGGTAAACCAAGTCCACCATTCCTAGGACTTCTTATGGCGGCAGCAGGAAAAGAAATTTAATCTACTGAAACAGGTAAAACCCTAGTAGTTCTGTAACCTTGTAAAACCTTAAGGTACTTTTTAAGAGCAAATTTTTCGTCTAAGATAGAATCTCCGGTCTCTATACGTAAACGACGTACTGAAAGTAGTTTAGCTGGAGTTACTACTCCAAGAACATTATCGATTCCTATTTCTATAAGCACTCTGGGAGATAGTTGAAGATTGCCTCGACCAATTAAGAAACCCTGACCTCCCATAGGGGAAAGAAGTAGGGTCACTTCCCCTTTATGTGATGATAATAATTCTAATAATTGCGACTCATTCAAATCTTTACCAACTTGTTTAGACCCTATTGAAGCATCTATTCCAAGTACTGTTCCTTCAAAGCCGATCTGATTTGAGATAGTTCTTAGTGTTCCGCCAGACCCCCAAATAATTAGCCTATTGTCAGAGATTAATAGTTGCTTGATATGGTCTGAAAGTCCTTCGATTATCTCTTCTTCACCTGTAACCTCAACACGCATTTTGGCCCCCTGCATCCAACGTGGAGAGGCGGGAGTCTTTGCTTCTGCATAAAGGCGAACTGCCCATTCACCATCCCTATATTTGTCTTCATCTAAATCAAGTACCTCAGTGGACGATATCAATAAATCGCCATTAAGCCATGCGGAAAGTACCTCTGCACCTGCTTTGGGAGAAGATGCAAAACAACCAGAGTGCATTTTCACTCCACAAGGTATCCCGATTACAGGAATTTCAGATCTTTTTTCTGACTCTAATACTGAAATTATATCTCTAGTAGTGCCATCTCCGCCGGCATATAATAGTAAATCAATATTTGATTCTAATAAAGAAATTACTAAATCTGAAGTATCAGATGCCTTTGTAGAGTCTGAAGATTGATGAATAGTTGTAATTTCTCCAATTTCAATATCTTGTGAAATCCAATCGGTACCCATTCTCCCTTGGCTAGTAAACCACTTTATCTCGGATTTATCACGATGTAAATTGGAAAAATATTCCAATGCATCTTTAACTCTAGGTCCAGAACGATCTTCTGCTCCTTGAGAACGAGCATATTCTGCCTGCCCATCGGAACCTTTCAAACCCAATCGACCACCTAAACCTGCATCAGGATTTACTAACAAACCAAGACGCACCATGCCTACCGCAAAGGGAGTGTGTTAATATCAATACAGCCTATCGCTTCACCATAATGCGTATCGTTATTGCACTTGGAGGGAATGCTTTGCTCAGACGTGGCGAAGATATGACCGCCGAAAATCAACGTAAAAATATACAAATTGCTGTGAGCGCTTTAGCACCGATAGCTGAACAGAATGAGTTGGTAATAAGTCATGGAAACGGGCCACAGGTAGGGTTACTCTCACTTCAATCGGCTGCTTACAAAGAAGTTGAAGAATATCCATTAGACATATTAGGAGCTCAGACACAGGGAATGATTGGCTACATGATTGAACAAGAGTTAGGGAATATATTACCAATAGAAGTACCAATCACTTCAATTCTAACGATGGTAGAAGTTGATCCTGATGACCCCGCATTTAATAATCCTACAAAACCGATTGGCCCAGTATACAACAAAGAAGAGGCTGAAGCATTGAAAAATGATAAAGGCTGGGAAATTAAAAAAGATGGGGAATATTGGAGGAGAGTTGTTGCCTCTCCTATACCTCATAGAATATTCGAACTAAGACCAATACACTGGCTTTTAGAAAAAAATACTGTAGTGATATGTGCAGGTGGTGGAGGAATCCCTACCATCTACAATAAGGAAGGGAATTTAGAAGGTGTAGAAGTAGTAATAGACAAGGATAGAGCTAGTTCTTTACTAGCCTTTGAATTAGAAGCGGATGTACTAATTATGGCTACTGATACTGATGGAGTCTACTTAAATTGGGGAACTGAGGCTGAAAAACGCATTTCCAATACTACTCCTGAAGAAATAAGAAAATATGAATTTGATGCGGGTTCAATGGGGCCAAAAGTAGAGGCTGCATGTTCATTTATAGAACGTTCTGGGCAAAGAGCAGTAATTGGTTCTTTGACAGATATTGAGGGTATGGTAAACGGGACTGCGGGCACTCAATTTATGCTAAAATAACTTTCAGACGAGTAATGGAATAGGCAAGGCATTCATATCATTGTGATGTCGGCGTAGTTAACGGAGGCACAGCGTATGTCTATGATTAAAGTAGAAATCAATGAGGAAGAGACACATGAATATGCTTCAGGAATCAGTGCTGGAGAAGTATTGGAGAATGTATATGGAAAGAGATATGGCGCAGTAGCGGCAGTTGTAGATGGTATTGAAAGAGACATGTCATTCATCCTAGATTCGAATTGTAAAGTTGATCCAATTTTAGGAGAATCCGATGAAGGATTGTATATTCTAAGGCACTCCTGTGCACATTTATTAGCTCAGGCAGTTGTAGAAATGTTTCCAGATGCTAAACCAACTATTGGGCCACCAATTGATCATGGATTCTACTATGATTTCCATATGAGCCCCATCGGTGATTCTGAACTCAAAGAATTAGAAAAAAGAATGAATAAACTTGTTAAAGCCAATATTAAAATTGAGAGAGAGGAACATGAAAACAATATTCTAAGAGAAATGTTTTCAGATAATAAATTTAAGATTGAAATAATGGATGATAAAATAGGCCATGATATCGGATCATCGGCATACAGGCAAGGGGAGTTTGTTGACCTTTGTAAAGGCCCTCATGTACCTTCAACGTCTCATTTAAGGTGGTTTAAGTTAACTAGTACAAGTCAGGCATATTGGCGAGCAGACCGTAATAGGGAGCCTTTGACTAGAATTTATGGAATGTGCTATGCGACTAAAGATGGGTTGAAAGAAAGGCAGAGACAGATTGAAGAAGCTGCAAAAAGAGATCATAAAAAAATTGGTAAAGAAATGGAACTTTACATGATTGATGAATTAATTGGTAAAGGTTTACCGGTATGGCTACCAAACGGAGAAATTCTAAAATCTGAAATTGAAAATTATGCTTTAGAAACTGAAGAAAGTTATGAGTATCAAAGAGTAACTACACCTGCCCTAGCAAAGCAAGAATTATTCGAATGTAGTGGGCATCTTCCTCACTACTCAGATGGAATGTATCCACCGATGGAAATGGATGACGGTACGTACTATCTAAAAGCAATGAATTGCCCTATGCATCATTTAGTTTATCGTAATAAAAAAAGATCATATCGTGAATTACCATTTAGAATTGCTGAATATGGGACCTGTTATCGTAATGAAATGTCCGGGGCCTTGGCCGGACTTTTGCGTGTCAGGATGTTATCAATGAATGATGCCCATATTTACTGCACATTGGATCAAGTTGGTCAAGAGGTTGCTAATAATATTAAAATGGTCCAAGATTATTATTCTAAATTCGGATTTGAAAACTACCACTTCCGTCTATCATTATGGGATCCTGAAAATACAGATAAATATATCGAACAACCTGAAAACTGGGCCTCAACACAGAATCACTTGAGAGAAATATTAGATGAGCTGAAAGTCCCTTATGTAGAAGCAATAGGTGAAGCTGCATTTTATGGGCCGAAAATAGACATTCAATTTACAACGGCGCTAGGCAGGGAAGAATCAATGTCAACTATTCAGCTCGACTTTGCTGCAAAAGAACGGTTTGAGTTATCTTACAAAGATGAAAATGGGGACGAAAATGGAGAAGTGTTTGTAATTCATAGAGCTCCATTATCAACTCATGAGAGATTTGTAGCATTCCTTACAGAACATTGGGCAGGTAATTTCCCTACTTGGCTTTCACCTGTCCAAGTTCAAATAATTACTATTTCTGAGAAGCAGAAACAATATGCATCAAAAGTTGCTTCGATGTTGAAAGAAGAGAAAATTAGAGTATCTGTTGATGACTCAGATGCAACTATTGGAAAGAAAATTCGTATGCATAGGAAAATGCGACCAGCATATATGTTAATCCTGGGCGAAGACGAAGAAAAAGAAAACACGGTATCAATTAGAATAGACCGTAAAGGTGATTCTCGAAGTGGAGATCAATGTAATGGCATGCCTCTGGAACAATTCATTACAGAGTTAACTATTGAAGTGAATTCTAGAAGTCGGAAATTATCATTGGTAACAAAAGAAGATTGAGGCGAAGTTATGAAAGATGAAAATATTGTTAACATCGCAGGTTATCGCTTTGTGGATCTAGATGATCGTGATGAATTAAGACAACCTTTTCGTTATATCTGTGAAAAATTAAAGCTTAAAGGAACTATTCTTTTGAGTAAAAATGGAATCAATTTCTTCTTAGCGGGGAAGCAAGATTCAATTGATTCGTATATAGAATTTTTAGAATCCGATGATAGATTCATTGGAATTCCATTAAAAATTAGTTATACAGATTATCAACCATTTCGTAGAATGCTTGTAAGACTAAAAAAAGAAATAATTGCATTGGGAATTGATGAAATTAGACCTGTTGATTATACTGGAGAAAACATTAAGCCGGTAGAATTTAAGAAAATTCTTGATGATAATGAAGAAGTTATTATCGTAGATACAAGGAATGAATATGAAACTCGAGTCGGTGTGTTTGAAAATGCTATTGATTTGAATTTATCTACATTCAAAGACTTCCCAGGGGCTATCCAGAACTTACCAGAGGAATATAAAAAGAAACAGATAGTAATGTATTGTACAGGTGGGATTCGCTGTGAAAAAGCATCTGTAGTGATGATGAATGCAGGATTTGAAAATGTCAAACAATTAGAGGGAGGTATTTTAGGATATTTTGAAGAAACTGATGGTTCATACTGGAAGGGAGATTGTTTCGTATTTGACCAAAGAGTAGCAGTAGATACTGATCTAAATGAGACTGAATACTCGATGTGCTTTGCTTGCAGAGAACCACTAACTAGAGAACAACGCAGGTCCTCGAATTATAAATTAGATTCATATTGTCCTTACTGCGTAGAAAAAAATAAGGAAAAATAATTATATTCTTCTTCGAAGATTCTCAATAATCATATCTGTATCTCCTAAAGAATCGAGAGTCGAGTCAATATCTCCTTCATCTAAAAATCTCTTACATTCAGAAATATTCTTTTCAGCATTCAATCGCATTTCATCATTTGCTTTGATATTAGATGACTCCAGTCTATTTCTCAAATTATTCCATTCACCTTCAATAAATGTATATAATTCTAAAGCCTCTGAGAGAGCTTTCTCATAAGACTGAAGTTGATCAGTTATTTGCTTTAACGAATTCGAAGCATCTACCCAATCTCCTTGTTGTGCCTTACTTTCTACTTCTTCTAATTGAGTTCTCCAGACATCTCCATTCGAACTTTTAGGGAATTTTTCCATTAATTTCTTCTTCTGACGAAGTCCGCGTTGGACATTTTGCATAGATTCAGAAGTTAATTTGATATCTCTTAAAATACTTGTTGCTAATCCTTTGGCGAGAGATGAATTACCTACTAAAAGAGCATTTTTAGCATCCTCTAATCTCTCTTTAGTTGTTACTAAAATACTTTCAGAAACACTAGAAAGTGCTTTTTCAGCATCTTCTATTGCTATTTCAGCATCTAAAGTTGTTGACTCAAGACTATCTAAGTGCCCTGATATAGACGAAGCGATTTTAATCGCCTCTAAGGGGTCTTCAGAATCAAGAGAATCTCGGGCAGAGGAAATTATATTCACTAAAGAATCGACTTGTAAATTGTCTTTCTGCCTAACTAGCTCTTCGGCTAAATTAATCTCATCAATTGCATTTTGCCAATGTAGTATCACTAAATCTGATTTACTCTTAGAATGCCTATACATAAGTTCTGCCTCCCTTAAAGACCCATGTTTGGCTTCTCTATCGCCGAGGTCAAAAGATTTTCTAGGGCCCTGGATTCCATTGGCTATAGATTCTGCTTTCTCGACATGATTTAGGGTATCTTTTCTTATAGCATCTAAATCTTGAGAAAGGGCTTTTATTCTATTTGTATCTTCTTGAGCAGCAGATACTAGTTCTAATCCTCTTACTGGGTCATTCCAGCACTCTTCACGAGCCTTCTTCAGAATGGAAGATGCTTGTTCCAACGAGATTCCTTGGCTACGTAAAAGTAAAACATCAGCTTCAGCCCTATCTAATAAATTAATAAATTGTTTTCGAGAGAGATGGTTCTCGTCTTTAGATAGTAGATCTGGAATCATTGTAATCATTACAGATGAGATTACGACTGGATATACTAGTATTTCTGATGAAATCGAATACATTATTGCTAACGAAAATAATATCCCGATTATACTTGTTAATCCTCTCCATCTCTTAGAAGAATGAGTTAATGAAAGATTTTTATGAGATATATTCCATAAAAATATTGCTAATATTAAATATATTGAGCTTGAAATTAAAGAATCTCCTGTATCAATATCTGAAATTGAAAGAGCTAATACGCTAGGGTAACAGATATTTCCTACCGCTCCAATTCTTGAACGCTGTACTGGTCCATAATCAATCAAATCAATGATAACTAAAGAAGAAATAAAAATTAATGAGATTGGACCTAAACGAGGAAGTAAATCGGAAGTACCAAATAATGCTGATAATAGCCACCATGATGCTGCGGATATGAGTAAGAAAGTTGTAAATAATGCAATTTTTTCAACTCGCATTTTGTGCTCGCGAATAACCCTATCTGGGTAGTCGGGTAGCAAAATCATAATCATTCACCCTATCTTATGACTCATGAGTTCTGCGGAAGTATGATTCATCTCACGGCCTTTGTGAGTCAACACCCCAAAGGCGATTTGCTCCGATTACAATAAATGATAATGCAATGAATACAAAAAATACTGTCTGAATCGTAGACTGCCAATATGGCTCAACAGTAATACTATTTATTTCAATAATACCGCTTTGATTAGCAGTTTCGCTACTCCACTGAAAGTAAATATCTATGGCATCAGAATTTACTAACTCATAATTAAGTTCAACATTGAATACACCTGGGCCGTTCGAATTTGCGGCTGGGACTCCGATAAAGGGTCCACATTGATTATTGACACAAAACTGACCTGCTGCGGGTGATGCTCTTGTATTCTGTAATGTTGCAGAAAATAAGACCGAGTTACCCTCAACTATTTTTCCTTCATGATTAGTAGATAACATTTCGATATTTACTCCCACATTAGGAGAAATAGCTAGCCCAAATGCTAGATTTTGGTGATTATCTGAAGAATCATAAGAGTCTATACTGAATACATGAGTACCGGAGTCAAATGGTCCAAGTACCATCTTATCGATTATTTCCATTGATACGTTTTCGACTATTATCACATCATCTATTGTCAGTGACCATGACGTATCTTCAATAGCGTCTAAGTCATCAAAAGATTGGGATAAAGAAATAATAATTGAATCTCCATTTCTTGCAAGATTTGTTGATGATATTGAATTATTGTTAATTATTAAATCTGGAACTATTGTAGGGCCACTTCCGTCAAGAACTAGGATGTCCCATTGTCTAGTTAGAGTATTTCCTGCATTATCCGAGACTGATAGATTAATTGACCAAGACGTCTGATTTTTAGATAAATGTCTTTCAGACAGATTAAGATGCATGCCATTGACATCTTCATTTTGATAGAAGACATCTGAAAAATCTAAAGTGTCTTTACTATTATGATAATAATTTGAAGTCTTATCTGAGACTATGGTAATATCAGTAGGGAATTCTGAATTTGGGTCATTGGCAGTGATATTAAATGAAACAAAAGTATCTGATCTGATACTGAATGTATCATCATTAGAATCAAGAAAGATTGTTTCACCTGATTGGTCAACATAAGAAATTACGGAATCCCAGATTGGGAATATAGAATCAATAACTATGTTTTCATACCAAGTACTTGTTGAGTTAAACCAATCCTTACAATGCATAACAATACTCACTACTTGGCCTCCTAAGTAACCGTAATCTTCAGGTATGAAACTAAATCTATCGCCATAATATATTTCAACAAGCGTGCCATTATTAGAGAGTGTCCACCATTGTTGATTAGCATCTAAATTACTATCCTCGCAAACACCATAATAATTTGTAGGTGTACTAAGTGGAATCATTGACCCAGATGATTCTCTGAAACCTAAGGCATTGGGAGGGAAATTAGGAGATATTGTAACTCTAATATTACTTGCAACATTTGCTTCTGAACGATTAACAAAGAAGTTTCCCGGATTACCCTCAATAATTTCTTCCATTGCACTGTAAGTATATTCCCAATCAGATGGTAAAATAACATTCAGCGGAATTTCTTCTATTAAAGAGCCAAATCTTGGAAAATCAAGAATTCTAGTTATTCTATTATCTGATAATCCGATTAATTCTGCGGATTCGTTCCACCCCCATTCGGTATTATTAGATTCAATAGGTCCTAATGAGACGGGGTTAGTCTCTAAATTAATCCCATTCACAGTATATAGTGGATTATAATCAAATATACAACAACCCCCGATTTCTGAATTGGTCCAATTTCTTCCTAGGCGAAATAAATTATCAAAAGAAATTGATTCATTCAAGTCAATAAGCCCATCTGAATTACCTAAATGAATATCGATTTGTGCTCTCAATCCTAGTTCTGGATTATCAAGTAGTTCAGTTCCAATTTGATCAGAAAGAGTAATCGATAATTCCCAAGTTGAATTGAATTGAGAATTAGGAAATATATCGTCATGAATAATGAATTTAGAATGACCATTTATCGAATACATAGAATTCTCATCGTTTATCGAATCATCACTATCTGCGTTAACATTCATACTGAAAATACTTATGAAAATTAAGAAAATAAGTAGAACAGATGTGCTTTTATTTCGGTTCATTATATCTCACCTCTGAGAATCATTGTGAATTATTGATGAGCCAATATTATCTATTAACAAAGGAATCATTCTATAATCCGATGAGAATTCTAATTCTAATTTCTGGCGAATTGTATGGTCACCATGCACTAAGAAAAAGCCACCTCCACCTGCCCCTAGAAGTTTAGCACCTGTAGCACCTGTAGAAATTATCCGTTCATACATTTGATCAAGAAAATCATTACTAACTGATTTAGAGATTCCTCTTTTCATACCCCATGCCTCATTAAGTAGAGCCCCTAATTTAGATAAATCTCCTGAATTAATATAATTACTAGCTTCATCTGCTTGTTCGCGTATTCTTAAGAGGTTCTCAATAGCAGATTTCCCCTCACTAACTGAATTTGAAAGAACTGATGACGCAGAGCGACTTTTTCCAGTGAATATTAATGTGAACTCCTCGGAAATCCTTGAGCGAATATTTTCAGAAATTTCTATTGGTTCAACTAAGACATCACCATTTTGACAAAAATTAATAGTATTTATTCCACCGAAAGAGGCAGCATACTGATCCTGTCTACCGATTGGTTGACCAAGTATGTCAATTTCAATTTGACATGCTTCAAAAGCCAGCTGAGAAGCAGATACTGAACGACCCGCAAAACAGTGAAGTGCGTTAAGTAAACCTACGGTAACAGATGAAGATGAACCTAAGCCAGTGCCGCGTGAAGGTATATCTGCGATTGTGGTTATCTCAATACCTGAGGTTACTCCGGTCATCCGCATAGATTCCCGCACTAATTCATGCTCGAGATTTTCAAAATCATCTACTATTTCCAATTTTGAATAGGATACCCTTACTCTATTATCAAAACGCTGATTAACAGTCACATGAATATATTTTGCTAATGCAAGTGACGTCACCATTCCACCATTTGTATGTGCTTTAGAAAACCAATCGGTATCTGTTCCGCCACCACAGAAAGAGACTCGAACTGGTGTCCGACTGATTATCATCAGATAGGTGGGATTATTCATTACTCATCAAGACAGCGGAATACGGGCATCAAAGGTTATCCTCTGAGGGGAATGCATATGACCAACATATCTCACGACATGATAGAGGAATGAGCATGGGCGACCTTATTACAATGGATGATCTTACTAATGAAGAGATATTACAGATTCTTAGCGAGGCGAATACTCTTTTGCCTGTAGCGAGGGGAGATGTATATCTGCCACTATTACAAGGTAAAGTATTAGGGAATCTTTTCTTCGAAAATTCAACAAGAACAAGAATGTCATTTGAAACTGCAATGAAAAGACTAGGAGGAGAAGTAATTAACTTGAGTTCAGTTGGTTCGTCGGTAGCCAAGGGAGAGACTCTTTATGACACTATGCAAATGGTTGATGGCTATACTGATATTGCAGTAATAAGGCATCCTAATCAAGGAGCTGCACAATACAGTGCAGATGCAGTTAGTATTCCTATTTTGAATGCTGGAGATGGAGCGGGCAATCATCCAACTCAAACAATGCTTGATTTATTCACAATTCACGAAGCACATGGAAGTTTGGAAGGATTAAACGTCATGATGGTAGGGGACCTTAGATATGGTAGAACTACTCATAGTTTATCGCATGCTCTTGTAAGATTTGGTGCCAAACTTACTTTGGTTTCTCCTGAATCATTGAAAATGCCTGCAGAAATTGTATCCGATCTTAAAAATCATGGAGCCGATGTAAATGAAACTGAAGAAATGGCTTCTTCTATTAGTTCTGCTGATGTAATCTATATGACTAGAATTCAGAAAGAGAGATTTCCTGATGAAGATGAATATAATAAAGTCGCAGGGGTGTATAAACTAGATGCCAGTGATCTTTCTGAGGCAAAAACCGGGATGATTGTTATGCACCCATTACCAAGAGTGAATGAATTACGTGCCAGCGTTGATTCAACAAAACATGCAAGATATTTCGAACAAGCATTCAATGGGGTTCCAACTAGAATGGCTCTGTTATGCAGAGGGCTGGGCATTAAAGTTCCAAAGAAGGTGAAATAATTGAGTGAAATGAGACGTGTTACCGCAATATGCAATGGTACAGCAATAGACCATATCCCCTCAGGACATGCTTTACAAGTATTGAAAATGCTAAGATTCGATGTAGGTAGATCTAATCCAATTTCAATGGTAATGAATGTACCAAGTGGAAAAATGGGAAGAAAAGATGTTCTAAAAATTGAAGATAGAGAATTAAATCAAGAAGAACTCGACAGATTGGCATTAATTGCGCCCAAAGCATCTGTTGCAATAATAAGAAATTATAGCGTTGCTGAAAAAAGAACTATTGAACTAGGTTCGGAATTAATAAATATTGTAAAATGTTCATTTTCAAACTGTATCACCCAGAATGATCGAGAACCCCTGCCACATAAACTAAAAATTATATCTTCCGAACCTATGGAAATTCGATGTTCATACTGCGGAAAAAATCAAGATATTGATGAAATTGTAGATTACATCATTTAATTTTCTTGCAGCCACCTTTTCATGGTGCAGGCTTGACAAATTTCTCTACTTGTCACTTCGCCACACTCTTGGCATTTTCTTATCTCAGATTTTACAGGATTAATCTCTCTATGCATAGCACGTATTTGATCTAAAGAGTGTAAAAGTCCATGACGGGAACCAGGAGTAATCGTTTCCATATCTGCAATAATTCCACGACTTAATTGGCGCATCGCCCCTGGTGCATGCGGACAATCACCATGATGAATAGGTAGGCCAGCATAAATTGCATGAGCATGAATCTCTTGTTCAGGAATCCAGCGCAATGGGACTACTCTAGGCGCAAGCCCTTCTATCGGGGCATCAGTATGTGGCGCTAATCTTACAGATCGCTCAATATTACCCTTTTGGAAATTCATGATTATTGATTGAGCCATGTCATCTAGATTATGCCCTAATGCCATGATATCGGCATTGACTTTTTGTGCCAAAGCATTGATACCCTGCCTCCTAAATACACCACAGTATGAACAAGGCATCATTCCTTTAGCATCGGGATTATTTTCACCAATAATTGGCATTTTTTTGACTACATTATCCATTCTATCATAACCAATATCTTCGTAAGATAGAGTCTCAAACTGAATGTTTAGAGATTCTGCAAGTTCCCGAGCTAACTCTAAAGATGGTGAACGATATTTTGCACTAT
>ERZ1048872.2369-NODE-2369-length-13559-cov-20.023623_pt1 | contig 13559 bp, 13 predicted proteins | sample MGYA00383100_ERZ1048872 | MGnify/ENA primary metagenome ERZ1048872 (study PRJEB29581, sample SAMEA5548370) | metagenome | biome: marine; feature: coastal; material: water | depth 50 m | study: Short-term variability in the microbial, nano- and picoplankton... | reverse complement strand
TGTTGTCAGCCTCATGATTCCTCCCATTTGCTAACTATTAAAGTCAGGTTAGCTACGCGTACCGTAGGGCACGACTTTGATTGACGCAACATCAAATTCGCTTTTTTGAATTTACTGCGTTGCAGCATTTTCTTGCCGCACACGCAGAATTATTGAAACTTTGTTGCGACGTATTTTTGAAGCGAAACGTCGTTTGCATAGCCTTCCAAAAGGATCCACTCAAAGACAGCCAAGGTGGTAGATCGACCAAATGCGCCAGGCATTTGAGCCACGGCAGCCTGTCGAGCATCCAACCCCTCATCCACGCTATCAGGAAAAAACATAAACGTCGGGGTGAAGTTCACACCCCACTTAAACATGATGTCTTTTTCGGTAAGAACCTCGCCGTCGAAATCCGTCACCTCTAAATCGCCGAACATGTTTAGTTGAACGACAAAGAAATTGTCCGATATGATCGCCTCAATCTCAGGATCGGGGAAAACATCCTCGTGCATTTTGCGACAATAAATACAGCCGCGCTGCTCAATGATGACCGCAAACCGCTTTCCTTCATCGTTCGCCTCGGCAAGATCTTCGCGAAGATCAAGAAAGGTTTCGCGCATCCAATCCGTCTTGTGCAGACCGTCGTCGCCCATCTCGGCCGCCTGTACGGACAATCCGCATGTGAACAAGAAAACCGCCGCCGCAAACGAGAGTGCCCGCCCCCCTAAACCTTTGCTCATCCAATGCCTCCGAAGATTGGGAACCAACGGATCATCGCGTCCGCGATCAAGTTTACACTTCCGGTCACGATCAGAATGGCGAACAAGATCAGCATGGCGCCCATGACTTTTTCGACGTGACCAAGGTACTTTCTATTTCGCTGCATCCAACGCAAAAACGGTTTGGCAAACAACGCAGCAACCACAAACGGGAATGTCATCGACACGCCATAAACAAACAACAGCGCCCCACCCTTCCAAATGTCACCAAAGCCACTGGCAATCATCAGGATCGCAGCCAAAGCCGGTCCGACGCATGGCGTCCATCCAAACCCAAAGGCAAGGCCCATGATATATGCTCCGAGCGGGTTCGTGGGCTGTGATTTACTTTCGATCTTGGCTTCGCGGTATAGTAACCCGATCCGCAGAATGCCCAAAAAATGCAATCCAAAGATCAGCAAAATTCCCGCGGCGACATACGACAGAGGCCCCTTCCACTGAGCAAACACCTGCCCAAGGGCGGTCGCGCCCATTCCTAAAAGGACGAAAACCGTTGTGACCCCCAATGCAAAAAGGACTGAAGACACCACCAGTCGACTTTGCGCGCCGGACGAAATATCGCCTTCCTCGTTCAACTCGGACATGGAAATACCGGCCATGTAGCACAGGTAAAATGGCACCATCGGCAAGATGCATGGCGTGAAAAACGATAAAAGCCCCGCCATTGCAGCGCCGGCAAAGGAAATGTCGAACATAATCCATTCCTTGAATTATTCACACATTCAAATTATATTGTAAGTACGAAAGTGAACGAATGTCTATGACTATTGCAAAACGTGTTTCAGTGCTTGCGGCATCCATTGTGGCCGCTCTTTCTACATCTGCATACGCAGCAGAGCTGGTCATGGTCGAAGCGCCCGGATGCCACTACTGCATCGAGTGGAAGAAAACGATCGGTCCAATTTATCCAAAAACAGAGGCTGGACAATTTGCCCCTTTGGTCACGGTCGACAAGTCTGAAGCCGCCCCCTTTGCAGCGGGATATGCAACGCCCGTGGTTTACACACCGACATTCATTCTGGTGGAAAATGGAGAAGAGCTGGGACGTATTTTAGGCTACCCAGGTGAGGATTTTTTTTGGGCATTATTGGAGCAGATGCTTGAAGACACAACTGCGTTCCAAATGCCCGGATAGAGACGGAAACACTTGTAAAATAGTGCGATATGTGGTTTCGGCAACAGAACACGCAGCGCAGACTAACTGAGGGGAAAAGGTTATGGCACTGCCCAAGATAGAACCAGATATGAGCGATGCCGAATTGGATCGTCTTATCACCAACGCGACAAATGCTTCGAACTTTCTAAAAGCTCTTAGCCATGAAGGTCGTATGGTGATCTTGTGCCATTTGGTTACAGGTGAAAAATCTGTGACTGAACTGGAAGAGCTGCTTTCCGCACGTCAGGCGGCTGTCTCTCAGCAACTATCCCGACTGCGTCTAGAAGGCTTGGTCATCCCGCGTCGCGAAGGCAAAGCCATCTACTATCGCCTAGCCGATGATCGCCCCAAAAAGATTCTTGAAACAGTGTACGAGCTGTTTTGTGAGGATTGACCAAAAGTTAAACCTGTGGTCCCTTGTTGCTCTGATCAGATGAAATCTCTGAGGAGCATCCACTATGTCGTCTATTCCTGAACCATTATTGGTCGCATTGATTGGCCTTTTTGGCGGTGCGGTGCTTGGGCTGGCCTCTCGTCTCGGTCGGTTTTGCACCATGGGCGCCATAGAAGATTACCTCTATGCGCAAAACGACACGCGCCTTAGAATGTGGGGAACAGCCATCGGCGCGGCCATCACAGGCACGTTCCTTTTGGCGCATGCAGGATATCTAGATCTCGGTCAAACTTATTATTATTCAGTAGCTTGGATACCATTGGCCAGCATTTTGGGCGGACTTATGTTCGGCTATGGCATGGCGCTAGCCGGCAATTGCGGTTACGGCGCACTTGCCCGATTAGGTGGCGGCGACATGCGAGCTTTTGTAATTATTCTGGTTATGGGGGTTTCCGCATATGCAGTGCTACAGGGGCCATTGTCTTACATCCGCGTTTGGGCCTTTCCGCAAGAAATACCGCAGCCTGAGATCGCACAGGGATACGCCCATCTCATCGCCAAATACACAGGCCTTCAACCGACGTTGATAGGTATCATAGTTGGACTGGTCCTAATCGGCTGGATGATTTCATCTTCTGATTTTCGCTCTCAACCCAAATACATCGCGTGGGGATTTGGTGTCGCTTTGGCTATTGTCTCAGGTTGGGCAGGCACGCAATGGGTTGCCGAGACCGGTTTTGCCGCTCTGCCGGTCGTGTCACACAGTTTTTCTGCACCTTTGGGCGAATCCATCCTCTACATTATGACGGCATCGGGGCGTGATTTATCGTTCGCGGTGGGGTCAGTGACGGGTGTTCTGCTTGGCGCATTCATCGGTAGTCTTATCAAGGGCCATTTCCGCTGGGAGGCCTGTGAAGACCCTCGCGAATTGAAGCGCCAGATATTCGGGGCAATCTTGATGGGCGCGGGCGCAGTCATAGCGCTTGGCTGCACTGTCGGTCAGGGCATCACGGCATTCAGCACGTTGACCTATTCCGCACCAGTAACATTCGTTGCGATCTTCATTGGCGCTGCCTTTGGGCTTCGCCAATTGATTACAGGTTTCGAACCCGCCGAATAGAAACTAGGCGGCGCAAGCGCTCTGTAAATCTATGCACAAAAGTTGCTCGAGAGTTGAGTTATCTTCAATAAGCTCATGCAACGTTATTTCGTCAAGCTTGCCGTAAAACGCATCCACGGCGGCAGCAATTGCGACCTTCAAGCGGCATGCGGTGATAAGCGGACATGTATTGTCAACATCAGCAAAGCACTCTGATACAGCGGTCTTGGATTCCATCAGCCGGAACACATCACCTATGCGAATTTCGGCTGCCACACGACCCAGTCTAATGCCGCCGCCGCGACCGCGCACAGTGTCTAAAAATCCGGCCTGAGCGAGTTGATTGACGACTTGCCCAAGGTGGTTTTCGGATGAGTTACATTTACCTGCAATGTCGTGCTTAGTCACCAATCGGTCACCGTTCACGCCACAGAACATAAGCACTCGTAAAGCAAGGTTTGATCGTTTCGTAATGCGCATGGGTCCTCCAACGGACAATGGATAAGCTGTATTTTCAATATAGCGATTCCGCCAATTCGCCTTTGATCTGGATCATGCGCGTTCCAGAGTTTTAGGGGCGCTCAGCAATCTATCTAGAAATCGCATTTGGAAAGAACAATTGCTGGCCATCAACCTTGTACTCAGCAATTTCAGCCTGACCCTTTGCACCCAACAGCCATTCCGAAAAAAGACCGGCCTCGTACGATTTCACCGCTGGGTGCACTGCGGGGTTTAATACAATGACACCATACTGGTTAAACATGTGTGCATCGCCCTCAAACAGAATCTTGAGATCCCCTTTGTTCGCAAAGGCAATCCAAGTTGCGCGGTCCGTTAGGGTATATCCCCCTAGTGCCGACGCCATGTTTAAAGTAGCCCCCATGCCCGAACCTGTTTCGATATACCACTGTCCCGAATGACTTGTTGGGCCATATCCAGACAAAGCCCAAAGTCGCATTTCGGCTTTGTGTGTACCGCTATCATCTCCACGAGAAATGAATTTGGCATTGGCGCCTAAAATCGCGCTGAACGCGTCTTCAACACTTTTGCCATCAGAAACGTTTGCCAGATCAGCAGAAGGACCGACGACAACAAAGTCGTTGTACATGACGTCCGATCGGGCAATTCCAAAACCGTCTTCTACAAACTGTTCCTCATCCGCTTTTGAATGAACCAGCAAGGCATCACCGTCGCCGTTGCGCGCGTTTCTTAGCGCTTGACCTGTTCCGACGGCAACCACGCGAACCTCAATTCCGGTTTCATGCTCAAACTTAGGAAGAATTGCGGTGAACAAACCAGAATTTTGGGTCGAAGTTGTGGACTGAAGAATAATGAAGTTCTCGTCTGCCGCGGCGAATGTCGGCATCAAAAAGACCAAAACGGAGAGCGCCCATCTGAGCATAGCCAAACCTTGCCCTAAGGTACCAAACGGCCAGAAAGGAACGTGTGTGCCTCTAGCGAAGTCGGTCCGTTGAAAAACTCTTTAACCTTCAACCTGTCCCGCAATTTGCCGCCTGAAATAAACAAAACTTCGTCTGCAAGACGTTCTGCCTGAGCCATAGAATGACTTACCATAACGATCCGAACACCAAGCACGGATGCGTGGTGTAAAATTGCTTCGATCCGATGCGTTGCATTTGGGTCGAGACTTGATGTCGGCTCGTCCAAGAAAAGAATTTTTGGCGACCGTGCCAAGGCGCACGCCAAGGCTAGGCACTGTTCTTCGCCGCCCGAAAGCGAACGTGCAGCTTGGTTCTTTTTATCCGCAAGCCCGGAAAGCTCTAGTAGGGCGCCGATCCTATCGTCGAACTGGGACTTGGGTGTATCTCCAAATTTCAGTGCAAACTTAAGGTTCGCTGCAACAGGCCTGCGTAGCAGCACCGGTTTTTGAAAAACCATGGCCTGACGCGCCCTGCCCTTGCCCGAAACAGGCAACCCTTCGTATGTGACCTGCCCAGCATGAGGTGATATCAAACCATGCATAAGTCGGATCAGCAGGCTTTTGCCCGCGCCGTTGGGTCCCAAAATCACCGAAATCCCGCGACCTGAGATTGACAGCGAAGGAATGTCGATCTGAACTTGATTGGATGCCCGATATTGGACACCCTCAAGGGTCATTTCAGGTAGAGACGACCGCAACGGAATAACCTTGCCAAGGCTTTGCGCCAGAAAATCATGTCCGATATCACGCATAGGCGTACCTCGCCGAGGAACGCGCAGCCAAGGACATGGCCACATTAATCGAGATTGCCAATACGATCAAAACAACGCCCAGCGCAAGCGCCATGCCAAGATCACCTTTGGACGTTTCCAGCGCAATAGTCGTCGTCATAACGCGCGTGACGTGGTTGATGTTTCCACCGACGATCATCACGGCGCCAACTTCGGCAATCGCCCGGCCAACACCAGCTAAAAGCGCAGTCATCAGGCCAAAGCGGCCTTCCCAGAGCAATGTCGGAATTGTGCGCAAACCAGCCACGCCGAGCGACAGGAACTGTTCGCGATACTCACCGTAGAGTTCCTCAACCACTTGGCGCGACAAGGCCGCGACAATAGGCAGAACCAAAAGCACCTGCGCGACGATCATTGCCGACGGCGTATAGAGCAGCTGCAACACGCCAAACGGACCGGATGCAGAGAGCATCAAATAGACCGACAGTCCGACGACAACGGGCGGTAACCCCATCAACGCGTTGACCACTACGACCAAGGCACCGCGACCGGGAAAGCGCATTACCGCAAGAAAAGCGCCAAAGGGCATTCCGATCAGACCCGCAATCGCCACCGCCGTAAGCGAGACTTTCAGCGACAAAAATACAATAGCCCACAAGCTCTCATCCCCTGAAAGGATTAGACCCATGGCCAATTGTAGACTGTCGCCAAAATCTGTCATGATTACTCCGCTGCGACTGATTGCTTTGCTTTTTCTATACGAACGGCCGCGAACTTAAACTCAGGGATCTTGCCATACGGGTCAATAGCTGGGTTTGTCAGAACGTTCGCAGCTGCCTCGACATAAGCAAATGGCACAAATACCATGTCTTCGGCAACCGCACGATCCGCGCGGGCCATGATTGTGATTTCACCGCGGCGCGATGCGATCGTAACATAGTCCCCAGCTTCAACGCCCAGACGCCTTAGCGTTTTGGGATGAAGGGAACAGTTCGCTTCAGGTTCGACCGCATCAAGCACTTTGGAGCGGCGCGTCATAGAACCGGTATGCCAATGTTCTAGCTGGCGACCCGTTGTCATAATCATCGGGTACCTTGCATCTGGCGCCTCATCAGGCGGTATAACGCTTGCAGGCGTAAACCGTGCACGACCATCGGCCCTTGGGAAACCATCGCCAAACACAATTGGCTGGCCCGGGTCTGATTCATGGAGGGAAGGATATGTGATTGTCTCGGTTTTAAGACGTTCCCACGTGATGTTGTTGAGCGATTTCATGTTCAACTTCATCTCTGCAAAGACTTCGCTAACGTCGTCATATGACCAAGGCAATCCAATCCGCTGAGCCAGCTCTACCGTGATCGACCAATCCTCACGCGCTTCGCCCGGAGGTGTAACGGCAGGACGAACGCGTTGTACCTGACGGTTAGTGTTTGAAACCGTACCGTTCTTTTCATAAAGCGCCGAGGCAGGCAGAATGACATCCGCAAAGTTGGCCGTCTCGGTTAGGAATATGTCCTGAACGACAAGCATCTCAAGCTTGGCAAATGCCTCGCGTGCGTGATCCACGTCAGGGTCAGACATCGCAGGGTTTTCGCCCTGAATATACATACCCTTAATGTTGCCAGCATACGCTTGGTCCACGATTTCGGTGACTGTCAGACCCTTTTCGTTTGAGAAGTCTCCGGTGCCCCACACGTCCGTAAAGCTTTTGCGGATATCGTCATCCATGACCGACTGATAGTCAGGCAAGAACATTGGAACCAAACCAGCATCAGACGCACCTTGAACGTTGTTCTGTCCGCGCAACGGGTGAAGACCCGCGCCCGGTTTGCCAACATTACCGGTCATCAGCGCCAAGCTGATCAAACACCGTGAATTGTCCGTTCCATGTATGTGCTGAGAAACGCCCATACCCCAGAAAATCAGGCCAGCGTCTGCATTTGCAAATATCCGAGCGACCCTGCGGAGTTGTTCAGGCTCGATCCCGCAAATTTCTGACATTGCTTCCGGCGTGAACCCTTTTAGGTGTTCTTTTTCCGCTTCCCAGTTCTCGGTGTATTTTGCGATATAGTCTGGGTCGTAGAGCTCCTCTTCAACGATCACGTTCATGATTGCGTTGAGCATAGAAACGTCTGCGCCCGGGCGGAATTGCAGCATCTCGGACGAGAAACGGCGCAATCCAACGCCGCGTGGGTCCATCACGATCAGCTTGCCACCACGTTTGGTAAACTGCTTGAAATAGGTCGCTGCCACAGGGTGGTTTTCAATCGGGTTACAGCCAATCACGATGGCTACATCCGCGTTTTCGATCTCGTTAAAGGTCGCGGTCACGGCACCAGAGCCAACGTTTTCAATCAGCGCCGTTACCGAGGAAGCGTGGCAAAGACGGGTGCAGTGGTCGACGTTGTTGTGCAAAAATCCCTGACGGATGAACTTTTGGAACAGGTAAGCTTCTTCGTTTGTACATTTCGCAGAGCCAAAACCAGCAACCGAGCGGCCGCCGTGGGTATCCCGCAGACCAATAAGACCATTCGCCGCCACGTCCATCGCCTCATCCCAAGTCGCTTCACGGAAATGGGTCAAAAAATTACCCGGATCGACGTTCAGACCCTTAGCCGGAGCATCTTCACGGCGGATCAAAGGCTTGGTCAGACGGTGTGGATGGTGGATATAGTCAAACCCGAAGCGACCTTTGACACAAAGACGGCCCTCGTTCGCAGGGCCATTGAGACCTTCTATGTATTTAACTTTGCCATCCTTGACCTTCAAGTTGACCTTGCAGCCAACGCCGCAGAATGGGCAAACGGTTTCTGTTTCACTGTCAAAGTCAGCGCTATCACCAACCTGCTGATCGTCGACAACACTTGCCGGCATCAATGCACCGGTTGGGCATGCTTGAACGCACTCACCACAGGCCACGCAGCTAGATGTGCCCATCGGATCATTAAGATCGAACGTCGGGTAGGCATTGTGGCCCCGCCCTGACATACCAATCACATCGTTGACTTGCACTTCACGGCACGCACGAACGCAAAGCCCGCATTGGATGCAGGCGTCAAGGTTGACCTTCATTGCCACATGGGTGTCATCGAGCAACGGGATATGATCCTTTTCCATTGTCGGAAAACGACTTTCAGACACTCCACTGTCAGCTGCAATATCCCAAAGGTGGCTCGATTTGTCGTGTGCAGCCTCTTGCTCTGGCTGATCTGCCAAAAGCAGCTCAATCACCATTTTCCGCGCGTTTTCTGCACGTGCGTTGTTTGTTGTGACGAGCATGCCCTCGCTTGGTTCACGCACACAAGACGCTGCCAAAGTGCGTTCGCCTTCGATCTCAACCATACATGCGCGGCAATTGCCGTCTGGCCGGTATCCCGGTGCAGGTTTGTGGCAAAGGTGCGGGATAACAAGCCCGCGTCCGTTTGCAACTTCCCAGATAGTCTCGCCTGATTGCGCTTCGACTTCCTGACCGTCGAGAGTGAATTTTACTGTGTCGGTCATGGCTTACACCTCATCCGCGAAATGTTTCAAGGTCAATCGAATTGGGTTAGGGGCCGCCTGCCCCAATCCACAAATCGAAGCATCCGTCATGGTTTGGCAAAGCTCTTCAAGTAGATCTCCGTCCCACTTAGCTGCTTGCATCAATTTCACGGCTTTCTCACAGCCGACACGACAAGGCGTACATTGACCGCAGCTTTCATCTTCAAAGAAGCGTAGCATATTGAGTGCCGCATCTTTCGCGCTGTCCTTATCGGATAGGATTACGATAGCAGCCGAGCCAATGAATGTGCCCAACGGTTGAAGTGTGTCGAAGTCCATAGGGACATCGTTAATCGACGCTGGCAACAGACCCGCTGATGGTCCACCGGGCTGATAGGCTTTGAACTCATGGCCTTCGATCATGCCACCACAGGCTTCAATGATATCCGTGATCGTCGATCCAGCTGGCAGCAAGTGCACGCCGGGATTGTTGACACGGCCAGATACCGAATAGCTTCGCAGACCTGTACGACCGTTCTTTTCTACTGAGTTCAGAACGCTTGGTCCGTTGCGGCAAATCTTGGCAACCCACAGAAGCGTTTCGACGTTGTGCACCAATGTAGGTTTGTTGAAAATGCCAACCTGCGCCACGAAAGGCGGGCGATGTCGTGGCAATCCACGCTTGCCTTCGATCGACTCGATCATCGCGCTTTCTTCACCACATATATACGCACCTGCGCCACGACGAAGATCAATGTAACCGGGCTCAACGATGCCGGCAGCCTCTAGCGCCGCAATCTCAGTTCTTAAAATGCTTAGAACCGCGGGATACTCGTCGCGCATGTAAATAAAGCATTTCTCGGCATCGACGGCCCAAGCGGCAATCAGCATACCCTCAAGGAACATATGAGGCGTGCGCTCTAAGTAGAAGCGATCTTTGAATGTACCAGGCTCGCCCTCGTCACCATTTACGGCAAGGTAACGTGTCCCTTCGTTCATTCGTACAAATGACCACTTGCGGCCTGATGGGAAACCCGCACCGCCAAGTCCGCGAAGACCGCTTTCCAAGACCGTGTCCTGAACTTCTTCGGGGTCGCCATCTTTACGTAAGCTTTGCAAGATTTCATAGCCAGCTTTGGCTTGATAGGCATCTAGGGCCTCATAAGAAGGCATAACTGGATGCAGATCACCGGACGCGATCACGTCTGAAATCAGGTCTGGCGTTGCATGATCTACGTGGCGATGACCAATCTCAGCAACCGGCGCCGTATCACAGCGTCCCATGCATGGAGCGCGCAATACGCGAACCTTTGCAGGATCATGCCCCGCTTCCAAAGCATCAATCAATGCCTCTGAACCGGCCATTTCGCACGCAAGCGAGTCGCAAACTCGGATCGTCAAATCTGGCGGAGGTGTCTCGCCCTCTCGTACTGGATCGAAATGTGCATAGAAGGTCGCGACCTCCCAGATTTCGGCCATCGAGATACGCATTTCTTCAGCCAATGCGCGCATATGCGGCGCAGATAAATGTCCGTAAGTGTCTTGAATTAAATGCAAAAACTCAATCAGCATGTCACGGCTGCGTGGCGTGTCGCCAAGCAAGCCTTTAACGTCAGCCCAGGCCTGTTCATCCAATTGACGGCCCTTTGGGGTCCGTCTGCCTTTACCTTTTCCTGATTTCCAAACGCCGGACTGGTTATCCAATGCCATTGCAAGACCCTTATTTCACTATGTGTAACTGTATATTCTTCAGATACTCCTGAAGAAGTATTATCGACAAATCAATATCGTTAATCCATGATTTGATAGAAATTTTCTATTATTAGTGAACTGGACAATATATCCACCTCGGCTTAGGCGTAGATATGGATTGGGATGAAGAAATTGACGCTATTGGGCTGCTTTGCCCACTGCCTGTTCTGCGGACGCGCAAAAGGATGATTCCCTTTCAATCAGGGACGATCATTCGAGTTTTGACATCAGATCCGGCAGCCCTGATAGACTTGCCGCATTTTTGCACTCAGTCAGGGCACACTTATTTGGGCTCAGAAGATCAAGCAGATGTCACCGCGCATTTTGTCAAAAAAGCTTAACGGAAATCACATACCAAAGCTGGAATAGGGTAGATACTTCACCATATCGCCGATGCTAATTTCCGCACTTTCGTCAGGCAGTTCAACAAGACCATCGGCCCAACTGAGACCGCTTATTCTGCCAGAGCCTTCGGATTGGAACACCTCAACCTGCCCGTCACGATTAATCCGAGCGCGGAGATATTCGCGCCGTCCATGCTTCTTGGACTTTGTGAAGCCAGCAGGAACCATAAACCCTTGCGGTTCTTGCCACCCTGCCCCTGCCAATAGCGATAACGCAGGTCGCCCAAAAATCAATGAACAGACAAGCGCAGCGACTGGGTTCCCAGGCAACCCGAAAACTGGGGTGCCATTCCACATCGCCAAAGCCAAAGGCCGCCCGGGTTTGACGGCGATGCGCCAACTTGTGAGATCGCCTTTGGAGCGTAATATCTGCGAAATGTGATCCTCGTCCCCTGCGGAAGCGCCGCCAGACGTCAAAATGGCATCGACCTTGCCGCCAAAATCATTGAGTCTTTGTTCAATGGCCTGCTCAGTGTCCGGTGCCAAACCCATGTCGACCGGCTGATGCCCCCAAGTTTCGATTAAGGACAGCAGCATGGGCCGATTGGCGTCAAAGGTGATGTGGTCACTCATTTCCGCCGCACCAGCCTCAACCAGTTCATCGCCAGTAGACAGCACCCCTATGCGAAGTGGCTTAAATACCTGAACCTTTGGTATGCCTACTGCGGTTAACAACGCCAGTTCAGCAGGTCGCAGCTTTTGGCCTGCGGACAAAATTTCCTTCCCAGCTACAACATCTTCGCCAGCCTTTCGGGTATTGCTGCCTCGTTTCGGTGCCCCGTTGAGATGCACTTGATCATTGGATAGCGTCACCTCCTCCTGCAACACGACGGTGTCGACACCAGCGGGTAGTATTGCGCCCGTCAATATTCGCACTGCCTGTCCCGACCGGACTTTCCCGATAAATGGATCACCTGCGGCCGACCTGCCCTCAACGAGTTCTAGGCTTAGCCCGTTGGAAAGAGTGTCAAACGCAAACCCATATCCATCCACGGCAGAATTGGCCGCTGGGGGATTGGATCGAACGGCTGTCGCTGATCGCGCGAGAATTCGACCGTTGGCATCACGCGTTGCCATTGCTTCGACCTTGGCCACTGAAACCAGACTAGACTTCAACCTTGCAAGGGCTTCGTCCACCGGCACCCAATCGACGCCCTGAGGTAGCGCAAAGCAATCGTTTCTGAGATTCTTTTGGGTTGAGTTTCCCGGCGTCGAATTAGGGGATAGTCCGACTTGTGCCAAAACAAAATCCGCCACCGAACCGGTGTCATCGAGTTCAAACAAAGGCAGCGGGGTTTCCACGTCGCCTTTAGCGGCAACGGCCACGATAGTTGCATTTTTCTCGGCAAGTGGTCTGTGCCCATTTTCGGTGCGAAATGCCTCAATCTTGGGATGAGACGCAGTTTTATATCCTTCAATCAACACTAAGTCCGCGCCTTCAATCTTCGCCACCAACGCTTCCAAACTCGGCTCTTGGCGTGCGTCTAGCTCTGTCATCTTTGCCCAGCGCTGGGGCGACGACAGGATGACCTGTCGTGCTCCGGCTTGGCGATGGCGATAAGTGTCAGTCCCAACGTGGTCGATATCCGCATTATGGTGTGCGTGCTTGATCGTTGAAACGACAAATCCACGCCCTGAAATCTCAGAGATCAGACGTTCCATCAGCCCTGTCTTGCCGCCATTTTTCCAACCAGTGACACCGTATATCTTCATACCAGTTCCCTTTGTCGCGCAATCTTGCGCGCCCGATCTAAGTCGTCGGGAGTATTCACATTAAAAAAGGGGTCTAGTCCATCATCTGATTCAAAAAACGCCTGCCCTGCCCCGTGCTTGTCTGTCCAAGCAACGATCTTACGCACCCCTTCTGTGGTAAGAGCACGCTTTAGGTCGTCCTTTAAAGAAACCGGCCATAACCCGAACGTCGGTTGCCGCCAAAGCTTTCCTCCTTCGTCCGAACTGGCTGCTATTGAAAGACCGGACGGTGATCCATTCTGTCTGAGAGCCGCAAGTAAATCTAACGGAAAAAACGGTGTGTCCCCGGCAACGGACAATACATGGCTTGCGCCTTGGCTTTCTGCCCACTCAAGGCCCGCCAATATCCCAGCTAGTGGTCCTGCATAGCCTTCAACCGCATCCGAAAGCACAGGCAGATTGAAGCGGGTAAACCGTTCCGGATCACCATTAGCATTCAGTGCTATATCGCTAACCTGCCCAAGTAGTCGCGAGATAACAACGTCCAATAGTGTATATCCACTGGCAAGCTCTTTTAGGCACTTGTCACCTCCCCCCATACGTGTGGCCAACCCACCGGCAAGAATGACGCCAACGATATGATTAGTCA
>ERZ1048872.2364-NODE-2364-length-13576-cov-18.689890_pt1 | contig 13576 bp, 19 predicted proteins | sample MGYA00383100_ERZ1048872 | MGnify/ENA primary metagenome ERZ1048872 (study PRJEB29581, sample SAMEA5548370) | metagenome | biome: marine; feature: coastal; material: water | depth 50 m | study: Short-term variability in the microbial, nano- and picoplankton... | reverse complement strand
ACTAGATGCTGGGTGGGATGATGAAATGCTGCGCGTTGAATTAAAAGACCTAGACGCGGTTGATTTTGATTTAACGCTGACGGGCTTTGATCTGGATGAATTGGGAAATCTGTTTGATACTGGCTCGCTTGATGGTGACAGCGAGGAAAACTATTCCCGCAAAATCGAAGCACCGATATATGAGCCGAAGGGAGAAAAGCCAAAAATCACTGAACTGATTGATAGCAAGAAAACAGAAACATTGACCGAGGAGATTGATGCTGCATATTCTGACGACACTATTGATTGGGAGACGTCAATTTTTCTAAAAGCGGCGGCTCAACGCCATACTGTTTTTAACTTTAGAAACATTGCAGAGTTTTACGCCCATGCAGATGCGCACTTGCAAGACCTATTCGAGCGCAGCGCATTGGTAATTATCGACTTTGATAGGGCGGTGGAGGATGGATTTGTAAAGCTGTCCAAAGAAATGATGGAGCAAGTAGGAAAGATCAAAAAGGATGATCCAGATGCGTGACGACTTTTGCGCCTTTATCCTGACGCATGGACGCCCTGACCGCGTGACCACTTACAACACGATAAGAAAGCATGGCTATACTGGCAAGATTTACGTGGTGATTGATGACGAGGACAAGACCGAAGATCAGTATCGGGAAAGATACGGCGATGAGGTTTTGCAGTTTTCAAAGGCAGAGATTGCCAAGACCTTTGATGAGGGCGACAACTTCAATGATCGCCGCGCCATAATCTATGCTCGCAACGCTTGCTGGAAACTTGCCGAGCAAGTCGGGTGTAAATACTTCATCCAGCTTGATGACGATTATTCTCGGTTTGATTGGATGCTAGATAAATTTGCGTTTGCTTGCGAAGTAAAAGTGAACCAACTCGACTGGTTATTCACTAACCTTGTATCATTTCTTTGTAAAACCCCTTTCCACTCCGTGGCAATATCTCAGAGCGGCGACCATATAGGTGGAAGGCAGTCGAGCGCTGTCAAATCAGCGCAAGCAAAACGAAAGGCAATGAATAGTTTCGTATGCTCAACTGAAAAGCCTTTTCAGTTCGTGGGTCGAATAAACGAGGATGTGAATACATACACTAGCAAACAGCGAAAGGGCGTTGCTTTTATGTCGTTTATGCAAGCTAGGCTTACGCAAAAACAAACGCAATCAAATTCGGGTGGAATGACTGATCTTTATTTAGACAGCGGAACATACGTGAAGTCGTTTTATTCGGTCATGTATTGCCCAAGTGCGGTTGTCGTTGGGTCATTGCGTGGCGGCGGGACGCGCAACGGGGTTGATAACAATAAGCCACGACTGCATCACTCAATCAACTGGAACGCTGTCGCCCCGCTAATCTTGCGCGATGACATAAAAAAGGGGCCGCGCAAGGCGACCCCGATCAGTGCGGCAAGTGAGGTTTAGTCTTGCCAATCTTCTTTCCACACGCCGCCCAGATCATCCCAATGCTTGCGCGTGACTTGATAACGGCGCAGCGGGTAAAACTTCGGATCTTTTGTGTGGGCGTGAATGTAAATCATTTCTTCGCGCTTGTGCGCAGCCAAAACGATGTGGCCAGCTTGGGCTTTGGTGTCGCATTCAACAACGTATTTAGCCTTGCGCCCTTCCGCGCCGCCCCAGCCGCTCATAAATTTGTCGGTCATGGATACAAAATAAGACATAAAAATTTCCTTTTAACGGTTGCAGATATGAGCGGCATTGCCAAGATCGTTGATGGCATAAATCATCGTGCGACCATCACCCAAATCGTCGGCATGTTCCAAGGCATCGCCAAACGTGCTAAACTCGGCGCGGGTGCGATTGCGTCCAAAACCGCGTACAGTGGTGAAGCTGGTCGCAGTGTCAAAACAAAATTGTTCGTGGGGGTTAGTGAATTGCATGATCTTTTCCTTTTTGTTTATAGAAATATTTATAAGCAAATCGCCAACAATGTAAACCTATATTTGCAAGGAGTCGCAAATGTCACGAAAACCGCATGAGCCTACAAACGAAAGCCGCCAGCTTGTCCAGCTTCACGCCACAATCGGGACTCGACAGGAAATAATTTCAGACATTCTTGAAATTGATACAAAGACGCTTCGCAAATATTACCGCGTTGAACTTGATCAAGCACTGGCAAAAGCGAACGCAACAATCGGCGGCGCGCTATTCAATAAGGCAAAAAACGGCGACACTTCCGCTCAATTGTTCTGGATGAAAACACGCGCTGGCTGGCGTGAAAAGCAAGATATTGATCTAACTAGCAGCGATGGCAGCATGGCTCAGAAACCAACGATAATTCATTTGGTTGGCAAGTTATCAGATGACAACGGCGAGGATTGAACTTGCGCCTTTGATGCTGGACAATTTTTTGCAGCCAGCCAAGCACCGCGTTTTCAAAGGTGGTCGAGGTAGCGGCAAAACGCGCGGCTGTGCGCTTATGTCAGCAATTTACGGTTACAAGTTTGCAGAGGCAGAACGCGAAGGCGTATTGCTTGCCAGCCGTGAGCATTTGAACAGCCTTGAAGAATCCAGCCTCGAAGAAATAAAATCAGCGATTAAATCTGAACCTTGGCTCCTTGATTATTACGAAATCGGTGAAAAATACGTGCGCACCAAAAACAGGCGCGTTTCCTACGCCTTTGCTGGGCTGCGACACAATTTGGACAGCGTAAAATCAAAAGCCAACATTCTTTTAAACTGGACAGATGAGGCCGAAAGCGTCAGCGAATCCGCTTGGCGCAAACTTATTCCAACCATACGCGGTGCCGATGATCTTGAGAATTGGCTTAGTTACAATCCAGAAAGCGCAGAAAGCGCAACGCACAAACGCTTCATTGAATCTCCACCTTCGCGCTGCATTACAACGACAATCAACTGGCGAGATAACCCGTGGTGGAAACAAAGCGGATTGGAAGAACAACGGCAAGACGATCAGCGATTGAGGCCAGACACGTATCAACACGTTTGGGAGGGCGCGTTTCTAACAATCACCGAAGCACAGGTTTTCAGCGGTAAGTTTCTAGTTGATGAATTTGAGGCAGATGAAACATTCGATGGGCCATATCAAGGTCTTGATTTCGGGTTCGCACAAGACCCGACAGCGGCAGTTCGATGCTACGTGAAAAACAAAGTTCTTTATATCAGAAACGAGGCTGGCAAAACAAAGCTGGAACTTGACGACACGTCAAAATTTGTTTGCGATGCAATACCCAACTTTGAAAAATACGCAACAAGGGCAGACAGCGCGAGGCCAGAATCAATCAGCTATTTAAAAAGGCCGCAAAAGGGCGATGCAAAAGCGCCTTATCTGCCAAGAATGGAAAGCGTCAAGAAATGGGCTGGCAGCGTTGAAGATGGCGTTGAGTTCATAAAGTCTTTTGAAAAGGTGGTGATTCATCCAGATTGCCAACAAGCAGCGCGTGAGTTCAGGCTTTACAGTTTCAAGATTGACCGCTTGTCAGGTGATATTTTGCCGACCATAGTTGATGACCATAATCATTTTATTGACGCGATCAGATACGCGCTTGTGCCGTTAATGAAGCGCAGGGCCGCAAGCAAGATTGTTGTGCGGCTATGAAAAGCAAGATAGTTGAGATATAAAAATGGAAATTAAAAAATAACGGGGGCCAAAGATGGCGCAATCTTCATTTTCAGTTAGTACCGTTTCGGGCGCTGTTCAGGCAATGCTAAACGAAAGCCAAAGAGTTGTGGACGTGGACAAGGGTGGCCCAAACATGCGAAAGCAGGGCGTTAAATACCTTCCGCAATTCCCGCAAGAAACAGATGAGGATTATGACGCAAGGCTAGAAAGTTCTTCGCTGTTCAATGGCGTCAACAAGTTTGTCGAGGATGCGGCGGGGAAAGTTTTCCAACAGCCAGTTTCTTTGAAAGAAAAAGAAAACAATCCGCTGATTGATCTAACCAAGAACATTGATCTTGAAGGGCGCGGTCTTTCCAACTTCGCAAACGATCTGTTTAATGCTGGAATGCTGCGAGGCATCAGCTTCGTAATGGTGGACGCTCCAAGGCGCGAAGGCGAGTTGACCGTAGGGCAAGCGCAAGCGATGGGAATGCGCCCGTCGATGTCTTATCTTGCGCTTGATGACGTGCTTGGCTGGAAGTGGGAAAACATAAACAACGCGCCGATTCTGACTCAATTCAGAAGTTTTGAACAAGTCGAGGATGAAGGTCGGGACGAATTTTCAGATGAATTGGTTTCCCAGATCAGAGTTCAGGATTTATATGAAGGCAAGGTGCGCGTTAGACTTTATCGCGGATCGTCCAAGGCATACGTAAGCGGCATGAATGCGACAGGCTACGCGCTTCACGACGAATACATAACAGAACAAACAGAAATCATGGTTGCGCCTTTTTACACAGAGCGCACAGCGTTTTTCACCGCATCTTCGCCGCTGCAAGATTTGGTCGAGGTCAATCTGGCACATTGGCGGCTTCAATCAGATAAAGCTAATTGCTTGCACAAATCTCTTACGCCGCTTCTGTTCTTGAAAAACATGGGCATTGAAGCCAGCGAAACAGGCGAATTGATTGTTTCGAGCGGCTACGCATTTGCAGCTAATGGCGATTCATCAGATATGCGATGGGTCGAAATCAGCGGTTCAAGCATTGCGCAAGCTAGAATTGAACTGAAAGACCTTGAGTTCCAGATGCAAGCAATGGGGCTGCAACTTGTTATTTCAAAGGGCGGCGGTAATACGGCAACGGGTGACGCAATAGATGAGCAAAAGCAAAACAGCCGACTTGGTATTTATGCCGACAACTTAAAAGACTGCCTTGAAACGGCGATGGGCTGGATGGCCGATCTTGCGGGTTTTGCAAACGCGAATATTGAAGTTTTCGTGAACAAGGAATATTCCGCGCTCAATCATCTTAGCATGGATCAAGTGCGGGATATGTTCACCAATAGCGTAATAAGCAAGCGCACATATATTGCAGAAGGTCGGCGCCGTGGCGTTCTGGATGAGTCGATTGATGCAAATGATGAATCTGAACTAATTATTGAAGAAGGCGTTGAATTTATCGACTTTCCAGAGCCAGAGAAGCAGCAACCACAACAGCTTGAGGCGGCAGAATAAATGGCGACAGCTTACGACGCAACAACCAGACACGCGGTTTACGTCGAAAGATTAAAGGCGCGGTCTGTTAAAGATATTTTGAATATGCTGAAACCGTTGCAGAGTGATATATTCACAAAGGTTGCGGCGTCTGATCTTGAAAACATGACGCGCAGAGAAGTCCAAGCGTTAAACGCGCAACTGAAACGCACGATCAAAAAAGGTTATGGGCCTGTTACTTCCGAAATAGATAACACGTTGAGACAGTTCGGAGCATACGAAGGCGGCTGGCAATCAGGTATGCTAAAAAAAACGGGGCTTGTCGCTGATCTCGGCGTGGCGTCTGATGCTGATATTTGGGCGGCAGTAAATGCGAAGCCCTTCGATGGTAAGTTTCTCAAAGATTGGCTTTCTGGTCTTAGCGCAGCAACTTCAAGGCGCGTTACGGAAGCAATCACGCAGGGATACGCGGAAGGCAAGGGCGCAATTGCTGTTGCGCGTGAGCTAAGAGGCACCAGAACGACTAAGGGCGTTCTTAGCGCGTCAGCGCGTGGCGCAGAAGCAATGGTGCGCACAGCGTTTAATCACACCGCAACCGTTGCGCGAGATAAAACATATTCAGAAAACCCAAGCATAAGATTCGAGCAGTGGGTTGCAGTTCTGGACAGTCGCACAACGCCAATTTGTCAGTCACGCGATGGGAACTTTTATCCAGTTGGCGAAGGGCCAAGACCACCAGCGCACATAAATTGCAGATCAACGATGGTTCCAGTTACCAGCAAAAACAAAGCGCGTCTTGAGAACAGGCAGACATATAACGGCTGGCTGAAAGCGCAAAATAAGGCGACTCAAGATGATATACTTGGGCCGACAAAAGGTAAGCTGTATCGAAAAGGCGACTTGACGGTTGATCGCTTTGTGAATCGAAAAGGCCAAGAATATACGCTTGACGAATTGAAGCGCAAAGACGCGGCAGCGTGGGCCGAGACTTTTGGAGCGGATAACGTATCAGAGGCAGTCGATTCAGTTTCAAAAAAGGGTTGATTAGATTATGGCAAAACCAGTTAGCAAAGCAAAGATGAAGTGCAACGCGCCGAAGCGCACACCAAACCACCCGACAAAATCTCACGTTGTAAAGGCTTGCGAGAACGGCAAAGAGAAAATCATCAGATTTGGGCAGCAAGGTGTCAAAGGATCGCCGCCCAAAAAGACTGAAAGCGAGGCGGCGGCGAAACGGCGCAAATCTTTCAAAGCAAGACACGCAAAAAATATAAAGAAAGGCAAGATGTCGGCGGCTTACTGGTCGGCCAAAGTAAAATGGTGAACGGGGAAATCCCCAGCGAAGGCCCAAGAGGGCAGCGAAAGGAATAGCAATGGCTTTAAAATACAGCATTGAAAACTTGGAAAACGTGGATGAAACGCATCAATCTCTTTACAAGAAAACCGAAAGCGGTGGGTTTATTCTCGACGTGGAAGGCGCGGTTGGTGCAGATCGCCTTGCGGAAGTAAATCAAAAAGCAGTTGATAACGCACTGGAAGCGCAGAGACGGCGCAAGACAGTCGAGCGCGTGACATCTGCGCTGGGCGTTGATGACGCAAGCGAACTGGATGCAGCTATTGAGGCGTTAAAATCAGCGCCGCAAAAGGCTCAAAAAGGTGCGCAGTCAGATCAAGAAGCAGTCATTGCGCAGATACGAAAAGACTTTGAAACGAAGCTGGCAGAAAAAGATCAGGCGCTTTCGCAGATCAAGCTGAACGGCGCAAAGGCACGTTTTCAATCTGAATTGCAATCGGCTGGCTTCCCGACAAAAGCGGCTGAAATGTTCGCCGCTGCAAATATGAATCGCGTCAATCTTGACGAAGGCGGCGAAATTCGCATATTGTCAGAAAAAGGCACCCCACTCGCGGGTTCGGGGGCCGATGGATTCGCCAATCTAAGCGACCTTTCAAAAGAACTTGCAGCGGCCATGCCAGAGTTCCTAGTGGACAAAGGCAAAGGGGGCGGCGGTAAAGCCCCAGCGTCAGGCAGCGGAAACGCTGCACCGAATAGTAAATTCGGGAATCTCGCTGCCAAAGTAACGGGCTTTTCTGATTTGCCACTTGAATAAACACAGGGGGAAATCCCCGCAATTTTGGAGTTTAAGATATGTCTCTTTCACAAATGAAGGTGTTTAACGATTACGTTATGCCTTCGACAATCGAACTGGTCGCGCAAGAAGTTGACAAATTCAACGCCGCTTCGGGTGGCGCAATCACGCTTTCAACGGATGGCTTCACAGGCGACTTTGCGCGTGAATCATTCTTCCAAACGCTTGCAGCCGCACAGCGTCGAGTTGATCGTTACGCAGCACAAGCAAGCGCGTCGGCAACCGATCTTGTTGAATTGCAAAACAGCATGGTCAAAGTTGCTGGTGGGTTCGGGCCAGTACGTTACGAGCCAAGCCAAATGACTTGGTTGCAGCGCCCAACGCAACAAGGCATTGCAGCAGCTTCAGAGGCATTTGCCAAAATTCTGATGCAAGATCAGTTGAACAGCGCAGTCGCTTCCGCCGTTGCAGCTATTGAAAACACAGCAGCCGCAACGAATGATGTTTCAGCCTCGGCTGGTATGTCTTACACCGCAATCAATGGCGCGAATGCGCTGTTTGGTGATGCTTCAAGCCTGATCGCCGCTAATGTAATGGATGGCGCTTGCTATCATTCATTGGTTGATGAAAATATCGCAAACTCTGGTCGCTTGTTCCAGTATGGTAATATTTTGATCGTGGATATTCTCGGCAAGGCTGTCATTGTAACAGATGCGCCAGCACTGCGCGAATCAGGTACGCCAAACAAGGTCAAAGTTCTTGGCTTGGCTCAAGGCGGCGCAATGGTCAACAATACGTCTGATGTGATTTCAAACATTGAAACCAGCAACGGGCAGACACGCATTGAAACGACAATGCAGGTTGACTACACGTTTGGTCTTGGCCTCAAGGGCTACACTTGGGACGAAACCAACGGCGGCAAATCACCAACCGACGCTGAACTTGCTACAGGCTCGAATTGGGATAAGACCGCAACGAGCGTCAAGCACACTGCTGGCGTCATCGCGGTTGCTGATGCAGATCAGTAAAGAACTTTTGAGGGGCCGTTGATTCGGCCCCTTTTATAAGTTTTTCATAGGAGGTCTTGAAGTGAAAACAATTTATGAGCCGCACCCAATAACACCAGAACGAAAAGCGGAACTTGTGGCGCGTGGGCTTAAAATAATCGACGCAAAATTTGCACCAGCGCAAGAAGCACCATCGGCGAAACCTAAAAAGCGTCGAAAGAAAGATGACGCCGCAAAGACAGACTGACGCAATGGCAAGCCTCGAAAGTATTTCTGGGCGAGTTGACAGATTGGAAGCTGATTACTTTAAGTTGTCGGGTGACTTGAAATCAATTCTCAAAACCCAGCGCGAGATTGATAAAAACATTGATAGAATGGCAATCGCCCTTGAGGGAGTAAAACGCCGCGAAGATGGCCGACGCGAAATGATTCAGCGAATTAATATGTTCGTAATTGGATCAGTCGTTGCGGCAGTCATGGCGTTTGTTTTAAGCGGGGGTCTTTATAAATGACTCGCGCATTGCCATTCTTGGCGGGGCTTGTGATCGTGCTTGCGTTGATTGATTTCTATATTAACCTCGACGTTGAAAGGGCGACCCAATGGCGCATTATCTTGATGGAATAACTTTAACTTGGGCCGTTTTGCTTCTTTTTTACGGCGCATTTAAGATAAAGACTTTTAAGCCTAAAATTATTGTGGCTGGCATTTCGATTTCTTTATACATCATCGCGCAGCTTGGTTGGACAGCTTCGTTTATTTCGGGGAATCTTTGGGGCGCAGCCTCAACCAATTATATTTGGTTTCTGTTCAATACTTCTGTAATGCTATACATTACGATGAGCGTTAGAAAGTAGGCGAAAAATGGCGATTGTGATTGAAGATGGAAGCATTGTTGCAGGGGCGAACAGCTTCATAACTGTTGCCGAGTGGGAAACTTACCTTTCGCTTTTTGGCAAGACTGCAACGGGCGACACTACCGCCAAGGAAACAAACCTGATCAAAGCGCAACGCGCTATTTCGACAAGGTACATTTTTGACGGTTCGCCAGTTGAACAAGCGCAAGCAACGTGCTTGCCCCGCGATTGGAGCCGCAAAATAAAAGGATTTACCATTGCGAGCGATGCAATCCCGCAAGACTTCAAAGACGCCCAAGCAGAGTTGGCTTTCGACATTCAATCTGGTTCTGATCCGTTTGCAAACGCGACGGAAGGCGTTCTTGGCCCATTAACTGGGGATCGCTCAAAAGCTGGGCCAGCCGAAGTTCAAAAGACTTATGGCAGCGGCGGCACTACATTCGACCCAAGATCAATGTCAAACTACACGGCGGCAAACGATCTTTTGCGGCCATATCTGGGTGCAGGGTCTAGCGGCTTGCAAATCAAGTTAGGGCGCGGCTGATGGCAACAACCGTCAACGATATTGCAGCGGCGGCGTTTGACGGTGTTCAGGCGGCGATTACTGACGCCATTCAATCAGCAGATTTTGGAGAACAGACGGGGCGCATTCTATTTGATCAGGAAAAGGTTGCCAGCGGATACCCAAGCCCAACACCAGAGCAAAGAGTTGAAACGGCATATCTTGAAGGCTTTTCGCCTTGGCCTGTCGAGGGCGACACGCTGACAAGCAGCGGAAAAACTTATTACGTCATGGCGACAAGAAACATTGTGAAGGCAGATGGCCTTTATCATGTGGCGATTGGATCAAGTGAAAACTTGCTTTGGAAAACTGTTCTGATTCAAAGATCAACGAAGGTAAGCGATGGCGCTGGCGGCTTCACCGAAACTTGGGCAACTGTTGCCACTTTGGAGGGCGGTATAACGGCAATGTCAGGAAGCGAAATTTGGAAATCAGACAGGATTGAAGCAATTTCCAAGTGGCGGCTTTTGATTGCTTATTGGGATGAAATCTTTGAATCTGATCGCGTTGTGATCGACGGGATTGCCTACAATATTTCCTTTGTGAATGACATCCAGAAAAAAACTGATTGGACGGTTTTGGAACTTGGCGAGGGCGTCCCGACATGACTCAACGCTTGACCGTACAAGGCACGAAGGAATTAAACGCAGCACTTGAGCGCATGTCTGAAAAGATGCAAGCACAGGTTGCGGAAGTCGTGCAAGAAACGGCAGCGGGTCTTGAGGCGGGTGTTAAGCTACGAATGCAGCAAAGCACACCCACAGGTCGAACGTACAACCGTGGAACAATAAGCCACACAGCGTCAGCGGCGGGGCAACCACCCGCGCCTGATACGGGCGTTCTGATGGGTTCTATTTATCATCAAATGACGGGGCCAATGAGCGCCGTTGCTGGATCAAGAGTCGAGTATTCTTCCTTTCTTGAGTTTGGCACTTTTAAGATGGCAAAGCGTCCAGCTTGGGTTCCAGAAATAGAAGAAACGCGGCCAAGGTTTTTAAAAAGCATCAAGCAAATATTGAGCGGGGGCAAGACATGAAAGGGGCAGCACTTCAATCGGCAATCTATTCGGTTCTTTCTAATGACGCCGCGTTGATGGCATTAATCACTGGCGTATATGCTGACATTGAGCAGCCAAACGATTCTGGCAGTTCTTCCAATTTTCCATATGTCACTATCGGATCAGACAATTTGGCGTCATGGGATTCAAAGACTTTCTTCGGAACAGAGGCGGTCTGCCAAATTGACGCTTGGTCAAGAAGCAACAACTTGCTTGAAGCGAAAAACGTAGGTGAAGCAATTGTTGACGCGCTGCATTGCCAGCCAATGACCATTTCTGGCGCAAGTCACGTTTTGACTCGACAGGAGAATTCTGTTTACACCAAAGACCCAGATGGGCATACGAAGCGCGGACTACTAACATTCCGCGTTATTTACACGCGTGACTAAATAGTTTCCAAAATCCCGCTGGTGGTGTTAGTTTCCAGCAAGTTACAACGAAAGGAGCCAAGACATGGCTGACACTGGACGCGACTTACTGATTAAAAAGAATGCGGTTGCCATAGCGGGAGCGCAAGAAAACGGAATCTCAATAGATAACAGCCCCGTTGACATTACGTCAATCAGCGATGGCGGCTATCGCACACTTGCAGATTTTGCAGGTATGAGGGCGCTCGACATTTCTGTTTCTGGCGTTTGGACTGATACCGTTATGCGTGACGCTGCGCTTGCCGCAACGGGAATGCTTCTGACTGACATCACAATTGACTTTGCAGATGGCGGCGACATCAGCGGCGATTTTTATCTTGCTTCTTATGAAGAATCTGGCGCACATGATGGCGCTGTAACTTTCACTTGCTCGATGCAGTCATCAGGCGCTTGGACTTACACAGCGGCATAATAAATGAAAAAGATTGAAATCGAATGGAACGGTGAAAAATACTTCATCAGCGAAAGCGAGGCGTTTGAACTTGGAGAACGTCTTGAAGATATTATAACAATATCAGAGCTTGCGGAAATGTCTGAAAAGCCAAAATTCCGCAAGCTGTCGCGTTGTTATTCTGAAATGTTAAACTTTGCTGGCGCTAATACCACCCCGCAAAAAGTTCACAAGTTGATGATGAACGAAATAAAGGGATTGAGCGAAAACCAAAAAATCATGGTAGCAACTCAAGCAGTCACAACGCTTATTGAAATTCTGATGGATGGCGCACCAGAAGGCGACGAAAGCGGCGAAGAAAAAAAAGGTCGCGGTTCGTTAAAAGCTGCTTCCTAACGGCTGTTAGGACTTTGGGCGTTCAACCGTCTGAATTTTGGCGAATGAGACCGCGACATTTTTGGTGGCTTTACGAAGCGGAAGTTGGAAAGACCAAGAAAAAGGGACTGACGAGACAAGCCGCGCTAAGATTGAAAAAATGGATGGATCATTACAATGCTTCCAAGTCTGAAAGTTAAAATTGGCGCAGATACCAGCGACCTTGATAAAGGTCTAAATAAGACCCGAGCGAACCTTTTAAAGTTTGCCAAAATTGCGGCGGCGGCAATGGCAGCGGTTGGCGCGGCGACTGCCGCACTGACTGTCAAATCCATGAGGGCTGTTGATGCTCAAGCCAAACTTGCAAAAAGTTTAAACACCACAGCCAAGTCGATTCAGGTGCTTGACCGCGCAGGGGAACTTGCTGGCGTTTCTATGGGTGAAATACAACAGGCGACGATTCAATTAACAAAGCGATTGAGCCAAGCGACAATGGGCGCGGGGCCAGCGGCGAAGGCATTGAAGAAACTTGGACTTTCCGCAAATGATTTGTCAGTTTTGCCGCTTGATGAAAAAATAAGTAAAATTCAAGACGCGATACAAGAGTTTATTCCAGCCGCGCAGCAAGCCGCTATTTCATCCGAGTTATTTGGCGATAGGGCTGGATTAATATTTACAAGAATTGACAGCGAGACTTTAAGCCAAGCCGCGCAAGATATTAAGGATTTCGGCGTAGGAATAAGCCAAGTCGATGCTGCCAATATTGAAACGGCCAACGATGCAATTTCAAGGCTCAAGCTGATCACTACAGGCTTCGGAAACCTTATGGCGGCAAAACTTGCGCCAGCAATTGAGGGATTTGCAAACGCGATTGCCGAAGCGATGAAAATGACAAGCCCGTTCAGGCAGGTATTGAATGAAATATTTGCAAGAATACCAGCATACACGGCGACAATCTTGGCGCTTGCAACTGGAATAGGCGTCAAGATGGTTGCGGCATTTGCTGCCGCCAAGATTGCCGCACTTGGATTTGCGGGTTCTTTGCGAGTTATAAGGGCGGCTTTAATAAGCACAGGCATCGGCGCTCTTGTGGTTCTTGCTGGGGAAGCCGTTTTCTGGTTTCAGAGGCTAGTTGAAAAAACTGGTGGGCTTGGCGAGGCCATGACGCTTTTAGGCGAAGTTTGGCGCGGAGTTTGGAGTGGCATCGTTACGGCAACTCAGGCCGTTCCAGCGGGTCTAAGTGCGGTATGGGCGGCAATTAAAGCTGGCTTTTATTCAATGCTGGAAGGGCTTTCAGATCGTTGGTACAAATTCATTTCCACTTTGGCTTCAGGCACCGCCAACATAACAGTTGGTGGTATGCAGCTTATGCCAGAAGTCGTTGCAGGTTTAGACAGAGCCGCCCAGAGTGCCGCTGACACAATGTCAAAGTTCAATACCGAAGCAGCGAAAGCTGACAATGAAGCAAAAAAGTTGGCAAAAACTGCGTCAGGCAAGTTAACTGAAGGCGCGGCAGAAGCAGCCGCAGCTTTCAAAAAATTAAAAACCGCTGTTGCGGGTGTCTCTGGCGATGAAGAAGGGCCAAGCATCGACCCAACGGTTGTCAAGAATCTAATGGATATCGGTAAAGCCGCTGGCGCGACGAAAGAAGATATTGACGGATTGACAGAAGCGCAAAGGGAATTGAAATCTGCAAGCGAGTCAGTTGGGGACGCATTCGGCAGCGCCTTTACA
>ERZ1048872.2363-NODE-2363-length-13579-cov-4.736764_pt1 | contig 13579 bp, 13 predicted proteins | sample MGYA00383100_ERZ1048872 | MGnify/ENA primary metagenome ERZ1048872 (study PRJEB29581, sample SAMEA5548370) | metagenome | biome: marine; feature: coastal; material: water | depth 50 m | study: Short-term variability in the microbial, nano- and picoplankton... | reverse complement strand
CGCGAGGTTGGATGTTGCCGCCGCTCTAGCGCACCATTCGCCTCTAGATGATCAAGCGCACGACTGATGGCATAAGAAGGCATCCCAAATTTGCCACCGATTTCGGTTTGCGTCAGACCATCATTTTCCAAAACAGTCATCATCACCGGAAAATGCTGTGTAGACAGATCAAGCACCGCAAGGCGCTGTTCCATGCGGTCATTCAGGCCTTTTGCAATACGTTGTATCATCCACCCATTGCTGGTCGTACGGACTGTTTTTGCTTTGTTAGATTGATCCATAAGATTGTTCATACATCTATTATGAACAGATGCAAATATCGCATTAGTAAATATATCATTTGCAATTGTTGCAAATGCAACTTATAGAATTCATAATTTTGAATCTTCTTAAAAGGAAAACGCGATGAAACGGTACCACCCCATTTTAGTGATTTTGCATTGGGCTTTGGCCATAATGATCATCGGCGGTTTAATCATGGGCGGTTTTGTTCTGTCAGAAACACCCAATTCCGATCCGTTCAAAATGACGGCTCTTACGGCGCATATGTCCATGGGAATGCTTATTCTTGTTTTGATGATAGTCCGCCTAATGTTTCGGCTTTTCACGAAAAAACCACAGGCGGCAGATATTGGAAATGCAATGCTAAATAAATCTGCGGATATGGCACATTGGGCGTTTTACGCGGTTGTGATTGCAATGTGCGCCTCTGGCATCGCGATTGCTAACGCCGCAGGATTGCCCGCGATTATATTTGGTGGATCCGGCGAACCGCTTCCAGCCAACTTTAACGATATCCCGCCGCGTATGGCCCATGGTGTTATCGCTAAAATTCTTGGCCTTCTCATTCTTTCCCACGTCGCGGCAGCATTGTACCACCAATTTGTTCGCAAGGATGGATTGTTAGGTCGGATGTGGTTTGGCAATCGAAAAGGCTGATGAGATGCGAATTTTACTGAACTTCATAAACGAGATCGCAGGCATACTTTATGTCGGGGGCATTGCATCCCACATCGTAATCGGAGCCGTTCTTGGAACGCCCGATGCCGACACTGCCTATAACGTTTATACATATAAAGAACTCAGCGCCTATATCCTTATTCTACCAGGCCTAGCACTCAAAGTTATTTGCGATCTAATCCTGTATTTTCACTATGGAGAACGTGGAAATTGGATGAAGATCAAAGCAGTTCTTATGGTCTTTTTGACCGTCAACGCCTTCGTCTTTCTGGTCCCTATTATGCCTGAACTAAGGGCTTTGGCCGATGCTGCCAAAACCACAGGTGACCTATCAGCCTTCCATGCACTTGAAGGTAAAGAAGCATTGATAGGGATGTCGAATGCCATTCCACTTTTGCTGGAGCTTATACTTGGGAGTTTCAAGCCAAAGCTTTTTGGAGAAAGAATTAAAACAAGAACTGTCTAATCAAACACAAAAGGGCGCCTCATGAGGCGCCCTTTTTTAAATTTAAATTCTCGCTATTGAACGCTTAGCGCCACAAAACGGGGTTGCCCCGCACGACGCACGAGCAACAAAAGCGACTTGCGTCCTGCTTCAATTGCGATTTCGACTTGTTTGGTCAAATCAGCGGCAGACACGACTTTTTTCTGGCCAGCCTCTGCAATCAAATCACCAGCGCGCAATCCTTTTTCATAGGCTTCGCTCTGCTCATCTAAATCACGAACCACTAGACCAGTTGCCTTTTCACCAAGGTCGAGTTCTGCGCGCAATTCGTCGGTCAAAGGGGCCAGTTTTATACCCAGCACCTCTTGATCAGCAGGTGGCGTTTCTGTGGCGGGTGCCGAGGCTGGTACTACTGATTCAGCTTCTTCACGACGACCAAGGGTAATCGCAAGCGTCACTTCAGCACCTTCGCGAATAACCAAAACATCAACGGCCTTACCAACTTGGGTATTACCAACAATGCGCACCAATTCGCGTGTATCAACGATATCCGCACCGTCAAAAGTAAGAATAACATCACCAGCAAGTACGCCTGCATCCTTGGCAGGGCCATCTGGGACATCAGTAATTAGCGCACCCTCAGCCTTGGCCAAACCAAGTGCCTCGGCAACGTCGGCCGTAACATCCTGAATGCGGACACCCAACCAGCCACGACGCGTTTCACCGAATTCCAACAATTGATCGACAACGTTTGTCACAACGGATGATGACATTGAAAAGCCAATGCCGATTGAACCACCAGAAGGTGATAGGATTGCTGTGTTAACACCGATCACGTCACCGTCCATGTTAAACAGCGGGCCACCAGAGTTGCCTTTGTTGATCGCAGCATCCGTTTGGATGAAATCATCATAAGTGCCAGAAAGCGAACGGTTACGTGCCGATATAATCCCGGCAGAAACGGAAAATCCCTGGCCCAACGGGTTACCAACGGCCATCACCCAATCACCCACACGTGCAACGTCACTGTTGCCAAATTCAACGAATTCCAATGGAATGTCGCTTTCAACTTTAAGCAAGGCAATGTCAGTTTTTGGATCGGTGCCAACCAGTTTGGCCTCAAGTTCTAGCCCACTGAAAAATTCAATCATGATTTCGTCAGCTTTGTCGATGACGTGATTATTAGTCACGATATAACCGTCTGCTGAAATCACAAAACCCGACCCCAAGGCCGCACTACGGCGCGGGCGTTGACCGTCGCGTTGACGTTCAGTGAAATCGCGGAAAAAATCTTCTAATGGGGAACCCTCGGGAACAATTGGCCGTAAATCAGCGGCCCCAGCGACCGTGGTCGAGGTCGTTATGTTCACGACTGAATTTGAGACATCTTCAGCCAAATCGGCGAAAGAATCTGGCCGCGCATTCGCGGAAATGGCTTGTGCCATAAGAAAGGCCACCCCAAGTACCAGCGCAACAAAGCTGCGTTTGGCGGTGGTGGTGTCCAGTGATTGCGGTAATGTGATAGGTTTCAAACCTAATCCTCCGTATTTGATAGGCCGAATAGGCACGGCCAAAATCCCCAACACCTTCAATATTTGCATTTAGCGCGAAGAATTCAACTCAACTTGCATCGCAGTGTGTCACGAAATGGTGAATATTTGGCAATTTGGCAAAAATTTGCTTAAATTTTTACAAGACCAGCCAAACAATCCCAACCCCAAGCGCCACAGCAATCAAGCCAAAGGTGCGGCGTTGATCAACTGTTATCTTGGACATGGCTGCAATCAGGTCCTCTAAACGCGAAGGGGCCAGTGCGAACACCAGCCCCTCGAATACCAATACCAACCCGAAGGCTGCGATCAGAATATCACTCACCCAGACGATCCGTTTTTAGATAGTCAAAGAATTCGCTATCAGGTGACAACACAAGGGTCGTGTTGCTGCCTTGCAAAGATGCCTCATACGCGTTCAACGAACGATAAAAGGCGAAGAATTCAGGGTCTTTACCAAAAGCTTCGGCGAAGATTGCGTTTCGGTTTGCATCAGCTTCACCGCGAATAATGTCGGCTTCTTTCTGTGCAATAGAAACGGTTTCAACCACCGTACGATCGGCAAGCGCGCGCACACGTTGTGCGGCTTCTTTACCACGCGCAATCTCATCAGCCGCTTCGCGTTCACGTTCAGCACGCATACGCGCAAACGTTGCAGACAAGTTTTGTTCTGGCAAATCAGCACGTTTGATACGCACGTCAACGATTTCAACACCCAATGACAAAGCTTGAATCCGTGCTTTATCACGAATTTGGTTCATCAAAGCCACACGATCCGCAGACAACACTGTACCTGAATCTACGCTACCAAGCACGGCACGCATTTCAGCATTAATGATCCGTTGCAAACGGCTGGTTGCACCATCAATACCACTGGCACCAACAGCACGACGAAATTTGACCACGTCTTGGATACGCCAACGCGCGAACGCATCAACAACCAAACGACGATCATCCGCAGGTGTCACCTCAAGTGACTGTGTTTCCAGCGCCAAGATACGTTTGTCGTATTTCACGACTTCTTGGATAAGCGGTATTTTAAACGCCAAACCTGGATCTTCTTTAACGGTGACAACTTCACCAAATTGCAAAACAAGCGCACGCTCACGTTCATCAACGGTGAACACCGCTGAAATAACGACCAACGCCGCAACAACGACAACGGGCAATAAAAATGCAGAACGGTTCATTAGTTTGACCCCTTGTTTGATTTGTTCAACTCGTTAAGCGGCAAGTAAGGCACAACGCCTTGTCCGCCACCAGCGGCTTCATCAAGGATGACTTTGTCGACACCACCAAGAACACGTTCCATTGTTTCAAGATACAAACGTTTGCGTGTCACTTCTTCGGCTTTCACGTATTCGCCATAAACCGCCAAGAAACGGCTGGCTTCACCTTCAGCTTGGTTGACTGTTTGAGCGCGATACCCTTCGGCACGTTCTAACACCTCAGCAGCGGTACCACGGGCGGCCGCAACGCGTTCGTTTGCATAGGCGTCCGCTTGTTTTTCAAGCGTGTCACGGGTTTGCTCCGCTGCCTGAACTTCGCGGAAGCTGTCAATTACTTCACGTGGCGGATCGGCTTTGTCAAAGTTGACGCGAACGATTTGAACACCACTTTCGTAAGAATCCATCGTCGCTTGGATCAATTCCTGAAGTTCCTGCGCAATTGCACCACGATCCCTGTTCAAGATCGGTGCTAGATTTGATCGGGCAATAATTTCACGCATCGCAGATTCAGAAACCGCACTGATTGTGGCTTGGGGTTCTGCAAGATTGAAAAGATAGCTGCGCAAATCAGAGATGTTCCAAACAACTTGGAAATCGATGTCCACGATGTTTTCGTCACCTGTTAGCATGAGGCCTTCGTCAGAACGATTGCCGCGACCAACACCAATATCAACGGTGTTTTCGCGCGTTACTGATTCAATTTCGGCTTTCACAACAGGCCAAGGGGCAAAGTTCAGACCCTCTTCGCCTGTTTGCACATATTTACCGAACAGCAATTCAACAGATTGTTCTGAAGTATCAACGCGATAAAAACTAGCCGCAGTCCAGGCAACCAGCACACCAACGATAGCAATGCCTGCGATAGCGCGACCAGACAAACCTGGCCCACCTGCCCCATTGCCAGAACCATTGGTGCGATTACCGCCACCTTTGCCGCCCATCAGAACGCGCAATTGTTCTTGGCCTTTTTTTACAATGTCTTCGATTTCGGGAATTTGGGGCTTATCGGGGCGATTGCCGCCACCGTTATTGCCACCACCGTTACCATTATTGTTGCCGCCGCTATTGCCGCCGCCGCCCCATGGTCCGCCAGTATTTCCAGCCATTATTGGGTTACCTTTTGTTAGATTTCGTCACTAATTAGTTAATTGGCCCTTCTATAGGCCAAATTCAAGTCGTACGCACGGGTGTTTTCATTGTGACCAATTCCTCGGCCATTGTGGGATGAACAGCGCAAGTTGCATCAAACTGTGCTTTTGTTGCACCCATCTTTACGGCAATGCCAGCCAATTGAATCATCTCACCGGCTTGGTCAGCCACGATATGACAACCAAGAACGCGTTGAGTGGCCTTTGAAACAACCAGTTTCATCAAAACCTTGCTATCACGCCCAGCAAACGAAGATTGCATTGGCTTGAACGCCGCTGAATAAACTTCAATCGCCTCACTTGCGGCAGCTTCTTCTTCACTCATTCCAACAGTGCCCAGCTCTGGTTGTGTAAACACTGCAGAAGGAACTTGATCATGATCAAACGACGTTGGACGGCCATGGAAGATCGTTTCAACAAATGCAGCACCTTCGCGAATGGCAACGGGCGTCAGATTGATACGGTTCGTAACATCACCCACTGCAAAAATGGACGGCACTTTTGTTTGGCTGAATTTATCAACCGGAATTGCGCCACCACGACCCAATTCAAGGCCCAGCGCCTCTAGCCCTAAAGCATTGGTGTTGGGTGTACGACCCGTCGCAAACATCACTTGATCATACGTTTCAGTACCACCTTGCGTGTCAGTGACAAGAATTCCGCCATCTGTTTGTTCAAGACTGGCCGCATTGTCACCAAGACGCAGTTTGATACCCTGCTTTACCATTTCATCAGAAATCATCGAGGTTGCTTCTAAATCAAAGCCGCGCAAGATTTGCTCGCCACGATAAAATTGCGTCACTTTCACGCCAAGCCCATTCAAAATACAGGCAAATTCACAAGCAATGAAACCACCGCCAACAATCAGCACGGATTTTGGAAGTTCTTTAAGGTTGAAAATCTCATTTGACGTGATCGCCAAATCGGCCCCCGGCACATCAGGTTTAACGGGATAACCGCCCGTGGCGACCAAGATGTGTTTTGCCGTTACCGTTTTGCCCGACGCCAGTTTAATGGTGTGAGCGTCATCAATTGTAGCGCGTTCATTGAACACCTCGACCCCTGCACGAGCCAATGTATTTCGATAAGCATTTTCCAAACGATCAAGCTCAAGGTCCAATTTGCCCTTGAACGTTGGCCAGTTGAAGTCACCAATATTGATGTCCCAGCCGTATGCGGCGGCATCAACAGTCATTTCTTTATAGGTTGATGCAAAAACCATCAGCTTTTTGGGTACGCAACCACGGATAACACAGGTGCCGCCCATTCGGAATTCTTCTGCTAAAGCAACTTTCGCGCCCGCTTCGGATGAAGCCAAACGCGCGGCGCGCACGCCACCAGAGCCCCCGCCAATTACAAAGAGGTCATAGTCAAACGCCATAAAGATATTCCTTTTGTGGATCAGGCTTAATCAAGATCGTCCTGAAACAAGTTCTTGTTAACTTCTTGCCCCATGGTTTCTTCTTCCATGGTGCCATTGTTGATATCGTAAACCTCGACCTTGCTGTTGCCATGGCCAACGATCACAACGTCACAGATATCAATGAACAATCCATTTTCAACCACCCCAGGAATTTGGTTCAAAACCAAAGCCAACTGTCGGGCATTGCCAATACGACGAAGGTTGAGATCAAGAATGAAATTTCCTTCGTCCGTCAAAAACGGTTTATCGCGGTTCATGCGCAGGCTGCTGTCTCGGCCCATCACATCAAGGCTGATCAGCGCTTCTTCAACCAACGTCTTACTGGCCTGCCAACCAAAAGGAATGACCTCAATCGGCAAAGGGAAAGCGCCCAACGTGTCTACGCGTTTGCTGGCGTCAGCGATCACAATCATCTGATCAGATGCCGTTGCAACAATCTTTTCTTGCAACAAGGCCCCGCCGCCACCTTTAATCAGGTTCAACTCGCCATCAAATTCATCGGCACCGTCAATGGTTAAATCCAACCACTTGGCCTCATCCAATGTCACAACAGGTATATTTTCGGCACGCGCTAATTCGGCCGTTCTTGTAGATGTTGGAACGCCCATGACCTTTAGGCCTTCGTCGCGGACCATTTCGCCTAATACCTTGACCAACCAAGCGGCAGTTGAGCCAGTTCCAAGACCAATACGCATACCGTCTTGAACATACTCTACAGCCCTTTGGGCAGCGGCAAGTTTAGCGGCATCAACGGGGGAAAGTGCTTTGTTCATCAACGACTCCGAATTTTCGACGACTATAGGAAATATTTTCACCCGATTATAGGGCCGATTGTGCAAACTTTGCACCAAATCACCACAAAGTTAACAGCCGATGCCACCGCAAATTACACAATGTCGTAAAGCACAAAGAAACGGACGATTATTGGGGCCATCTCAAATCCGGTTTTAAAGTAAGCAGTCGTTACAAAACCGCAAGCGAGTAAAGGCGAATCTATGTTTCTAAGTGTTTTTGATGTATTCAAAATCGGGGTTGGCCCCTCTAGCTCTCATACCATGGGTCCCATGGTTGCAGGCGGTGCTTTTATCCAAGCCATTCGCGATAGCCCATTCAAAGTAGCGGGCCTGCGCGCCTCATTACATGGCTCACTTGCCTTTACGGGAAAAGGTCATGCAACGGATCGCGCAACCATTCTGGGTCTCGCTGGTTTTTTGCCAGAATCTTATGTAGCGACCAAAGCTGATGAAGCGTTGGAAAAAATCGCGAACAGCAAAACAATCGTGCATGATGATCTTGGCGCGCTTTCATTCGATCCTGCTGCCGATTTGATTTTCGATTACGATAATGACCTAACAGGGCATGCCAATGGTATGATGCTGTTTGCCACTGATGATCAGGGCGATGTCGTTATGCAGGAAACATACTATTCAATTGGTGGTGGCTTCGTACTAACAGAAGACGAACTTGCCCAAGGTGAAAAGGGACAAGACCAGCGCCCTGTGCCCTTCCCTTTTAAATCCGCGACAGAAATGTTGGAAATGTCAAAAAAATCCGGCAAATCGATCGCGCAAATCAAAAAGGCAAATGAATTGTCCCGCATGGGACCGGCGTCGTTGTCGGACGGTATAAACCGGATTTGGGGTGCGATGAACGACTGCATTGATCGCGGTCTAGAAGGTGAAGGTATTTTGCCGGGTGGATTGTTTGTGAAACGTCGGGCGAAATCCATTCACGAAAAACTATTGCATGAGGCAGGCTTAAACTTGACGCCACCGCATACCATCAATGACTGGATGTCAGTGTATGCAATGGCTGTTAATGAGGAAAACGCAGCAGGCGGCCAAGTTGTAACATCACCCACCAATGGCGCCGCAGGTGTTTTGCCTGCAGTCATTAGATATTGGTTGGATCACGTCCCTGGTGCGAACGTTGACCGAGTTGAGGAATTTTTGCTTACAGCCGCCGCAATTGGCGGTATCGTAAAGTCCAATGCCTCGATTTCTGGTGCTGAATGCGGATGCCAAGCCGAAGTAGGCAGTGCCGCCGCAATGGCAGCCGCCGGATTTTGTGCCGTTATGGGTGGCACGCCCGAGCAAATTGAAAACGCCGCCGAAATTGCGCTGGAACACCATCTTGGGATGACCTGCGATCCCGTAAAGGGTTTGGTGCAGGTTCCGTGCATCGAACGCAACGGACTGGGTGCGATCAAGGCGATATCAGCCGCCTCGCTGGCCCTTCGCGGCGACGGATCACACATTGTACCGCTTGATGCATGTATAGAGACGATGCGCCAAACTGGTCGCGATATGCACAGCAACTATAAAGAGACTTCTTTGGGTGGTTTGGCCGTGAACGTTCCTAACTGTTAGGTTCGCAACGCCGCAATTACGTTATTCAAAAATTCAGTCGGCAAAATCACGAACATCTTTTGCGTGTCAAAACTTAACGAAACATTAGCTTTGTTCGTGCTGTTGGAAACACCAATTTTCGTGTCCGGCCTAAATGCTATTCCATCAATAGGCCAATTCAACCCAACCGATTGCCCTTTCAACGGTGCAAATGGAAACAGCGAAATCCGTGTGCCAACTGGCAAAGCCAATTCAATCCTGGGTGGTGCCAAAAACACGATATCTTCATCACCAACCAAAATCACTGGTTGTTCAGGGAAACGAGACAGCACATTAAATGTTGCCAAGCTGTGATCAATTCGCCCGCCTAAAAACCCAACAGCCAAAATCACACCGGCCGAAACTCGTTGCAGGCATTTCTCAAAATCGGTCGTTTCTTGCTCATGAACTTGGATAACTGCCGACTCAGCTAGCGCCGCGCGTGTTTCTGCGGTTATGCTGTCCATATCGCCAATCACAGCATCAAGTTTCAGATTGGCGGCGACAGCCACGTTTGCACCGCCGTCTGCAGCAACAAGAATCGTGGCAAGAGAGGCGGCATTGTTCAGTACCTTGGGATCACCCGTGACGGGGCCCAAAAGTGTCATAATTGTGTTTTCGGCAACAATACGAGGATCCATAACGGCATTGATGCCAAATAGGTGAACAAACGGCAATAATTCTAGGCAATTTAACTAGAATTATTTCGGAAAAACTTGGGGGTAACAGAAAATGTTTGTTAATTTAGTGAGGTTAGTACGAGTGTTCGCGTTTCGGCGCAGTTTAGTAAGTGAGTAATTAGAATGGTTAATGCCAGTAAAATTTTGACGGTATCCTATGGTGCGTTTTCTTGCACTTTGGATGGTTTTGACGATCCCTTCACAACAATGAAGGCAATCACAGAGTATTTTCGTGTGTTGGCCGAGGAAGACCGATATTTCGGTGCTGAGCCTGCAACGCCTGACAGCGAAATGCTGAAAGAAATCGCACAGCGCAACAATAGCCGACGCATTGATGCTGAAGTTGATCAATCTGGTGTTATTTTGCGCCAAGACAACACAGTTGGTTCCGAAAGTGGCCAAGACACTCTCGTTGAGCCAGTGGTCGCTTCTGTGCAAGCCGAAAAGCCAGCAATCAAATCAGCAATTGCCGCTGATGGCACATTGAAAATTCTGAATGCCGATCAACCTGCACCGGTTCAAACAGATGATGACATTGATACAGTAAGTGAAAAACTTGAACGAATTCGCGCTGTTGTTGCGAAATCTGGCACAACCACTGGTGCCAATGGGTATTCCGAAGACGAACACGCTGACGAGTTTTTTGCAAAGCCATCCGACATTACGGATACACCAGCCAGCGAAGACATCGCGAAGGCAGAAGCCGCGCGTTTGGCTGAGGAAGCAAAAGCAAAAGCCGAGGCTGAAAAAGCTGAAGCTGCGCGCTTGGCCGAAGAAGCAAAAGCAAAGGCCGAGGCTGAAAAAGCTGAAGCCGCGCGTTTGGCTGAAGAGGCTGCTGACGCCGAAGCAGAAGTTGCTGCAACCATTGCAGAACAAGAAGCCCAGGCTGCACTAAAGGAAATCGAAACAAAATCCAGCGAAACAATTTTTGCTTCTGATGATTTTGAAGCAGCCCTAACTGCCGAATTGTCCGACACACTAGTTGCCGAAGACAAACCATCCGCAGAACCGCAAGAAGTTGCCGAAGAAACAGAAGTAGCAGAAGCTGCGCCTGTAAAACGACGTTCGTTGCTTGAAGTTGCTGGTATTGACGATAGCGCCGCACAGATGGATCGCATTTTGGGTGATACTAACGACAAAATGGGTGATGAAGCGTCGCGTCGTCGTCACGATGCCCTCGCTCATCTTAAGGCAGCGGTTGCAGCAACCAAAGCCGAAGAGGCCACCGCCGGCAAACAAACCACTGTTGATGGATCAACCCAATATCGTGATGATCTAGCCAAAGTTGTGCGCCCTGTAACTGGCCCAGTTGCCGCCACCAGCACGGACAAACCCGTAAAGGCCGAAGGCAGCAATTCTCGCCCAGCACCATTAGTTCTTGTTTCAGAGCAACGCGTTAAAACCGACGAAGAAATCGCCGCCAACCTCAAAGAACGCACAAAAGTACGTGTTGAGGCCGTGAAAACTGCGACTGCACCGGGTGCCCTAATTGTTGATGAAGATGACTATGACGCATCCGAAGTTGGTTTTGCTGAGTTCGTCGCCGAGAACGGTGCATCAAGCCTAACAGAACTGCTAGAAGCGGCCGCTGTATATGAAGCTCATGTTGAGGGTCGTGAACATTTCTCTCGTCCAATGATCTTGCGTCGTGTCGGTCGATTTAAAGAAAATGATGATGTAAAACGCGAAGACATTTTGCGCGCCTATGGTGAGCTGTTGCGTGACGAAGTCATCCAAAAAATTGAACGTGGTCGTTTTATCGTCACACCAGACAGTAAATACATCACCAATCCAATGGCCAAAGGCGCATAGCCAAAGGTACAACCGTGTTTCCAAGTCTTCAGTAATGAAGGTTTTTCACGAAAGAGGCGGGGTAGTTCCCGCCTTTTTACTTTTTAAGCACCTCAATTTAAAACTTCATTTAGTCCTATTTTCTGATTGGCCCTTCGGGGCGATGACGGTCCATGACCGTGTCCAACATTGAGTTGCTGATGGAAGGGTTCGCAGCCTGCAAGCAAGGCAGCAAAATTGCCTTGTTCATTTTCTGACGGCGCCCCGACGGGTTTTTATCGCCATCAGGTTGAACATCCATGAAACAATCAATGAATGTCTGCTCTGGAATATGCAGATCCGCGGCAACTAAATCCGTTCGTCTGTTAGGGTCATTGTCAGCAACGGCAGGCGTGGCAAGCAATAAGGCAACAGAAACAATGGTGCGTCGTATCATCACAAATCCTTTCGAGTGATCTATGAATGATACGGCCCACAACAGTTTTTCCGTCGCCAAGTGTCTAGATTTTATTCTTCTTCGTCATTTTGAAGATCAGGGTCAGGTTGTCCGATCCCACGGAAAACCGATTTCAATGGGAAAACCCAAGCCACGCCTAAAAAGACGTAGAGTACGAATTCGATTGCGATCGGCGCCCGTGGCAGCAGGCTAACAACGAAAACTGCCAGAATGATATAGACGGGCATCCCTATCAAAAGGGCGACCAGTGACCATCGGCGGCGTGCTTTGTACGAGAGAGCCATCAGTCAGCGAACGGATCAGTGACAAGGATCGTGTCGTCGCGTTCAGGCGAGGTTGACAACATTGCAACTGGGCAATCGATCAGCTCCTCAATGCGACGTACATATTTGATCGCGGCGGCAGGCAATTCTGCCCAGCTGCGTGCGCCAACGGTCACGTCGTCCCAACCTTCCATAGTTTCATAGATTGGCGTGACACGCGCTTGTTGATCCGCGGCTGTTGGCAAGTAATCTAGGCGTTCGCCGTCTAGATCATATCCAACACAAATCTTAAGCTCTTTAAGGCCATCAAGCACATCCAATTTGGTCAAAGCGATGCCTTTTACACCAGACAGCGCGCAAGTTTGGCGAACCAAAACTGCGTCAAACCAACCACAACGACGCGAACGTCCTGTGACTGTACCTTTTTCGTGGCCAACGGTTGCAAGGTGTTCACCAACATCGTCGAACAATTCACATGCAAATGGCCCCTCACCCACACGGGTGGTGTAGGCTTTCACGATTCCAAGAACAAAATTAACTGAATTTGGTCCAAGACCGGTACCAGTCGCGGCAGCGCCTGCCAAAGTGGTCGAGGATGTCACGAATGGATATGTGCCAAAATCAATATCAAGTAGGCTGCCTTGGGCACCTTCAAACAATATCCGGTCGCCAGCTTTGCGACGGTCGTTCAAAATCTTCCAAACAGGCTTTGCAAATGGTAAAATCTTGGGCGCAATCTCCATCAACTTCGCCTTAAGGTCGGCGCGATCAACTTCGGCCAGCCCCAAACCACGACGCAAAGCATCATGATGGATCAACAAACGATCAAGACGTGCATCAAGTGTCGCCTCGTCAGCCAAATCAGCAACACGTACCGTACGACGGCCAACTTTATCTTCATACGCAGGACCAATGCCGCGACCGGTCGTGCCGATCTTGGCAACCGCATTCTGACCTTCACGGGCGCGATCCAATTCGCCGTGTACAGGCAGAATCAATGGCGTGTTTTCGGCAATCATAAGATTTTCAGGGGAAACCTTCACACCACGTGATGTGATACGTTCGATTTCTTCGCCCAGCGCCCATGGATCAAGCACAACACCGTTGCCAATCACACCCAGTTTGCCTTCGCGCAGAATACCAGACGGCAATAGTGACAGTTTAAAAACCTCGCCATCAATCACCAAAGTGTGGCCTGCATTATGACCGCCCTGAAAGCGTGCAATGATATCTGCGCGCTCGCTTA
>ERZ1048872.2359-NODE-2359-length-13621-cov-4.520198_pt1 | contig 13621 bp, 11 predicted proteins | sample MGYA00383100_ERZ1048872 | MGnify/ENA primary metagenome ERZ1048872 (study PRJEB29581, sample SAMEA5548370) | metagenome | biome: marine; feature: coastal; material: water | depth 50 m | study: Short-term variability in the microbial, nano- and picoplankton... | reverse complement strand
TCATATGTTGACTGGTTACGACCATCTTTTGTTTATTTTTGGAATAGTCTTTTTTCTCACCACCTTCATGGATGTGGTGAAAACTATAACTGCCTTTACATTAGGACATAGCATAACTCTTATCGCAGCGACCTTGATGGGTGTAACTGTTGACTATTTTTTAATTGATGCAGTAATTGCCTTGAGCGTTTGCTACATTGGCTATGAAAATATTGGCGGGTTCCGTAAACTTTTTAAAAAATCGCCCAATTTAATTTGGGCTGTATTTATATTTGGACTGATTCATGGATTAGGGTTGTCCTCAAGGCTTCAACAGTTGCCTCTGGGAGAAGAAGGTATTTTATTGAGAATATTATCCTTTAATTTGGGAGTTGAGTTAGGACAAGTTGTCGCGTTGTGTTTAATAATTGCCCTGCTATTTAGATGGCGAAATAAGCAGTTATTCCTGCAAATTAGTACCATCTCTAATAATGGACTTATTTTGGCAGGGGCCTTTTTATTTTTAATGCAGATGCATGGATATTCACATACAACGGGTCCTGATGAGTTTGGGTTTCCTGAAGACAGTCATTTGCACGCCCACGAAGAAATGGAATCACAATCCCCCATGCTTGGAAGTGAGTATAGAACTCCCCCTTACACAGAGAACCTACAATCAAAATAGGTCAGAGGATCAATACACATGAGAACTTTCTTTTTGATAAAGATTGATAGGAATGAAGATATTTAAAAAATTCTTATATGGCAGTTCTTAAGTAAACGGCTATTTTCTTCAACCCGACCCAAAAATATTCTAGCAATTCCACTAAACCGTATCATTGCGTCCTATTCAGCCTCAGAAATAATTTTCACATTTTCTGTCTTATACCGCAGCCAAGAAATTCATGACCCATGAACTTTATGCTGACTGGTCAGGACACTTTGAATTTGCTACCTTTTCCGATGAGTTGTTTTGTTGGGAGGCAAACTTCTTTGTCTTGGCTAGCTTCGATCTGACCTATGACCTGACAGGGAAGATCGTATGCCTTACAGATTTCCGAGATGGCTTCAACTTCTTTTATGCCTTCAACAACAAGGCAGAACCCAGTACCCATGTTAAAGACTTCGAACATTTCCGCCTCGCTCACCCCACCACGATCCTGAATAAGATTGAAAATCTCCGGCACAGGTTGCAGCCTGTCTATAACAAAACGAATGCCGTCGCAGGCCACACGATTAAGATTGCAGAATCCTCCACTGGTGATATGAACCATGGCCTTGAGGTCTATTTCTTTATCAAGCATTTCCATGATAGGTTGGACATAAATCCTTGTTGGTTCTAGTAATGCCTCGCCCAGAGTCTGGCCTAAAAATTCTTCATAATCATTTACCCTCGATTTCTGTTCATCGAGGCTGTCCCCTAATAAGACTTTGCGGGCTAACGTCAGGCCGTTCGAGTGTACACCGGTGGAGGCAAGACCTATAACCAGATTTCCAGGTTTAATGTCGCTTCCTATGTTAACCTTATCCAGACAAACATGACCGATGCAGGCACCAATAAGATCAATGCCAGAAATAATTTCCTTAAGCTGGGAAATCTCTCCACCGGAAATACTAATACCCGCTTGTCTTGCCCCTTCAGCCAGTCCCTGGCCTAATTGCTCAAAAACTTCAGGGTCTGTGTGGGAGCAAGCAATATAATCCACCATGCTGACAGGGCGAGCTCCTACACAAATCACATCGTTAACGTTCATAGCAACACAGTCAATGCCAATGGTGTCATAGCGACCTAGCAATTCTGCTACCATTACCTTTGTGCCCACCCCATCAGTCCCAAAGGCAATGCCTTCTCCGTTTCCCAAGTCTATTACGTTGGCAAAATAACCAATATCTGCCGCCAGCGGATAACGCTGGCTAAATTTTCGGGTTGGCAAAACATGTTTGAGTAAACCCGAAAGCGCAGTCTCTGCGCCTAGGCTAGAAACCCCACTCTTGTCATATTCAGTTTTATTTGTCATTCAACAATTCCAATTTTATGGCCCATACAAAGTAGTCATAGCAGTTGAGGAGATATAACACGTAGGAGGATGCGAGGCAACACCTTGATCTGTTCCTTAATAAGAAGAAAGGTTAATATCATTAATCTAGCATGGCAAACGGCTCTTCATTTAGGTGCAGTCATTCAACTCTATTCAGCCCCAGATAATTCTTTGCTCGTTTATGAAGGCTATTTCCAGTTTCCATCTGGACATATGCCTAGTATCACTTGGTGGCTAGGGGTAGATTCCCATGGTGGCGTAGCTTGTGTGAATTTTTTCGATCGCGATCGCCATTGCAGCGGTACGATAGCTACTAATTTTATCATTCGACCAATAGCGTTCGCGAATATCCTGGAACGCTTTTCGCATTGTATCATCGAGCCCGGATCTAACCAATGCAACTTCATCCGCGCCCTGACTAAGCTTCTCCACGAGATCCTGCGGAACCTTGCTGCCGGTTTTTTCGATAGCTTGGATTACAAGTTGACTCCTGTCTTCTTCCCATCTTTTATTCATACGACCAAAGCGGATATGCGAGAGGTTTTTGATCCATTCGAAATAGGAAACGGTGACGCCTCCAGCATTGAGATAGGAATCAGGAATAATAACAACTCCTTTTTCTTTTAATATGGCTTCGGCAGCAAATGTAACTGGGCCGTTAGCAGCTTCGCCAATCAGTTTTGCCTGAATTTTAGCAGCATTACTTTGGTTAATCACAGCCTCCATCGCAGCTGGAATCAAAATATCGCATGCCAACTCCAGAACAGAACTGCTTTCTTCAAAATATTGCGCTTTGGGATAACCTTTTACCCTGCCTTTGTTATCGCATTTATATTTATAAACATCCTCCACATCGAGGCCATTAGAGTCAACTAAGGCTCCATCCCATTCAAGAATAGCGATGATTTTTGCGTCGTCTTCCTTCTGGAGAATACTAGCTGTGTGATAGCCAACGTTGCCCAAGCCCTGAATGATTATTTTTTTACCCTTGAGAGAGTTGCCTTCCAAATTAGCCAGTTTAACATCTTCTGGGTGGCGAAAGAATTCTCGCAGGCCACATACTACGCCTCTACCTGTTGCCTCAACACGACCACGTATGCCGCCCATTGAAACCGGTTTCCCAGTTACGCAACCCATATGGTTAATGTCGTTGGGGCGATGAGCAGCATAGGTACTGACGATCCACGCCATCTCACGCTGACCTGTGCCCATATCTGGAGCTGGAACATTCGTTGCCGCCCCTATATAATCCTTTTGGATCAACTCGAAAGCAAAACGCCTAGTGATCCGTTCCATTTCATCGCGTTCATAGTTTCTGGGGTCAATCAGAAGTCCACCCTTCGAGCCACCAAACGGCACATCCACCAGGGCACATTTGTAGGACATTAAGGCCGCGAGAGCTTCAACCTCATCTTGATTGACGTTAGCAGCAAAACGGATGCCGCCTTTGACAGGTAATTTATGGTTACTGTGAACAGCGCGCCAGCCAATGAAAGTTTCAATATTTCCTTTTATTTTAACTGGGAACCGAACCTGATAGACATTCGACACGTTCCGAATATATTTAGCCATACCTTCGGGAATATCCAGCGTTGCCATAGCCAGGTCACAGGAAAGGTTTACACTTTCTCTAAAGCTTACTTCCTTAGCAGTGGGTACAGACATAATTCATCTCCCCTAGAAAGTTATTTTTGAACCCACATAAAGGTTTATCCCTTATGAAGCAGTAACTGAGACATATTTTGATTATCAATTAAAGTAATAGCTTATAATTACTCGAAAGTCGATAGCAGAAGTTTTTTAAAACGATTATTAGTTATTGTAAGATCCCTCAAAGCCAATTAAATCTAAGTATAATAAAGACAGAGTAAATGATTACCATGAATATTTAATTCTGATAAACAACAAACAAGGATACAACTTGCTTATGATAAATTTTGAAGATGTACTATATAAGACGAAAGGCAGAGAAATTAAATCAAACCCTTGCGGATGAAGATAACCACTAAAAGCATAATCAAGGAGATCGCCCAGATAAATATATAAGTCACCATGGACTGGTTTGCCTTTCTTTTTTCCAGCCAACTACGTGGTTTTACACCTCGAAACCAAAACACAACCTTTGCCGCTAGATTCACACTGACGATATTGACGCCCAAGAGCAAAGCCGCACCCACTGCCAGCTTAGGCTGGCCGGCCCCGATCATTAAACCTAATGTTGCAGTAGGGGGCAATAAAGCTACCGCTACCATGACTCCTACTAGCACACTCGCAAGGCCCGTTGTCAAAGAAACGACGGCTGCAGCACCAGAAGCCAAAGCAAGGACTATGGAGCCCAACCCCACATCGGTGCGAGCCATCAATTCATGACTATCTAAGTTAAACGGATAAATAAACCCAAGAATCATTGAAAGCATTAATGCCAATGTGATTCCAGCTATTGTGGTTTTTGTCGCTTTCCACATCAAAGCCATATCACCCAAAGCTGCGCCCAAGGCCAAGGCAATATTTGGACCCAGAAGTGGTGCGATGACCATAGCTCCGATCACCACCGCGACATTATCTTCCAACAAACCAATAGCAACGACAGCGGTTGATAGAAATACCAAGAGCAGATAGGTCGAGTCGAGGTGTGCATTTTTAACAATATTGTTATAAAGTTCTTCCCGCGTAGTAGTAATCGTTTCCTTGACTTCCTGATCAGAAGGTTTCGGTTCTTTTCTCGGAAGTACTGCGTCCACCGGTAAAACAAGAATCTTCATAGACTCGCCCAGTAAACCTTGCAAAGCATCTAAAACCGACTGTCGGTCTTCATCGCTTACGAGAATACGAATAGACTGTCTACCTTCTTGATTGGGAGTTCCCTGCCAGTAGATCTCGGAGTCATGCTGCTTAGCAATTCTTATAACAAGCTCATGGTTTTTCGCATCTGTGATCACTTCAATTAATTTCATACACTTTCACTAGTTCAATAACTAACTCAATCCCTTATAACTCATATGGGCATAAATTATATTATCTTTTACTTACCCTCAATCACCTACCGGCTCGACAATCTATTCTTTACCTAAATCGCCGAAGCACAAAACCTAAGGAAAACACCTTACAACCAGGCATTGCCGTTTCAATTCGTCTTCTTTGTTTGCAGCTTTGCAATGTTACGCATGATCTGTTGATTACATTGTAAACAGAAACATCCTTCCCCTGAAAAAATCCAGCACTCCTCCTCAGCCCAGTAAAGTGCATCTTCCTTACTTTCACAAAATTCACCAATTTGCACGCAATCTTCAGCGATTTTAATCTGGCAGGGGACCGCAAATTTTCCTTCTTTATTCTCTATATATTTAAGTTCATCTGACATGTTGATTTCCTATTCTATAAGCTTATTTTTAAGAGACACAAGTTTCTAGATCAAGGTTTTAGTAAGTATAATGAACCTTGCTCTGTTATTAAAGTGCTGAGAGGATTCATTGTCCTAAAAAGTAAGCCACACTTGCCAAATCAAATCAGATCAGGTAGTAATGGAACTCACTTTTGAACCATTTTACGATTAAGAACTCGTGTCTATTTTTTCTCTAACGATTTGGCGCCACACAGCAAGCACACTTACCCTCTTAGTGTTTTTTCTGGGTTGTGGGAAAGATAAAGACTCCTCTTTGCAGCCTAAAAACTCTCAGAAATTATTCATAAGCGCCATTGAAAAACAAAGAATCGGCGCCTATGAAGAAGCCATTGAAATTCTGCATCAGGTAGTGAAGCTGGACCCAAAATTAGTTGCCACTTATTATCGGATGGGATTGGTTTATGTTGAAATGGATCAAAGGAATAAAGCCATTACTTCTTTTAATAAAGCTCTTGAGATTGAACCTCAAAATTTGCAAGCTCGCCTAAAAAAAGGAGAGGTGTATTCGAAAATGACCCGGAATGATTTAGCCGTAGCAGAATTCTTAAAGGCCGAATCGATACAACCAAATAACACAGAGCTTCTTTTCAAAATCGCTCTGGAGTATTGGTACGATCAGAAACTCAAGGAATCAGCAAAATACTATCGGAAGGTACTCGCCATCAATGCTGACCACATACAGACACATTTAAACTTGATAAGTGTGTACGAAAAATTAAAAGACTGGAACAGAGCCATTGAGGAAATTGAAATCTCTGAGCGACTAGGAAGAGAAACTAAAAACGATCACGCCATTGCCATAGCAAAAAGAAAGTTAGCTTTTATAAAAGGCAGAATGGGAATGACCGATAAAGACTATAAGCGCAAAACCCAACCCCCGTTCGACTAAAACCTATTTCCCTGTAGCCTTATGAATATTTTCTTTTAGAGATGAGGACTTGTCGGGTGTTGGGTCAATTAGCGGCCAAATCAAAATAAAAATGATGAATCCGGCAACCACAATTCCAATTACAGAACCGATCCAATCTATCATGCCGTATTTTTCTTTGTCGTTATTCATAATCTATTTTTTTATCAGGTAAAAACTCGGTATCCAGCGAGGAGTCTTACGCTTGTATTCCCGATATGAATCACCAAATCTTTTTTCCAGATCTGGTTCTTCCCAAACCGGAATGATAACCAGACACAAACTACAAAAGACCACAAACCATAACCCCAGAGCAATTGAACTAAAAACCAGGGCTTCTCCCAACAAAACTAGCCAGACTCCAACCATCATGGGATTACGTGAATTAAGATAAGGCCATTGGGTCACCAGTTTTCGGGACGGTTCAAACGGGGACGGGGTACCTTCACCCACTTCAGAGAAAAGGGAAACTGTTTTCCAACACAGCCATACACCTAATATCATTAACAAAACTCCAGCCAAAGAACTAGAGCTATTAAAACTATATAGTATTAGATCAAACTCTGCCTTTGGTAGCGAAAACCAAATCAAAAGAGCTGGAATCACTCCCATCACATTTAATGGAAAAATCAAAAATGCCTTGACCAAAGATCGAGATATCTTCATAGCTCTGGCTCAGTTTTTAAAAATCTTTAATTAACCGTAATCAAATACCATTAATACTATAAAGCCTATGGTGACAATGGCTGAAAACCATGCCATGAATTTGAGCATCATCTATCACCTCACAGAAATGAAAGCAAAAATTAACTAACAACTATTTTCTCTATACCCTTTTTATATATTATCAGCCTTATTTTAAATGTAGGTTGATTTTTAGTTTATCAGGATATCTTTACAAGTATTTATTGATATTATATGGAGAGCTAGGAGGTAGCTCTCTATCTCTTCTGGTTGAGCTTATAATCGATGCTGTCGATCAATGCCTGCCAACTGGCTTCGATGATATTTTCCGAAACTCCTACGGTTCCCCATTTGGAGTGATTGTCACCGGATTCGACTAGTACACGCGTTTTGGCGCGGGTTCCTTTCTTTTCATCTAGAATACGAACTTTGTAATCATAGAGGTTGACTCTTTCAAGTTCTGGATAAAATTTTACCAATGATTTTTTGATAGCCTTATCCAGAGCATTGATTGGGCCTGTACCTTCGGCTGCTGATACCTCTTGAACGCCATTGACACGTATCTTGACTGTCGCTTCGGAGATTGGTTCTTCATCTTCTTGACGTTTTTCAACGATGACACGGAATCCGATAAATTCAAAAAATATTTTTTTTTGGCCTAGCGCATCACGCATCATCAGCTCAAAAGAAGCCTCTGCACCTTCATATTGAAAGCCTAAGTTCTCAGACTCTTTAAGGGAGGAGAGGATTTTAGCTACCTTGGGGTCTTTATCGTCAATATCGATGCCGTATTCTTTAGCTTTATGAAGTACATTGCTTTTTCCAGAAAGATCGGAAACTAATATGCGCTGGTGGTTGCCAACTCTTTCCGGTGCGATATGTTCATAAGTTAGCGCATTTTTGCGCACAGCACTTACATGCACACCGCCTTTATGGGCAAACGCGCTTCTTCCCACAAAGGGTTGCTGGTTCCAGTGCGCCCGGTTTGCTAACTCATCCACAAAAGCAGAAACATCTTTTAGGGACTCTAGTTGTTCATCAGTCATACAGTTGATGCCCATTTTGATTTTTAGATTGGATATGACGGAAACTAGGTTAGCGTTGCCACAGCGCTCACCAATTCCATTGATAGTCCCTTGCACCTGTTCCGCCCCTGTTTGAACAGCAGTGAGAGAGTTGGCAACGGCTACTTCTGAATCGTTGTGGGCGTGGATACCAATTCTAACGGAGATGAACTTTTTAACCTCTTCGAAGATTGAACGCACCTCATGAGGAAGTGTCCCGCCATTGGTATCGCAAAGGACTATCCAATCCGCTCCTGCGGACTCAGCTTCCTTGATCGTCTTAAGAGCGTAATCCGAATTATTTTTGTAACCATCAAAAAAATGTTCGCAGTCAAAAAGAACTTCCTCGCGATGTTTTTTCATGTAGGCAATGCTCTCAAAGATCATACGTAAATTCTCGTCGGGACTGGTGCCTAAAGCGTCTTTCACATGCAAATCCCAAGTTTTCCCAAATAGGGTCACCACCTGAGTTTCGGTTTTTAAAAGGGCCTGCAGAACAACATCTCTTTCCACCGTTTTTTCTGGGTAACGGGTGCTGCCGAAAGCGCTGATACGCGTGTTAGAAAATTGGGCACGGTTGGCCTTCTCAAAAAAGTCGATGTCCCTAGGATTAGATCCTGGCCAGCCTCCTTCTACATAGTGCACTCCTAAATCGTCCAGCTTGTGAGCGATACGAATTTTATCCTCGACAGTGAAGGAAATGCCTTCTGCCTGAGACCCATCTCTGAGAGTAGTATCGTAAATTTTTACGGAACGCATTTTTTAACAGTGCTCACTTTTTTGTTGTTTTCTTTTTAAACGACTTCCCCTTAAGTTTAAAGGCGTCGTGCAAGGCATTGGCTGCAAATTTAGAATTTTTTTGTTCAATGATACAGGACACTTTGATTTCTGAGGTGCTAATCATCAATATATTAATTTTATGAGCAGACAATGTTTTAAAAATTTGCGCCGCGACCCCCGAATGACTGCGCATACCAGCCCCGACAATGGAGAGTTTAACAATTTTTGAGTTCGCACTAACTTCGGTAGCATGAATTTTTTTTGCGACTTTATTCATTATAACCATAGCTTCATCCATTTCTTCTCGGGCCAGTGTGAAGGATAAGTCGGTGTGTCCCTGTTCACTGACATTCTGAATAATCATATCCACAGAAATGGACGCAGCTGCTAAAGGCTCAAAAATATTCGCAGCGATACCAGGTTGGTCGGGAACTTCCTTAAGGGTGATTTTTGCCTGGTTTTTATCACACATGATTCCGGAAACTACCGGTTGTTCCATTTTCGTATCCTCCTCGCATATCAAAGTTCCCTTCCCCTTTTCTTTTTCCTTGAAGGATGATTTAACAAGAAGGGGCATTTTATATTTATGGGCAAATTCCACACAGCGGATTTGCAGGACCTTGGCTCCCAGACTGGCCATTTCCAGCATCTCATCATACGATACCATATCCAGCCTTCTGGCCTGTGGCACTATTCTAGGGTCGGCTGTATAAACGCCATCAACATCTGTATAGATTTCGCATTGCTTGGCATTGAGTGCAACTGCCAGAGCGACTGCAGAAGTGTCTGAACCACCCCTACCCAAAGTAGTAACATCTCCTTGCGGGTTAATACCTTGAAATCCGGCAACCACGATCACATAACCTTCTTGCAGCATTTCACGGGCTCGCCGGACATCAATGCTGGTAATCCGAGCGCGAGTATGGGTACTATCGGTTTGTAAACCAACTTGCCTTCCTGTCATAGAAAGTGCCGGTATACCCCGATTCTGAAGCGCTAAAGCTAAAAGTGCGGCCGAAATTCGTTCTCCGGATGACAAAAGCATATCGATTTCTCGTCTCTCCGGATTTTTGGAAAGTGTGCGGGCCATTTTCAACAATTTATCTGTTTCCCCCGCCATCGCCGACACAACGATAACCATATTAATTCCGGTCTTACGAAGTTTAGCAATGCGATCGGCCACATACTCTATACGCTCCATAGTACCTAAAGAGGTACCGCCATATTTTTGTACAACTAAAGGTTTGCTCATAACTGGTTTGTCAAAAAAGCCGTCAACAGGTCAGGAGCATTGTTGAATACTTTGCCTGTTTCTAAAAGCTGTTCATCGTATTGGCCGGTATTTCCTGATGATGTGGAAGGATAAACCAGATAGGGGACTGGAGATCTTTCATATTTCATCGACATGACAGAACTTTCATGACTACCTACAACCATCATTTTTATATTTTCTATTGCTTCCATTGCCTGCGCCAGAGGTCTAATGACTTCGGAGTCGAAGTCTTCGATCATTAAGATTTTATCGTCAATATCACCTTTAAGAGAAACTTCTTCTCCAGCTGAAATGTGAAGAAAAACAACATCCTTGCTTTCCAGTTCATTGAGCACCGCAGAAATTTTAGCAGAGTAATCGGTATCGGAAAACCCGGTCGCGCCATCTACATCCACGACATCAATGGCGGTAAGTTTTCCTATTCCCTTGACCATCAAAGACGCAGTAATTAGAGAAGCAGTTTTATCATACCGCTCCCGGAAGGAAGGTAGGCTAGGAAGTTCTCCGTTTCCCCAAAACCAGATACTATTAACTGGGTCTTCTTTGTCGGCAGCTCGCTTTCTGTTATAGGCATGATTATGCAAAATAATTTGGGCTTGATTCATTACAAATGCTAATTCGCGGTTCTCCGCAGGCATGAATTTACGGATACCCTCCCCGATTAGCTCGTTAGGTGAATACAATTTTTCGGAAATCGGTGGACTTTTGATAAACATTAAATTGTGATAGCCACCACCTTTATGGAATGTAACCGGAGCATCAATCACTTGTTCGTTAAGGGCATCGATAAGATGCCCTGAGTCATTCGCGGAAAGATGCCCGCCAGTATAATCTTTCATGACCATATCGTCATGAGTTGCTTGCAAACTTATAAGGTCACAACAGAGCACAATCTCATCCGGCATCGGCTTCACCCCCAACCCCATAGAAGAGAGGTGAGCATGGCCTGAGGAATATTTTTGTGGATCAAGACCTAGAAGGCCCAAGCAGGAAATTTCATTTCCCGGGTGCAAATTGTCAGGAATAGTTTGAACGGGCCCACACGTTGCATTTTTAGTAAGAGCATCCAAGTTAGGAGTTTCGGCCAACTGTAAGGGCGTCTTATTATCTTTTTCCGCGAGAGGCTTATCTGTCAGGCCGGCCACGACAACAACTAAGTATTTCATTTTTTTAGGGATACAAGAATTGAGAGCTTAAATATAATCAGGAATTTAAAATTATAACTTAATTTGTTCCATTTCAACAGCTTATTGAAAAACAAGGTTGGCTAAATTAATGGGTATTTCTATCTGATAGAATTTATTTAATTATCAATTTTAGGCAGGCCGCCTTCATGTAATCTATTTCTGCTAGGTCTATCAATCTTTAGAGTTTTTGATAAAAACTTTTGTCTTTGGTTGCCTAAGCCTATCAAAAGAACATACACAAGAATCGCTCCTAATTGATCCGAACACACGCTAAAAGAGGTGGCAATATAGAATGTGCGCTGTCTTAATACAATCTACAATGGTAAATGGTAAAACTATGATGGCATCGCTGAAGCTAACTTATATAAAAAATCATCGTACTTAACATAGTAAAAAAATTACAAATAGAGCACCTAATATAAAGGTATATATTCTTGCAATTGAATACTCAGTTTGCTCTATGGACAAACCATTGCTGCCGGGCTTATTGCGCACATCGGAAGCCTGTCCCATCTAGGCGATAATCTGTTTCAAAACCTTTTCGCCAAGCAGAGCGTAGGCTGTTTGGATCTGTTTTCCAGGCACCTCCTCGATAAACTTTTTGAGTACCTCCTCCTTTTCGCCCGTCACGGTTAGCACGCTCGGCTCCCTTAGGGTTATCTTTCGGGCTGCCTTTGTAGTATCGAATCTCAAACCAATCCGACACCCATTCATTGACATTTCCTGTCATATCATGAAGCCCAAAAGGATTAGCTGAGAAGGACCCAACCGGAGATGTGTTTGGGAAACCATCTGAGAAGTTTTCGCTTCGGATATTCATGAAACACTTGCTATCACAAAAATTGGATTTGGTAGCATCAAATTCATCACCCCAGTAATATTCAGTAGCCGTGCCTCCGCGTGCTGCATATTCCCATTCAGCTTCTGTGGGCAAACGTTTACCAGATTTTTTACAGTATTCCTCAGCTTCGTGCCAAGTCACACTTTCGACAGGGCGATCAGCACCTTTAAATCTTGAGGGATTGTGCTCCATCAGGGCTAGAAATGAGCCCTGGTTGACTTCGAATTTGTCTATTTTAAACGGAGTTAAGCAGACTTCATGTACCGGTTTCTCGGACAAGGCACCGTTCTCGCTACCCATTTTGAAACAACCGCCTTTCAGTGACATCATTTCCATATGCCCGGAAGATCCTGTCGCGGCAATCAATTTATCTTCAACTTTGGCATGCAGTTCCTGCACATACGCATAGTCTCTACCAGGAACCCCTTGATATTTAATGGTTGCAGAATCGTGCGGGATGAGAAGCATTTTTCCTGTTTTCAGATTAAAAAGACGATAATGCCGGATTGGCTCTTTGGCTTTTCCATCTACATAATTTCTCATATTATTTTTACCGCTGTCGGGTGTGATGACACTTTCATCAACAATTTCAGCTTCAAACGAATCAGGTTCGCCTTTCATCTTAACAACAACTATTTTTCGAGTGGTCACTTTCATGGCCAAGATACGGTCCACCAATAGTTTTGTTTCTTTATATTTTTTCAGCTGAAACCTGACTTCGGCTAGGGAACGCATAACCTTCCAGTTTTCCGGATCCATTTGCAGAGCTTTAGCATAATGCTTTTCGGCTTCCTCTATTTGGTTTTTAGATAATTTATCATCACCCTTGAGCTTTTCATCGACCACTCCAGAAAAACCCATAACTGGGAATAAAAAAATGTTTAAGACAAATAAACACAGTGCAGTTTTAAAAAATGAATAACGGGTGTGCAACATCACTCAGCTCCTATCATGGATAATTTAAATTGGGTAGGAAATTATTATAACAGCGGATAAAGGTTACACCAAGCAGACTTACCTTGAAAATTTCAATATCTTAACCTTAAAGTCAAGCAAGGACTCGACCCTTAGTTACTATCACTCACTGGCATCAGGCGGAGTAGCAGGAGGTTTTCTGTTGCTTTTTCTCTTTTCTTCTTGAGCTTTATTATCCTGTTCTGATTTTTCTTTTTTAAGATCTCCCCACCCCAAACCCACTTTTTTCTTTTTATTATGCTTGTCTCTTCGAGAAAAATAATCAATTTCGTCAATCATGGTTTCCTTGGTATTTTAAGGATTGTCGACTTAATCTGATCGATCACAGGCCCTTTCATCCCTAGCTCCAATGCACGCCTTAAATGGTAACGACTCTTTTCTTCCTGATTAAGCAAGTGATACGTCATCGCAAGATTAATATGAATTGGTCCATACTTCGGGTTGACTTGAAGTGCATAATCAAACATTTTTATGGCTGCTTCACGTTTG
>ERZ1048872.2357-NODE-2357-length-13626-cov-9.632230_pt1 | contig 13626 bp, 8 predicted proteins | sample MGYA00383100_ERZ1048872 | MGnify/ENA primary metagenome ERZ1048872 (study PRJEB29581, sample SAMEA5548370) | metagenome | biome: marine; feature: coastal; material: water | depth 50 m | study: Short-term variability in the microbial, nano- and picoplankton... | reverse complement strand
CAGGCATGTACGACGAGTTAAAAGAAATATGGGGAGGCCTGATCGGGCCTGAATCACCATTTGAGGTTGTCGAAAAAGAAGTCAGGGGCGTTTCAATTCGTACATTCGCGCAAGCGCCACCCAGCCTTCGAGAAGTCTGGCTTGCCTCTGCAGCTTTTGCCGAGCGCGACTATCTTGTCTATCAAGACGAAAGAAGAACCTATGCAGACGCCCACCGTGAAGTTGCTGCAATCGCAAACTGGATGCGCCAGCAAGGTATTGAACCCGGCGACAGGGTGGCCATCTCAATGCGTAACTTCCCAGAGTGGATGCTCATCTACTGGGCCTGTATGACCCAGGGTGTCGCCTGTGTCGGCATGAATGCCTGGTGGATCGAAGAGGAAATGGCCTATGGCCTTACCGACTCCGCACCGAAAGCCCTATTTTGTGACGAAGAGCGCTTCGCGCGCTTCCAGAATATCAGAGCAGACTTCCCGGACATGAAAGTTGTGGGTGTCAGAACCAATGATACTGAGGGTCTATTAGCCTATACCGCCATTATCCAAACGCCGGGTGACTTGCCGGAAGTCGCTGTTGACCCGGATGCCGATGCCTGTATTTTTTACACATCAGGGACCACGGGGCGACCCAAGGGTGCACAACTCACACATCGCGGTTGTGTCAGCAACATTCTGAACATCGCATTCTTCGGCAGCGCCGTTGGCGCTACAATGGCGAAAGTGAACAACGTACCGATGCCTGCACCTGAAGATGCACCGGTGCTCTCGGGGCTTGTCACCACGCCGCTTTTCCACGTCACAGCAAATAACTGCCTTGCACAGGGTGCAACAATTTCTGGCGGCAAGCTGGTTCACATGTACCGTTGGGATGCAGGTGAAGCGCTAAAAATCATAGAAGCGGAAGGTATCACTAACCTGACCGGTGTGCCTGTGATGTCGAGGGAGCTGATTTCACACCCCGATTTTGACAAATACGACACATCGAGCCTGACCTCCCTCGGTGGCGGTGGTGCTCAATTACAACCCGACCTAGTTGGCAAGATCGATACAAAAGTAAAAACAGCCCGCCCCGGCACGGGTTATGGTATGACCGAAACCTGCGGCATCATTACCAACATCAGCGGAGACTTTTTTGTTGACCGGCCCGAAAGTTGCGGCCCCGCGGTACCAACTCTTGAAACCAAGTGTGTTGATGCGAACGGCGACGAAGTAGCACAGGGTGAAGTTGGCGAGCTTTGGGTCAAAGGTGCCCCAGTGATTAAAGGCTACCTCAATCGCCCCGAGGCGACGGCTGAGTCAATTACAGACGGCTGGCTGCACACAGGCGACGTTGCACGTATCGATGAAGATGGCTTTATTTTCATCGTCGACCGCGTAAAGGACATGGTGCTGCGCGGCGGTGAAAACATCTATTGCGCCGAAGTTGAGTCTGTCGTTTTCAAGCTCGAGGGCGTTGCAGAATGCTCAGTTTTTGGCGTGGAGGATGACCGACTGGGTGAAGAAGTCGGCATTGCTATCTTCCCAGCAGACGGCACCACACTCACAGCAGAGAGCATCAGAGCACACTGCAGCGCGCACATGGCCAAGTTCAAAATCCCAAGATATATATGGTTAATGGGCGAAGCGTTGCCGAGAAACGCGAGTGGAAAATTTCTGAAGCGCGAACTACGAGAGCTGTTAGATGTAAATGACGCAGCCTAAAGCGCAGCAGATATCAACTCTCTCCGGTTGCTTGTGGTCTCTGAGCAACCGGAGAGATCGATATCCCAACACACCTTTTGAAAACACCAAGGCATTGGTTGGTAAAGGCGCGCGATTAATTTTCAGAGATCTTATTTCAAGGGATTAGAACGTCCCGAGTAAAAATTGCTGGTGATGCCGCGCCGCTTCAATTCACCTTCAACAATTAATTTTAACCCGCAACAAAGTTTCGAAGCTCGAGGATACACACATGTTTGAATTGATGGATAAAGCACCCGCAGACCCAATCATGGGCATCACCGAGCTTTACAACAAAGACACAAGTCCCACCAAAATAAACCTGTCGATGGGTGTATTTAAAGACGAGCAAGGCAACACCCCTTTGCTGGATTGTGTGAAAGAGGCCGAGGCCAAAATATACGCGACCGAGGACACTAAAGCTTATAGCGCGATAGAAGGGTTTTCATCTTTCAATGACGCAGTACTGCCGCTCATTTTTGGCGCTGACCACGAGGCAGTCACATCGGGTCGCAGTGCCACTATACATACCCCAGGGGGCTCAGGCGCACTAAGAATTGTTGGGGATTTTTTAACTAAGCTTTCGCCCAGCAAAACAATCTGGGTCAGCGACCCAACCTGGGCAAATCACATTAATATATTCGAAACTGCCGGCTTGAAAGTAAAGCGTTACCCCTATTTCGATAAAACAACTAACGGCTTGGCCTTCGACGCAATGATGGCGGCGCTGGCAGACGTTCCCGCCGGAGATGCCGTCCTGTTTCATGGCTGTTGCCATAACCCCACAGGAGTCGACCCAAGCAATGAACAGTGGCAGAGGATATCTGACCTAGTGCATAGCAACGAATTAATGCCAGTGCTCGACTTTGCCTATCAGGGGTTTGCAAAGGGCATCAGAGAAGATGGCGAGGGACCACTGAAACTAGTGCAACCGGGTAAAGAGATACTCATTTGCGGTAGTTTCTCAAAAAACTTTGCACTCTATAACGAACGCACCGGCAGTCTGACTGCGGTCGCCGCTGATGCAGCAGCCATAGATATCGCGACCAGCCAGATAAAATCTGTTATCCGCGCCATCTATTCCAGCCCACCCGCACACGGCGGCATTATCGTTAGCACTATACTGAATGACCCCAAGCTACGCACACAATGGGAAGGGGAACTCGAACAAATGCGCGATCGCATACAGGACATGCGCCAACTGCTTGCCGACACACTCACCGCTAAAGGTGTACCGGGAGATCACTCATTCATCACCTCACAGCGCGGTATGTTTAGTTTTTCAGGCTTGCGCCCTGAACAGGTTGAAAAATTAAAAAATGAGCACGCTGTTTATATTGTCGGGAACGGCCGGATTAATGTTGCTGCAATTACGCCGGATAATTGCGATGCGTTGTGTGAGGCTATCGCAGCGGTGAGCTAGATTTTACTGCCAAGTTAAACACTGATTTGCCAGGCCAAGATAAACCGCCACAATAAAACACATAAAAACTGTTAGATTACACATTTCAAAACACTAGACTTGCCTTAGCAAAAATTTCACTATTGGCCCAATCAAAGAAAATCACGATGTCTTAGAACGATGGCCAGCTAGCTTACCTGCAGTGAATACGCGGCGATTTAGTAACGTGAAACAATAAGTCTATTTAATTGATCAAGCGGTTTGTTCAGCAAGGGCGGTGCGGCGCAAGGATCAGTACAAGCCCCTGCGGACACAGCATGAGAAGCAGATCGCTGCTACCTCAGCAGAGCCGCCAAATTTATGGCGGTCATTGTAGATCGCGTTAATTTGACTGGATTATCCTTTGCTCCAAGGTTAGTGTTTTAACTATTACAAACCCGCATAAAAGGAATGCCTCATGTCTGTAAACCCCGATTTGTTTGATCTGACAATGTCTGATGCTGCGCGCCCATTGTTGGACGCCGTAAAAAAGCACATTCAGGAAAATGTTGTGCCTATTATGGCCGAGTATGACCGTCTCGGTGAAGCGCGCGAGCATGAATGGGAGCACGCACAGGGCCAACTGGAATTGCTGGAAGACGCGAAGCAAAAAGCTAAAACCTCGGGACTGTGGAACTTCTTTTTACCTGACGCTGACACAGGAGAGGGGCTGAGCAATCTTGACTATGCCTATATCGCCAGCGAGTTGGGCAAGTACCCACTAGCCTCGGAAACTTTAAATTGTTCTGCACCAGATACCGGCAATATGGAAGTGCTTGAGCGAGTTGGGACAGCAGCACAGAAAGCACAGTGGCTTGAACCACTGTTGCGAGGCGAAATTCGATCCGCGTACGCAATGACCGAGCCTGGGCATCCCTCATCCGATGCCAAGAATATTTCAACCGAGGCCGTGCTTGAAGGTGATGAGTGGGTCATTAACGGCGAGAAGTATTTTACCTCGGGCGCGGGTGACCCGCGCTGCAAAGTGATGATTGCGATGGTTAAGACCAGCCCTGATGCACAGTCGAGCAGACAACAATCGATGATTTTGGTGCCTATTGACGCGCCCGGCGTGAAGATTCTTGGCGCGATGAGAGTTTTTGGCGAAACCCAGGCTCCGCACGGCCATATGCACGTAAGGTTCCGTGACTGCCGTGTACCCAAAGACAACATCCTGCTAGGAGAAGGTCGGGGCTTCGAGATATCGCAAGTCCGTCTAGGACCTGGTCGCATTCACCATTGCATGCGATCCATAGGCGCCGGCGAGCGCGCGTTAGAGTTGATGATTCGGCGCGCATCAGCCCGTACAGCATTTGGTAAACCTATCATTCAACTTGGTAAAAACATCGAAGTCGTAGCTAAAGCCCGGTACGAAATTGATGCTTGTCGGTTAATGGTGTTACAGGCCGCCAAGGCAATGGATGTACTTGGCAATAAAGAAGCGCGGGTTTATGTCAGCGCCATTAAAGCCAATGTACCGAAAAAGATTGGCCATATCATCGATGAAGCCATACAGATGCACGGTGCCACCGGCGTCACTCAGTGGACCCCTCTGGCGAACATGTGGGTGTCTCAGCGATCACTGCGCATCGCCGACGGTCCAGACGAGGTTCATCACATGGTGGTGGGACGTGCCGAAGTGCGCAAGTATGAAGGTGAAGAGTACCGAGAGCTAGATAACAGGCTGGGGCATGAACACGAGGGATTCGATCTCGGTAGATAAGTTGAAGACTGTGCGACTCTCGCCCATAGGCGAGGAGTCGCTCTGCGATTGACAAACTTAATCAAGCAGTTAATCCGCGCGGCGATAAACGACGTCAACTCACTGCGTAACAGGCAAGAGCGCCAGATATTAATGCCCTAAAATACAGTATACCTCCTTATGAAAAAGGTAAATTTTACCCAAATGTTAGATGGCAAGCGGGCGGACTACGATCTCGTCGCTGCATACGATGAAGAACTTGCGACGGGGCTGTCAGACCGCATGATGCAGTGGCTCCGCGCGATGGATGGCCCATCGGTCTACCACATAAGTCGCTTGGAACACTCACTACAGACCGCTACTCGCGCAGAGCATGACGGAGCAGACGAAGAGACGGTAGTGTGTGCGCTTTTACATGATATTGGCGATGTAATTGCACCCGCGAATCACTCCCAAGTCGCTGCCGCAATGCTGCGCCCTTACGTGAGTGAGAAAAACTGTTGGGTCATTGAACACCACGGATTGTTTCAGGGTTACTATTACTTTCATCACTTTGACCAGAATCGGAATGAAAGAGATCGTTATAAAGATCACCCCTACTACGAAGCCTGCGTAGATTTTTGCCACCACTGGGACCAGGCATCTTTTGATCCCAATTACCCAACGTTACCTTTGGAACATTTCGAACCAGCAGTGAAAGCCATTCTCAACCGCAAACCTCGGTCATTTTTTTAGAAAGACAGATCGTCAGGCTCCACCAAAGTGCCCAAATAGAGCCTGAGTTCGGTGCACGGCAATGCACTTGAAAATCAAATCTGGCCGAAAACTATCTTGGTTTTGGCTAATTCGATTTGATTAGTAAAAACTGCTGCTGTCGGCCATCAATATAAACGGTGCTCTTGCCGTCAAAAAAGGCATCTTCCTCTAGTTTGAACTTCACGTCCTGCCCGCCCCACTCCGGGACAGATACGGTGGTGTTTAACTCAATTGAATAAGCCGTGTTCGCATACATCGGATAATCACCGCGACCGACGGTGTCGCCCTGGTTGTCCCACATGCCGATAGTTGGTCCGGCAGCATGCCCATGATAGCCAATAGGGTGGGTGTAGATTGACGGGCGTATCCCTTCATCCAGCGCTTGCAGTCGAGCGGCTTTCAAAATCTGGTTACCGGTTCGTCCCACTTTGAATTTCGATATTAGAATATCCTGAAGCCGATTACTTGTTTTAAGACCTGCCACCAAGCCAGCCGGCGCTTGAGTTTCTCCGGGGCGCAACACATAGGCATGTTGTTGGGTATCGGTGTTAAGCCTCAGGTAGATAATCCCGAAATCAACATGCAATAGATCGCCCGGAAGTATTTTGCCCTTGGTCACATCGCTGCCAGACCTCTGCACACCGACCGATGGATGAAACCAGGTTTGCAACCGTAGTTCTCTTATTCTGTCTCTGTACCACCACCGAACGTCGTCGGTCGTTGTGATGCCAGGTGTAACAACTTCATTCGAGAACCCTTCAGCAATGATGTCGTGCGCTATTTTTACAATCGAGGGATATACAGCCATCTCTTCACGGGTTCGGGTTTCGAGCCAACTCACCGCCAGCTTTTCAGCAGAAACAACTCTCTTCTTAAACTTCCCGGGTAAAGCAGACATGAAGCCCGTGTGTTCCCCGTGGGTAAGACCATCAGCCAGGGCAAACGTGGACGAAACGTTAATACCGATATTTTTTGGATTTTTCTCAGCAATAAAGTTAGCCAGCGCCCGCCATTGATCTTTCTGTTCGTCCGGGTTCCATACTGGTTTGAAGAAATCGCCAACCCCGTATCTGGAGACAGCGTAGCCTTTGACGCCATCAGCACCTTCATCAACAAAAACTAGCATCGTTCGGCGACGCGCGGCAAAGGCGGTACCCGGCAACATGGTTTTTACAACCGGATCTTCATTGTATTCTCGGGCTATCAACACCCACATAGCAATGCCTTCACGACGCATGAGCCGCGCTGGTAGAGTTTGCAAACGTGTCGCCAACAGCTGATCAATCAGCTCCGTGCGCTGTTTCATCAGCAAAATATCTCCCACATTTTGGCTGTGGGCGAAGACAGAGTGGAGAAGTGCGACAGCGAACAATGACGCCAGCACGATTCTCTTTGCTTTGAACATATTGGACATTGTTTTACCCCTGTTGATCTTCAACATTAGTCGCCGCTTTGAAGAGTGGCTTCCGTGATAACAAAGTCATCCACTATATATCGACGGTAGTGCACTCACAATCGCTCGTCAGGCCGTACTGAAACACGGACGCAAGGATACGAATTAACTGCTCAGGAGAAATAAAGAATCACAAACAATATCAGTAGAGTATTTAAAGCGCCGCTTGAGTGCGCGACGATGCCTGCCGTTTAACCGACTGATGACTACTACGATCGCGACGTTGCAGCTTTCAACTTGTACAAGGCACCGCCTTCTCGCCGCAGATAAGCGGGTAGTTCTGACAGACGACGGGCAAACCTAAATTATTTTTTTCGCTTTTTGGTCGGGTTCTTGGGCAAACCCGTGTGCTGCGTTTTGAACGTTTGCGTTTTACCTGGCTTACCAAAAGTCCGGGCTCGCGTTAATGGAATCAAGTGCATTTTTCCGTTGCCAATCAAATCTTTCCGCCCCATTTTCTTCAAGGCATCACGCAGCATTGGCCAGTTATCAGGATCGTGATACCGAAGAAAGGCTTTATATAAACGACGTTGTCGCCCACCCATTGCCGTCGTCACGTCTTCCGAATTGTTTCTCACGCGTCGTAAGGGGTTTTTACCACTGTGATACATCGCTGTCGCAGTCGCCATTGGTGAAGGATAAAAGTTCTGAACCTGATCAGCTTTGAAGCCGTTTCGCTTGAGCCACAACGCGAGGTTCAACATGTCCTCCAGCGACGTACCGGGGTGTCCAGCAATAAAATAGGGAATGAGATACTGCTTTTTGCCAGCCTCTTTCGAGAATCGTTCAAACATCTCTTTGAATTCATCATAAGTTCCCATACCGGGTTTCATCATCTTTGATAATGGACCGGTTTCCGTATGCTCCGGTGCTATTTTCAAATAACCCCCGACGTGCTCAGTCACAAGCTCCTTCACGTATGCCGGCGTCTTGACCGCAAGGTCATAGCGCAAGCCTGATGCGATAAGCACCTTCTTGACGCCTTCGGTACCCCTTGCTTTGCGATAAAGGTCAATCAAGGGGGTCTGGTCAGTATTCAGGTTCTTACAGATACCGGGGTAAACACAGGATGGCCGTTTACAGCTTGCTTCGATTTCTGGCGACTTACAGCCAAGACGCCACATATTTGCTGTCGGGCCTCCAAGATCAGAGATCACACCGGTAAATCCTGGCGTTTTATCGCGTATATTTTCGAGCTCTGTCAGTATCGATTCTTTCGAGCGGCTCTGGATGATCCGGCCTTCGTGTTCTGTGATAGAACAAAAACTACAGCCGCCAAAGCAGCCACGCATTATATTGACGGAAAACCTGATCATCTCGTAAGCAGGAATCTTTTCATCACCATAAGTTGGATGTGGTACTCGCTGATATGGCAGTCCAAACACGCTATCGATTTCATCTGTGGTCAAGGGTATCGGTGGAGGGTTCAACCACACATACCTATCACCATGAGCCTGAGCGAGAGGTTTTGCGTTGTATGGGTTCGTTTCCCGATGAAATATCCGCGAGGTATGTGCATACATGACCTTATCGTTTTTTACTGTTTCGAAACTAGGTAATTTGATAAACGAGGCAGATACCATATGACTCGTTTCGTCGGGAACATATGATTGCTCTAAATCATAAATAGTTTCCTCACGCTCGTCGGCTGCCGAGTTCGAATTTTGCACTCGCTCGTAAGGATTCGCTTCAGCGGTTGCTGTATCCAGAGACACGACATCTATTTTCCCGGCAACACCCGCTTTTTGCTCGAAGGTAGACTCATCTACCATATCAATATTGTTAGGTAATTCTTTAACGATATAAGCTGTACCTCTTATATCGCTTAACTCGGTAATTGCCTCGCCGTCAGCCAACCTATGAGACAACTCAACAATGGCGCGCTCCGCATTACCGTAAAGCAAAATATCTGCTTTGGAGTCCATAATGATTGATCGGCGCACTTTTTCACTCCAATAATCAAAGTGAGCGATACGTCGCAGACTTGCTTCGATGCTGCCAATGACGATGGGAACACCAGGAAAAGCTTCCCGGCAACGCTGAGAGTAAACAATCACTGCCCTGTCCGGACGTTTACCGCCAATGTTTCCCGCAGTGTATGCGTCATCATGACGAATTTTTCTATCCGCCGTATACCGATTGATCATTGAATCCATGTTGCCGGCGGCGACGCCATAATAAAGATTTGGCTGCCCAAGTTTTTGAAAGTCCTCGGTGCTTGTCCAATCGGGTTGCGCAATGATGCCAACTCGAAAGCCCTGGGCTTCAAGCACTCTGCCGATCACCGCCATACCAAAACTGGGATGATCCACATACGCATCACCCGTCACCAACACGATATCGCAACTGTCCCAGCCTAACTGATCCATTTCTTCTCTGGTTGTAGGGAGAAATGGTGCTGTGCCAAAGCACTCTGCCCAATAGGGCCTGTACTCAAAAAGATGCTTTGTTTGTGGCGCGTTGCGCTGGGCAACGCTACCAAATGATGGATTTGACATCAGGAGTTATCGTCTGAATTTAGTTAAGGGTAGGTGCCAAACACCTTGAGCGCGCTATCTTAACCGAAATGCGTCTTTGAATTGCGTGAATTTATCAGGAAACAATTCGCAAATGTTAAAGCCATTCGCGCTGAATTGGTAAAGACAACAATTATACTTGATGGTATTCTTTGAGGAGATCGAGTACTGAATCAGCGTCTACATTAGCGTTAATAATGCGCAAACTTGGACAGCAATATATTCCTTATTTTCATTTGCTTGTGCAAAGCAGGTTAGCCAAAATTGACAGAATTCGTCTTGAAAAACCCTGATTCTGAACTCCAGTCCCAGACAAAATATTACAGATAAAAATGGCGCAAATCAGCTGATAGCATATGCCATGAAGGTTTATTTTTATGATAAAAAACAACAAGTTATCGTCTTGGCTTGATGAAATGCAAGCCCTGTGCAAGCCAGATCAAATGGTTATCTGCGATGGCAGCACTGAGGAATACAACGAGATGTGGCGCTTGCTGGTCGACGCTGGTGCTGCGACACCGTTAAATAACGATATCAGACCAAATTCCTACCTTGTGCGTTCAGACCCCGCCGATGTCGCTCGGGTAGAGAGCAGAACGTTCATTTGCTCAGACGAAGAAATCGATGCAGGGCCTAATAATAACTGGAAAGCGCCAGCTGAGATGCGTGCGACACTCGACGGCTTGTTCGATGGCTGCATGCGTGGACGCACCATGTATGTAATCCCGTTCAGCATGGGTCCCGTTGGTTCACCTATCGCGCACATTGGCGTCGAGATATCCGACTCACCTTACGTCGTGACAAATATGCACATCATGACACGGGTAGGCACCTCAGTACTTGATCAGCTTGGTGAAGATGGAGACTTTGTTCCTTGCGTACATTCCGTTGGGCAGCCACTGGTCGACGGTGCAGTCGACGTTACATGGCCTTGCAATCCTGACAATTTATACATCGCTCATTACCCCGGCACGCGAGAAATCTGGTCTTTTGGGTCCGGATATGGCGGCAATGCGCTCCTCGGCAAGAAGTGTTTTGCACTGCGGATAGCCTCTGCTATGGCGCGTGATGAGGGCTGGCTCGCTGAGCATATGCTCATCTTGAAGCTGACGAATCCCGAAGGCGCCTCACACTACATTGCGGGCGCCTTTCCCAGCGCCTGCGGAAAAACCAACCTCGCAATGCTTATGCCTACTATACCTGGCTGGACTGTTGAGACCGTTGGTGATGATATTTGCTGGATGAAGTTTGGCGATGACGGACAACTCTACGCGATTAACCCAGAGGCTGGTTTCTTCGGCGTTGCGCCCGGAACAGGCATGGACTCTAATGCAAATGCTATGCTCAGCCTGACAGAGAACTGCATCTTCACCAACGTGGCACTCACAGAAGACGGTGATGTTTGGTGGGAAGGTATGACCGACCAGGCGCCTGCTAACTTGACTGACTGGAAAGGAAATCCATGGACGCCGGATTCTGCAGAACCTGCAGCACATCCGAACGCCCGATTTACAGTGTCCGCGGCCCAATGTCCCGTGATCGCTGATGAGTGGGAAGAGCTTAAGGGCGTGCCAATTAGCGCAATTCTCTTCGGCGGCAGAAGAGCAACAGTTGTGCCCTTAGTTAATGAAGCGCGCGACTGGACACAGGGTACATTCTTCGGCGCAATTGTTTCATCCGAAAAGACCGCCGCTGCTGCCGGTAAGATTGGCGAGCTTCGACGTGACCCCATGGCGATGTTGCCATTTTGCGGTTACAACATGGCTGATTACTGGAGCCATTGGCTGAAGACCGGCGAGCAAGCTGGTGCAAAATTACCCAATATTTATTACGTTAACTGGTTTCGCAAAGACGACAACGGCAAATTTATGTGGCCGGGTTTCGGTGAAAATAGCCGGGTGCTCAAGTGGGTTTTCGAGCGCTGTAATGGCACCGCCGATGCAATCGAAACCCCGATAGGCAATTTACCCACACTTGATGCAATGGACTTCAGCGGACTGGATCTTAGCGAAGATGCGATCGCTGAATTATTAAGAGTTGAGGTAGATGGTTGGTTGGCCGAGATACCACTCATTAGCGATTATTTTGATGAGTATGGTGATCGGGTTCCTCCGGCATTCCGGCAGGAGCTAGAAAACCTCAAAGCACGTTTGGAAGCTTCAAAGCAGAACGTTGCTTAGTCCTCGCTAGCAGGATGTATGCTCCAAACCAAGAAGGCCGGTCAGCGACCGGCCTTATCTAGTCATCAAACAAGTCATCCAACGCGCTGGGTTTAGCCGCGGGCGTGCTGGGCTCAACATTGAATTCTGCTTGCTCGCCCTCTTCGCCACCAAACAACGCATCTAGCTTCGATTTAGCAGCACCACTGGCCTCCGTACTTTTTGGGTTGAAAGCATTTCGATTCAGTCTGAAGAACTCACAAAAATTGGCGTTCTCCTTAATGACAGGCGGATCCGCGCGATCTTCAGCGCACTTTGCATGATCCAGCTCCCTGTAATGCTGGCAAAAACGGCAACAGCGTAGCCCCTCAAAGCAGCTAGCACAGTGAGCATGTCTACTGATCGGCAAAGGCACACCAACCAATGCTTCGCCGCAGTTCCAGCACTTGAGAGGTTTTGGAGAGGCCATAATGATCTTCGCAAGCAATGGTGAGAGCGACCCATAGTAATCCGGTTGCCGCTGACTAAGCAATCATGCGAGCGAGTCGTTAATCTAAACTTAGTGGATACACAGAAATTTTTAATAAATACTATGAACGACGAGACGAAATGAAAAAGACGACTGGAGTCAGATTGATACATGACGATTGAACAAATCTGGGTAGATGCCGATGCCTGCCCAAAAGTAATCAAAGAGATCTTGTTTCGAGCAGCCAACCGCAAATCTTTGCCCACGACGCTCGTTGCGAATCAGCTGATTCCTGTACCCAAATCCCCTTTTATTCGCGCAATTCAAGTACCTTCCGGATTCGATGTCGCAGACAACTATATTGTCCAACGAGCAAATGCCGGTAATTTGGTCATCACCGCAGACATTCCGCTGGCAGACGAAGTGCTTTCGCTGGGATGTCTCGCTTTGAATCCAAGGGGCGAGTTGTACAGCAAAGAAAACATCAAGCAGCGCCTGAATATGCGCGATTTCATGGATACCTTAAGAGGTAGCGGTATCAATACCGGTGGTCCACCCGCATTGTCGCAAGCCGACAGACAAGCTTTTGCCAATCAACTAGACAAACTCATATCACAATAAGCAAAAAACAAAATTGGTACCGCACAAAAGAAAAAGGGCCGGCCCTGTCTTTGACTGGGCCGACCCTTGCTTGCTGTCAATTCACACTGGTTGGAACTAGTCCGCCACTCGCTCTATGATCGTACCTGTGCCAAGACCACCGCCACAGCACATGGCTATCAGCGCGTAACGTCCGCCAGTTCTCTCAAGTTCGTGCAATGCCGTTGTAATCAATCGAGCACCAGTGCTTCCCGTTGGATGGCCCAAAGCAATCGCACCGCCATTTACATTTACTTTTGAGTGATCAACACCTAAGTCTTTTTCCCAACCAAGCACCACCGAGGCGAAAGCCTCGTTTACTTCAAAGATATCGATATCCTCAAGTTTGAGGCCAGCTTTGTCGAGCACTTTACGTGTTGCAGGAATTGGGCCTTTCAGCATCGTCACAGGGTCGACTCCGACCAGAGTGTGAGCAACGATTTTCGCACGTGGGGTCAAATTCATTTCCTTAACGGCTTTTTCAGAGGCCATAATTACGGCGGCAGCCCCGTCTGAAATTTGGGAGCTACTACCCGCAGTATGGATTTCCTGGCCGGGTACAACTGCCAAGGCCTTCAAAGAGTCCATATCTGTTGCTCTTAAGCCCTCGTCCTTGTTGACAACTTTTGTTTCACCAGTCGGCTTGAAATCTTCTCCCAGAATCGGGGCCTCAACGGGTACAACTTCCCGATCGAATCTTCCTTCATCCCAAGCCGCAATGGCTTTTTGCTGGCTCTCAAGACCAAATTGATCGGTATCAGCACGGGTAATCT
>ERZ1048872.2356-NODE-2356-length-13629-cov-9.963165_pt1 | contig 13629 bp, 10 predicted proteins | sample MGYA00383100_ERZ1048872 | MGnify/ENA primary metagenome ERZ1048872 (study PRJEB29581, sample SAMEA5548370) | metagenome | biome: marine; feature: coastal; material: water | depth 50 m | study: Short-term variability in the microbial, nano- and picoplankton... | reverse complement strand
ATAGTATACTTGAATCTCCAAAACTGGTCTATCCTGATGTATCGCATCTACTAAGCAACAAAATTAGCTTTAAATTAATAGCGGCCAAATACAACCTTAAAACTCAAAATCTTTTAGGTTATAATATAAAGACAAGTTTTTTTTACGATCATAAACAGCACACTGCTGAAAATAATGAACAACTTGTTCGTCTATTAAAAAAACAGTTTGAAACACTCGGTAAGAATAAGATTTTTTTTAAACCCGTGAGTGGTATTGGTGGTTTTGGATGTTTTGTTATAGAAAAAAACACTTTGGAATCTCAAATAAAAATTTATGGAGAAGCTGTACTAAGTCAAGCATATATATACGAAGCCTATATTGAACAGCATAAAGACATTAGCAACATTTACGCTAATGCTATTAATACACTACGAATAGTACATTATACCGATACTCATAACAAAATTCATATTGTTTCGACCTTTATGCGTTTTGGAATCGGTAAAAGTATTACCGATAATACTTCTGATGGTGGCTTTTTTATTTCAGTAAATTCAGAAACCGGAATATTAGAAGGAATTGGTAGACAGGAAATTACAAGGGGTGCAGGCACATATACAAAACACCCAAATAGTCATTATAAATTAGAAGGTTTTAAAGTACCATTTTACAAAGAAGCTTGTGATATGGCTAAAGACTTTGCTACTGTTTTTCCTAATCGTATTGTTGGGTGGGATGTTGCAATTACCCCGGAAGGCCCTGTAATGATTGAAGGCAATCATAACCCAGGACTCCATGTTTCTGACATCGCTTATGGAGGCTATTGTAAGCATGAGAAAATAAAAGAAATTTTAAAACATATCAAAACGTAATTTTTATGAGACTTTTAGAACGCATAAGGCATACTTCTTTTTGGGCTATTGATTTCTTGAAAAAGTCTCCAATAAAAAAACATGTCACTAATATTGCTACCATAAATAAAAACCCCTTTACTGAAAAAAACAAAAAACAAAGAGCTCAATACTTAAGCAACATTTTAAATCACGCTACTACTACCACTTCGTATTATAATAATTCTATTTCTAATACATTACATGATTTTCCTGTGATTGATAAAAATATTATTATTAAAAATTTTGAAGCCTTTACTTCTGAAAGATTCAAAAACGTGAAACTCATAGAAGTTTCAACAAGCGGCTCTACGGGATTACCTTTTAAGGTCCTTCAGGATAAGAATAAAAAAAACAGAAATACCGCCGATACGTTATACTTTTCTGAAAAAGCTGGATTTAAAATTGGATACAAATTACTTTATTTAAGGCATTGGAGCACAACTTATAGTAAAAATAAATGGATTGGATGGATACAAAATATTTTGAAAATTGAGGTTTTAGATTTAAATGATAAGTATATAAATAAATTAACTAAAGTATTAAGGAAAGATAAATCAAATAAAGGGTGGCTTGGATTCGCTTCAGCCTTTGAAGAACTTTGTAACTCTTTAGAAAGACAAAATAAAGAACCTCTAAAAGCAAATGTAAACTCTATTATAGCAATATCAGAAACTTTAAATGATTATACGAAACAACGCATGTCGTATTACTTTGATGCGCCCATAGTATCAAGATATTCTAATATGGAAAATGGTATCATTGCGCAACAAGAGAAAAATGATAGTGTTTTTAAAATTAATTGGGCGAGCTACTACGTTGAGATTTTGGATTTAAAAAAAGATACACCGGTTAAACGTGGTGGATTAGGACGCATTGTAGTTACGGATTTATTTAACTTTGGCATGCCAATACTAAGATATGACACTGGAGATTTAGGAGTCATGGAATTACGTGGTGACACATATTGCTTTACTAAAATAGAAGGCAGAAAAACAGATATTATATTAAATACAAATGGAGAAATTGTATCAGCATTCGTGTGGTCTAGTTTAAACAAATACAAAAACATTAGACAATATCAATTAATTCAAGAGGAAGAAAAAAAATACACGCTTAATTTAAATACCGATACTAAATTTACTAAAATAAATGGTGTGATAGCAGAATGCAAAAACGTTCTAGGAAATGATGCTGAAATAACAGTTAATTATGTTGATGAAATCCCATTACTTGCCTCAGGTAAAAGAAAAACAACTATAAATAAATACATACTTATTAAAAAAAGTTAGCATATTATCGATAAAATATAAGAACGAATTTTAGTAAATATCTAATAATTCTTACTTTGAGAATTATATATTCGATTTTAACTCACAAAATAGTCTCTATTCGTTTTGTAAGTTATTCTTTTAAAAATCCTGTTAAATTTAATTAATGCTATTCAATTCTATTGACTTTTTTATCTTTCTACCATTAGTTTTTTTTACTATACTGGACGTTCACAAAAAAGTTGAAACTGCAAAATTTAGTGCTACTGTTAAGTAGCTATATTTTCTATAGTTGGTGGGATTATCGCTTTTTGGTTTTAATTATTGCCAGTACAATTGTAGATTATTTTGTGGGCTTACAAATACACCAATCAAATAACAAAAAAGAGAGAAAAACATGGTTGTTTGTTAGCCTATTTTTTAACATTGGATTATTAGGCTTTTTTAAATACTATAACTTTTTTATTGAATCCATTATTGATTCTTTAACCCAATTAGGCTTATCAGTAGAAAATACCTGGAGTTTAAAAATAATTTTACCTGTTGGTATATCCTTTTATACATTTCAAACGCTATCGTATTCTATAGATATCTATAAGCGAAAATTCATGCCAACTAAAGACTTTATAGGCTTCGCAGCATTTGTTTCGTTTTTCCCACAATTAGTTGCTGGTCCCATAGAGAGAGCTTCAAATTTATTGCCACAAATTCTAAATAAAAGAGTATTTACAGATGAAGCATTATCTCAAGGTATTAAACTAATTATATGGGGGTTTTTCTTAAAAATAGTTATAGCTGATAGAGCTGCAATATATGTTAATGCTGTTTACAACAATTTAGAAAACCATGATGGACTTACTTTTATAGCGGCAACTATTTTATTTGCTTTTCAAATTTATGCTGATTTTGCAGGGTATTCTTTAATAGCCATAGGTGTAGCAAAACTATTTGGTATAAATTTAATGACTAATTTTAATCGTCCGTATTTTTCGGCATCAGTTAGTGAATTTTGGAATAGGTGGCATATATCTTTATCTACTTGGTTTAGAGATTATGTTTATAGACCTCTAGGAGGAAACAGAACAAGGAAATGGAGATGGCTTGTTAATTTGTTTGTAACATTTGTAATAAGTGGCCTATGGCATGGTGCTAAATGGAATTTTGTTGTCTGGGGAGCACTAAATGGTCTGTATTTAATAATCGAGGTCCTTCTTTTCAAAAAGAAACGAAAAGGTGTAATTAATATCATTATAACATTTTTCCTAATTAATTTTAGTTGGATATTTTTCAGAGCCAATAATTTTAATGAGGCCATATTTATTGTAAATAAAATTTTCACTAAACCAGGTTATCTTTATTTTGGTTTTGGCGAAGACATAACAGCGTTTTTCTATGCTGTTATGGCCATTGGTTTACTCATTTTAATCGAATTTAAGAAAGAGTTTTTTAACACCCTTTTTTCAATTTCAAATAGTAAGTACGAGATAATAAGACTTTTTGGCTATGCTATTGTTGTTTTTATTATTTTCTATTTAGGCGTTTTTGGAGAAAATCAATTTATTTATTTCCAGTTTTAAAATGAAAAATATAGATTTCAAACGTATTGCATTAAAAACTTTAAAATTTGTAATCATTTTTGTGATTACTGATTTCCTATTTGGAACATTAGCCAGTAAATTATTTTTTAATCAAGAAACAGGTAAGTATGCCAGATCAACATATGTCATAAAAAAAGCGAAAGAAGACATTATTGTATTTGGGAGTTCACATGCCCATAGACATTATGTACCTGAAGTCATATCTGAAAAATTATCTAAAACATGTTATAATGCTGGTGCGGATGGACAACAGTTAGTTTATCATAATGTTCTGCAAAAAATGATTCTACACAGATATCATCCTGAGATAATTATATTGAATATTGATGAAGAATTTCTATTTAAATCGAATAAATCTAATGATAGATTGGGCGATTTACACCCCTACTATTTTGATTTTAAAGATGAATTAAATGCTACTTTTAAATTAGTTAAACAACCTAAAGACCCTAAACTTTTATTTAAATCTTATCAGAATAATTCAACCTTAATTCAAGCAGTAAAATATTATTTAAAACCAAAAAAAACCTTAAACGGTTACAGACCGCTGTATGAAAAAATGACAGAGCAAAAATTGATTGCACATAAGAATACTAACTTCAAAAAAGAATACACTAAAGAAATTGATTCGGCAAACATTAAAATTTTAAAAGAATTTATAAATAGATCAAAACAACATAACATAAAACTTGTGTTTTTTACCTCACCAAATTTAATAAGAAAGAACAATACCAAAAACAAATCCTTAAATTTAATAAGGCAAATAGCAAATAAGGAAAGTATACCTTTCTATGATTTTATTAATAACCCAGGATATCTAAACAAGCTGGACTTGTTTTACGATCCATCCCATTTAAATGATATTGGAGCAAGAAAATTTACAACAGAAGTTTGTAAACTTATTAATCAATAAACCTGTTTATTTGCTTTTGGTTGTAAATTATCGATAAAACCTAAATTAAAAACGAAAATATAAACTAGAAAACTAGAGATAAAGCATAAAATTTTATCTTTGAATTTTACATTTATAATATACACGTATAAGCACTGATATGAGTGAAGATTTAGAAGTAGTTGGTGTAACAAAGAAAATGTTGCGACAAATTTTAAATAAAAATGCATATTGGAAGGATGATATCGCTCCTTTACCAAGAAGTAAAGCGTCATGGCTCATTTTAAATGATAGAATTTCTGAAGAAGATTATTGCGGTGTTATTGCAAAAGAAAACAAAAAAATGGTAGCATTTATTTATATGTTTCCTGATTTAATTAATACACACCATACAGAAGCGAAAAAGGCTTATTGGATGAATGATTGGTGGGTGCATGAAAAATACAAAGACTCCGTTCTAGGAACCTATATATATAACCAAGCCATAAAACTAACTAAAAATCAAGTATTAATAAAAGGTTATACCGAAAATGTTGAAGAATTTTATAGCAAATTACCTTTCACTGTGATTGCATCAAGATTCAGGTATACACTGTTTTTTAGCTTAGATTACTCAATGTTGATAGGAAGGTTTAAATCATTAAACAAAATTAAATTTCTTGTAAAAATTTTAGATGCTCTAACTGGTAAAGTTGTGAGATTTATAAACAGTAAAAGACTAAGAAATAAAACTTCAGACATCAGTTATGATTATATCAACGAATTAGATGATGACACATGGGCATTTATCAAGCCTTTATGTGAAAATGATTTAATATATAAAACCAAAGCGTATATAAGTTGGCAAATAAGTAAAACTCAATATTTGCAAATACCTCTTAGGCATAAAGTAGCTTACAAGAACTTAAATACTGGAATAAGTAATAATATTCACATTCATAATTTAAAAATTATAAAAAATCATAAAATTATTGGTTTTTTATCTTACGTGATTAACTTTAATGAATTTAACGTCAAGTACTTTTTAGTAGGTGATAAAAAAAATTATGAATTATGTGTTGATGTATTAATGGAGCACCTAATAAAATCTAAAAGAAATTTCATTTTTACAGATGATTCGGAGCTTTCTAAAAATATAACTAGAAGATATGTCACAGTATATACCCACAAAGTGTTGAAAAAAGGACTAGTACATAATGACACAAAATTTGATTATAATAGTGTTAACATGCTAAATAGAGATGGCCATTTCTACTAAAAAAATCAACAAGTTTTATTAAATGGATTACATAAATAACCTACAAAAAAGTATAGAAAACCATTTTAGCAAAAATGCGTTTTACATAAACAACACCTTCTATACTTATGCAGATTTTGCTCAAGAAATATCTAAAATAAGACTTAGTATATCAAACTCTGTTGATTTTTCAAACAAATTAATTGGATTGGTATTAAATGACGATATTAAAACCTATGCAGCCATAATTGCTATGTGGTTGGAAGGTAAAGCATATGTGCCCATTAATCCTGAGCACCCCGAAGATAGAAATGAGACCATTTTAAATTCCACTGAAGCCACACATGTTTATGATTCTGTAAAAAAAAACACAAATTAATACTATTGAACATATTCATGACCTAGAACTAGGTAAAATAGAAATTAATCTAAGTCCTAATTCAGTAAGAAAAAATGATCTAGCATATGTTTTATTTACTTCAGGATCAACAGGCGCTCCAAAAGGGGTTACCATTACTTATAATAACCTAAATGAATATATAAATGCTATTAATTATGATGGTGAATTTAAACTAAATGCGAGCGATAAGTGTTTGCAAATGTTTGAGCTAACATTTGATTTCTCTGTGGTATCATTTATTTTTCCGCTATTAGCTGGAGCAAGTATTTACACGGTACCAAGAAACTCTATAAAGTATTTTTATATTTATAAATTAATTCAAAAGCATAGACTAACAGTATTGTCGTTAGTGCCATCCATAATCCATTACTTGAGGCCTTATTTTTCAGAAATCAATGCGCCTCAAGTAAGGTATTGCAGCTTTGGTGGTGGCGCCTTATATAATGACATTGTTGAAGATTGGGCTAAATGCATACCAAATAGTGTTATATTTAATTATTATGGTCCTACAGAAAACACAATCTACAGCAGTTACTATAAAATTAATAAGGATTGCAAACTAAACACCATACACAATGGTGTTATTTCAATTGGCAAACCTTTAAACAATGTGACCTATATAATTGTAGATGATCATAATAATGAAGTTGCTGATTTTGAATCTGGAGAATTAGCAATATCAGGTGGGCAACTTACTCCAGGATATTGGAAAAATGATAAAAAAAATAAGGCTTCATTTTTCTTTAAAAAAATAGATTATGAATTAGTTAGATTCTACAAAACAGGAGATTTATGCTTTAAAGATAATACTGGAAATTATATGTTTAAAGGCAGAATTGATTTTCAAGTAAAGATAAGAGGTTTTAGAATTGAGTTATCTGAAGTGGAATTTCATGCTAAAACAAAATGCACAAAAAAAGTAAATGTTGTGGCCATAGATGTATTTAATATACTTGGTAATGCTGAGCTTGCTTTAGCCATTGAGTCTGAAGTATTTGATACAAATGAAATCATGGAATACATGAAAACGAAAATACCCGATTATATGATTCCTGCACACATAAAATTTATACAAGAGTTTCCTTATAATTCAAACGGTAAAATAGATAGAAATAAATTGCGAACATATTTTAAAATAGAAAATAATGACTAGAGATGATATACTAAAAAAAATAAAACCTATTTTTATTAAAGTTTTAGAACATGATAATTTTGAATTAACGTACACCACAACTACTGAAGATGTCGATGGATGGGGTTCATTAACCCATATGGTAATTATTGAGGAAATAGAGAAAGATTTCGATATAAATTTTAAACTTTTGGAGCTTATGGGTATGGATAATATTGGTGATTTAATTAATTCTATAAAATCTAATTTGTCATAATTGCTATGTATAAGAATATTATAAAACCTTTTATCGATTATGTAATGGCGGCAATAGCAATATTAATATTAACCCCTGTATTACTTGTTGCATCCATCCTACTCTATTTTGCAAATAATGGCAAGCCATTTTTCTTTCAAGTTAGACCTGGGAAAAATGAAAAGCTTTTTAAAATTATTAAGTTTAAAACTATGAATGATAAAACGGATGAAAACGGTAAATTATTAGCGGATACCTTCCGCCTAACAACCATAGGAAAAATTATAAGGAAAACATCGATTGATGAACTGCCACAACTTTTTAATATTTTAAAAGGTGACATGTCCTTAATTGGACCGAGGCCATTATTACCTCAATATTTGCCTTATTATACTGAAAACGAAAAAAAAAGACATCATGTAAAGCCAGGAATAACAGGATACGCTCAAGTAAATGGTAGGAATCATATTGATTGGGATACTAAGTTAAAATTTGATGCTGATTATGTAGATCGTTTATCCTTTAAATTAGATATGAATATCTTGTTTAAAACAATTTATAAAGTAATTGCGTCAAAAGATGTGGCAACCGATAATACTCTTGTTGAAAATATGCTGAGTGAACAAAGAGAAAATGAAAAATTAGTAGTAGATTAATTTTTTAGGCATAACACTTAATAGCACCAATCGTATAAATGAAAAAAGTATTAGTAATAGGAGCTTCAGGTCATTCAAAAGTTATTATAGATATTATAGAGCTTCAAAAAAAATATGAAATAGTTGGTCTTGTTGATTCATTTAAAAACAAAAAACACGTTATTTATAACTATAAGGTTTTAGGGACAGAAAAAGATATTTCTCAACTTATTAAAGCGCACAATATATACGGTTTTATTATAGCTATTGGTGATAATTTTACCCGGATGCGTCTGTTTAAAGATATATCACTACATCATAAAAATATTAAGTTTGTTACGGCAATGCACCCTAATGCCGTTATAGGTAAAGATGTAAAAATTGGGGCTGGTAGTGCGATTATGGCGGGAGTAGTAATAAATAGTGATGCTAAAATTGGTGAGCACTGTATTATTAATACAAATAGTACAATTGGGCATGACACTAAAATTGAAAATTTCTCTAGCATTGCACCAGGTGTAACTATTGGTGGTGGAGTCTCAATCAATACATGTTCAGCAATATCTCTAGGAGTAAATATTTTAGAATCTATAAAAATTGGAAAATATTCTGTTATTGGAGCGGGTTCTTTGGTAAATAAAAATATTAAAGATTATAAAATAGCATACGGTTTGCCAGCCAGAGAGATTAGGAACAGAAAAAAAAATGAAAAATATTTAGGGATGACAAGTACTGAAAAAAGGGTTGAGTATAGTTTAGAATTATTTAAGATATCTAATGAACAGGATAAAGAAAAATACACAAGTCTTTTACAAGAATTCCCAAATTCTAATGTATATTATTCCTTACAATATTGTAATCACAATAACGGTAGTGATTTAAGATATTTTGTTTTAACAAAAAATGATCAGATTAAGATTTTAATGCCTATTGTTTTTAACAAAATTCAAGCACCCACATTAGATAATAATCCAATTTATGATGTTTGCTCTCCTTACGGCTATAGCGGTCCTTTGTTCAATAATATAACTGACCAGGACGTCATAGCTTTTTGGCAAAAGATTGATAAATGGTACATGAAAAACAATGTCATTACTGAATTCATTCGTTTTAATCTAGAAAATAACCAAAAACATTATTCAGGACATACAATCCCTAGTTTAACCAACATCAAAGGTGAAATCTCTAATTTTGAAACTTTATGGAGTAATTTTAAACAAAAAGTAAGGAATAATTACAGAAGAGCAAAAAAGAGCTTGTTAACCTTTCAGGTTTATTCTGGTGATATATCACAAGAAGTTTTAAATAGTTTTTATGATATATATATGAATACTATGGAAAGAAATACCGCTTCAGAAATTTATTTTTATAATAAAAGTTATTTTGAAAATTTAATAAAGTACAATCCTGATCAAATTTTAATAGCCATTGTATGTAAAGAACTTACCCCTGTTTCTGTGGAATTAATTATTAATATTAATGACACATTATATTCCTATCTCGGAGGAACGCTCTCAGAACATTTTGAAAATAGACCTAACGATTTTTTGAAAATAGAAATTTTGAAATGGGCTATTAAAAATAATAAAAAGCACTTTATTCTTGGTGGTGGGAGAAAGGATTTTGATAGTTTATATAAATATAAAAAGGCTTTTTTTCCTAAGGATAATGATGTGGTTTTTTATACAGGAAGAAAAATTATAAACAAGAACATGTATTATAATTTATTAAAACAAAATGGATTTGAATCCACCGATGTTAATAATTTAATATCAAATTCAAGCCAATATTTCCCATTCTATAACAATTTCAATCGTAACTCTAAAGTGAATGAAATATGCATTATCAAATCAAAAACAGAATGGCAGGATGTACTTAAGGAAGTTGATAATTATGATTTTTATCATACATATGACTATCATGATTTGTCAAAATTAAAAGATGAAAAAGCGATTTTAATTAAATACACAGCAGGTGATATAGTAATAGCCTTACCTTTAATTGTCCGAAAAATTGGTAATTCAAATTATTTTGATGCAACATCTGTCTATGGGTATGCTGGTCCGCTTTGTAAAAATATTGATGCTAATTTTGATAATTCAAGCTTTACAAAAGCTTTAGTACATTTTTTTAAACAAAATAACATAGTTTCAGTATTTTCTAGGATAAATCCATTTATTGAAAATCAACATATAGTGCTCAAGAATATAGGAGAAACTGTAAAACTAGGAGATATTGTAAATATTGATATCACAAAGCCTATCGATGAACAAAGGGCTGGTTTTTCTAAGACTACCAAAAGATACCTTAATAAGGCTAGAAAATGCATAAAAGTTAAAATTAGTAATGATGAAAATGATATTTTGGAATTTATTGATTTGTACTTTGAAAATATGGAAAGAGTTAATGCAGAAAAAAAATATTTTTTTTCAAAAGATTATTTTTTTAAATTTATTAATAGCGAAGATTTTAAAACAGACTTGCTAATTGCTAAAGATATAGATTCAAACACTATAATTTCAGGGGCAATGATGGTAAAAACAAATAATATTGTTCAATATCATTTATCTGGAACTAAAACCAATTTCTTGCACCTCTCTCCCATTCGATTATTAATAGATGAAATGAGATTAATAGCGAGTCAGGAGAATTATACATATTTTAATCTGGGAGGAGGTTTAGGTAATGATGACGACGATCTTTTTAGGTTTAAATCTTCATTCTCAAAAAACTTTAAGCCTTTTAAGGTATGGAAGTTTATAGTAAATAATGAAGTTTACAATAGCCTAGTAAATGAGAACAAAGCAAAGGATAACGATCCTGATTTTTTTCCTTTATATAGAATCAATGGTTTATGATCCAATAGCGTAGGCCTTCCACATTTTTCAGGAAGCCTAAACTGTGAGCATAAAGTAAATAGATTTACCATTACTTTTTATACCGTATATAATACTGTCCTTATTATTCCAGCAATAAACCTTTACAGAGTCATATCTCGCTGAATTTACGTACTGAAAATCATACACGTATTTTCGCAAAAATTCATTTTTTTCATCATCAATATCTAGTAAAAGACTAGATGTATTTTTAATTACATCATTTTCCTTTATTTCTATATAAATGAGAGTGTTTGAATTATTTGATAACGAACCCTGTTTATGATTGTTTTTCGCCAAACGGTGTTGAATTTTTTTTATTAAAACAAGTTTATCTTTATTTTTTATTAAATAGGCTAGTAGCTGGTTCTTTTTCTTAATTAAAAAAGCTTTAATAGTTTGGATTAAGGATTTTCTATTATACACAACATGACTCTCATAATCAAAAGTATTATTGCACCAATATCGCTTATATGGATAATCTCCATAGCGCATATTGAAAACAGAATATCCATTTTCAAAACACCATTTCAATTTTTTTAATATAATAGTGTTTCCTAAACCATATTTAGAATAATCTATATTATAAGAGCTAATAGCACTTTCAAAAATATTTTGATAGATATAATCTAAACTTATTCCAATGGGTTCATCATTACTGTAAATTACAAATAAACAAGCTTTACCATCTTTTATCATTTGATAGGTTGACTTTTTATAAAAATCCCAATTTGCTAAACTACTATGCTTATCACCTCTTTGATTAAAACGCTTTTCAATCAAAGTACGTAAATCAGATATTAGTGATTGACATTCTTCTTCATCAATATCTTCTAAAAAAGTTTTATACCTAATATTGAAACATGATTCTAACCTTTTTAACCTTCTATTAGTTATTTTGTTACCACTTTTTCCAAGTTGTTTAACCATATAATCTTTAAGGTTGCTCGAACCCCCGAGATGACACATGAACCCCTTAAAATATTTATATTTAAAAGAAGCCAAGGGTAAATGCTCAGTTTCTAATTCTAATTTAACAAATGAAGGAATAAATTCAATTAGATTTATTGCTTTTTTGTCAGCCTTATTTATATCAAAATTAGGATTGATAAACTTCTCATTATTTAATGTATTACAAATTGATTTATACTGTGATGGGTAAATACGCTTTTCAAAGAAATCTTGAGTAAAATTAAAATATGATGATTTTAAAAGGTTCATTAAATATATTGCTTTGGTTTATGATAATGATAATAATAGTAAAGAGATTAATTTCATAGTAAGGTTAAAGATGCTATTCTTTTCGCTTTAAATCAAAATTATTCTTTGAATTGTTTTAGAATTTCTTTCATGTGCAAAACATAAAATTATTATCAGAGTAATATTATATAAAAAGAAGGACAAACATTTTTTATTATTGACCCTATTTAGACCTTCCTCCCGCTCATCTCTTGATTAATAAAATATGATTAATTAACACAAAAGAATACTACAAATTTTATAATTTAGACAACGACTTAGGTGGTGATCCAAATTCTTTGTTTGATTTTAAGGCGACTTTTTAAAATGACTATATATGCTTCAAAGGATGGAATTATATTATAAAAAACATACTAAATTAGTAAGTAAAAACTAATTGACTGATGAACTAAATTTCTACTCCTTACAAATATCAAAAATTAACTAAAATAAGATTTACTAATCTATTTCAATTTTAGAATTAAAATAATTAACTATTTCTGAAGCCACAATATGTCTTCCATGATTATTCCAATGTTGGTCATATATCAAAGTTGTTGGAATTTGAGACTGGTTAATTTTTTTACCAAAATCAATATAAGTAAACGCGTTTTCTTCTAAATAATCTAAAAACACCTGAGGTGTAATTTCTTTATCTAATAATAAAACAAATCGTGTTTTATCATAACCATATAAGTGAACTAAACTTTGAAAATTTTTAATATATTCTGAATATCGCTTTTGATTAGTATACGAATCTTCTTTTTCATGTATTGAAGTATTATTGTGGACTAAAGAAAGTAATGTGGTTTTCATCCTTCTCGCTGCAGAAAATGCCCCAATTTTCTGAAGGTAGACAAGAATTTTAATGCGTCGCAAAGAGCGGTATAAAGGAGCTTCTAACTTCATTCTACCTTCTAAAACACCGTATTCACCTCTGGTTAAATCGTTTTTAAACTTCATGCCAATAACAACATAATCAATCAAATCAAAAAAAGATTGGTATTGATGAATTACATGTAATTGGTCAGCAAAGTCATAACCAGCATACCCAATTTCATATACTTCAACTCCATTAAGTTTTGCCTCTATTTTCTTCCCAATAGAATTATAATAAGGTTGATGAAAGCCTTCTATAAAAGAATCCCCAACTAAGGCCAGCTCCATTTTATCTTTTGAAGGTTCAAAATCGCGATAAGAATTATAACCAGAACTATTTATGTTGAATTTCGAAAAATTTTG
>ERZ1048872.2348-NODE-2348-length-13661-cov-8.447450_pt1 | contig 13661 bp, 9 predicted proteins | sample MGYA00383100_ERZ1048872 | MGnify/ENA primary metagenome ERZ1048872 (study PRJEB29581, sample SAMEA5548370) | metagenome | biome: marine; feature: coastal; material: water | depth 50 m | study: Short-term variability in the microbial, nano- and picoplankton... | reverse complement strand
ATTCGCCTCTTTGTAGAATGTATGTCCAATAGCCACCACCTGGTTGGAATTGAATGTCAATAGTCATCCTATTTCCATCTTCAGAAATGTCAACAACATTGTAGGTAATGCTTTCGATTCCTGCAGCTTCAGAAGTAGAGGTCAATTCACCTCCGTTGTACACTTTTGCAAGACCGAGATGTGCTCCAACTCCGTTTACAGTAATTGTACCCGCATCAGCATCGTACGCATACGTGTAGTCAGTAGCAGCACCGTCATGTGGATACACAGGTGTACCACAAACGTCAGCCCCGGCTCCTTGCCATGTTTCAACCCATGTAGCTCCTCCCATCACATTCGCGAAAGAACCGTCTGCTCCAAATACGAATTCGTCATCTAGGTAACATGCTCTGTCTGCAACTCCTTGTTCGTCAAGAGACCACCAAGAGATGTTTCCTCGAGACGGCCCCACACCCAAAGCACCTGCAATTGGTGCTATTTTCCAATAGCCTGCAATTGCAGGTGCTCCACCGTTGTCTTGAATCGTTACGGTGTGGTTTTTTGTAACCACTACGTCTGAAGCATTGGACGCTGATGCCGTAACAGTAATTGCATACGTTGCTGATTCTTTTGCATAGGTATAGCTTACTTCAGGTCCGCTAGTTGTAAATACATCTTCGTCGTTTGCAGCTGCAGGATCTCCGAAATCTACAGAGTACAAAGTACCACCAGTTGAGGTAGGCGTCACTCCGACTTCATTTCCATCACCGTTCAATTCTGCAATTGTAAAATCAACTCCTGTGATTGTTCCGCCAACGGGAGCTGTTCCTCCGCCGTTGTCGCCTCCGCTGTCGTTCATCGAATAACCTGGATTTTGTCCCCATCTGTCAACAGCGTTTGACAAGCCCAATTCCATCGATGGAATCGGAAATACTTCATTTTTGTTTGACTCAAATGTAATTATTTCGAAATCACCATTCCCAGAGATGGCAGCATTGTAGGCTTCGTATGCTTCTTCTGCTTTGCCTGTTCGAACCAGGTCAAAGTAACGGTGACCTTCCGTAGCCAACTCCAATCTACGTTCCTTGTAGATGGCTTCTAGCAAATCTGTTTCGCCGTTGTATGGATAATCGTGTGAGTTGTCTCCAAATGCTCTTGCTCTCACCATGTTGAGATAGAGAACAGCTTTGTCACCACCAATTTGAGCTTCCGCTTCTGCAGCCATTAACAATACATCTGCGTATCGGATGGCTCTGTAATTGTTTTCATAATTCAATGGATCACCACCTGCTCTTGTAGCTTCATTGGCTCTTGTTGGCAGGTATTTCTTGATGAAATAGCCTGTGTTTTCACGACTTGGCGAGTAATTTTCATTCGGCTTGAAAAGCGTCGCATCTCTTCTCGTATCCCCGTTGCTATAGGAATCATACAATTGCTGTGTTGGCAAACCGAGACCCCATCCCGATATATAAACATTTCCGTTGTAGGGGGATCTTGGAGCATAGTTTTTTGGCACATAATTTCCTTTGTTACATTTAAAACAGCTCCAACCTGCTGCTTCTGTGCTCACATACTGTATTTCAAAGACAGATTCGGCATTGTTCTCATTGTCGTTTGAAAAGATGTTGTCGTATGCTGAAACTAAGGAATACTTGCTACTTTCAATAACTTTGTTGAGTTCCATTGCAGCTTTGCTAAATTTAGAAGCATCATCGCTGCCATGGTACAAATACACCTTTCCAAGCAATGCTTGCGCTGCATGTTCAGTGATGTATTTTTCATTGGAATTTGTTAGGGATGAAGGCAACCCTAGCTCGAGCGCTTCTTTTAGGTCCGCCTCTATCAATTCGTAAACTTTGGCTTTGCTCCCTACGCGGTTCACAGCGTACGGATCAGCAGTATGAATTCGTTTGTTTTGAATTCGTGTCTCCGCTTCATTTAACAACAACGGAATGTCCCCAAAAAATTTGGTCAATTCAAAAGCGAAGTAGGCTCTTAGAAAATAAGCTTGGGCAATTACTTCCTGTTTCCCTTCAAATGCTGTTTTGTCTTGAAATTCTAAAATGTAATTGGCTCTGTCCATTGCTTCGTACATAAAACCCCAGATATCGCTTATCTGATTGTTGTCTGCGGGTGTTTGATCCATTTTATCAATCCTTTGCAATGTAGGACTATCGTATGTGTTTGGGTCACCTCCTGCAATGACATCATCCGAAGCTATAGTTGCCGCAAGTACGGTCGAAAAAGTTACTCGAAGCATCTGGTATGCATCGACAAGAGCACTTTCGTAGTCTTCTTGAGTATTGAAGAAATCGTTGGAGTCAGGTCCCGTTAGAATGCCGCCATGGAGTGGCCTGGTAAAGACCACTTCGTTACTGTAATAAGTACCCATTTCGGTGGTCGCGTAACTTCTCAGGTAATACGTCGTGTCCGCTGCAAGTTCCGTCAAAGCAGTTTGAAAATAGTCTGTTCCCATGTTGTTTTCTTGTTTGTTGTCTGCAATCGTGGGATGGGCAGACGTACTCCAACAAACGCCTGATGCAATAATAGAATTTTCTTCAAAATGAATAAAAAGTGTTTGAATCTGAACAGATTCAGCAGTATAACCACCCATCGACAAACTCACATGAGGCAATGGGTAAGTAAAACGCTGTTCGTTCCCGTAAAATGTACCCGTCGCATTGGTTGCATAGCTTCTCAAATAATAAGTCGTGTCCCATACAAGTCCATTCAAACGACTGCTAAAACTGCCTGCTCCTGTGCCGTCTTCTGTTTTGCTGTCTGCAATTGTAGGATTGGCAAGCGTGCTCCAACAAACTCCTCTTGCAGTAATCACTGTACCATCATCATCCGATATATTTCCGCCACTCCCTGCGCCACCATCAAGCATCATATCTTCACTCATTTCTGGAAAAGGGTCTCTTACAACCAAACTTGTCGTCAAAGCAACCACCCCTTCTCCGGTGGTAAAAGTCTGCTCGTCCCCGTAAAATGTCCCCGCTGCATTGCTCGCATAACCACGGTAATGATATGTTGTATTTGGTGATAGACCGGTCAGTTGACTCTCAAAATTTATCGCCCCAGGACCTTCGTCCGTTTTGGTGGGCAAAGCCACTGTTGGGTCTGGGTTTTCACTCCACACCAACCCTTTGGCGGTGATGCTCGAGCTCCCGTCAAGCCAAAATTCACCTTCTACTCGAGCAGAAGAACCTGTAATGTCAGAGGCTTCCTGTGTATTTACTTCAGGAAGGTTGGTGCTCCCGTTGCTTGTTGCCACTGTCCAAGCACTTCCATTCCATGAAAGTACGTCGCCTACTGTGTTTCCCTGTGGCAAACTCGCACTGTTGGTCGTCCCCGAGTTCAGTGCATACAACGCAAATGGCACACTCATCAGTTGGGTCGTGCCCATGTCTATAAATCCATCTCCCGTATTGATTTCTATGCCCGTATGGTAATCCCCCAAAGACCAATCTATTTGATTAAAAATACCTACTTCAACTGTTCCTTGGCCAATCATCAAGTGCAAAGACCCTAAATCGTCTGTGGGTACGTAATGAAATTCTGAGTAAACTGGATTGTTTTGTTCCGTGCCTTGTACAATATGAAATCTTATGCCCACGTATTCGTTTGTGAGCAACTCTCCTGTCTGGTTTCGCACCGTGGCTTGGTAATTGAATCCTTGGGGGATTTGTGCAAAGAGGCTTTGCACGGCAAATAAAAGAACGAAAAGAAAGCGGTTTTTTTGAAACATGGCTTATTTTTTTATGAGTTTGTAGGTGTTTTGTCGTTGGGTACTGTTGTCGTACAATTGCAAAAAGTAGACCCCTTGTGCCAAGTCTTGGACATCGATCTCTTGGCTATTTGTGACTTGTGTTTCTAGAAAGACTTGCCCCGAGGTGTTGGAGATCCGAAGTTGCAAAGGGGCTTTGGCTTCTTGGGTATCGATTCTCAGTAGTGCCGAAGTTGGGTTGGGATAGAAAGTCCCGACTGTGAATTGAAGGTCTTCAACCGATAGAATGCTCAAGTCAAGTGCTTGGTGAATTCCTACTGAAAGCTGAACGGTTGCTGTATTCATGAGTCCTACGGCTGGTTCGCCTATGGAGTAGTTGAGTTTTACCGAACCTTGTGACAGCTGACTTCCTTGGGATGCGATGAGCGAACGGTGCAGTGATTGGGAATGCACACTGGCAAAAGAAAAAAGAATGGCAAGAAAAAAAAGGGGAAAGTTTTTCATCATAGGGGGTTCTTTGCAAATATAATAAAATCTACAAAACACCTGTGCAGTAAAAATGCAGTACAAAACAATAATTTTCAATTTTTGTTTACCACATGTATGACTCCCAGATCCAAATAAAAAAAGCTTGCCGAAATCGGCAAGCTTTTTTGTAGGTATCTGTTTGTAAAAAGAACTACATGTTCTTCAACTCGCCAACCAAATCGGTCAAGGCGGATTTGGCATCACCAAAGAGCATGGAGGTTTTGGAATTGTAAAACAATTCATTTTCGATGCCTGCATACCCTGCATTCATACTTCGTTTGTTGACGATGATGTGCTTGGCATTTTCCACGTCGAGTATCGGCATTCCATAAATTGGACTTGCGGGATCGTTGTGTGCGGCAGGATTCACCACGTCATTGGCTCCAACAACGAGTACCACATCTGCATTGTTGAATTGTGGGTTGATGTCATCCATTTCAGCCAACAAACTGTAATCGACATTGGACTCTGCCAACAGCACATTCATATGCCCTGGCATTCTTCCTGCTACCGGGTGTATCGCATATTTGACATTGACGCCTTTGGCCGTCAACAATTCTTCTAATTCGTGAATGACGTGTTGTGCTTGAGCAACTGCCAAACCGTAACCTGGTACGATGATGACATTGCTCGCGTAGTTCATCAAAATGGCAGAATCACTTGGGTTGGTGTTTTTGATTGTTCCCAAGGTTTTGTTTGCGCCTGCCACAGCAGGAGCATCACCAAAAGAACCAAAAATCACAGATCCCAAAGTTCTGTTCATCGCTTTGCACATGGCAACTGTCAAAATGATTCCGGCAGAACCTACCAAAATTCCTCCGACCAACATGACCATGTTGTCGTATAAGATTCCTGTGATGGCGGCAGCAATCCCCGTCAAAGAGTTCAACAAAGAGATGACCACAGGCATGTCGGCACCTCCGATGGGAAGCACAAACAAAATTCCGTATACCAAACCAGCTGCTAAGAGTGCATAGGCAAAGAGTTGTCCGTCTATCCCCATGGCAACCATGTACACTGCTGCAGCGATGATGGCTACAAAAAATAAGTTGTTGACCAAGTTGTATTGTGGAATTTTGACCACACTTTTAACGGAACCGTTTAATTTTCCCCAAGCGATCAAACTTCCTGAGAAAGTGATGGCTCCGATGACCACTCCTGAGATGATGGTCGCAAAAACAGTCGCTTCTGTGGCGCTTGTGATGTTTCCAAATTCAACCAAAGCAATGAGTGCTGCACTGGCACCACCAAAACCATTGAACAAGGATACCAATTCTGGCATTTTTGTCATTTCTACTTTGATGGCTATCAACCAACCGATCACTCCCCCGACCAATAAGGCCAAACCAATGAGGCCGTAAATCAATAGAGACACCTCTCCTTTGGACAAGAAGATCGCACCTACAATGGCCAGTCCCATTCCAAAGGCTGCTATCGCATTTCCTTTTTTGGCGGTTTCTGGATGCCCTAAATTTTTCAAACCTACCACAAAAGTAACGGTAGCAATCAGATAAATAATATTCAATAATATGTCCATAATTTCATTCTTTAAAAAATTCGGGGGGCATTAAAACAACTTGTTTTGCGGTGCGCACTCCCAAAAGACGGTTCGTTATTTTTTCTTTTTAAACATTTGCAACATGCGGTCGGTAACGGCAAAACCACCTACGACATTGACAACACCCAAGACGACTGCTACAAAGCCCAATCCCAAGGAGATATAATCTTTTGGGTCTGCGTTCAACATCACCAAAATGGCACCTACGATGACCACACCGCTCAAAGCATTGGCACCCGACATAAGCGGCGTGTGCAAGACTGCTGGGATGCTTTTGATCACTTCGATTCCTACAAAAGTTGCCAATATCAAGATATAGGTGATTTGCAGGTTGTTGCTGATAAATTCGATCAATTCATTCATGAGATTTCTATTTTAATTGGTTAAAACACTTCCGTCTTTGACAATCAACGTTCCTTTGGTGATTTCTTCTTCCAAATCCCATTTGAACTGGTTGTCTTCGGTGAGGTGTGTGATAAAGTTGTACATGTTTTTTGCGTAGAGCTCACTTGCATTGGTGGCGACACTTTCAGGAGCGATTGTGGTTCCCAATACTTTTACTCCATTGACCAAAACGGTCTCGTTGAGTTTGCTGAGTTCACAATTTCCGCCTTGTGCTGCAGCCAAGTCGATGATGACAGCGCCATTTTTCATTTGGGCGACCTGCTCTTTGGTAATCAATACAGGTGCTTTTCGCCCAGGAATGTTTGCCGTCGTAATGACCAAGTCTGCTTGAAACAAAGACTTGTCCACCGCTTCTTTTTGGCGTTTGGCATAGTCGTCGGAAGCTTCTTTGGCATAGCCTCCTTCGGAAGCTTCTCCTTCGTTGTCAACTGCAATAAATTTGGCCCCTAAGGACTCGGCTTGCTCTTTGGTTTCTGTTCGAATGTCCGTTGCTTCTACGACTGCTCCGAGTCGTTTGGCAGTAGCAATGGCTTGCAAACCTGCAACTCCTACTCCGTAAATCAAAACTCTGGAGGGGGTGATGGTTCCTGCAGCTGTCATCATCAACGGGAATATTTTGGTCATCTCGTAAGCACCTTTGATCACGGCTTTGTAGCCTGCCAAATTGCTTTGTGAACTCAAAACATCCATGTCTTGCGCACGTGAAATTCGCGGCATGGCATCCATCGAAAAAGCGGTTGCCCCTGAGGCAGCGATTGCTTCGATAAGTTTTGGACTGGCTTGGTGGTAAAGTTGACTCATCAACACTTGACCTGAGGCTACGTGTTTCAAATCGTCTTCGTCGAAAGGATTGATTTTGACTAGAATTTGTGCGTCTTTAAAAACGCGGTCTCTTTCCAATACTTCGACAGCGACCTCGCTGTAATCTGAATCTTTGTAGGAGGATGCGATGCCCGCTTGCTTTTCTAAAAGAATTTGAAATCCTTTTGAAATCAATTGCTTTGCGATCAGCGGTGAAATGGCAACACGGTGATCTCCTTTTTGAGTTTCCTTCAATATGCCTATTTTCATATCTCTTGGTGGTTTTATTAAAATGAACTAATTATTATTTGCTATTGATGTTAAAAAAAAAGAAAAACCAGCCGATTGGCTAGCTATTTACAAAACTTGCAAATGCAAATCCTCAAATGTCCTTTCAAGGGATAAATAGAGGTTTGAATATCGGTATTGCATCGTGGTTTTTTCTTCTAATTTAAGTTGGCTAAGTTAGTCAAAAACACGCAATCTAAGTTGTAGCTACCTACTTTTACAAAAAGCATAGCAATCTTTTGATTTTGTTAAAAAATCAGCAATGCATATCTAAAATCTCGAAAATAAATTGAAAAAAGATTCGTAAAAACAAGAAATTGTTGCGATTAACTCAATGAAAACTAAATTACAAATCTTTGAGAAATTGTTGCGCTCGGGTTTAGTGCTTGGTTCCGAATTTCAATTTGTTCATGCTGGCATTCAGTTCAAAGCCCAACAAAAGGATGATGGAATTCAACCAAATAAACAACATCAAGACCAACAGCGTTCCAATAGAACCGTAGAGTTCGTTGTACTTGGCAAACCTGTTCACGTAGACACCAAATCCATAAAAGGTAGAAATTGTCAAAAGGGTTGTCAACACAGCACCTGCAGAAAAGAAAGAAATCTGCTTGCCCTCTTTGGTTCCAAAGTGGTACAACAAGGAGACGGTGGTCAGAATCATAAAAACAAAAAATACGTAACGGACATTTTCCAACCACAAAAACTCATCACTCCACCAGCCTTTTAGCTTTAGAAAATCCAGACCAAATTGCAACAGCACCGTCATGGCCACCGTAATGATCAAAAAGAAAGACATCAAAAGAGAGGTTCCCAAAGAGATGACATAGGCTTTTACCACCCCTCTTACTTCTGTGACATGGTAGGAATATTCAAAACCTCCAAACACAGCATTCACCCCGTTGGTCATCAGAAATATGGAAAGCAAAAAACCAAATGAGAGCAAACCTCCGTATTTATTGTTGGCAATGTCCTGCAAAATAGGCACCACGGCGTCAAAAGTTTTGGGAGGCAAAACTTCCGAAATCAACAGCATAAAATTCTCTTGAAAACCGTCGATCGGGATGTAGGGAATCAAGGTCAACATAAAGAGCATAAAAGGAAACATCGCCATAAAAAAACTGTAGGAAATACCACCTGCACGCGATGTCAAAGCACCTCGTACGATACCGATGCTGTACATCCGCAACAAATCGTACAAAGACATGCCTTCCAAACCTGGAATTTTAATCTTTTTGCCGAGCGCTGTCAGTTTGTCTGAAAGGGAATCCTTGGTTGGGTTCATGTCGTTTTTGTCTGTTCGTGTTTTTACCGACTAAAAAAGTCCTTGTTGTGAATGGTGCAAAGATACCAACTATTCAGCAATTGTATAAAATTCCCAATTACAAGGTGTGTGTTTGTGAAAACTAACATGCTTTCAAACTCAAATCCATGTTGTAAATCGAATGGGTCAAGGCGCCGGATGAAATAAAATCCACTCCACATTGGGCGTAATTGCGCAAGGTATCTTCGTTGATGTTTCCAGAAGACTCCGTTTGGCATTTGCCGTTGATCATGGCAACGGCTTTGCGTGTGTCTTCGTAATTAAAATTGTCCAACAAGATGCGGTGTACGCCGTCAGAACGCAAAATCTCACGCACCTCCTCCAAGTTGCGCGCTTCGACAATAAGTTCAAGGTCATTGCCTGTCGCAGCCAAATAGGCCTGTGTTTTCTGAATGGCTTGGGAGATGCCTCCAGCAAAATCGATGTGGTTGTCTTTGAGCATGATTGCATCGTACAAAGCAAAGCGATGGTTGACCCCGCCGCCGATCTTGACTGCCCATTTTTCTAAGGCACGGATCCCGGGAGTTGTCTTGCGTGTGTCCAAAATTTTTGTGTGGGTTCCTTCGAGTAAGGCCACATAGGAATGGGTCTTGGTCGCAATCGCACTCATGCGTTGTACAGCGTTCAACACCAAACGTTCTGCCTTTAAAATGGCTTGGGTACTCCCCGACACTGTCAAAACAACATCACCCGGCTTGACAACGGTTCCCTCCTTCATCAAGCAGTGCACGTCCAAATTGGAATCGACGGCTTGGAACACGCGTTCTGCAAAAGCAATCCCGGCAATGATGCCCGTATCTTTGACTAAAAGTTGTGCTTTTCCTTGGGCATCCTCAGGAATACAGGCCAGGGAACTGTGGTCTCCATCTCCTATATCCTCTCGCAGTGCATTGGCTACGATGATTTCCAACTCTTTTTCAAACTGTGTATTGCTGATCATTGACGTTCTTTTTTTGGCAAGACAAAAATACATTTTTATCTTCAATCTATAAAAAGCTCCTGTATTTAATTGCCGCGGTTCTTTGTACCTTTGTCTTTATGAAAATAAAACTTTTGGCCATTGGAAAAACCGATGATCCCCACCTACATACGTTGATTGAGAGCTATCAAAACCGATTGAAACACTACGTTTCTTTTGAACTTGAAATCATTCCCGACCTCAAAAAAGCAAAAAATCTTTCGGAACGCCAACAGAAGGAAAAAGAAGGGCTCTTGATTTTAAAAAAATTGCAAGCGACAGACCATTTGGTACTTCTCGACGAAAAAGGCAAAGAATTCCGTTCTGTTCAATTTGCCGACTTTTTACAGAAAAAGATGAACTCGGGTTGCAAACAAGTCGTTTTTGTGATTGGGGGTCCTTATGGATTTTCAGAGGCCGTCTACCAAAAAGCGTCGGGAAAAGTTTCCTTTTCAAAAATGACATTTTCACACCAAATGATTCGCTTGTTTGTGGTCGAACAAGTGTACCGAGGTTTTAGCATCCTTAAAAACGAACCTTACCACCACGAGTAAACGTTGGATTTCTTTTTTAAACCGAGTTATTTTAGTAACTTTATAAATACATTTCAAACAAACTGCAATGATTTTAGGTGTTTCAGCTTGGCTAGCCAGCAAAATAGGATTGACAGAAAAACAAGTCCGTTTGCTCTTTCTTTTGGCACTGTTGTTTTTAGGAGCTGGCATCGGATTGTACTTGATGCTGTGGCTGGTAAAAATTTTTACCGAATAGGGTCACTTGTTTTTTTCCGCGATCCACCGCGACAGATACTCTGTACTTCTCATGGAATGGTGTTGCAAAAGCGCTCCATAAAAGTTTTGCTTTCTGTGGCTGTGCAAATTTTCTTCAAGAGCTGAGATTCGCTCTGCGAAAGAACTTTCAAAAATACTCCTCTCAAAACATTTGTTCAAAATTTCAAATCCATTTATTTGGGCTTTTCGCCAAAGATTGGAATCCGTATACAGGGCTTTTGCAGCCGAAACCAGTGCTGTTGGTGTGTCTGCTATTTCTCCACCCCATGGATTGGAACCGCACATGCCTTCTGCTCCAACCGCAGTGGTCACACTGGGTGTTCCACAGCACATGGCTTCTATAAACTTGCCTTTCAAACCGGCTCCAAATCGCAAAGGAGCCAAACATACTTTTGAATTTCGGAGTACTTGCTTGGCCTCTTTTGCCCATCCTTTGACATAAAAGCCATCCTTTGGCTGCTGTAACTGCAGCGCTTTTTCGGGAGGATAGGAACCGTATACGTGCATTTCCGCTTGCGGCAGTTCCTTTCGCAACAAGGGCCATATCGTTTGTTTGAGGTACAACACACTGTCCCAATTGGGCGCGTGTCTAAAATTGCCTATTGTGACAAAGTGCTGCCGTTCCGAAAAGGAAGGCAAAGAATCCCGTTCGGCCTCGGACAAGCGATCCACCAAGAAAGGCAGGTAATGCAAAAGGGCTTTGGGAACCTTGAAATGGTTTTCCAACAGTTCCATTTCAAAAGAAGAAATCATCAGGCTGAGATCACATCGGTAGATGCTCGCAATTTCTCGAAACGCAATGTCGGAGTGCAAATCTGTCAATTCAAATGTTTTTTGAGCCTTTGCAGCCTGTTGCCGCGCGCTTCTCAAACAGTGCAAATCTTCCGTGTCCAAAATTCGAAGTGCCTCAGGGCATTTTTTTGCAACGCGCCATCCAAACTGTTCTTCCATGGCAAAACGGTCAAAAAGAACCGTATCTGGTTTGAGCTTTTCAACAAAAACATCAAAACTCGTGTGATTCAATTCGATGTTTTGAAGTGTGACCCCAAGATCTTCAAGAGGAAACCGATGCGAGCTCTCTGCCGAAGCACTCGCAAAAGTGATGCGGTACTGGGCAGCAAGAAACAGCCGAATGAGTTGCAACATCCGTGTTCCCGCAGCAGTAGAGTTCGGCTCTGGCCATACAGCGCCGATGATCAAAAGTTGTTTTTTTAGAGGTGTAGAGAAGACATCCATTTCAGCAAGTCGTTAGGATGTTTTTAAAATTTCGGCCACCAAATCTTTGTCGAGGGGTCTTCCCATCGCCTTGGTGCGAATCAGCTCAAAAGAAACGCGGAAATCACAACCCGCAGCATGTTCGGAACAGCCGTAGGCGGTGCTCCCTTTTAAGACCGTTCCTGTCTTGCATTTGGGACAGGACAGGGTCGCTGTTTTTTTGGTTGTGGTGTTTTCTTTTTGAGGCAAAAAATCCAATTCAAATGACCTGTTGAACCGAACCGTTCCACTGCATTTTTCACCGTCTTTTTGAAACCCTTTTAAGCATACCGTAGCTCCTTTGTTTACCAAGCGCTTGAACTGATTGACTGAGATTTTTTTGCCCATAAATTCAAATGGCATGCGAAAACTACAGCCCGATTTGTACTCAGAACAGCCATAGGCAGTGGTTCCTTTGAGCAGGGTTCCTTTCGAACATTTGGGACATTTCAACGATGCCAAGGCACTGGCTTTTGGTTGTTTTTTTGGCGGGGTCACTGCTTTGGGTTCGTTGGAGAAACGGCGGATGTTTTTTTCCATGCGTACTTCTACGACCAAATCGTCGACCATTTTTTTCATGTTGCCGATAAATTCAGTTGCGCTGTATTCCCCTTGTTCAATTTCTTTCAACTGTTTTTCCCACTGCCCAGTCAATGTTGCCGATTTCAACAGTTTGTTTTGAATCGTATCAATCAGCTGTATCCCCATGTGTGTGGGCAAAATCAATTTTTTCTTGCGAACCACATACTGGCGTCGAAACAAGGTTTCGATGATGTTGGCACGTGTCGAAGGCCTTCCGATTCCATTGGCTTTCATCAGGTCTCTCAACTCGTCTTCTTCCACATCTTTGCCGGCAGTTTCCATGGAACGGAGCAAGGTGGCTTCCGTAAAATTCTTAGGAGCCTTGGTTTCTTTTTCCAAAAAGGAAGGTTGGTGGGTTCCCGATTCTCCTTTGACAAATGTCGGCATTGTTTTTTCTTCGGCATCCTGAGTGCTAGGTGTTTTTGCTTTTGCAAAGACAACCCGCCATCCTGGGTCTAAAATCTCTTTTCCAGTCGCTTTGAAATTGATTTTTGCAACCTCGCCTTGAACAGTTGTATTGGACACCTGGCATTCGGGATAAAAAACGGCGATAAAACGCCTGCAGATGCTGTCGTAAACATGTTGGTCAAACTCTCCGAGAGCAGCTTCGATTCCCGTGGGAATGATGGCGTGGTGATCGGTTACTTTTTTATCGTCGAATACTTTGGTTGTTTTTTTTATTTTTTGCCCCAACAAAGGAGTCGTCAGGGAGGCGTATTTAGTCAATCGGCTCAGTATTCCATGGATTTTGGGATAGAGGTCGTTGGGCAGAAAGGTGGTGTCTACTCGGGGGTAGGTCACCAATTTTTGTTCGTATAATTTTTGAACGATTTTCAATGTCTGGTCTGCCGTATAACCAAATTTGGTGTTGCAATGTACTTGAAGTCCTGTAAGGTCAAACAATTTGGGTGCGTATTCTTTGCCTTTCTTTTTTTGGACAGCGACAATTTCAAAAGGCTGGTCTTGAATTGCTTCCAAAGAATTTTGTCCGGCTTCTTTTTTTAGAAAGCGTCCCTGCTCATTGTTGAAAGTTGTTCCGCGGTACAGGGTTTGCAATTCCCAATACGGTTGGGGTTTGAAATTGACAATTTCTTTGTGGCGGTTGACCAACATCGCCAATGTAGGAGTTTGTACACGACCTACAGAAAGTACTTGCTTTTGAGCGCCGTACCGCAACGTGTACAAACGCGTAGCGTTCATACCCAACAGCCAATCGCCTATTGCTCTTGAGCTTCCCGCATAAAACAAATTGTCATAGTCCTTGGCATCTTTGAGGTTTTTAAAACCCGCTTTGATGGCTTCCGATGTCAAGGAAGAAATCCACAAGCGGGAAACAGGCCCTGTATAATTGGCTTGCTTCAACACCCATCGTTGGATCAATTCTCCTTCTTGTCCTGCATCTCCGCAATTGATGACCACATCCGCAGCGTCAAAAAGTTTTTTGATGGTGTTGAATTGCTTTT
>ERZ1048872.2345-NODE-2345-length-13669-cov-9.429191_pt1 | contig 13669 bp, 10 predicted proteins | sample MGYA00383100_ERZ1048872 | MGnify/ENA primary metagenome ERZ1048872 (study PRJEB29581, sample SAMEA5548370) | metagenome | biome: marine; feature: coastal; material: water | depth 50 m | study: Short-term variability in the microbial, nano- and picoplankton... | reverse complement strand
TCACTCGTAGTTTTTGGTCGGAAAGCATTACGAACATTAGGGCGGTTAAATGCAACTCTAGCTACACCCTGACTTTTTTTGTAGGTAATGTCTTCATATTTCTTGACAGTTTTCCAATTTGGAGATTTCATAATTTTAATTTTGAGTTAAATATAAAAAGACTTAATTAGAATATTCTATTCGAGTTATAAATTGTCTGTTTTTTTTAAATAAAAAAACACTTATTAAATAAATTTATAATTTGATTTCTTTAAAATTATAAAATCAAATTTTGATAATGACATAAAAAATGAATAACTTGGAACATTAAAATTTCTTCAAAAAAAGATCTTAAAAACCCATGAAAAAATCTTTATATTTATTGTTACTGAACCTACTTATACTCTCGTGTCATAGTGATAATAAAAAAGCTACTGCATCAACTAATGAAATCAATAAAACGGAGTTAGACATAAAAAATCTTAACAAAGTAATTGTTTCTGATTTAAATAAAAATAATGAAACAGAAAATTTTTTCGAGTTAATACCTGAAGAAGAAACATCAATTAATTTTATAAACAGAGTAAATGTAGATGAATACAAGAACTTCAAATCTTATCCTCAAATTTATAACGGAGCTGGAGTATCCGTTGGAGATATAAACAATGATGGATTACCAGATATTTATCTAGCTGGAAATTCAGTTAAAGATAGATTATATTTAAATAAGGGAAATTTCAAGTTTAAGGATATTACAGAAGAATCAGGTATTGGTAAAGAAAATTATGGTTGGTCTTTTGGGGTAAATATGATTGATATTAATGCCGATGGTTATCTAGATATTTATGTATGTAAAGCGGGACCCTATAAAGAAGAAAAATACTTGAGAAATAGGTTATTCATAAATAATGGAGATGGCACGTTCAATGAAGAAGCACAAAAATATGGTTTAAACGTTCTTGGTTTTAGTGTTCAGTCTGCTTTTTTTGATTATGACCTAGATGGAGATTTAGATGTTTACATTGCAAACCACCCGCCAACTGAAGCAAAAAAAGGAGGCGCGAAAAATTTAACGAAACTTGTTGACGAGATCAAAAAGGGTATATTAAGAACTGATGAATTTTACGAAAATGTAAATGGGAAATTTGTAAATAAAACAAAAGAAGCAAATTTATTAAACTATGGTTACAAGAATAGTTTAATCGTAAGTGACATTAACAAGGATGGATTTCCTGATTTATATGTTTGTTCTGATTATAGCCAACCAGATTTATATTATTTAAATAATGGAAATAAAACATTTACCAATATTATAAATGAAAATTTAGAACATATCACATACAACAGCATGGGTAGTGAATTATCTGACATAAATAATGACGGATATCTTGATATTTATGTAACAGACATGGCACCATCAGACCATATAAAATCAAAAGTATTTATGGCTTCAATGGATACTAAGAAGTTTCATTCTTTTGTTGATCATGGAATGCATTATCAATACATGTTAAATACACTTCAACTAAATAATGGAGATAATACCTTTCGTGAAATAGGTCAACTAGCTGGAATTGACAAAACTGAATGGACTTGGGCATCATTATTTTTAGATATCGACTTTGATGGAAATAAAGATCTTTTTATCACTAATGGAATAAAAGAAAATACCAACGATAACGATTTAAACGAAAAGCTAAAAAGTAGACAAAAAGAATTAAAAAAACCTACTCTTTCTTTTGAGGAATTTATGGAGGTAGTTCCAAAGATGATTACACCTAATCAAGTTTATAAAAATAACGGAGATTTAACTTTTACTAACACATCTTCAAATTGGATTGACAATAATAATTTTAATTCTAACGGAGCAGCCTACGCTGATTTGGATAATGACGGTGATTTAGATTTAGTCCTAAATAATATGGATGCTGTTGCTAGTGTATATAAAAACAAATCTGAAGAGAGATCTTCAGGAAATTTGATAGCTATTAATTTAAAAGGGCCTAAAAGAAATCCTTTTGCCTTGGGTGCAAAAATAAGTATACCTTTTGAAAATAAAACTATTTACCATGAGCATTATACCTCAAGAGGTTATCTTTCATCTACGGGATATAAAATTATCATAGGTCTAGGCTCAGAAAAAATAATTCCAGAATTAATTATTGAGTGGAATGACGGAACTACTTCTATAATCAACGATTTAGAGGTTAATAAAGAATATGGGATTTCATATGATAAAACTACAAAAACTGCTCTTGAATCCAGTGTAGTGAAAAATAAAATGATTGAAGAAATTCAACCAGGAAATTTAAATATTGGTTTTTCTCACAAAGAAGATAAAATCAATGACTTTAAAAAACAAGTGCTTCTTCCCTACTCACAATCACAAAACGGCCCTTTTCTCGCTAAAGCTGATGTTAATAACGATGGATTAATTGACTTTTATGTAGGAGGTGCAGCAGGACAAGTAGGTGCGCTTTACATTCAAAATAAAGATGGGAAATTCAGTATTAGTAACAAAACACCTTGGGAGTTTGATAAAGCATCTGAAGACTTAGGGGTTTTATTTTTTGATTATGATCAAGATGGAGATAACGATTTGTTTGTTACAAGCGGGAGTGCTTCATTTGACGAAAATGATCCAAAGTATCAAGATAGACTCTATGAAAATGATGGAAATGGAAATTTCACAAAATCTAAAAATATTCCAAAAAACTATACGAGTAATCAAAAAGTAATTGCTAATGATATTGATAACGATGGAGATTTAGATTTATTTATAGGAGGTAGAGTAATACCTGATAAATATCCATATTCACCAAAATCTCAACTCTTAATTAATGAAAATGGTATTTTTAAAAATAAAACAGAAAAATTTGCCCCGGATTTGTTAAAAGCAGGTTTAGTAACAGATGCTGTTTTTTCAGATTATGACATGGATGGTGATGAAGATTTAATAGTAACAGCCGAATGGAGTCCTATTAAAATATATGAAAATGATAATGGATATTTTAATTCTGTTTCACTAACTTCACTTCAAGATACTGAAGGAATATGGTTTAGTGTAGAAGCAGTAGATTTAGATAACGATGGTGATGAAGACTATTTATTAGGTAATTTAGGACTTAATTCTAAATTTAAAGCTAGTACTAAAAAACCGTTTCATGTATTTTGTGATGATTTTGATAATAATGGAACTTATGATGTCGTTTTTTCAAAAAAATATCAAGGTGAATTAGTCCCAATGCGAGGTCGACAGTGTTCATCGGAACAAATGCCTTTTATCTCAGAAAAATTTGAGAACTATTTGTCCTTTGCAGAGGCTAGTATCGGGGATATTCTTGGAGAAGATAAACTAACAAATGCCTTACACTATCAAATTAAAAATTTAAGTAGTATTTGCTTAATCAATAATGGAGACAAAACATTTCAAAAAATACAATTACCCCTTGAAGCACAGGTTGCCCCTATTATGAATTTTACAGTAACCGATATTGATGATGATCAGAAACCAGAAGTCATAGTTATAGGCAACTTATATCCAACAGAAGTTGAAACTATCAGATATGACGGATCAATTGGCACGATACTGAAGTTTGACAATAATCAATTTGAGGTGGTCAAAAATTCAGAATCAGGATTAATTATACATGGTGATTCCAAAGACTCGGATATTATTAAAATTAATGACCAAAAAGTACTTTTAGTAACCAACAACGATGCCCCCTTAAGTATATATAAAATTAATTGATTGCCAGTAAAAAATAACTAATTCTTTAATCTTATAATTTTTATTTGACTAATCACTATAAGATCTTCTTACTAAATCAATAATGTAAAAAAATATAACCAACAAAATTAAATTTTTATGAAACAAACAAAATCCTATCAATCCTCATTTATATCAGTTACTATTCTATTTTTTTTATGGGGATTTATTACAGTTCTAGTAGATAGTTTGGTCCCACGATTAAAGGATGTTTTTGAAATGTCATATGCAAAAACGGTATTAGTTCAATTCGCTTTTTTTACTGCATTTTTTGTTGTTTCCTTGCCAGCAGGAGCTATACTTACAAAGATTGGATACAAAAAAGGAATTGTTTTAGGTTTAATAATAATGGCATTAGGATGTCTATTATTCTATCCTGCGGCGGAATATAGAAATTTTAATGTTTTTTTAATTGGTTATTTTACTTTGGCTAGTGGTATTACTGTTCTACAAGTAGCTGCAAATCCTTATGTTGCCTTATTAGGTTCTGAAGAGGGAGCATCGAGTCGTCTGAACCTATCACAAGCATTTAATTCTCTAGGAACGACTATTGCGCCAGTTGTGGGTGCTTTATTTTTATTGAGTGATTCTGTAAAAACATCAGAGGAAATTGATCTTCTTAATATAACAGATAAAGCAAATTATTATGCAGCAGAGGCAGCGACAGTCCAAGTACCATTTTTGCTCATCGCTACCTTCATAGGAATATTAGCTCTTATCTTTTCTTTTATAAAGTTACCAAAAGTTATGGAAGATAGTCCTAAAGGAGGTTACTTAGCTTTATTGAAAAATAAATTGATGATGTTGGGGGCGCTTGGAATATTTGTTTACGTTGGGGCAGAAGTCGCTATTGGTAGTTTTTTAGTCAACTACTTTGACGATATGAACTTAGCAGTAATAGTTGCTGAAAATAATACAATGATGAGTATTGCTAATACAATAGCCAGCACTTTCAATAAAACGTTTTCTAATTCTGATCCCAAATCATTATTAGGAATTTTTATAATTTTTTATTGGGGAGGTGCAATGATAGGCCGATTTATTGGTGCTTATTTAACAAAGATAATGTCACCTGGTAGAGTACTAAGTATTTTTGCTTCACTTGCTATAATATTGATTATAATATCAATTAATACTATTGGTTTATTGTCAATGTGGTCTATTCTGGCGGTTGGCTTATTCAACTCAATCATGTTTCCAACAATTTTCACTCTAACACTAAGAGGTTTAGGCGATTTAAAGGCACAAGCTTCTGGTTTACTATGTATGGCAATTGTAGGTGGAGCAATTATTCCTTTCGCTTTTGGAAGTTTAATCGATGGATTTGGATTTAAAACAGCATTTATACTTACAATAGTTTGTTATGGATACATATTATATTACGGAATGATTAAATCAGCAACAAAATAGTTGGAAATTGAAAATATTAATAGTTGGAGGGACTGGTCTAATAGGTTCCCATTTAAAAAATCAATTAATTAGAAAAGGATTTTCGATTAATATTCTAAGTAGAATAAAAAGTAAAGATTCAAATACTTTTTTATGGGATATTAATGGTGGCTATATAGATCTTAATGCTTTTAAAGGAGTTTCTGGTGTAATTAACTTAACAGGAGCAAATATTGCGGGAGCCAGGTGGACAGAGAAAAGAAAAAGAACTCTTTATGATAGTCGTATTCTCTCAACTAGATTACTTTTTGAATCCATAAAAAAGAATAATATTTTAATTGATTTTTTTATTAATTCTTCTGCAGTAGGATATTACGGTACAAAAAAATCATCTAAAATTTTCAAAGAAGACAATGTATGTGGGTCTGATTTTCTAGCTAAAATTTGTCTTGATTGGGAAACCGAAGCCTTACGATTTAATGAATTAAACATCCGTACCATTATTATTAGAACTGGAATTGTATTAACTAAACATAAAGGTGCTTTTGAAAAAATTAAACTTCCTATTAAATTTGGAATATTACCAATATTTGGTGATGGTAAACAACCGTTTGCTTGGATTCATATAGATGATCTAATAGGTATCTTTATGTGTTCAATCACTAATAAAAACTATAATGGTCCCTATAATGCAGTTGCTCCAATTAATAATACCTATTTAGAATTGAATACAAAAATTGCAGAACTTTTAGGCAGAAAGGTGATACAGATTAAAATTCCTAATTTTCTTTTAAAACTTATTTTTGGAGAATTAAGTAAAACCTTGACTAGTGGCAAACAAATAGCTGTAGAAAAGTTAATCAATAGCGGATTTAATTTTAAATTCAAAAATTTAAATACTGCATTATCCAATCTTTTGATTGAAAATAAATAAAGAATTACTTTACTCTTTTGTATTTAAATAAATTTAATATCCATCTGGGTAATGGGTGATTTCCTCGTTTTCTAAAATCTATATTCCAACCTATTTTTTTGATAAGTGGGATTTTATGAGTTTCCACAAATTCTATTAATGTCCCCTCTGGTGCCTGAATATAGGCAAAATTACCTCCTGCATCACCCATATCAAAGGTATCCATAGCTTTTGCACTATCAACAGTAAAAGGAAATCCTAATCGTTTTGCTTTATCTCTTAAAGCATCCATATCATTAATATCAAAGCATAAATGTATAAATCCTGGATCTCCCCATATGCGACCTTCATAAATCGCTTTTTGTTCTCTATTTAAAACCTGTACCAATTCAATTTCAGATTTACCAAAAAGACTACTAAACGCACCATTTTTAACATCGGAATGTCTTAATAAAACTCTCCGAAACTCTTTATCGCCTCCTGCAATGAATTCATAATCATTAAATACTCCTGTTTGATCATAAATAACTTCGTCATATCCTAAAATATCCTTATAAACTGTAAGGCTTTCGTCAATGCTTTTAACTCCAATTATAGTACCAAAAACACCTCCATTAACTGCTTTTTCTTTTTTAAAGACTTCGGGGTGTTCTTTAATTTCCCAAATATTATTATAAAGATCTTTTAAGAAAAAATGTTTCTTTCCATTGGGGTCAATTGAGATTTCACCTAATAAATTTAAACCAGCACTGGCATATTTTTGATACGCAATTTCTGCATCCTGGCATTTTAAAACTCCAATATTTATTCCTAAATCACCTAATTGAATTTCAAAATCAATTGGAGTTGGGCTTTTACCAGTATGTTTCCATATTTCAAAGCCACCACCACCCTCAAGGTTTAAAGCTAAAATAGCGTGTCTTTTTCTTGGTTGCCCATCAGTATGAGCTAACATAAGCTCTGCAACAGCTTCTTCATCAAACATAAGAATATCCATCGAGAAAAATCTACGATACCAGTTCCAAGCTTCTTCAATATCTGTAACTCCTACTCCAAGTTGTTGAATTCCGTTAATTTTCATAGTTTCTTTTTAAAAAGGCTTTATTTTTTTTGATAAATAATAATAAAGACTAGGAAAAAATCTACGAACATAAACCATTATTATTTCCTTGCCTCCTACTAAAATTTCTTTTTTATCGTTTTCTAATTTATTAACTATTATTTTTACGGTGCTTTCAGCCGTTTTACCTTTATCTTGACCTGGATCCATTTTATTATAGGAATTTCCTTCTTTATCGATGGCATTTTTTGAAATACTAGTTTTGATTCTTCCAGGTACAATCATTGATATGATCAAACCATTTTCTTTATTTTCAATCCTTAAACTTTCAAAAAAACCGTGTAATGCGTGTTTAGTAGCTGAATAGGAGGATCGGTATGGAAATCCAAATTTACCAACTATACTAGTTGTTACTCCTATTTGTGCCTTTTTATTTTTTAATAAAATTGGTAATATTTTTTTAGTTAGAGCAATAGTCCCAAAAAAATTAACTTCAAATATCTTACGATCTATGCTTAACTTGGTTTCACTTGCAAGAGAACGTTGACTAATACCCCCAAAATGATACAATCCATGTATATTTAAATTTTTGTCGATTACTGTATGTGCTGCATGATTAACGCTATTCTCATCGCCAAGATCAAAAGGAATTACGAGGGTTGAACTACCATTTACTTTACATATTTTTGACACTTGATCTAAGGAACCTTTATTTCTGCCAGAAAGAATTAATTGACATTTTTTTTTGGATAATTCAATAGCAAAAGCTCTTCCTATTCCCGAGGAAGCACCAGTTATCCATAATGTTTTATTTTTAAAATTCACCTGGTATACGCATTGATATATTTACGAAGATAGAGTTATGAGTTATATAATACCAAAAAAAATATGACTTAAAGTTATTTAGACGATAAAATTAAACTAATTCTATCCCGTCGTCTTTTAAAAGGATTAAACGATCTTTATAAAGGCTACCTATTGCCTTCTTAAAGCTTTTTTTACTTAAGCCAAGTAATTCTTTTATTGTTTCTGGCGAAGATTTGTCATTTATGGATAAAAACCCTCCAGCAGTTTTGAGTTCGTCCAAAATATATTGAGCGTTGGGCTCTATGCTTCGATAGCCTTGTTTTTGAAGAACGACATCTATTTTATGATCATCTCTTATTTTTTTTATATATGCTTTTAAGCGATCACCTGTTCTTAAATCTTCAAAAATATCTTCTAGATAAATGAGCCCTTTGTGTTGGCCATTTATTATTACATTAGCACCTTTGTCAGTTAAATGAGTTACTAAAATTTCGACTTCGTCATAGGTTTCTACCGTAATACGGTCGTTTTGTAAAAACTGATTGGTTTTACTAGATCCAGCAAGTCGGTTTGTTTGTTCATCCAAATATAAATAAACAATGTACCAATTGTTTACTTTCATTGGTCTAGCTTGCTCTTTAAATGAAACAAATAGATGCTTTTCGAGACCCCAGTCCATAAATGCACCGTGTTTAGTTACATCCGCACATCTTAAAAAACCAAAACTTTGGAGCTGAACGAAAGGTTCAAGTGTTGTTGCTATAGGGCGCTCTTCATAGTCAAGGTATATGAAAACTTTCAATTCATCTCCTATTTCAAAAGATTCTGGTTTATATTTATGAGGGAGTAAAATAACTTCTTCGGCTTCACTATCATTTCCAAGATAAAGGCCAGGTTCTGTTTCTCTTAAAATTTTTAAAGTTGTATATTTTCCTATTTCAAACATCTAACAAATATAAACGCTATTACCAATATAAATTTAAACCGACGATGAAATTATTTTAAATATTCAAAATAATCCAAAAGTACTTGATCATTTAGAGAACTAGGAGTGAAAACTTCTAATAAATGGGGCTTATTTTGTGTAGCATAGAAAAGTGGTAACGAATCCTCTAATTCACTTTTAGTAGTTGCAACAAAATACTTAATATCAAACATTTTACATAAATATTCAGCTGAAAGGTCGTGCTTAGTTTCAATAAATCTATCAAAGTTTGGAGTGTTTTTTTCTCCAGGTAGTATTCGGAAAATTCCACCACCACCATTATTTATGATAATAATTTTAAAATTAAAAGGAATATAATTATTCCAAAGCGCATTACTGTCGTAGAGAAAACTTAAATCACCTGTAATAAATACTGTTTCTTTTTCACTTGCAACAGCAGCACCAATTGCAGTTGAAGTGCTACCATCGATTCCGCTGGTGCCCCTATTACAAAAAACAGCTATATCTTCTTTAAAATTAAAAAGCTGCGCATATCTAATGGTGGAACTATTGCTTAACTGTAAATTAACGTTAGCGGGTAGTGAGTTAATCAATTTTGAAAAAACATATAAATCTGAAAAAACAATTTGATCGACATAAGCCGAATGTTTTCTTCTTCTATCGTTCCTTTTATCAATAAAAAAAGATTGATAGTTACTAGTTAAATTAACGGTTAAAGGTAAAAATTGTTTAAAAAAAACAGTAGGATTAGTTTTAAAATGATGTGATAAACAAAAATAAGTATCTAACGCTTTTTTACTATCTATATGCCAGTGTTCTTGTGGTTTGTTTTTTCTTAATAAAGCTTTTATTTTTTTTGAAATCACCATTCCACCAAATGTTAGAAGAATTTCTGGTTGAAACTTTTCAATATCAAAATTATCAAAAGGAGTAATTAGTTGGTCTATAGAATTAATAATATTTTTATGATGGAGATTGGAAGTAGTTTCAGTTAAAATTAGCACACTCTCGTCTTTTGCTAAAAAATCTAACAATGGCTCTTCCAATCTTTCGGAATAATGAACACCAATCAATATTAATTTTTTCTTTGAGTTATTCCATTTTTTTGAAAAAGAGCTCAAATCCTCTGTAAAAGTACGATTTCGATTTACTTTAACGTCACTTTGTAACTTAATAGATAACGAATCACTGGTGTCATATAACGGCTCTGTAAATGGAACATTTATGTGAACTGGACCGCTCCTTGTAATTGCACTATTTAAAGCTGAAGAAATTATTATTTGGTTAAAATTAATATAATCATCTCCCTCAATACAATTACAACTCTCTAAAATATGGTTTTCAAAAACATTCTCTTGTTTTATTGTCTGCCCATCACCGATATCAATTAAACTTGGAGGTCTATCAGCAGATATTACAACTAGAGGAATGTCACTATAAAATGCTTCCGAAATAGCTGGATAGTAATTTAACAAAGCAGATCCTGAAGAACAAACTAAAACAGTTGGTTTATTGTGCTGTTGAGCCATCCCTAAGGCAAAAAAAGCAGCGCATCGTTCGTCTACGATACTAAAACAAGTAAAATTTTTATTTTCTGAAAAACCAATAGTTAACGGAGCGTTTCTAGATCCAGGTGAGATAACAATATTATCAATACCCCTATATATACATAATTGAGTAATTAATTGTGATAATTTTTTTGACGAATGCTTCATTGGCGTAAAAATACGAATAGTAAAAGAATAAAACTTTATAACATCGATGAGATTACTTGAAGCATTGTTTGTGATTTATGGGACGTTTCCTCCCATTCTTTCAATGGATCGGAATCCTCAGTAATTCCACATCCAACAAAGAGATTAGCCATATCATTCTCAATCTTCATACACCGTAAATTGACAAATAATCTTGATTTGTTTGTGGACTCATTAACTGGTCCTAAAAATCCAGTATAAAATTCACGTTCATAGTTCTCATTTTCTAAAATATAAGTTTTCGCGTAATTTTTTGGTGATCCGCAAACTGCTGGTGTTGGGTGTAATAAAGACATTAAGAATTTTAACCCAATATTTCCTTTTTTGATTGTTCCAGAGATATCTGTTCTCAAATGAATAAGTGAACCGGCTTTGTGGTTGTAAGTATCTGAAATGTTAACAATGGAGGTGATTTTTTTTAAACTTTGATGAATGGAGTCTACAACAACTTGTTGTTCTTTTTTTTCTTTTAAATTCCATTTAATAATTTTGTTATCAATATGTTTTTGAGTTCCTGCAAGTGCCATTGTTTTAAAAAAATCTCCGTCTGTTTTTAATAGTACCTCTGGAGAGGCACCGCACCATAATCCTGTAATTGGATGATACCATACATATCGAAAAGCTTTTGGATATAAATTTAATACTCTTTCTATCAATTTAAGTAGATCAATTTTTTCTAATTTAACTATCTTTTTTCTTGAAACTACAATTTTTGTGGCTTTGTTAGATTTTATTTTCCGGACAGTATCATCAACTAATTTCAAATAACTATTCTTATTATTGGCGTGCTCTGAAGCCTCAATTTCATTTACTTCAAAATTATTTTTTTTATATATAGTTTCAAATTGATAACTTTTTTCTAAAGGAATACAGATATTTTTATTTTTACTATCGAAAGGTGAAAAAATAAAATATTCTTTAAAAGAAGACTCGGTATCATATACTAAATTATCTTTTTGTAAAATATAATTTACACTTTCTTTTTTAGGGTATGAATAGAGAACAAAAGGTAAATTATTTTCATATTGTTGCTCAATTTTTTTTAGTACGCTTAAATTATCCAATTAATAATTATTTGTGTAGTGTGATAGTAGTTAATTTAACCAATGAAATTAGGTCTCCGTTTTCATTTTCAATTCTAATTTGCCAAAGTTGGGTCGTTCTTCCCTTATGTAAAGCGATTGCTTTAGCAAAAACATAACCTTCTTTTATACTCTTAACATGATTTGCAGCTATTTCTAAACCTCTGACCGTAACCTTATTATTTCCAAGAAAAACAAAAGCAGCTGCACTTCCAATGCTCTCTGCCAATGCAACTGAAGCACCTCCATGTAATACTCCATCAGGTTGATGAACTCTTTTGTTTACGGGCATTTTTGCAGTTAAAACCTCATCCGTTAGGTCAATAAACTCAATTTCTAGAGTTTCCATTAATGTATCTTTACAGATAGCATTGCAGGCTGCTAAGATCTGTTTTTTATTATCTTCCATAGAATTCAATTACTTTTGTAAAAATACAAAACGTATTATTAATGACCTCCGAAAAAAAAGTAATCTATTCATCTTCGAATACCTATTCAGTTTTAAATAACTATACAAAGAAAACAAAAAATGTTTGGATTGTTTTTCACGGCTTAGGATATTTAAGCAAATATTTTATTAACTATTTTTCAAAAGTAAATACCGAAGAAAATTACATTATTGCTCCCCAAGCTCCTTCTAAATACTATCAAGGAAAAGATTTTAAACATGTTGGCGCCTCTTGGTTAACAAAAGTAAATACTCTTGAAGAAACTAAAAACATAATGAAATATGTTGATGAAGTTTATAAATCAGAGATTAATTCAACACCTCAAAATTTAATTGTTTTAGGATATTCACAAGGAGTTTCAATAGCAACAAGATGGGTTGCATCTCGGAAAATTAATTGCAATCATTTAATATTACATTCAGGTGGTATACCAGTAGAATTGAACCCTGAAGATTTTTCACATTTAAAAAAAACTACTAAAGTTTGGTATACCTACGGAAATAGAGATCCATATATAAATGATGCTAGAAAGACTGAAGAAACTTTAAAAGGAAATCATTTATTCGGGAATCATTTAAAAATTGAAGTTTTCGACGGAATTCACGAAATAAACACCAATTTCATTATGAAAATTTCTAACGAGAACTCTTAATAATAAAAAAAAGCGACTGAAAAGTCGCTTTTTTTTATTAAAAATGTTTTCTTTTTATTTGACTTCTTCGAAATCTACATCTTCAACATCACTATTTTCCTCTGCCGCTCCATCTTGGGCTCCAGCGTCTCCAGCAGGAGCACCAGCTTGTTGCGCTTCAGCTTGTGCTTTATACATCTCTTCAGATGCAGCTTTCCAAGCCTCGTTGATCTTATCTAGTGCAGGTTGAATAGTTTCAACTTCTTTAGTTTCGTATGCTTTTTTCAATTCTTCTAATGCTTCCGCTACTGGTTTCTTGTTGTCTTCAGATATTTTATCTCCAAATTCATTCAACTGCTTTTCAGTTTGAAAAATCATAGCATCCGCTTCGTTGAGCTTATCTGCTTTTTCCTTAACTAACTTATCCGCTTCAGCATTTGCTTCTGCATCTTGTTTCATTTTTTGTACTTCCTCATCCGTTAAACCTGAAGATGCTTCGATACGAATATCTTGAGATTTGCCTGTAGCTTTATCCGTAGCACTTACTTTAATGATTCCGTTAGCATCAATATCAAAAGTAACCTCAATTTGTGGTGTTCCTCTTTGTGCTGGTGGAATTCCATCTAAATGGAAACGACCAATCGTTTTATTATCAGCTGCCATCGGACGTTCTCCTTGCATTACGTGAATTTCAACACTTGGTTGATTATCAGCAGCAGTCGAAAATACTTGCGATTTCTTAGTTGGTATGGTTGTGTTAGATTCAATTAAGTGAGTCATAACACCTCCCATAGTTTCAATTCCTAATGAAAGTGGAGTTACATCTAATAACAAGACATCTTTTACATCTCCTGTTAACACACCACCTTGAATAGCAGCTCCTAAAGCAA
>ERZ1048872.2342-NODE-2342-length-13674-cov-4.438725_pt1 | contig 13674 bp, 10 predicted proteins | sample MGYA00383100_ERZ1048872 | MGnify/ENA primary metagenome ERZ1048872 (study PRJEB29581, sample SAMEA5548370) | metagenome | biome: marine; feature: coastal; material: water | depth 50 m | study: Short-term variability in the microbial, nano- and picoplankton... | reverse complement strand
TGAAAAATTTGTGACCAGTTATTTTGGTTTTGACAAAGTTTTACCAATGAACACTGGTGCTGAAGCAGTTGAAACTGCTATAAAGTTATGTAGAAAACATGCTTATGAAGTAAATAATATACCTGAAAACGAAGCCAAAATTATTGTTTGTGAAAATAATTTTCATGGAAGAACTACTACTATTATTTCTTTTTCTAATGATGAAGATGCTCGCAAAAACTTTGGACCTTATACCAGCGGTTTTATAAAAATAGCCTACAATAATTTACAGGAATTAGAGGAAACTTTAAAAACTACCAAAAATATTGCAGGTTTTTTAGTAGAGCCAATTCAAGGTGAAGCAGGTGTTTTTGTTCCTGATGAAGGTTATTTATCTAAAGCAAAAGCATTGTGTGAAAAATATGGTGTTTTATTTATTGCTGATGAAGTTCAAACAGGTATTGCTAGAACAGGAAAGCTATTAGCAGTTGATTATGAAGATGTACAGCCCGATATTTTAATTTTAGGGAAGGCATTAAGTGGGGGAGTATATCCAGTTTCGGCAGTATTAGCAAACAATGCTATTATGAATGTAATTAAGCCTGGACAGCATGGGTCTACTTTTGGTGGAAATCCTATTGCCTGCGCTGTTGCAATTGCAGCTCTACAAGTTGTTGAAGATGAAAAACTAGCTGAAAGAGCTGAAAAATTGGGTCAACTATTTAGAAATGAGATTCAAAAATTAGTTGATTCAAATGATTTACTGTTACAAGTTAGGGGAAAAGGATTGTTGAATGCTATTTTGATTAATGATACTGAAGACAGCTCAACTGCTTGGGATATTTGTATCAAATTACGTGATAATGGGTTACTAGCTAAACCTACTCACGGAAATATAATTCGTTTTGCACCACCATTGGTAATGAGTGAGGAACAATTGTTAGAATGTGTATCAATTATTAAAAAGACAATTATAGAATTTTAGGACAAGAAAGTTTTAGATAAAAAAAAGCAGCCATTAGGCTGCTTTTTTTTATTTATTTCTACTTTTTCTTGAGCTAAAATCTCCAGGATTTGAACGTCTTCGTCCAAAACCACTCGTGTTACCACCTTCTTTTCGATCTTTACTTCTTCTTTTCCCACCACCACTTCTTCTTTTGTTGTCGCTGTGTCCACCATCTTTTCTTCGTCGGCTTCCGCCACCACCGCCTCTTCCAGAGCGTTTCTTTTCGGTAATTTCAACATTTACACCGCGTCCTTCAAAACTTACATCATTCTTTTGAAAAGCATTAATAGTTTCGTCAGTGAAGTTTTTATCTAATTCAAAAAATGAAAAAGTATCTAAAATTTCAATCTGTCCAATTTCTATATTTTTAGATATTTCTTGATCATTAATTAAACCAATCAATCTTGCAGGATTTAATCTGTCTTTTCGCCCAATATTAATAAAGAAACGAGACATGTTTTCATCATTTCTTCGTTTTCCTCTACTATCAACACTTCGCATTTGTTCACTATCATTCAGGTCTGGTGCATTTTCATAATAACTTAAAAATGTATTAAATTCTAATGAAACAAATCTTTTTATTAACTCTTCACGATTTAAACCTTCTAATTTTTCATAAATTGAAGGTAAAAATTCATTAATTTCAATTTCATTAATTTCAATATCATGTACTTTATCAATTAATTTGAATAACTGATTTTGGCATATTTCTTTTCCTGTAGGAATTGGAGTTTTTACAAACTTTTTACCAATTTTTCTTTCAATAGGGTGAAGTTTTCCTTTCTCTCTGCCTGTAACAATAGCAATTGAAATTCCTTCTTTACCAGCACGTCCAGTTCTACCACTACGGTGTGTGTAAGACTCTATTTGGTCTGGTAATTTATGGTTTATAACGTGTGTTAAATCATTTACATCTAACCCTCTAGCAGCTACATCAGTAGCAACTAATAGTTGTAAATGTTTTTTTCTAAATTTTTCCATAACGCCATCACGTTGTGCTTGAGATAAATCTCCGTGAAGCGAATCAGCACTGTATCCATCTTTTATTAATTTATCAGCAATTTCTTGAGTTTCTCTACGAGTTCTACAAAAAATAATACTGTAAATGTTTGGGTTTACATCAGCAATTCTTTTTAAAGCTGCATACCTATTTCTCTCAGAAACCACATAATATTGATGTGATACCTGGTCAGATCCTTTATTTTTTTCACCTGAAGTAATTTCAATAGGCTTAGACATATAATTTCTAGCAATACTTTCAACCTCTTTAGGAAATGTTGCTGAAAATAATAGAGTCTGTTTTTCCTTTGGTGTCGCAGCTAAAATTTTATCAAGCTCGTCTTTAAACCCCATATTCAACATTTCATCGGCTTCGTCTAAAACAAGCCATTGAATGTTTGAAAGTTTTAATTGTTTTCTATTAATTAAATCAACTGTTCTTCCTGGTGTTCCTACAACGATGTGTACACCTTTCTTAAGTTTTCTAATTTGATCTTCAATATTTGCTCCACCATAAACAGCAGCACATCTAAATCCATCAATATGCGCAGCGAATTCTTCAATATTCTTAGCAATTTGTAATGCTAATTCACGGGTTGGAGATAAAATAATTGCTTGGGTAATTTTGCTCTTAGCATCAATTTGCTCTAGTATAGGTAAACTAAATGCTGCAGTTTTACCTGTACCTGTTTGTGCAAAAGCTTTTAAATCTTCTTTGGAAGCAATAACTTGCGGTATTGCCTTTTCTTGAATTTCTGTTGGGTTTTCATAACCCAAATCTGTTAAGGCCTTAATAATATTTTTATTAAGTCCTAGGTCTTTAAATGTAGACATTCTGTATAAATTATTGATTTACAGACGCCCATCTATAAACCGGTTAAAAAACGGGCAAAGGTACACTTATATTTTAGGTATACACTAAAAAACTGTTATTTTTCTAACTTCAGCAACTCTTGATGGATGTTTTTAGAATTTAGACTAGTAAAACCATTTTTTACAATTCCATTTTTATCAATTATAATGGCTCTTGGGTAGTTACTTGTTAAAAAATTATAAGCGTCGCTATTTTTGGTTAGTTTGAATTGATTTTTTCTCTCTAATTGCTTTAAATTCGGATCAGTAGTTATATTACCAAAATTGTTTTGCATATTAATTCCAATAAATTCGATATATGGATATTGTTTTTCTAAGTATTTTACTCTCTTAACCAAGTAATCAGTTGACATGTACTCTGTAGTCCAAAAATAAATTAAAGTATTTTTATTTTCAACAATAGTATTAATTTTAGAGTTGTCATTATTGTATGAAGTAATATCAAAATTAGTTAATGATTTTCCAGTTTTAATATGATTGGAATCACTTACTAAATTTTTAACTTGCTGTTTATATGTGTCATCCGTGCAATAATTTAAAAATATTTTTAAAACATCTTCATTTATAGTGCAAGTTGTTTCGGAGTATAAAAAATCATCAACCACAATTTTCTTTTGAATATTATTTTTAAAATCCTCTAATTTAATTTTATCTTCTGCAAAATTTAAGATATTAATAGTAAGATTGTTTTTAGTGCTATCCTTTTCTTGTAAATCAAAGCTTAAATTATATAAATGACTAATTATGTAATTTTGATAAGAATAAAAAGCTACTAAATCTTCTTCGTTAAGGTTTACGCTATTTCTAAAACTATAGAATTTTTCAGAAACTTTAGGGAAATAAGCCATTTTATGAGCTTTTCTGTAGTAATATGGATAAATTTCTTTTAGTCTGTATAGAGGATAACGAATAGCAGCATTTGTCAATTTTTTAAAACCTTCTGACAAAGCAGATTGAGTTTCTAAAAATTGCTCAAACATTAAGTTACGTTCTGAAATTAATAAATTTAGTTTGTGTTCAAAGTATTCTTCCTCTAATTTTAGGAAGTTATACATTTCTTTTTCTTCTTTTTCATTCTGTAAAAATAGATTTATCAAAAATTCATTTTTACTACTGCCTAAGCCACTAAAAACAATTGACTCATCAAAATCCCACGTATTTAGTCTGATTAAAATACTATCAGCTGGTTCAAAATAAATATACTGAAATTCATTACCGTGTTTGAATGTGTAAAGGCCTTCCTCAAGTGATGGGTACTCGCTTATAAACCTATTATTTTCATCCAATAAAATTTCGTCAATAACTTTTTCGTTCTTCAAAAGTAAAACAATATTAGATTTAGGGTTTATAATTTCCCCTCCAAAATAGGTGTTTGATTTACTATTACTGCTAGTGTTGCAACTAAATAAAAATGTGGTTAATATGACACTTATGATATATTTCATTCAATATTTCTAATGAAACAAAAATAAACACTGTACGACTGTTTCATGTTAATACGTTGTTAAATATTAATTTAAAATAGAAAAATCATTAAAATTAACTTCAATTTAAATGTTTTATAGTTAAACTAATTGATTACTTTTGCAGCAAATTTAAAAAAATATAATAAAGAATGCTTTCAGTATCAAATTTATCAGTTCAATTTGGAAAAAGAGTTTTGTTTGACGAAGTTAATACAAAATTCGTAGTAGGGAATTGTTACGGAATAATTGGAGCCAACGGTTCGGGTAAATCAACATTTTTAAAAATATTATCAGGTGAAATTGATGCAACTTCAGGGCAGGTAAATCTTGAGCCGGGTAAACGTATGTCGGTTTTATCACAAAACCACTATGTTTTTGATGAATTTCAGGTGTTAGGCACAGTAATGATGGGTAATAAGCAATTGTTTGATATTAAAAATGAATTGGATGCTATTTATGCTAAAGAAGATTTTTCAGAGGCAGATGGTATCAAAGCTGGTGAATTGGGCGTTGAATTTGAAGAAATGGGAGGCTGGAATGCCGAAAGTGATGCAGCTACCTTATTATCAAATTTGGGAATTAAAGAAGATCAACATTATACCTTAATGAGCGAATTAGATGGAAAAGCAAAGGTACGTGTATTACTTGCGCAGGCTTTATTTGGAAATCCTGATGTACTTATTATGGATGAGCCTACCAATGATTTAGATTTTGAAACTATTGGTTGGTTAGAACACTTTTTAGCAAATTATGACAATACTGTTATTGTGGTTTCGCATGACCGTCACTTTTTAGATGCAGTTTGTACCCATATTTCAGATATTGATTTTGGAAAAATCAATAATTATTCAGGAAATTATTCCTTTTGGTATGAATCAAGTCAATTAGCTGCAAAACAAAGAGCTCAACAAAATAAAAAGGCAGAAGATAAAAAGAAAGAATTAGAAGAATTTATCCGCCGTTTTTCTGCAAACGTTGCTAAATCTAAACAAGCAACCAGTAGAAAAAAAATGATTGAGAAGTTAAATGTAGACGATATTAAACCTTCAAGCAGAAGATATCCTGCTATTATTTTTGATAGAGAAAGAGAAGCAGGAGATCAAATTTTAAATGTAGAACATTTAGCATTAGCCAATGAAGAAGAAGTGTTTTTTAACGACATACATTTCAACCTAAATAAAGGAGATAAAGTTGCTGTAATTTCTAAAAACTCAAGAGCAGTAACTGCTTTTTATGAAGTTATAAACAACCATTTAAAAGCCGATAGTGGAAAATTTCAATGGGGAGTTACAACAACACAATCATACTTACCATTAGATAATTCGGAATTTTTTCAAGATTCAAAACTAAATTTGGTCGATTGGTTGCGTCAATATGCCAAAACTGAAGAGGAACGTGAGGAAGTATATTTACGTGGGTTTTTAGGGAAAATGATTTTTAGTGGGGAAGAGGCGTTAAAAAAATGCAATGTTTTATCGGGAGGTGAAAAAGTACGTTGTATGATTTCTAGAATGATGATGAAAAGAGCCAACGTATTAATGTTAGATGAGCCTACGAACCATTTGGATTTAGAGTCTATCCAAGCTTTTAATAATTCATTAAGTAATTTTAAAGGTACTGTTTTGTTTACTACACATGATCACGAATTTGCTCAAACAGTTGCTAATAGAATTATTGAAATAACTCCAAAAGGTGTTATTGACAGATATTCTTCATTTGATGAATACTTGGAAAATGACAAAGTAAAAGAACTGCGAGTTAAAATGTACTCATAAAATATAATTATTTTGGAATTAGTATATTTCAAATAAGTTCTGTTTTTTCTAAATATCAAAAGCTAAGATAAAACGACGTTATTCAAAAATATTTTTAGGATTGCATTCTTAAAAACACTTTGAAATCTAAATTATTTTTTGGAGCTAAAGTGTTTGTAAATAGGCTTCAGCATTTTTTATATGTACTTCTTTTTTTTCTAACGGCATTTTATCAAACATTTTGACAAGCATCCCTAATCGGGGGTTTGATAAAAAGAAATCACGATGCACGTGCATAAAGCGCCAGAAGAGTCCATCCCAAGTTTCTTGCCATTTTCCTTTCTTATAGTTACTCATTTTAATTAAATAGTTACTTCCACTTATATAAGGTTTGGTTGCCATTAATCCACCATCGGCAAATTGACTCATACCATAAATATTAGTTACCATTACCCAATCGTAGGCATCTATAAAAAGCTCCATAAACCATCTATAAACTTCATCAGGGTCAAACTCGCATAGCATCATAAAATTTCCTAAAACCATTAAGCGCTCTATGTGATGACAATAACCTGTTTTTAGTATTTTTTTTATAGTTTGATCAATGGGCGGTAGGCCAGTAGTTCCAGTATAAAATGAAGTTGGTATTTTCCTTTTAAAATTCCAAAAATTAGTTGTACGCGCTTCACTACCTCTGGATTCATAAACACCTCTTATAAACTCACGCCATCCTATAATTTGACGCACAAATCCTTCAGTAGAATTAATAGGAATGTTATTAGCTTTAGCATATATCAAACACGAATCAATAATTTCTTTGGGTGTAATTAAACCAACATTAAGCATAGGAGTTAGTACACTATGATTTAAAATAGAGTTTTCTACTACTATTGCGTCTTCATATGTGCCAAATTCCATAAATCGCTGCTCAAAAAATTGGAAAAGCCAGGCCTTTGTAGTTTTGAAATTAGTTGGATATAGGGGGTAATCAGTAAAACTTCCTAAATGATTTGAAAAATGAATTGATACATACTGCCTTGCTTCCTCATAATAATCATCTCTATCTGGAAATTGAATAGATGGTGGTATCTTTTTAGCAGGATATTTCTTCCTATTTTCATTATCAAATGACCATTTACCACCTGTAGGATTTCCGTCAGATTCCATCAAAATATCTCGTTTTTTACGTTGTTCTTTGTAAAAAGTGGTTTGATGGTATTTTTTCTTATCACTTCTAAAGAATAGTGCCAACTCTTCTTTTGAATTTAAGAATAAAGGTGATTTAAATTGAGTTGCTGTTATTCGGTTTTGGCTCAAACTATTATCTAACCTCTTTTGAAGCCAATTATCTGTAGGGTCTATATAATTGATATGCTGAATACCTTGATTTTTTAATTCGGGAATGAGCTGTCTTATATCTGAAATATCCTGAATCGCCTCAATATATATTACTTCAAGGTTTTTTGATTTCCTTAAAAAATCTGCATACTGCCTCATTGAAGACCTATGAAAGCCTATTTTTTGCTTATGAAAAAAGTACTGTTTAAAAAATAAAAATTCTTCAATTATATAAACAGGTAGAGAATTTTCAAAAAGTGGCGACTCCTTAAATAATTGGTGTGGAAATATAATGTTAATTTGATTCATATATGTTTGAAAGCTCAGATTACAATATTTATTTTGCCTCGTTTTGCTAGTTATAAAAATGACTTAGAAAAATGTCAAAGCGAAAAGTATTAGAACATATAATAATTGACATTCTATTCTTTTATTTATCTCTTACTTATCCTATTTCCCGAAATCGCTGTTTGTCGAGAACATTTAAAGCGTGTAATATGGGAATTACGTTTTTTTAAATGTTTATTGCTTACTCCGCTATTCACTCGTTTTCTCCAACGCTTAAAACTGGATTTTTTAAGGTTAATGCGCATTACTTTGATTACTTCCTTTTCTGGTAACCCAAATTGAAAAAGAATTGCTTCAAAAGGTGTCCGGTCTTCCCAGGCCATTTCAATAATACGATCTAGATTTCTTTCTGTAAATTGTTTTTTTAATAATGTCATACCTCAGACTTTTAATCTATATAATTTGATATATGCCATTTAATCATGCCGAACTATTTAATTTTTCAATTTGTTTTAAAACTTCTTCGGATTCAAAAATTTTTTGATCGCTCAATTTCCTGTTTATAGAAGATAGTCTATACGCATCTTTCAATAACTTTTCATATTGATTTTGTAACTTTTCTTTCTTTGATTTATTTTTAAATAATTTAAACATAATTATAATTAACTTTAATTTGTAAAATTGCTTGAGTTGGTAAATATATCAAATGTTCAATAAAAAACAAAATAAGTTAAACAAAAGAAGTTAATAGTTTAATAATAAATGAGTTAAATATTATCGACAAATTTAATTACTTAAAGTTTTCTCTACAATGTTTATAAAACCCGAAGGGTTCATGATTGCCTATTTATTAGAGATAATGTTTACGAGTAAACACTTTTTATGCGATGACGTAGGAGTGCGGAAATTTTACATAATGGCAAATTATAGCTACAAACAGTAGAATGTTTATTATTTGTTACTAAACCCAAGTACTACAGTTTATTGTGTGTACAAGACTTCCTGGGATATTTTACATAAAATAGGATATAGCTATCATTTTTTTTAAATAGAATGATTGTACTAAACATCATAATTTCGCCAACGCGCCATCTGTTTATAAATAGCTTCATCCACCGGATAAACCTATTTATAAAATGTACTATAATTTATATTATGTTAAATACAATTTTTTATTATTTGAAAGAAACATTATACCCCTAGCACTTCCGAAGCTTCCATAACAATCATTTTTGCATCTTTATCAAAATCCCTAACTACTTGTTTCAAAGAATTCAGTCGGTTAATAGGTACAATAACAAAAATAATATCTTTCTTTTCTGTCAAAGCTAAATCGTTTCCATTAACAATTGTACCAGAAACATCAATTCTACTATCAATTAATTTACCTAATTCCGTTAAACTTTTTTTTGATGATATATGCACAATTTTCTCTAAAGGTCTACCAGTTAGTATAATATCAATCATTTTTGCAGTTGCAAAAATACTAATCATACTCCATAAAGCTAATTCAGAGCTTTTAAAAACAATTCCAGCTGCAATAACAACAATAGCATCTAAAAATAGTATAACTGCACCTGTTTTAAGTGAAGTTTTTGATGTAACAATTCTTGCAATTATAGTTCCACCTCCGGCAGAACCACCACCCTTAAAAATAAAACCTAACCCCACACCTATCACAATACCACCAAACAATGTTGCCAAAAGTGGATTAGTACTTAATGGTTCTAAAACAATAAGCTTTGCAAAAACATCAATAAAAATGGAGAGTAATATAATGGCAATGGTTGATTTTATAGCAAAATATTTTCCTAAATATTTAATGCTTACTATTAATAATGGTAGATTTATTAATACAAACAAAGATCCTATAGATATTTTAAAAAGTGTGTGAAATACAATTGCTAAACCAGCTGTACCTCCTGTAGCAATATTATTAGGACTTAAAAAGCCAACAACACCAAAGGCCGCTATTGCACAACCTAAAGTTATAAATACATAATTAAAAAATTCTTTTTTCATTTTTTATCAAATAATGGATTCCAAATTTACAGCAAAGGATTTACTGTTTGGTAGTTTTAGACCTATTATTTTGAATTCATTTTTAAAAGTTGTGAACTTTTCAACAATTCTTGTTCACTTTTGCCTTTTTTAAATGTCTAATAAAAAAGAAAAAACATTTTCTAAATACTGCACTAAATCTTTAATTAGTAAAACACAATTTGTTTTGTCAGGTAAAAAATTTAGCTGGAATTTTACTATTTATACTGTATATTAATTTGTACCAGCTTCTTTCTTAGCATCTTCTTTCATTTTTTCATTAGGAACAATTGCCAAATTCACCCTTCTGTTTTTAGCTCTTCCTTCCGGAGTACTATTGCTTGCTATTGGCTGTTCTTCACCAAACCAATTTGTAGTAAATCTTGTAATATTTACGCCATTATTAACAAAATACGAAGTAACAGCTTTTGCTCTGTTTTCAGATAAAGTCATATTATAAGAATCAATGCCTGAGCTATCTGTATGGCCAACAACTAAAACATTAGTATCAGGATATTCTTTTAAAATTTTACTCAGCTTATTTAGTGTTTGTTCCGATGCAGGGTTTATATTGTACTTATTGGTTTCGAAATATATTCCACTATTTTCATCAAAAGTTACTACAATACCATCGTCAATTCGCTTTACTTCAACTCCAGGAATTTCATTTTCAATTTTTTCAGCCTGTTTATCCATTTTATTTCCAATAAGAGCTCCCGCAGCACCACCTACAACTCCTCCAATTACAGCTCCCAACTCTCCTCCATCACCTTTTTTTCCTGTATTATTTCCAATAATTGCTCCTAAAATTGCACCTCCGGCAGCACCAATAACTGCACCTTTTTCTTTATTATTAGCGTTTTGAACTGCGCTACACCCTCCTACTAAATTAACAATTAACGCTATTGTTAAAAATAGCACCAAATTTTTTCTAAAACTTAATTTCATAACTTAACTATTTTAATGATTAAACTCGCTATCAATTCATTGATAACTTTATAATTACTTGTGCTTGAAAAAAAATTGGGGCTTGCTTGTATGTAAATTTAATAAAAGATTCATTAATATTATTCGTTTGTTTATAAATTTTACAATTATTTGAGAAAATAATTATTAGAGTAATTTATATTCGCATTATGCAAATTAAAGTTCTATTTGAAGATGAATATTGTATAATTGTCAATAAACCGAACAATGTTTTAATACATTACTCTTATTATTCGCGCAATATTAAAGATGACACTTTAGTAAATTTATTAAAACAGCAATTTGATCACGAATTATTCCCTGTGCACCGGCTTGATAGGAAAACTTCAGGAGTTATTTTATTTGCTAAAGAAAAACAGTTTATTCCTAAATTTCAGGAGTTATTCAATTCAAAAGAAATTCAAAAAACATATTTAGCTATTGTTCGTGGTTTTTTTACGAATTCAGAAAATATAACTTCTCCAGTAAAAAACCCTGATACAAAAATATACCGAGATGCCGAAACCTTATGCGAACATGTTTTTACAAAGGAATTAAATATACCTGTGCATCCTTATAATACGTCAAGATATAGTTTGGTTAAATTAACTCCAAAAACTGGAAGAATGCATCAATTAAGAATTCATATGAATAAAATAAGCCACCCAATTGTTGGTGATTATAAATATGGAGATAGATTTCATAATCGAATGTTTGAAACAGAATTAAACTGTAAAAACATGTTTTTACATGCCCACTCTATTAAGTTTGAGCACCCTTTTACATTTAAAAAAATTAATGTTACATCTAAATTGCCTGTTGACTGGACAATTGTTTTTGAAAAATTTCAATGGAATTTCTAATAATATAAGAAACCGTTTTCAAACTCATATCATTTCTTGTTTTATTTTGAATACGAAAATTGTTTACGATAGACTTAACCTTTCACCCCAATAAAAAAGGAAAATCAATAAAAATTTTCTATAAATAGTTACATTTAAATTATCACATAACTGTCACGTTAATAGTTGTTTAATAATTTTGCAATTATTTATTTACTCAAAATGTAAAAGAACTAAATTTGAAAACGGTTGCAGGTTTTGAGTTAATTACTGTTATTTTGTTAACATTTTTTTCTGCTTTTCTTTTTTCATTATTTTAAGGACTAGCTCAAATACCTGCTTCTTTATATATTTAAAATTCTGTATATAGTTTATTACTTCATTTTTAAGTTCCGTATGGTCTTTTCTAAATTCATCTTCTTTTTTTAAATAAATATTCTCAATTAATAAAGCTAAATTCATTTTATGAATGTCAATACTTTTAATCAACTCATGGCCTAGTTTGTCTTCATGATCTATTCCTTTTAATAAAAATTTGGCTTCATTAAAAGCACTATTTGTATTACAAAGTTCAAGAATATGGCTACCTATTAATTCTCTCAAAAAATTTTGTTCAATTTTTATAAAATTAATTTCAGAAATCCAATTTTGAGTTTTTTGGTGTAATTCACTTATGTTTTTATGAGTAAAAGAAACTTTTTGTTTTGAGATTTTATTTTCCATCATTTTTCATTTTAATTTAATTATATGCTAACAAATTTAACTTTGCGGTTAAACTGATACCATGATTTATATCAAATATATTTATGATTATCATCAATTACTTGAGTTTAAATTTAATTTTTAAATAGATATATGTTTTTTATTTATTGATTTTTAGCACTTTAGATTAATTATGTTATTCTTGAAATCGAACTTTACATAGGAATCTTGAGACAATTTTTTATTTTTTTATAAAAAAAGATATTAAATTTTGATGAAACAGGTAAAACATGTAGATAAAGTTAACACTTCCGTTGTTTCAATTGTATGATAAAAATCATTTAGTAAGCCAACAAATCTATAATTGCTGGATATAGATTTTTTTTAGGCAAGTAAATGTCTTCTAAATTTTTAGCAAATGGAATAGGTGTTTCAATGCTTCCAATTCTTTTTATTGGTGCATCTAAGTATTCAAAGCAATTTTCTGAAATAAGTGCTGAAATATCAGAAGCTATTCCACCAAACAAAGTATCTTCTTGAACAATTATAACTTTACCCGTTTTCTTAACCGATTTAAATATAGTTTCGGTATCTAGTGGTTGTAAAGTTCTTAAATCAATAATATCTGCTGAAAATTGATGTTTATTAAATTCTTCTAAAACCCAATGTACACTGGTGCCAAAAGCAACAATCGTTATATCAAGACCTTCATTTAAAACAGCTGCGTTCCCAAAAGGTATAGTGTAATAATTATCTGGAACATCTTGAGAAATAGATCTATATAGGGCTTTGTGTTCAAAAAATAATACAGGATTTTCATCTTCAATAGCAGTAGCTAACAATCCTTTGGCATCTATAGGAAACGCTGGGTAAACTACCTTTAAGCCAGGAGTTTTTGTGAACCAAGCTTCATTAGTTTGGCTATGGAAAGGTCCAGCACCAATACCAGCGCCACAAGGCATTCTTAAAACAACATCAGCATTTTGATTCCACCTATAAAACGATTTTGCCAATAAATTTATAACTGGGTTAAATCCAGAGGTAATAAAATCAGAAAATTGCAATTCCACCACAGATTTAAATCCATTAATTGACAATCCATAAGCTGATTCAATAATACTTGATTCACAAATAGGTGTGTTTTTAATTCTGTCAGCACCAAATTTTTCTAAAAATCCCTCAGTTACTTTAAAAGCACCACCATATTCGGCAATGTCTTGTCCCATTACAACTAATTTGTCATACCTTTCCATACTTTGATATAATGCTTTAGAAATAGCATCAACAAAACGAATATTAGTTGTTGGAGGTGTGGGTTTTTGTGGAATTATATTAACATGCTTGTATACATTTGATAATTCATTTTCCTTAGTTGAATGAATTTCATCTTCGCTAAATGCAATATTCAAATGCTCATTAAT